>Ga0207678_10002444_pt1 | contig 16887 bp, 14 predicted proteins | sample KBSC63metaG_FD_184319 | JGI IMG/M metagenome (GOLD analysis project Ga0207678, IMG submission 184319) | Corn rhizosphere microbial communities from Kellogg Biological Station, Michigan, USA - KBS C6-3 metaG (SPAdes) (version 2) | ecosystem: Host-associated > Plants > Roots > Rhizosphere > Soil ...
AGGCGCTCCGAGCGCCGTGTGGCGAGCCACACAAACGAGGAGCAACGCCGCAGCGCGCCCGCCCTGCGCCCCCAAAACGGGAAATTGTTTTGTGCCATGTCCTTAGCCCCTGCAACACGGCCATGGAACCGGTCCGGCAAAGGTGCTTCGAGGCAACAATGGTGCCGACAAACGTGCGGCCCAATCCGCCTCGTTGATTGCTGCTTGCAAAGTGCGCAGGGCGTGTGCCGGGTCCGCAGCCTGAACGATGCCGCGCAGCACCGCCACGCCGGCCGCGCTGCAGCGCACTGCCTCTTGGCTGCGCAGAAGGTCCATGCCCGCAATGGCGACCACGGGTTCTCGCAGCACCTTGCACCAATACGCCAGGTTGCCTGCGCCTTGCGGCCACCAGGGCATCTCCTTCGTGGTCGTTGCATGGATTGGGCCGCATGCGATGTAGCTGGGCCGCAAGTGATGAGCTCGGCACACCTCCCAGTAACTGTGCGTACTCACGCCAAGGCGCAGGCCGGCGTTGCGCAATGCATCGATGTCGGCGGTGTCCAGGTCTTCCTGACCCAGGTGGACACCGTAGGCGCCGTGTTCGAGGGCCAATTGCCAGTGATCGTTGATGAAAAGTTGGGCGCCTGCTGCGCTCGCGGCTCGTACGCTACGCAGCACCTCCTGCGAGACATGTTGCGACGCCTCCTGCTTGATTCGCAGCTGCAAGGTACGGGCACCGGCCGCAAGCAACCGCTCGACCCAATCGGCGCTGTCGACGATGGCATAAAGGCCGAGGCGTGGAGTCACCAGAGGCTCGAACGCGCTCGTGACGACTTCTGCGCTTGAGTGAAGCACAGGCAGCAGTTCGGGATGCAAGGCGAAGCCGCGCATGGGCCTCACAGCGCCCGCCCCCTGCCCGGCCGCGCTGCCTTCACGCACGGCCTGGGTCGTGCTCATCTTGGCGATGACGCTTGCATCAGCACAGCAAAAGCCGAGCGCCAACGCGGCGGCAAGCGTCGCCGCGAAGACGCAGCCACTGCCGTGGTGATGGGCGGTGTTCACCCGCGGCAGGCTCAGCCAACCGGCCGCTTCTGGCGTGTCCATCCAGTCGCTGGCGTGGGTACCGCCTGCATCGCCGCCAGTGACGATCACCGCTTGCGGGCCGAGTTCCCGCAGGGCGGCGGCGGCCCGCTTCACACCGTCCACCGTCGCGAGCGTCGATTCATTCCAGCCGAGCAACCAAGCCGCTTCAATGCGATTCGGCGTCATCACCGTCGCGCGTGGCACCAGTTCGCTCAGCAGCACCTCCCGAAGCGCCTCATTGCTCAGATCGGCACCGGTGGTGGCGCGCCAAACCGGGTCCACCACGAGGGCGACCGGGCCATCTTGCCGCAACCGGTCAATCCACGCTGCAACGCAACGCACATTCGACACGCTGCCGAGCATCCCGGTTTTGATGGCAGCCGGCCGCATGTCGCTTGCCAGCGCGGCCAGTTGTGCATCGAGCAGATCGGTCGAGACGGCATCGGCGCGCTGTACCACCAGCGAGTTCTGCGCAGTGATGGCCGCCACTGCCGTGCAGCCGTGCACGTCAATTGCCTCAAATGCCTTCATGTCGGCTTGCAGGCCGGCACCGCCGCCGCTGTCTGACCCGGCGATGCTCCAGACGATGGGTCGCTGAAGAGCGTTCATAGGTCAAATGGCCTGCCGGCCACCGGCGTGGACGCGATGGCCATGTCTTGTGCCGCCAACAGCCCCGACGCATGACCGAGTCGTCCCGCCTCGATGGCGAGACGGAACGCACGTGCCATGCCGACGGGATCGGCCGCGTGCGCGACGGCGGAGTTCAGCAGCACCGCATCGAAGCCAAGCTCCATCGCTTGCGTCGCATGCGATGGCACGCCGATTCCGGCATCGATGATCAAGGTGATCCCCGGCAACCTCGCGCGCAAGGTACGCAGCGCCCACGGGTTCAGCAGCCCCTGCCCCGATCCAATCGGCGCACCCCAGGGCATCAGGATGCGGCAACCGGCATCGATGAGGCGCTGCGCGCTCACCAGGTCGTCGGTGCAGTACGGAAAGACTTCAAAGCCCTCTTTCACGAGACGAGCCGCCGCGTCGGTCAGCTCCCACGGATCAGGCTGCAGCGTATGCTCGTCGCCCACCACTTCAAGCTTGATCCAATGGGTGTCGAGCAGCTCACGCGCCATGTGCGCGAGAGTGACCGCCTCGCGGGCGGTTCGGCAGCCGGCGGTGTTGGGCAACAGGCGTGCACCGCTGGCCTTGATGATGTCGATAAAGCCGTTGTCGCCGCCGGTGCCTGCGAGCTGTCGCCGCAACCCAAGCGTGACCACTTGCGCCCCCGAAGCCTCGATGGCTTTGCGCAGCACCTGAGGCGACGGGTAGCCCGCAGTGCCAAGAAGAAAGCGGCTTTGTAGTGGAACGTCGGCCAACATGAAGTCTTGGGTTGGAATCAACTCAACCTCCCACAATGGGTTTGAAGCACGCGATCTGGTCGCCGTTGCGCAAGACATGCTTGCCGCGGATGGCGCGTGGAACGAAGTCGCCGTTCACCGCGACAGCGACCGACTCTGGCTCATGACCCAGGCTCACCAGTAGTTCGGCGACAGTGGTCTCATCGCGCAGCGTTCGGGTCTCGCCGTTCACGTTGACGATTGCTTCTGAGGGGTCGCTCATGTCATGACCTCCGCGATTGGCGCGCATGTGGACGTTTCATCACATTCGAAACCGACTTGCCGCAATGCGTCTTCCACCAGCGCCGGCGCAATCATCCAGCCGTGGCGGAACAAGCCATTGATTCGGGTGAGCCCGGGTTCGACATGCAAGAGCGGCAGGTTGTCGGGCAAGGCTGGGCGAAGGTTGGTTTCACTGTGCACCATGCGTGCTTCTGCCAATTCGGGAACCACACTGTGTGCCGCACTGAGCAAACCGAGCAAGGTGCGCACAGAAATCGGCGAGCGGTCTTCCGATTCGATCTCACTCGCCCCCGCGACGACGATGTCTCCCGGCCGCTGGACCAGGTACACACGCCAGCGTGGATGCATCAGACGCAGCGGATGCCGCAGCTCGACCCCGGGCGCATGCAGCCAGAGGATCTCACCCCTGACGCCACGAAGCCCCGCAAGCTCGGGCTTGGAGCCGAGGCCGCGCACGTCGAACACATGATCGAATCGCTCGCCATCGATGCACCCTGGAGCGAGCTCACTGACCGTGTGAGACCAGCACCAGTTCGCGCCGGCATCGGTCGCACCCTGGGCCATCGCGAGCATGGCCTGCACAGTGTGAATCTGCCCCTCGCCGCCCAGCAGCCATGCATGCGCCACGCCGTGCACGCAGGGCTCGAGAGAACTCAACTGCGCGGCTGACAGGCGCTCGGCTGCCATGCCAGCCGGCACCTTGGCGCTGATCTGCGCCAGCAGCCGTTGCGCCGAACCGTGGTCGCCAGCGTGCGCGAGCAGCAGGCTGCCCTCGCGGCGAAACTCCACGGGTTGCGGCAGTTGCGCGACCACCTTCGACCAAAGGTCCAGCGATCGCAGCCCCAGTGTGGCCACCCTGGCATCGGCGCACTCCAGCTCCGCGAGCGGGCTCAGCATGCCGGCGGCAGTCCAGCCCGCCGCGCCGCGTGCTTGTGCATCGGGCGCGGGGTCGAAGACCGTCACCCGTGCCCCAAGCGTCGACAGCCGCCACGCGAGCAAACGGCCAAGCAGGCCGGCTCCGGCGATGCCGATGTTCATGGTATTCACCCCATGTCCTTCCCGCTCGCGGAGACCGGAACGATGGGCACGTACAGCTCGCCACCAGCCGCGCGGAACTCCGCGCTCTTGGCGGCCATTCCCTCTTGCGCCGCAGCGTAGTCACGCACCTCCTGCGTGATCTTCATCGAGCAGAACTTGGGACCGCACATCGAGCAGAAGTGCGCGACCTTGCTCGCATCCTTGGGCAGCGTCTCGTCGTGGAAATCGCGAGCAGTGTCGGGATCAAGCCCGAGATTGAACTGGTCGGTCCAGCGGAATTCGAAGCGGGCCTTGGACAACGCGTCGTCGCGTGCACGTGCACCCGGGTGGCCCTTGGCGATGTCGGCCGCATGCGCCGCGATCTTGTACGCGATGATCCCTTGCTTCACATCATCGCGATCCGGCAGCCCCAGGTGCTCCTTCGGCGTCACGTAGCACAGCATCGCCGTGCCCATCCAGCCGATCATGGCGGCGCCGATGGCGCTTGCAATGTGGTCATACCCCGGCGCGATGTCGATGGTGAGCGGCCCGAGCGTGTAGAACGGCGCCTCGTGGCAATGCTTCAACTGCTCGTCCATGTTGGCCTGGATCAGGTGCATTGGCACGTGCCCCGGCCCTTCGATCATGGTCTGCACGTCGTGCTTCCATGCCGTCTTGGTGAGTTCGCCCAGCGTGCGCAACTCGGCGAACTGCGCTTCGTCATTCGCATCTGCCGACGAACCCGGCCTCAGGCCGTCGCCGAGCGAGAAGCTCACGTCGTAGGCCTTCATGATGTCGCAGATGTCTTCAAAGTGCGTGTAGATGAAGCTCTCTTGGTGATGCGAGATGCACCACTTCGCCATGATCGATCCACCGCGCGACACGATGCCCGTCCGGCGGTTCGCGGTGAGGTGGATGAAGGGCAGCCGCACGCCTGCGTGGATGGTGAAGTAGTCGACGCCCTGCTCTGCTTGCTCGATCAGCGTGTCGCGGAAGATCTCCCAGGTCAGGTCTTCGGCCACGCCGCCCACCTTCTCCAGCGCTTGGTAGATCGGCACCGTGCCGATGGGCACAGGGGAGTTGCGAACGATCCAGTCGCGCGTGGTGTGGATGTTGCGACCGGTGGAGAGGTCCATCACATTGTCGGCACCCCAGCGAATGGCCCAAACGAGCTTCTCCACCTCTTCCTCGATGCTCGAGGTGATCGCCGAGTTGCCGATGTTGGCGTTGATCTTCACAAGGAAGTTGCGCCCGATGGCCATCGGTTCGACTTCGGGGTGGTTGATGTTGGCGGGAATGATGGCGCGACCTCGGGCCACCTCGTCGCGCACAAACTCGGGCGTGATGATCTCGGGAATGCGTGCCCCCATGGCATTGCCGCGCAGGCGTTGTTCGCGCTCGGCATCGCCGAGGTATTCGCGCATCCATTCGCGCTTGCCGTTCTCGCGCAGGGCCACGAACTCCATCTCCGGCGTGACGATGCCACGTCGCGCGTAGTGCATCTGCGTCACGTTGGCACCGGCCTTGGCGCGGCGCGGCGTGCGCTGAAGCGCGGCGGCATCGGCGCGCAGAGCAGCGATGCGTTCGCTGGTGTCTTGCTTACCGCCGTCGTCCAGTGCCTGAGGTGTGCGCCCTTCATAGGCTTCCGTGTCTCCGCGAGACGCAACCCACCCGCTGCGCAGCGCTGGCAAGCCGCGTTTCACGTCGATGGTGGCTGTGGGGTCGGTGTACGGCCCGGACGTGTCGTACAGCGTCACGAGTTCGCCATTGGTCAGCGAGACCTCGCGCACCGGCACCCGCAAGTCATCGCGGCTGCCCTGCAGCCAGGTCTTGCGTGATGCGGGAAACGGCTCGCGCGTCAGCGTGAGCAGTTCAGCGAACTTGTGGGGGTCGAGCTTCTCGGGGGCATTCATCGGGCGTCCTTTCCGGGCAGTAGTTGTGCTCCGGAAAGTGCCACTGTGACCTGTAGGTCACGAAGATGCAGCTCTTCTTCCGCCGGCATTAACCGTTCAAGTTCAGCGGGTTCGGCGCTGTCGCCGTCTCAGCATCTGATGCACCCCGGAGCAGCATGGAAGTCTACAGGCTCGCAGGGGGGTACGACTCAGAGGCTGAGAGTTTTTCGCGCGTGCCCGAGCAGCGCGCCAGAAGGTGGCCGATCTAGGCGCAAAGCACAGCCATAGCTCGGGCTTTGGCGAGCATTTGCAACGACGAGCGGGCGCCTTCTTGACAAGCGGGCATGATCGAAAGACTCTCAGCCTCTCAGCTCGGGGAAACTTTGTCGCCCTGAATCAACTTGCGGAGATCGCCATGAACGAAGACACATTCAACTTGAGCATCCGCAAGTTCCTCAAGATGGTCGGCGTCAGTTCTCAGCGTGAGATCGAACGCGCCGTGGCGAAAGCGATGGCCGAGGGCGCACTTGCTGGCGAATCGAAGCTGGCTGCGACGATGACGCTCGACGTTCAGGGCTTGAAGCTGAATGTCAAGTTCGACGGTGAGATCGATCTCAGCTGATAGACCTCTTGCTTCACTGATCTGTTCGATGTGCCTGGTGTCGCGTCGAGCCTCAAGTGTCGTTTGATCGCGCCGAGAGCAAGCGAGCAGCCGACACTTGAGGCTGGACGCGACACCTGTGCCCTGCCACGACGCGTCACTGGATGTCATCGAATCAGCGCGGCAGAGCAGTCCAAGACTCCATTTCCCTCTGCAAGTCTCTGGGACAGGGTGACGGCCGAAAAAGAAGCGAGGCCATGGAATTCAACGGCCGCGCCCCCCTCACCCCAGCCCTCTCCCAACGGGAGAGGGAGCAGACCCCTGCAACAACGCCGCTCAGCGCCCTTCGTAAACGCTCAGCGCCCTTCGTACACCCAGCCCGCTTCGCCACCGATGTTGCGCCAGCCATTGGACATTGCGGCCCGGTCACGAATGGCCTCGGCTTGACGCGCTTCCTCACGGCTCTGTGCAAAGCCGGCGCGCGGGCTATCAAAGGGAGCGGAACTGACATCGCTCGGTAGAGATTCGTTCCGCTGCACCGCTCGATCACCTTTGACCTCTTCGCGGGACAGCGTTCCGTGGTTGCCGATGAATTCTGATCCGGCCTCGTTGTTGAGATTACGGAAGCCGTCCCCATTCGCAAAGCTCAGAGGAGAGGCTAACGCCACGGTCAAGAAACTCAGGCAGGTCAACGTTCGATTCGCCATGATGTACTCCTTGATCCAAGATAGTGAAGCCGCCAAGTGTTGTTGGCATTGGGCAGCGGGCAGGAGGTTCAATGAATGAACTCCGAAGCTTCGAGAGGAGTGCTATCGCCCTCCTCTCGGTGCCAACTTACTCTAGATGTACGCGAACTTCTATTCAAGGCACGGGCTTTGGGTCACTGGAGGGATTCAGAGGCTGAGAGCATTTCGATCATGCCCGCTCATCAAAGGGCATCCGGAAGAACGAATGAATCACTTCATGCAAACACTCGACCTCGTCGATGCCAGTTTGCGTTCGACAGCTCGTTGGTCATCACATTTTTATGTGATCCTTACATGCAGACTGGTAAAAAGCTCGCTCCCTAGTCACCACCTCCAGTCTCATGGACCAGAAACAGGCCAACCAAGGCCTCGCGACCCTCACACTCGGCGCCATCGGCGTTGTCTACGGCGATATCGGCACGAGTCCGCTGTACACGATGAAGGAAGTTTTCAGCCCCGGCACCGGAGTTCCACTCGACGCGCTTCACCTGATCGGCACCACGTCGGTAATCTTCTGGGCCTTGATGATGGTGGTGACTCTCAAGTACGTCGTGCTCATCCTCCGGGCGGACAACCGCGGCGAAGGTGGAATCATGGCGCTCACCGCCCTCGCCGCGCACGCGTTCGGAACCACCGCCCGGCGTCGCACGATGTTGCTCCTGCTTGGCGTGTTCGGCGCAGCACTCTTCTATGGAGACAGCGTCATCACACCGGCAATCTCGGTGCTCAGTGCGGTCGAGGGCATGGAAGTTGCCACACCCGCCTTCAAGACCTATGTGGTGCCCATCTCAGTCGCCGTGCTCGTTGGCCTGTTCATGGTGCAGCGACACGGCACGGGCACCGTGGGCAAGCTGTTCGGCCCTGTCATTGCCGTGTGGTTCATCGTGCTCGCCATCACGGGCGTTATCCAGATTGCGAAGCAACCTGCCATCCTGGCCGGCTTGAACCCCTTGCATGCCTGGAATTTTCTGCATGAGCGCGGCTGGCAAATGTTCGCCGCCGTGGGCGCCATCGTTCTCGCGCTCACCGGTGCGGAGGCGCTCTATGCCGACATGGGCCACTTTGGCAAGCGGCCGATCCAAATCGCGTGGATGGGCCTGGTATTCCCGGCGCTCGCGCTGAACTACTTCGGCCAAGGCGCGTTGCTGATGCGGGACCCCGCGTCACTGGAGCATCCCTTCTTTCATCTGTTTCCCACACCGTGGGTCGTTCCCGCAGTGATGCTTGCAACGGTTGCCACCGTGATCGCATCGCAGGCGGTGATTTCGGGGGCTTATTCGATGACCAAGCAAGCCATCCAGCTCGGCTTCCTGCCGCGCATGCAGGTGATTTACACATCGGCCAAAGAGGCAGGACAGATCTACCTGCCCCTCGTGAACTGGGTCCTGTTGGTGGCGGTCGTTCTCGCAACCGTGGGATTCGGCAGTTCGTCCGCCCTGGCCTCCGCCTATGGCATTGCGGTGACGGTCACCATGCTTATCACCACGCTGTTGACCTTTTTCGTGGTGCGCGACGCTTGGGGTTTCCCGATGTGGATTGCGGTTGGTGCAACCGGCGTTTTTCTGGTTCTGGACACGGTCCTTGTCATCTCGTGCTCTCTCAAGTTCTGGCAGGGCGGCTGGTTCTCTCTTGCCATGGGATTCACCATCTTCACGATCATGGCCACTTGGAAACGCGGCCGTGAATTGTTGATGGAACAGATCCGGACCAACGATCCTGAATTGCTTCCGTTCATCAGCGCATTGACGCAAGACAACGTTCCCCGCACGCCGCGCACAGCCGTCTATACGGTTGCAAATCCCGAGACCGTGCCGCAAGCGCTCATGCACAACCTGAAGCACAACCGCGTGTTGCATGAGCAGAACGTGATCCTCACCGTGATCTTCCATGACGTGCCCTGGATTCCCTCCGACGAGCGGGTGGAAGTCACGGCGCTGGTCGACGGCTTTTGGCGGGTGCGCGTCAACTACGGGTTCAAGAATTCACCAGACATTCCGCGCGCTCTGGAGTCGTGCGAGCCGCACGGGCTTCGTATCAACACATTTGAGACAAGCTATTTCCTGAGCCGAGAAACCGTGGTGCCGACCAAGGGATCGGGCATGGCTCACTGGCGCGAGAAGCTCTTCGCGACCATGTCGCGCAATGCGGGAAGCGTGGTGGAGTTTTTCAAACTGCCCAATAACAGCGTCATCGAACTGGGCACACGAGTGCAGATCTGAGAGGCTGAGATTATTTCGATCATGCCCGCTCATCACGTCAAAAGACGCCTGCTCGTCGTTGCAAATGCTCGCCATAGCACAAGATGCTAAGGCCGTCTCAAGTAAAGCCTCCGAAATTGTTTGATGGGATGCCGCCAGATCGTTGCCACAAGACTCCCTCTCCCAGAGGGAGAGAGGCAGCAATGTCTGCCGGAGAATGAGGCGCGCCATTTGACGCTGCTCGGGCACGCTCGAAAAACTTAGCCGCTGAGCAGCCGAATTTGCAATGGCTCGCCACCTATCCGTGAGTCAGCGCCACGTCAGTGAGTTTTGCAGATGCCTCGCCAGGCCGGCTATTGCACGGGTTTCAACGCCCAAGGCGATCGCCGCGGCGACGAGGCTTTCGCACTGTGCTTCGCTCAGATGCGCCACTCCCGCGCTCAGCCCGGCTATCGCCAAAGCTTTTTCATTGTCGGCGCTGAGGCCACGGGCGGCGGCGACGAGATCCTCGCGCTGGGACTCGCTCAGATGCGCCACTGCCGCGCCGAGCCCGCTTATCGCATCTGCCCTTTGAAAGCTGTCGCGTAGGCCGAAGGCTGCGACGACGATGCTCTCGCGCTGGGAATCGCTCAGATGCGCCGCTCCCGCGCTCAACCCTTTTATCGCAAGAACCTTGTCGAAGCTGTCTGCGAGGCCGAGAGTGACGGCGACGAAGCTCTTACGCTGTGACTCGCTCAGATGCGCTACTCCAGCGCCCAGCCCGGCTATGGCACGGGCCTGTAAGAAGCCATCGCCCAGGTCCATCGTGGCGGCGAAGAGGCTCTGGCGCTGGGGCTCGTTCAGAGGCGCCACTCCCGCGCCCAGTCCGGCTATCGCAACACCCTTGGAGCTGAGATCGCCGAAGCTGAGGGCGGCGGCGACGAGGCGTTCGCGCTGGGACTCGCTCAGATGTGCCATTCCTGCGCCCAGTCCCGCTATCGCATCAGCCTTGTTGCCGTCCCACACGAAGCCGAGTGCAGCGCTGACAAGGCGCTCGCGCTGTGACTCGTTCAGATGCGCCATTCCTGCGCCCAGTCCCGCTATCGCGTGGGCCTTGTATATGCCATAGCCGATACCCATCGCGGCAGCGACGAGGCTATTGCGCTGGGGTTCGCTCAGATGTGCCAAGCCCGAGCTCAGCCCGTGTATCGCAATGGTCATGTAGGGATCTTCCATGGCGATAGCCGTGGCGACGAGTCTCTTGCGCTGCAGCTCACTCAAATGCTCAGCCCCCGCGCCCAACATGCCTATTGATTCGGCCTTTTCGCTGGAGCAACTGGTGGGTGTCGCGATGACGGACTCGACAAGGCGCTCGCGCTGGGTCTCGGTCAAATGTGCCACCTCCGGGCAGAGCGAGGCTATCGCCATCGCCCTGTCCTTGCTGTCGGCGAAACCGACCGCGGCAGTCACGAGACGTTCTTGCTGCTGCGGCCTTAAGAAACCGAGCATGGATGCAGACGTGCAAACAAGTCTTGGGGTGAACTGGCTGCAGTCGCTGACATGACGTTCAGCGGCTTGCATCAGGCGGCTCAGCAGCCGGTATTTGGGGAAAGAATCAACGCCCTCCACCAAAGTCCGTAGATCGCGCGACGTCCCCCACAGGGCGATCAGATTTCGGGCCATCGAAGGTGCGTCGCTCGGCAAGTAGTCCAGGAGCTTTCTCCGACAGTCCGTTTGGAGGTTTGTGATCGTTGTTTCTGTTCGAGACGCGATGCTGCTCGATGACGATGTCCTCGTTATCAATGCGGACGGTCCGGAAAGACTCTTTGGGGCGGGTCGTGATTCCGGTGTGGCATCACCTTGCTGGCCCGCCGCGCCGCTTGGCGAATGCTGCGCACTCGTGATTGGCCTGGAAAAGCTGCAACCCATGGTGACCTCCTCTTGAACTTAATTTTTATGAACTGACCATTAGACCCATCCCCGGCAAACACCATGGCGTACAGCCGAAGTACCGTTCGAGTGGACGAAGAACAGGTAGCGGTAGGGATGCCTTCAAGAGATTGAAACTTCTGCACTTGGGTCCGCCACGGGAACGCGTTGGGCACCCTTTGAGAGAGCGTGACCGGGGGTCTGCGCTGCCATAATGCCAAGCAACTCGTAAAGGTCATACACGGTGCATCGCACGTTCCGGCTGAATGCCTTGCCTTGGCGCAAGCTCTGCCGAAGCCTTCTGCTTCCCTTCCTGCTGCTTCTCGCGCAGCAGAGTGCACTGCTGCATGAACTGAGTCACCTCGACGCGTCCTCAACGCAGGACCAGAACAAGAAGCAGGCGGTGCATGGCGAGGCCTGCGAGTTGTGCCTCGGATTTGCGCAGGTCGATACCGCTGTTGCACCAGATGTCGCGGTTTCGCCGCTGCGCGCAGACTTGCTCTTTCAGCTCGCGCCAATGTCCGCCGCATACGTCGGCGGCACGCTGCGTCCTTCGCTGCGCAACAGGGGCCCTCCGCCCTTCCTCTGATCGTCCCGTCAATCGATACGCCCCGCGTCGATCCGCGCAGGGCGAAAAGTCTTTGCCGTGTTCAGAGGAATTTCAGCATGTTCGATCCCCGCAAGCGCGTTCTGGCGCTAGCCATCGTTGTCGCTTATCCCTTGTCTTCCTTTGCTGCCGAGCCGGCACCATTGCCGACCCAGGCATCGAATCCGTCCGACCCTGCCTCCGCGGCCGCAACCACTGTCGCGCAATCGACGCCCCAGACGCTTCCCGAGGTCGAAATCAACGTCGCGCGCCAACGCCTGGACGCGGCACGCAACGGCTTGTCGCCAGATACCGGCAGCAGCATCTATCGTCTCGGCAGACAAGACCTGAACAACCTTCCCTTGGGCGACAGCACGCCGCTGAATCAGGTCATCCTGCAAACGCCCGGTGTCGTGCAGGACTCTTACGGGCAACTGCACGTCCGCGGCGATCACGCCAACGTGCAATACCGCGTCAATGGCGTGATCATTCCGGAGTCGATCAGTGGCTTCGGGCAGGCGCTGGAGACTCGCTTTGCCGATCACCTGAGCATCCTGACGGGCGCACTTCCTGCGCAATATGGCTACCGCAATGCGGCGGTGGTCGACATTCAGAGCAAGGGTGAGGACATAGAGAACGGCGGCAGCATCGGCTTCACCGCCGGTGGACACGGCCACGCAGAAACGACGGCCGAGCTGAGCGGCACGCGCGGCGCGTTCAGTTACTACCTGACGGGGTCTTACCTGCACGATCACTTGGGAATCGAGAACCCCACGCCCGAGCGCAATGCCCTGCACGACGAGACGCGGCAGACCAAGGGGTTCGGCTACCTGTCCTACCTGCTAGGCAACGACAGCCGCGTGAGCATGTTGTTCGGCACGACCAACAACCGCTTCGAGATCCCGAACGTGCCGGGTCAGACACCGAGCTTCACCCTCGACTCTGCACCGCCCAAGGACTCCAGCACGCTCGATGCTCGCCAGCGCGAGCGCAACCGCTTCACGGTACTGTCATACCAGGGTACGGCGGACGCCAGCGTGGACTATCAGGTGTCGCTGTTTCAGCGCACGACCGATGTGCACTATCAGCCCGACCCGGTGGGTGACCTCCAGTACAACGGCATCGCCGCCGACATCCTGCGGCGCAATGATGCGAGCGGCCTCCAGGCCGACCTGAGCTATCGCATCAACCCGACCCACACGCTGCGCACAGGATTGTTCGCGCAACGTGAAAGGTTCATTGTTGAAAACGGCGCGTCGGTGTTCCCCGCAGACACTGACGGCAACCAGACCAGTGCCACGCCGATCTTCATCCAGGACAACTCACGTATCAACGGCCATATGTGGGGCGCATACCTCCAGGATGAATGGCAGCCCTACAAGCAACTCACTATCAACTACGGGGTACGCTGGGACAAGGTGAACACGGTGGTCGACGAGAGCCAGTTGAGCCCGCGTATAGGCCTCGTGTATGAGCTCAGCAGAGACTTGCGTTTGCACGCCGGCTATGCGCGCTACTTCACGCCGCCGCCGACGGAGAAGATCGACACGACCTCGATCGCGTTGTTTGCCGGTACCACGAATGCACTTCCGTCCGACGCGAACACCGCCGTGAGATCTGAGCGGTCCGACTACTTCGATGCCGGCGTCGCTTACCAGGTGACTCCGCAGCTCACACTCGGCCTGGACGGCTACTACCGCAAGGTCAAGCATCTGCAGGACGAAGGCCAGTTCGGCAATGCGCTGATTTTCTCGGCATTCAATTTCGAGCAGGGCCGCATCTATGGTCTCGATCTGTCTGCGAGCTACAAGGACAAAGCCTTCTCAAGCTACCTCAACCTGGGGCTGTCTCATGCGAGGGGCAAGGGAATCGAGACCGGTCAGTTCAACTTTGCGCAAGACGAACTGGACTACATCAATGCCAACTGGGTGCACCTCGATCACGAGCAGCGATTGAGTGCTTCGGCCGGCGCCGCTTATCGCTTCGGCAACAGCTTGACGCTGAGCGCCGATGCCTTGTACGGCAGCGGCCTGCGTAACGGTTTCGCGAATACCGCGCACCTGCCGAGCTACACGACGTTCAACGTGGCTGCGGCAAAGAACTTCGACTTTGGACAGGGCTTCGGCAAGTTGGACGCCCGCGTCTCAGTCGTGAACCTCTTCGACCGTACATACCAGCTGCGCGACGGATCGGGCATCGGCGTCGGCGCCCCGCAGTACGGCATGCGACGCACATTATTTGTATCGATGAACAAACCTTTCTGAGTTCGAGCATGACACTCCCCGTACAGCTTGGTTGACAATAGGCTCACTCAGCCGGGATTGGCTGAGTGAGCCAAACCAGAGACAAACCAGAGTCGGGGGATTCCATGATTCACTTCAGACGGGCGGGCTTCACAGTCCGGCCATGCCGCTCTTCGCCTGCACAACGACATGCCAAGGGGACGGCTTTCACAAGACTAGGCTTAGGAATAGTCCTATTGGCAGGCGGCGGCGCGGCAATCGCACATCCCCAGCCATTGTCGCTGCCGTCAGCCAGCACAGGTCCCAGCCCGTACGTGCCCTTGGACGCGCTTCAAGCGTCGCAGGAATACTCAAACACGAACGGCTTGCTGGGCGTTTATCAGTCCAGCGGGCCGGTCCTGCCAGCCAGCAACGCGTTCTTCCAATCGCTGGGGACGAACGGGCGCTCCTGCTTCAGCTGTCACCGGCCGTCCGATGGAATGAGCCTGAACACCGATACGATCCGGACGCTTTACATGTCTACCGCCGGTCGCGATCCAATCTTCGCCCCAGTGGATGGCGCAAATTGCCCGAGCAGCTTGCCTCGCGCACAAACCTATGGCACAGGCGGCCAATACAGTGCTCCCTACGGCGCCGCATCCCAGTCCAGCACCAACGACGCTCACTCGCTGTTGTTGAACAAGGGCCTGTTCCGCATATTCCTTCCCGTACCCAAACACACGCCGGATCTCACAGCGGTCGGCGGGCCGCCCAGCCATCCCGTCGAGTTCACCATCTCCGTCGTCAGCGACCCCTACGGTTGCAACACCGACCCTGCTTACGCGCAGCAGGTGGATCCGGTCACTCAGGAAAAGCAGCAGATGATCTCTGTGTACCGGCGCCCGCGCATGTCGGCCAACCTGAAGTTCATGACGACACCTGCGCTAACGCTGGGCGCAGGCCGACCCAACCTCGACATCGTGACGGGTGTGCCCGTCGTCGACCCGAGCACCGGCGCGGCCATCGGCGGCAACATCATGTCGGACGGGCGTGAGCCGACGCTGGAGAGTCAGGCCCGTAATGCAACGCTCGGCCATGCTCAGGCTCAGAAACCTCCGACTGAAGCTCAGATCGCACAGATCGTGGCGTTCGAGAAGAGTGTTTACGCGGCTCAAATCCATCAGGCCTCGGCAGGCAGCCTCACGCCCCGCCACGGCAGCACCACGTTCGGCGGTCCGAAATGGCTGTCCGAACAGTCGCCAGCTTTCGGTGGGTTCACATTGTTCGACGCTTGGCCTCCCACAACCTATAGCGCGACTCACCGCATAGAGAAGACGCGCGCATCAATTGTTCGCGGCCAGACTCTTTTCAATACCCGCACCTTCAGCGTATCCAACGTCGCCGGCTTCAACAATGCAGCCGTGCTTCGCGCAACCAACCCATCGACTGCGACATGCGTCTCCTGCCACGGCAACGCGCAAGCTGGAAGCAGCCAACTGTCGGCCGCTCTGCGCGACATTGGCACTGGAGGACATGCCACGCAATTCGGGGGGCCGGCACCTTCGAAGGATTTGCCCATCTTCAGAATCACCTGCAAGGCGCAATACACCACGCCCTACTACGGGAAAGAGGTGCTCACCAACGACCCGGGCCAGGCCCTGATCACCGGCCGCTGCGCCGACATAGGCCGCAGATCAGTACCGCAGTTGCGCGCCCTCGCTGCGCGCGCGCCCTACTTCAGCGACGGTTCAGCAGCGACGCTTCGTGACACCGTCCTGTTCTACGACAAGCGCTTCCGAATGGGACTCACGAATGAGGAGATCGATGATCTGACGAACTTCATGAATTCACTGTAAATGCAGGGCCGCGGCTGCGTGGATGCGCAGCCGCGTCGACAGCGACATGGACATCGACATGACCGACATCGACATCTAATGACCCTCTCGATCCAAGTGCCGTCCCCTCATCCACCTTCGGTTCTATCTATCCTCTCGACTGAGAGGTTGCCAGTTTTTTCTTGGTGAACAGCAAATATCCGTTCGCACTGAGCTTGTATTTCCGATCGCCCTGAGCCTGTCGAAGGGAGTGCCCGTCACACAGGTGCATAGCTTCGACAAGCCTGTCCTGAGATTTGAAAGGCTCACCCCGAACAGGGATCTGAGTGAACGCGAAGAAATTGCTCTCAGCCTCTGACTCGAGGTCAAGCACACCATGCTAACGAGGCTCGTCGACGATGTAGAACCGCTGTCCGAAGACAGCGCTCTTCTACTGCATTTGCAGGCATCGTCGGCGCCGACGGTTCACAGTGGAATCGGAATGTCGATCGGCATTGAAGGTCCTACACAAAGGGTCTACCGCATCATTGACATCGACAACCTCGTCGAAGCTATCGAGGTCTTTGAGATGCTGCAGGATCTCGGGTTCACGATCGACAGTGGGCGCGAAGAGAACGGACGAGTCTTGCAGCGGGTCTTTCGGGCCACTTCTGCAGAACTGTCAGTCGCAAGCACCTGAAAGCTCGGGTAAGGCCGCAGCGGCGGTTTGTAAGCCGGGTAAATCAAGGCAAGACTTCTTGGTCGATGAGCGTGATGCGTTTGCAATGGCGTTTCCCTCAACTGATTTGGAGAAACATCCGATGACCAATCGCTCCCTATTCAGCCTCGCTGCCCTGCCCATCGTGCTCGCCGGCACAGTCCTGGCGGCGCACGCGCAATCGAACCCGGGCTCAGATCAAGCCACCGGTCGGGACAAGCCCGCGTTCGAATCCGCTTTCAAACGAGCAGACGCGAACGGCGATGGCAAGCTCTCGAAGGAAGAGGCCTCCAGACTGCCGGCCATCGCGGCCAGGTTCGACGAACTCGACAAAAACAAGGATGGCTTTCTGACTCCTGACGAACTGGCGAGCACGCCCAAGACGGGTCAATAACGCAAGCAAGTTGTCCAGGGCGAACGCGCGCCGAGCTGATTTTTGTGTCGTGACAACGGCATAGCCTGAAAAGCTGGACATCCACCGCCGAAGCC
>Ga0207678_10002445_pt1 | contig 16883 bp, 16 predicted proteins | sample KBSC63metaG_FD_184319 | JGI IMG/M metagenome (GOLD analysis project Ga0207678, IMG submission 184319) | Corn rhizosphere microbial communities from Kellogg Biological Station, Michigan, USA - KBS C6-3 metaG (SPAdes) (version 2) | ecosystem: Host-associated > Plants > Roots > Rhizosphere > Soil ...
AGATGGCGGCGTGGATGTAGCAGCTGGAGATCGGGTTGCGCTTCTGCGGCATGGTGGACGACGAGCCGCGGCCGTGCGCGAAGGGCTCGTAGACCTCGCCGACCTCGGTCTGCATCATCAGCTTGACGTCCATGCTGAGCTTGCCGAGGGTGCCGCCGACCAGCCCGAGGAACGCGCCGACCTCGGCGATGTTGTCCCGGATGGTGTGCCAGGCGATCACCGGCCGGGCCAGCCCCAGCTCGGCGCACAGCCCGGCCTGGGTCTCCATGGCCCCGACCTCCAGCGAGGCCAGGGTGCCCGCGGCGCCTGCGAACTCGCCCACCAGCACCCGCTCGCGCAGCTGGTCCAGCCGCTCCCGGTGCCGCTCGACCGCGGAAAGCAGGCAGGCCATCTTGTAGCCGAAGGTGATCGGGATGGCCTGCTGCAGGTTGCTGCGCCCGATCATCGGGGTGTCCCGGTGCGTCTTGGCCAGCTCGGCCAGTCCGGCGGAGATCGCGGTCAGTTCGCCGTCGACTAGGTCCAGGGCCTCGCGGATCTGCAGCACGGTGGCGGTGTCGGTGATGTCCTGCGTGGTGGCGCCCCAGTGCACGTACTCGCCGAGACCGTCCCGGCAGAGCTGGTTGACCTGGGTGACCACGCCGAGGATCGGGTAGCCGATGCGCTCGGTCTGCTCGCGCAGCCGGGGCAGGTCGATCTGGTCGAGGCGGCAGTGGCTGATGATCTCCTCGGCGGCCTCGGCCGGGATCAGCCCGAGCTCGCCCTGCACCTTGGCCAGCGCGGCTTCGACGTCGAGGTACTTCGCGGTGCGGTTCTCGTCAGACCACACGTCGCGCATCGCGTCGGTGGCGAAGATGCCCTGGAAGATGGCGGAATCGATGATCGTGGACGGCATGGCGGTTCTCCGATCGGAAGGGGTTCAGTAGCCCGCGCGGGCCAGCGTGCGGGCGGCCTGCAGGACCACCGGGCGGTCGATCATGCGGCCGTCGAGGCGGGCGGCTCCGGGTGCCGCGCGGTCGGCCTCCAGCACCCGGCGCGCCCACGCGACGGCCTCGGCGTCCGGGGCCAGCGCGGTGTGGATCGGTTCGACCTGCGCCGGGTGGATGCACAGCTTGGCGCCGAAGCCGTGCCGTCGCGACCACGCCAGGTCGGCCAGCAGCCGGGCCCGGTCGTCCAGCTGGGGGGTGACGCCTGCGACGGGTGTGGGCAGCCCGGCGATGCGGGATGCGACGGCCAGCCTGCCCGCCGCGTAGCCCAGCCCGTCGGGTGCCTGCTCGATGTCCAGGTCCAGGTCCAACGCGAGGTCAAGGGTGCCGAACACCAGCCGGGTCACCCCGTCGGCCGCGGCCACCACGCCCGCCTGCTCGACCCCGCGCGCGGTCTCGATCAGGGCCAGCACCTGCACCGGGCCTGCGGCGCGCACCGCGGCCACCTGCTCGACCGTCTCCGCCTTGGGCAGCATCACCGCCTCCACCCCGGCTTCGGCGACCAGCCGCAGGTCCGCCTCGTGCTCCGACGACGCGGTGTCGTTGATCCGCACCACCACGCGGGCCCGGTCGCTCGGGTCGGCCGTTGCGACCCAGGCGGCGACGGCGGCGCGCGCGTCGGCCTTGGCGTCCGCGGCGACCGCGTCCTCCAGGTCGAGCACGACCGCGTCGGCCCCGCTGGCCAGCGCCTTCGCGAAGCGTTCCGGGCGGTTGCCCGGCACGAACAGGTAGGTCCGGGGTACGGCCATCTCAGATCGCCCCCGCCGTCCGCAGCGCGTGGATCTCCTGCGCGTCGTAGCCCAGCTCGACCAGCACGTCGTCGGTGTGCTCGCCCAATGCGGGCACCGGGTCCATCCGCGGCTCGACGTCCCAGCTGCCCGGCGGCAGCAGCGCGGGCACCGGGCCTGCCGACGTGCCCACCTCGCGCCAGCGGCCGCGGGCGGCCAGCTGCGGGTGCTGCCACACGTCGTGCATGGTGTTCACCCGGGCGTTGGCGATCTTCGCCGCCTCCAGCCGCTCCAGCACCTGCGGGGCGGTCGACGCGGCGAAGGCGTCGACGATGAGCTGCCGCAGCGCGTCCCGCTCCGCCACCCGGCGGGCGTTGCCCGCGAACCGCGGGTCGGTGGCCAGCTCCGGGCGTCGCAGCACGATCTGGCAGAAGCTGACCCACTCGCGCTCGTTCTGCAGGCCCATCATCACCGTGCCGCCGTCGCCGGTCGGGAACGGGCCGTAGGGGTAGATGGTGGCGTGCGCGGCCCCGGTCCGCGGCGGCGGCGGGGCGCCGTCGAAGGCGTAGTAGAGCGGGTAGGACGTCCACTCGGCCAGCGACTCCAGCATCGAGACGTCGATGTGCCGTCCTTTGCCGGTCTGCGCGCGCTGCAACAGAGCGGCCAGGATGTTGGTGTAGGCGTACATGCCCGCCGCGATGTCGGCGATCGACGGTCCGGCCTTGGACGGCTCCTCCGGGGTGCCGGTGACGGACAGGAAGCCCGCCTCGCTCTGGATGAGCAGGTCGTAGGCCTTCTTGTCGCGGTAGGGGCCGTCGGCGCCGTAGCCGGAGATGTCGCAGACGATGATCTCCGGTTTCATCGCGGACAGCCGGTCGAAGCCGAGGCCGAGGCGGGCGGCCGCGCCGGGGGCCAGGTTCTGCACCACGACGTCGGCCTTGTCCAGAACCAGCCGTTCCAGCGCCTTGGCGGCGTCGGGGTGCTTGACGTCCAGGGTCACGCTCTCCTTGGAGCGATTGGTCCAGACGAAGTGCGAGGCGAGCCCGCGGACCCGGGCGTCGTAGCCGCGGGCGAAGTCGCCGGAGCCGGGACGCTCGACCTTGATCACGCGGGCCCCGAGGTCGGCGAGCTGGCGGGTGGCGAACGGCCCGGCGATGGCGTGTTCGAGGGTGACGACGGTGAGACCGGCGAGCGGTTGCATCCTCATGCCCCCTGTCGCAGGGTCGCGGTGGCGTCCATGGTCAGGAAGCCCTCGTGGTCCTGGGCCCAGAGGCGCACGTTCCCGTCACCATCGGCATCGCCGCCGACCCGGAACGGGTGCAGGTCGAACGTCGGGCGCACCGCCCGGAACCGGAACGTCGCCACCTCCGCGTCGGGAGCGTTGCGGCGCACCAGGTCCAGCAGCAGCGTGGCGAGCAACGGGCCGTGCACGACCAGCCCCGGGTAGCCCTCGACCTCGGTCACGTAGCGGCGGTCGTAGTGGATCCGGTGCCCGTTGAAGGTGAGCGCCGAGTAGCGGAACAGCAGTACGTCGTCGGGCACGATCTCGCGTTGCCACGACGCCCCGCTCGGCGCGGGCGTCGGCGGCGGCTCGACCTCGTCCGGGCGACGTTCGGCCCGGTAGACGATGTCGTGGAACTCGACCAGCGCCGGGTTCTGCGCGCCGTTGCTGCGGACCTCGTGGCGGACGGTGACGAAGACCAGCGGCCCGGTGCGGCCGACCTTGCTCGCGACGTTGTCGATCGTCGACGTGCGCACGACCTCGTCGCCGACCCGGATCGGGGACCGGAACTCGAACCGGCCACCGGCCCACATCCGGCGCGGCAGCTCGACCGGGGGGAGGAAGCCCCCGCGGCGGGCGTGGCCGTCCGGTCCGAGCTCGGACTGCGCGTGCACGGGCAGGAAGTAGAGCCAGTGCCACAGCGGCGGCAGCGGGGTGCCCGCAGGTGCGGGTGCGACCGGGTGGTCGAGGGTGGCGCTCAGCGCGCGGACCGGCGTCGGGGTGACGGTGTCGGTCGCCGTCTCGGTGCGACCGATCCAGGCCGTCAGGTCGATGTCCTCGAGCTGCATTTCGGAGCCGCCTCCTCGGTGAGCGTGTCAGGTGGACTGCGCTCAGCCTGGCCCGGCTGAGTCTGAAGTACCAGCGCGATCTGCAACAGGGGCGTGTAGCGGAACTTCAATCACTCACTCCGGCTCGTAGCCGGCTCCGATCTCGACCAGGAGCTTGTGGAACGCGGCCTCGGTGGGGGAGTCGACCCGGTCCCTGCGGTGCCCGACGAGCACCCGTCGAGCGGCGGCGCTGTTGCCGAGCGAGATGGCTCGGACGTTCGGCAGCCGGTTGAGGACCGCGGTGCGCGGGGCCAGCGCGACGCCGAAACCGATGCCCACCATCGCCTGGGCTTCCTGGTAGTCGTTGGCCTGGAACGAGATCTTCGGCTCGAAGCCCGCCGCGACCGCGGCCCGCCGCAGCACCTCGACCACCGGGTGGTCCAACCGGACGACCCAGTTCTCCTCGGCCAGGTCGGCCATGACCACGCGCCGCCGCCGGGCCAGCCGGTGTTGGGAGGACACCAGCAGCACGGTGGGATCGGAGAACAGCTCGGTGAGGTCGAGCTGCGTGGAATCGAGGCGCTGCCACTGGTAGTCCCAGAGCAGCGACAGGTCCACGGTGCCGTTCTCCAGCCACTCGATCAGCTGGGGCTGGCGTTCGCTCCGGATGTCCAGCCGGATCGCCGGGTGCAGCTCGCTGAACCGGTGCACGGCCAGTGGCAGGAACGAGCTGGCCGCGGTGGGGAAGGTGCCCAGCGCCAGCCGGCCCTGGCGCAGCCCGGCGATCTCGGCCAGGTCGGCTTCGGCCGCCGACAGCTGGCGGAGCACCGTGCGGGCGTGCGCCGCGAGCACCAGGCCCGCGTCGGTCGGCGACATCCCGCGGGCGTGCCTGCGCAGGAGCGGTTGGCCCACCTCGCGCTCCAGTCTGCGCAGCTGCTGCGACACCGCGGAGGGCGTGTAGACGAGGGCGTCGGCGGCGGCTGTCACCGACCCGAGCTCCACGACCGAAAGCAACACCTGCAGCCGCTTGACGTCCAGCATCGATCCTCCCTTGATTGAAGCGATGCTACAGGGCACTGTTCATTCTCGCGATGGTGCTTAACGAGCAACGCCGTCAGTCTTGGTGCAGCCCGTCATGGCTCGCCGTCGCATCGTCAAAGGAGACCGCCATGCAGACCAAGACCACGAAAGTACTCAAGCTCCTCTACGTACAGGTCCTGATCGGCCTGGCCCTCGGAATCCTCGTCGGGTTCCTGTTCCCCGACTTCGGGGCGAGCCTGAAGGTGCTCGGGGACCTGTTCGTCAAGATCGTGAAGATGATGATCGCGCCGATCGTGTTCTGCACGATCGTCACCGGAATCACGTCGCTCACGGATTCGAAGAAGATCGGCAAGACGCTCGGGAAATCGCTGGGGCTGTTCTACATCCTGACGGCGCTGTCGCTGCTGATCGGCCTGGCCGCCGTGCTGCTCATCAGACCGGGCCAGGGCCTGCACATCGACCCGACCCACCTCGACCCGGCGGTGGCCGCCAACGCCGCCAAGACCTCGCCGCCGTCGTCGTTCACCGAGTTCGTCCTGCACATCGTCCCGGACACGTTCTTCGGTGCCTTCGCCGAGGGGGAGGTGCTGCCGGTGCTGCTCCTGGCCATCCTGTGCGGCTTCGGCCTCAGCAAGATCGGTCGGGCCGGGCAGACCATGCTGAACGGCATCAACAGCTTCTCCCACATGCTGTTCGCGGTGTTCGGCTACCTGATGCGGCTGGCGCCGGTCGGTGCGTTCGGCGCGATGGCGTTCACCGTGGGCAAATACGGCATCAAGTCCATCGGCTCGCTCGGCCTGCTGATCGGCACGTTCTACCTGGCCTGCGGCTTCTTCGTGATCGTGGTGCTCGGCACGCTGGCGCGCATGCACGGGCTGAGCCTGTACCGGGTGCTGCGCTACTTCCGCGAAGAGCTGCTGATCGTGCTGGGCACCTCCTCCAGTGAGCCGGTGCTGCCGCGGCTGCTGATGAAGCTGGAGCGGCTGGGCTGCAAGCGCGGTGTGGTCGGGCTGGTGCTGCCCACCGGGTACTCGTTCAACCTCGACGGCACTGCCATCTACCTGACCCTGGCCTCGCTGTTCATCGCCCAAGCCTGCGACATCGTGCTGAGCCCGTGGCAGATCTTCGCCATGATCGGTCTGATGCTGCTGACCTCCAAGGGCGCTGCGGGCGTCACCGGCAGCGGGTTCGTCGCGCTGGTCGCCACCCTCGCGGTGTTCCCGACGCTGCCGGTGGCAGGCGTGGCGCTGATCGTCGGCATCGACCGGTTCATGTCCGAGGCCCGTGCCCTGACCAGCACGATGAGCAACATCATTGCCAGCATCGTCGTCTCCAAGTGGGAGAAGGCGGTCGACGAGGACACGCTCCAGGCCGAGCTCACCAGCGGCTACCGCAAGACCGAGGAAGACCTCGAGCACGGCGGCGACATCCTCAAGGACGAGCCCCTCGACGTGCAGCCGGAGTCCCGGCCCGCGGACGAGGCGGAGGTCAAGCCCGGCGTCGTCGGGGCGGTCCGCTGAGCTGGATCGTCTGACAGCCCGCCCTCGGACATCCGGGGGCGGGCGGTCGCCGTTCGCACGGGCCGAGAGCACGGCTCGCCCCGGACCCGGTGATGAGGCCGACGGGCCTCCCGGGTGTATGGTTGCTGGTGTCGGGTGCATGTTGCATCTGGGCGGCAAAGCCCAGGTCGTCCTCGTCGAAATCCCAGGTCGAGCGGCTTCCGTTCGAAGACCGGAGCCTGACATGACGTCGGCATCCAGCACGCTCCCGACAGTTCCCACCATCGATCGGCTGAGCCTGAAGCCGGAGTCGGCCACGACCGGGTTCGTCGACGGTGCGTGGTGGCCCGCCTCGCGCGATCTCGCGGCCGAAATGCCTTCGCTCGTCGCCGCGCTGGGCGATCGGGCCGGTGTTGTCGAAAGAGTCAGCTACAACATCGACGCCTGGAACGCCGTGCCGCGAAAAGTGCGGTTCGATGGCAACGTCGTCCGGATGGGCGGATTCCGCTCGCAGAGCGCCGCTACGTTGAAGGTCTTGGGCGAGCGGCGGACGTTGACCTTGTTGGTCGTGCCGCCGGAAACCGACGAAGAGGCGGCGCACCGCATCCTCGCAGCAGCGAGCGAGGACGGGAACACCGACGGCGTCGACGCCCTGATGGCGACCGCCGCGCGATAGGCCGACCGCTTTGATCGCTCGCACGCCGTTCGGCGCCGGGCACCCTCCCATGAAAGGCATCCGTGATGTCGCAGACCACGACGTACGTTTCCGTCCATGAACAACGCGTGCAGCTCGTTGCACAGGCTATTACGAAGAATTCGAAACTCGGCGACAAGGCCGCCACCGAGCTGGCCGAGCATGTTCTCTACGCCTTGGACCACATTCCGGAGAAGGTGCGCTAGTACAGTACGGCGCTCACCGGGCGCCTGGGGAACATTCGCCGACGCCAGGAGATCTGTACGTGCCGATAAGCACTGCCCACCAATCCGCCCAGTTCGGCTTGGAAACCGCGAGCAACTCCCGGCCGCCCACCATCGGGATGTTGAGCACCTATCCGCCGACGCAATGCGGTCTGGCGACCTTCAGCGCTGCTCTCGTCCAGCACTTGCGCCGTGCGGCGGGTTCCGTCGGTGTCGTGCGGGTGGTCGACGATCCCGTGCTCGGGCACGACCGGGACGTGGTGGCGCATCTGGTCAACGGTTCCCCGGACAGCGCGGGTGCCGCCGTACGTCGACTCAACGGCTTCGACGCGGTGGTGATCCAACACGAATACGGCATCTACGGCGGCTCTGACGGCATCGACGTCCTGGCGATCGTGGATGCGCTGGCCGTTCCGACGATCATCGTGCTGCACACCGTCCTCCAGAACCCGACGGCTGGGCAGAGGCACATCTTGCTTCGCCTCCTCGCCGCGGCCGACGTCGTGGTGACGATGACCCACACCGCCAAGAGGCGCCTGGTCGCGAGCTACGACGCCGACCCGGTGCAGGTCGTCGTGATCCCGCACGGCGCGGTCGACCACGGGCACCCCGCCCCGGTGGAGCGCCGACCCGGCGCCCGCCCGCTCGTACTGACCTGGGGTCTGCTCGGGCCCGGAAAGGGCATCGAGTGGGCGATCGATGCCATGGCCGGGCTGAGCGACCTGCGGCCCCGCTACCTGGTGGCGGGCCGGACCCACCCCAAGATCGCGCACCGCGACGGTGAGGCCTACCGCGACAGCCTCGTCCAGCGTGCGCGGTCCGCGGGCGTCGCGGACATCGTCGAACTCGACGACCGCTACCTCGACGCCGGCGCGCTGGCCGGGCTGGTGCAGCGGGCCGATGTCGTGCTGCTCCCTTACGACTCGCGCGAGCAGGTGACCTCCGGGGTGCTCATCGAGGCCGTCGCCGCCGGGCGACCCGTGGTGTCGACGGCGTTCCCCCACGCGATGGAACTCCTGGGCGACGGAACGGGGCTCGTCGTGCCGCAGCGCGACCCGGCGGCGCTGGAAACGGCGCTGCGCCGGGTGCTCAGCGAACCCGACCTCGCCGCGGGGATGGCCGAGCAGGCGGTGCGGAAGTCACCGGAGCTCCTGTGGCCCGCGGTCGCCGACCGCTACCGGAAGATCGCGTCGCGGCTCGTCGCGGCGGGCATGGCCGAGGCGTCGTGACGGGAACCATGCGTGCGTCGCACATCGACATCCCGGCCCCGCGGTACGACCACCTGCGCGCGCTCACCGACGCGGGCGGGTTGTACGAGCACGCGGACCGCGTCTACCCGCGTCGGGAACGCGGCTATTGCGTCGACGACGTGGCGCGGGCACTGGTCGTCGTGTGTCGTGACCACGCGATCGGTGAGCTGGACGACCTCCGTGAGCAGTACCTGACGTTCGTGCTGGCGGCGCAGGAGCCCGACGGTCGGTTCCACAACCGACGTCGGTTCGACCTGGGCTGGACCGACACGGCGTCGGTCGAGGACTGCTGGGGCCGCGCCCTCTGGGGTCTGGGGACCGCCTGCTCGCGGGTGCCGCACCTGCGAGACCGGGCGCTCGAAGGTTTCGACCGTGGAGCGGGCCTGCGCTCCCCGTACCCGCGGGCAATGGCGTTCGCCGCGCTCGGCGCCGCGGAGGTGCTCGCCGCCGTGCCGGGCCACGTCGAAGCACGGGCGCTGATCACGGCGGCCATACGCGTGATCGGCAGGCCTGCGCTCGGCAGCCGGTGGCCGTGGCTGGAACCCCGGCTCAGCTACGCGAACGCGGTGTTGCCCGAGGTCCTGCTCGTCGCGGGGCGGGCGCTGGATTCCCCCGGGCTCCTCGCGGACGGCCTCGGCCTGTTGGAGTGGCTGCTCGACCGGCAGCTCCGCGACGGGCACCTGTCGGTCGTCCCGACCACGGGGTGGGGACCGGGAGAAGCCGGACCGGCATTCGACCAGCAGCCGATCGAAGTGGCCGCGTTGGCCGACGCTTGTGCGAGGGCGTACGCGATCGACGGGCATGGCTGGTGGGCCCAGGGGATCGAGCTCGCCGCGGCCTGGTTCCTCGGCGACAACGACTCTCGCACTTCGATGTACGACCCGGTTTCCGGGGGCGGTTTCGACGGTCTGGAGCGCTTCGGGCGCAACGAGAACCAGGGCGCGGAGTCCACTTTGGCGGTGCTGTCGACGCTCCAGCGGGCGCGCCGGTGACGGAGTGCGTCACGCCGACCGACGTGACACTGACCGCCGACCCGGCGCGGGTGCTGGCGCGGCTGTTCGTGCCCGGTCACGAGCTCTCCCACGATGGTCGGTCCCGGGCATCGGGGGTGCTGTCGCGGATCCTCGCGTTGCCCGACGACGAGGTCGGAGCGACCTTGAAACAGGTCGATGACCGCTACGCGGCGCGCCACCGTGACCTGCCGGGCGTGCTGATGGCGCACTACCAGCAGATCGCGCACCGGATACCCGACGCTGCCGATCTGTCGGACGAGCGACGCAGCCTCGTGGGCGCGTGGTTCACCCACGAGTTCGCGGTCGAGGCGGCCGCCCTCTTCAATCCCTCCGCGGTCGTGCACCCCGACCAGTCGGGCCTGCCGCCCGGGAGCTGCCGGTTCATCCTGAGCCTGCGGGCGGTCGGTGAAGGGCATCTCTCGTCGGTGGAGTTCCGCACCGGCGTTCTGGGCCCCGCCGGGGAGCTCCGCATCGATGATCCCGGCCCGCACATCGAGGCCGGACACACGTCGGGGACGTCGTATGACCGTGCGGTGTTCGCGGCCCGACTCGTCGGGACGGACATCGATCGCGAGTCCGCCGCGTTCGTCATCGCCAGGCTGCACCCCCGCTTCCGTCGCGACGAGCTCGACGCGGTCCTGGGATCGCTCGCCGACGAGCGGCTCACGCGGCCGACCGCCGCGCGGACCGCCGAGCTGGCGTGGCGCATCGCCGAGTGCAGCTACGAGGTCGAGTTCCCGGCGGCGACCACGCTCCCCGAGCGGGTGCTGTGGCCGCGGAGCCCGTCGGAGTCCCGCGGCATCGAGGACGCCCGCTTCGTGCGCATCGAGGACGAGGGCGTCTACCGGGCGACCTACACGGCGTTCGACGGCGTGTCGATCACACCGCAGCTCATCGAGACCCACGACTTCCGGCATTTCCGGATGTCCCAACTCGCCGGGGCTGCCGCCCAGAACAAGGGAATGGCCCTGTTCCCACGTCGGATAGACGGCAAGTACTTCGCCCTCTCCCGCTGGGACCGGGAGAACAACAGCATCGCCACCTCACCCGACGGCGCCTGGTGGGGCGACGCCCGCGTACTCCAGACTCCGACCCGTCCGTGGGAGCTCCTGCAGATCGGGAACTGCGGGTCGCCCGTCGAAACCGAAGCAGGCTGGGTCGTCCTCACGCACGGGGTCGGACCGATGCGCGAGTACTCGATCGGCGCCCTGCTGCTCGACCGGAACGATCCGAGCCGAGTCATCGGCGCGCTCCGCGAACCGCTCCTGGTGCCCGACGAGGACACGCGCGACGGCTACGTCCCCAACGTCGTGTACTCCTGCGGCGCGCTGCGGCACGGCGACCAGTTGCTCTTGCCCTACGGGGCGAGCGACGCGTCCGTCCGGTTCGCCCTCGTGGCGCTGCCGCTGCTCCTCGAGCGGTTGGCCGCCGACGGGCCGCCCGCGACGACGCGGGCGAACAACTCCGCGTAGTCCGCCACCATGCGGGCTGCGGTGAAGCGTTCCTCGACGTCGTCCCGGCAATGCCGTCGCGACAGCGTGGCGACCTCGCCGACCGCCGCGACCGCGCCCGTGAGGTCGTCGACGAGAAAACCGGTCCGACCGGGACGGATGATCTCGGGCATCGACCCGAGCGGGTAGGCGATCACCGGTGTGCCGGTGGCCAACGACTCGACGACGGAGAGCCCGAACGGCTCGGCGAAGCCGATGAGGTGCAGCAACGCCAGCGCGCCACCGAGCAGCGCGTTCCGGTCGGCGGGCCCTACCGGGCCGACGTAGCTGATGCCCGCCGCGCCGAGGTGCGGCTGCACCAAGGCCCGGAAGTAGTCCTCGTCCTGGACGATCCCGGCGATGACCAGCGGCAGGCCCGCCCGCTGTGCGACCGCGATCGCCCGGTGGGTGCCCTTGTCGGGATGGATGCGGCCCAGGAACAGCAGGTAGTCCCCGGGCTGATCCCGGAAGGTGAACGGGGAGAGGTCGATTCCGTGGTGGATCGTCGCGGCGTAGGTCAGGTCCGGGTGCCGGTCCGCGTCGCTGATCGCCACGTAGTGCCCGATGTCGTCGTAGGCGCGGTAGACCGGCACGATCCGCTCCGACGAGAAGCCGTGGACGGTCGTCACCACCGGCGTCGACACCAGCCTGCTGTAGGTCAGCGGCATGAAGTCGAACTGGTTGCTCACCACGTCGAACGCGCCCGCCCGCTCGAACGCGGCCGCGTTGTGCAGGCCCTCGTACACCTTGGCTTCGACGCCGGGATCCTCCTCGTACCCCCGCGGCGCCTCCGCGTGCAGCCGGGCGGTCGTCAGGGAGTCCGCGGTGGCGAACAACGTGACGTCGTGGCCGAGGGCGACCAGGCCTTCGGCGAGGGTCGACGCGACCTGCTCCCACGGCCCGTAGCCGCGCGGCGGGGTGCGATGAGCGATCGAGGCGAGCACGCCGATGCGCAGCCGCGACGCGTCGCCTTCGACGTCGATGTCGTCCCCGTCCCATCGCAGATCGCGGGCATCTTCCTGACCAGGCGACCCTACCGGCACGACGGGTTCCGCTCGGATGGACAGCCACCGCTCGAACTGGGACGATGAGCGTCGATCTCGTCGCTCCGGTCCTCGGCGACACCGTTGATGGTGAACGTGGGGCGTGTGGCGACGTGAACGATGGCGGAGAGCCCGGCGGCAGTCCCTCGGCCCCTGCCCGGCGGGGCAGTGAGTACGCCGAGCTGTTGCGGCTGGTGCGTGCGGAAGGGCTGCTGGATCGGCGCCTCGGCTACTACCGGGCACGGATCGCCCTCACCGTGGCGTTGTTCGCGGCGGGTTGGGCGGTGTTCGTCTGGCTCGGGCCGTCGTGGTGGCAGCTGGTGGTCGCGGCGTTCCTGGCGGTCGTGTTCGTCCAGCTCGGCTTCCTCGGCCACGACGCAGGCCATCGGCAGGTGTTCCGCTCCGGAGGCCACAACGACCTGCTGGGCATCCTCTGCGCGGACCTGCTGATCGGGCTGAGCTACAGCTGGTGGATCGAGAAGCACAACCGCCACCACGCCAACCCCAACCACGTCGACCGCGACCCGGACATCGATGCCGGTGGGGTCGTGTTCACCAAGGCGCAGGCCCGTGCCCGGCGGAGCCGGATCGGGCGCTGGGTCGCCCACCACCAGGCCGTCCTGTTCTTCCCGATGTTGCTGTTCGAGGGCGCTGCTCTGCACGTCGCAGGCATCAGGGCCTTGCACGCACGTCCGGCAGGCCACACCCGGCGGGTCGACGCGGTGCTGCTGAGCGCCCATGTCGTCGGCTACTTCGCGGCCGTGTTCCTCGTCCTGCCGCCCGTGCAGGCGGTGGCGTTCATCGCGGTCCAGCAGGGCCTGTTCGGCGTCTACCTGGGCTGTTCCTTCGCGCCTGCCCACAAGGGGATGCCCCTGCTGGGTCCCGGTGACCAACTGGACTTCCTCCGCCGCCAGGTGCTCACCTCGCGCAACATCCGCGGCGGACGCTGGGTCGACATGGCCATGGGCGGCTTGAACTACCAGATCGAGCACCACCTGTTCCCGAGTATGCCGAGCCCCATGTTGCGTCGTGCGCAGCCGCTCGTCCGGGCCTTCTGCCTGCGGCACGACCTGCCCTACCAGGAATCCACCTTGACCGGTTCCTACGTCCTGGTGCTCCGCTACCTGCGCGACGTCGGGGCGGATCGCTCTGCCGCGGCCGCGAGCGCCAGACGGTCGGACTAGCGACGTCGGCGCGACGGCGTGCTCGGCGGGATGATCTCGGTGAGGTCGAACTCCTTCTCGGCGATCCGCCGTGCCACGTCGCTGAGCCTGAGGTCGTGGCTGCGGACGTAACTGCGGAGGCGCTCGAACGCCGCGTCGGTGGTTATCCCGGCGTACTGCGCCATAACGCCCTTGGCCTGCTCGATGACGACGCGACTGTTGAGCGCGAGCTGCAGTTGCTCACCGAGCACTTCCCCGCGGCGGATCGCTTGCTCCTGCAAGATGCCGATCGTCGCGACGTCCGCCAACGCCTGGCCGAGGGCGAGGTCCCGCTGGGGGAGCAGACCGGCTACTTCGCCGAAGAGGTTGAGTGCGCCTATCGCCCGGCCCCTTAGCCGCAGCGGCAGGGCGTGGACCGATCGGAAATCGGTGCGCTGCTCGACGGCCGCTACGAACGACGGCCAACGGTCAGACGCCGCGGTCAGATCGGCCACGCTGACCGCTGTCGCGGTCTGGAAGCAGTCCAGGCAGGGGCCCTCGTCGGCCTGCAGCTGCAGCAACTCCATCATGTGCGCGGCCTCCTCGGATGCGGCGACCGCGCGCAGCTCCCGCCGAGCATCGCCCAGGACGATGCCTGCGGCGTCGGTGGGCAGCAGCTCGACGCAGAAGCCGACCAAGCGGTCCAACAGATCGATGATGTCGTAGTCGTCGACCAAGGTGTCGGCCAGCGTGACGAAGGCCCGGCTGGCCAACTCCTCCCGCTCGTTCGATGACCGGTCCATGGCAGGTACTCCCTCGGGTGATCGCATCAGTCCAAGTCCTCCGTGAACGTCAGTCGGCGGCTCACCACGTCGTGCGCGACGTCGATGAGCAGCTGGTCGTGCAGGAACGCGTGGGCCCGGAGGCGAGCTAGCGCCTCGGCCGCGGGGACGTCGAGTTGCACCGACACCATGCCGGTGGCCTGGTGGATCTCGGCGCGGTAGGCGACCGCGTGATCGAGCCAAGCGGCGCCACCGTGGTCGGGCTCGGTGCGCAACCCGAGCATCATGAGCGCGGCCGCGTCGGCGGCTGCGATCGCATCCCGCAGCTGGGCGTCATCGAGTGCTCCCGGCTTCCTCCGGTACAGGTCGAGCACGCCGAGGTTGACCGCGCCCCATTGCAGGGGCAGCGCGAACACCGCCCGGACCGCGCTGCGCTCCAGCACCGCCGCAGCGAACATCGGCCAGCGCGCGACATGGCTGCTGCTCTGCCGCAGATCTGCCACCAGAACCGGGTTTCCGGTTCTCGCTGCCTCCATGCATGCGCCTTCATTCAGGGTGAACTGCAGGTCTTCGAGGAGTTCGGCCGTCTCGTCGGTCGCCGCCAACGTCTGCCGCGCCGTGCGCGCGGTCAGCAATGAGATCGCCGCCCCGTCGACGTCGAGCCCCTCAACACAGGCTCGGCAGATTCGCGTCGCCAACACCCGATCGTCGCTCGTGTCCCGCGCGATCGCCAGCAGGGCCTTCGTCACGACGCCGAGGTCAGCCATGGGGACAGCGCCACAGGCGGGTCTGGCGCGGATTGATCGTCAACTGTCCGTCCTGTCGAATGCTTCCCAACGGCGGAGCACGACAGGGACCAGATCGGGCACCGAGAAGCGCCCACACTACTCCCGACATGTCAGCTACGGGCCTGCCTCGAGGGCGAGCCGCCCTCCATCTTCGGCGGGCACCGACAGACGGAGAAGGACCCGGGTACCGCGCCCGTCGTGGTGGATCGTGGCGAGCGTCATGAGCCGCTCCATGATTGAAATTCCGCGACCGCGGTAGGGGGCGCTGCCGGATCGGTAGCACCATTCTCCGTGGTCGACGATCTCGATGCAAATGCTGCCGTGCTCGGTCCACAAGGTCAGTTCGACGGTGCCGTCGAGCGCTTCGGGAGCGTACGCGTGCTCGATGCAGTTGCTCGCCGCCTCGTTCACGGCGAGCACCACGTCGTCCTCGAGCTCATCGGAAAGGGTGAACGCCGCCAGCCAACCCCGGAGCGCGGCCCGGATCGCCGCCAGCCACCGGCCGTCCGCAGGCCAGATCTGACAGTTGACCGCAGTCCCCGCACCGACGCTTATCCCCGACATGGCCTGGCCATTCCGCTCCCGACACCCGACCTCGCGTTCCCTCGTGATTCGCGCCGCCCGCGCCCGGACCGGAACCGTTGCGTCCCACGGCCGCTCATCCTGGGAGAACGATGGGAATCGCGGGTGGAATGCGAGCGAGCCGGCAAAGGCGTGACACGACGCCGAACAGCGATCACCGAGGTCTTGGGTACACCGCAGTTCCACGGTACTGGGAGCTGAAGCGCCGGTCCAGCGGGAGCGGACAGTGCGGGGCCCGGCGCTCCGGGTCGCCTGCTCGCGGACGTCGGCCTGGACATCGCCGACCTCGCGGTCCCCGACAAGTGGGTGCCCGCCACCGCGGTGGCCAGTCTGTTGGAGCGGTCTGCGCAGCAGTCCGGGATGGAGGACTTCGGCCTGCGGCTGGCCGGCCTGCGCCGACTCTCGACGCTCGGGCCGCTCAGCGTCGTGCTCCGCCAGGAGCCCGACCTCCGTAGCGCGCTGCGGCTCCTCGCGCAGTACGAGCACAGCTACAACGAGGCCCTGCGCCTGCGTCTCGAGGAATCGATCGACCTGGCCAGCATGCGGCTGTGGTTGGCCAACGCTTCGGTATCAGCCCCACCGAATGGCGGGCAGGTGCCATTCGGACGGCGGCCGGCTGATCACGACGGACGGTGGATGCCTGCGAGTCGGGGATGACTGACCTGCACATCGCACGGGTGAGTCGATGGCTTCTCGCCGGCGATGGCTCGAAACGAGTGGTCGGGCTCGCACGTCACCCAGGTATCAGGGCCCGCCTGCACGCGCTCTTCCAGTCAGCGTCGCGGTGAAGCGGCGCACTGCCCGAATGGGACAGGGGTAAGCGCGGTGAGGGTGTTCTTGAGCTACTCGCGCAAGGACGAGAGTGTCGTCAAGGCACTCGCCCGCGGCCTGGAAGCGGCCCACCGCGAGGTGTGGTTTGACCACGACCTCGTCGGTGGCGATGCCTGGTGGGACTCGATCCTGACCAATATCCGCGATACGTCCGTCTTCATCTTCGCCCTCTCCGACGCCTCGTTGCACTCCAAGCCGTGTCGCCTGGAGCTGGACTACGCACTCGCTCTCGACCGCCCGATCCTTCCGGTTGAGGTCGGGCCGGTGAAGAGCTTCCGGATGAGTCCGATCGCCGAGTTGCAGGTCATTCGGTTCCGACCCACCGAGGTGCAGACCGGGATGGCCGTGCTCGCCGCCGTGATGGACGTCGACCAGCGGCCGCGCCCTCTGCCCGACCCGCTTCCGAAGCCGCCGCCGATCCCGTACGGCTATCTGCTGGCGCTGGGCCGTCAGATCGAAAGCACCGAGCTGTCGCCCGCCGACCAGGTCGACGCGCTTGACCAGCTCCGCCGCGCGCTCGGCGAGGAGACCGACACGAGTGTCCGGCGAGACATCCTGACGATCCTGCGGAATCTCCGGACGAAACCGTGGCGGACCAACCGAACTGAGCGGGAGATCGACGCCCTGCTCTTCGTCAACACCACGCGGTCGCTGGAAGACGACGCTCCGTCCCGAGAGTCCGAGTCGGAGGGCACGCCGACCACGCCGGCAGCGCCGCTGACGATTTCGGCGCCTGTCCGCGAG
>Ga0207678_10002448_pt1 | contig 16871 bp, 10 predicted proteins | sample KBSC63metaG_FD_184319 | JGI IMG/M metagenome (GOLD analysis project Ga0207678, IMG submission 184319) | Corn rhizosphere microbial communities from Kellogg Biological Station, Michigan, USA - KBS C6-3 metaG (SPAdes) (version 2) | ecosystem: Host-associated > Plants > Roots > Rhizosphere > Soil ...
CAGATCTACGCAGATCGGCACATGTTTCTTCGACTTCCCTCAGGAAGACAATTCGGCCCAGTTGAGCACAATTTTTCCAGAGTTACCGGATTTCATCAGCTCGATGGCTTCCTTGAACTCCGTGTAGGGAAAGCGGTGGGTGATGACGGGAGAAATATCGAGCCCACTCTGAATCATCGCCGTCATTTTGTACCAGGTTTCGTACATTTCGCGGCCGTAAATGCCTTTGATGGTAAGCGCGCTGAACACGACGGCGTTCCAATCAACGGCAGCGGTGCCGGGCATTATGCCTAACAAGGCGATTTTGCCGCCGTGAACCATGTTAGGCAAAATGTCAGCGAACGCTTTCGGGTTGCCGGACATTTCCAGGGCCACGTCAAAGCCTTCCTTCATCCCAAGTTTTTGCATCGCTTCGGTCAGTTTTTCGGTGCGCACATCGAGTGCGAGATCGGCGCCCATGGTGCGCGCGAGATTTAACCGGTACGGATTCACGTCGGTGACAACTACGTGACGCGCGCCAGCGCGCTTGCAAATCGGAATGGCCATGCAACCGATCGGGCCCGCGCCAGTGATCAGCACATCTTCTCCGACCAGGTCGAAAGAGAGCGCCGTGTGCACCGCGTTGCCTAACGGATCGAAACAGGAAAGCACATCCAACGGAATCGATGGATCGGCGTGCCAGCAGTTATCCTGAGGAACAGCCACGAACTCCGCCCAAGCACCAGGACGATTCACGCCTACGCCTTGGGTGTTTGGACAAAGATGACGACGTCCGGCCAGGCAATTACGGCAATGTCCACATGTAATGTGTCCCTCGCCGACCAATAGATCTCCCCGCGCGAAGCCTTTTACGTGGTCACCGACGGCGTCCACAACACCGACAAACTCGTGTCCGATTGTCATCGGCACTGGAATCGTTTTCTGGGCCCAATCGTCCCAATTGTAAATGTGCACGTCCGTACCACAGATCGACGCCTTCAACACCCGGATCAGCACGTCATCGCCGCCAACTTCTGGGACCGGAACGTCCTCCAGCCACAGACCCGGCTCGCGTTTGGCCTTCACAACAGCCTTCATCATTTTTTGCACAAGGGAAAAATAGGCCAGTGAGCGATAGAGGAAAAGAGTTTTAGGATGACTCACCCTGGGGTTGGGTGTGCTCTCCTGGCGCGCCACAGCCAGCCGATTGACGCACGCGATCTGGTTCTAGCTAGTTCTTTTGCCGTCGATGAGCCTGCAGAACGGAACCTTACGTCAAGTATTCGCCCTATTTTGCCCTTGACACTGCAACCGTGCTTTTGCGACAACGTCTACGGGTCAACTTTTTGCCTAGGGCCGAGCAAGCATTTACATCAACGGTCGAAATCGACTTCTCTCCCTATGGGGAGAAATCAGAAAGGCCAACAACAAAGGAAATATTAAGCCAATGAAAAATACTCGCCTCAGAATATTAACAACAGCCCTTTTTGGGGTTGCCTTCTTGCTACTGCAGCCGCGAATACAAGCAGCTCCGCAAGTCGTTCCGCCGCCCGATGGGTGCTATCCGCTGTTCAACACAGCTGAAGGCTGCGACGCGCTGAATTTGCTCACCACCGGATCTGCAAATACAGGTATCGGCTGGCGATCTCTCTTTAGCGCCCTGGGTGGCAGCTTCAATACCGGCGTTGGTGCCGGAACGCTTGTCCTGAATACCGGCGATTCGAATACTGCAGTGGGCACTGCAGCGTTGTTGCTCAACAGCATCGGTACACAGAGCACCGCCGTTGGAACCGCCGCTCTCGTTTTTAACAACGCCGGCTCCAACACCGCGGTCGGCTACCAGGCGCTCAACTCCAGCGTCAATGCTGTGACGAACGTGGCCGTGGGTACTTTCGCGGGCCAGAATAATGACTCGAGCGGAAACGGAACCGCCGATTTCAATACATCTGTCGGCGGCTTTGCACTCCGGGATAACGTTAATGGCACCAGAAACACCGCCGTCGGTGCTGGAGCGCTCGAACCCATATTGGGCGGCGACGACAACACCGCCGTTGGGGAGCTAGCCGGCTCCAACTATACTGGGACGGAAAGTAACAATATCTGCATCGGTTCCGGTACGGAAGGCACTGTGGGAGAGAGCAACGCCATCCGCATCGGCGACGCTTCATCGTCCGGTGGCATCGACGTCATCAACAGCAGCAATCTGGCCAACGCCATCACCATCGGCGCCGGCATGAGCACCCAGGGCATCACCATATTGACGCTGCTAGGCTTTGGCGGCGTTTCGATCGGCAACGGTCTCCAAACTACGAATGGAGCATCCACCTGTTTTATCGGCGGCGTCTTCAATCAAACGCCGGTTGCTGGGTCGCATGCCGTAGTGGTTGGCCCCAACAATCAGCTCGCCGATGCGACTCTTTCCTCACGGCGATTCAAAAAGGACATTGCATCGATCGATAAGCTCAGCGAAGGCATCCTGGCTCTTAGACCAGTGACATTTCACTGGAAGAATGATAACACTAACGAGCCTGAATTCGGCTTGGTCGCGGAAGAAGTCGCCGACGTAAACCTCGACTGGATAACCCGTAATCCCCAAGGGGAGGTCTCCGGCGTGCGCTACGAGACGATCCCGATACTGTTACTCAACGAGTTCCTCAAAGAACACAAGAAAGTCGAGCAACAGCAAGCAAACATTACCGAGTTAAGATCGACAGTGGGAGTTCTCACCGCCCAACTGAAAGAGCAGGCCGAGCAAATTCAAAAAGTAAGTGCCCAGCTTGCGGCGAGCAAACCAGCACCACAAGTGGTCGCGAACAAACCGTAGTACTCCGAAAGTGTGGCCTTGCGTGTTAAAAGCACCGAGGCGAATTGGAAGGCGTTCGCCCTCGCGGCGAACGCCTTTCTTGCTATGAATCTTCCATCCAGTAGACTGCGTGCTGCTCACATGAAAAAATTGTTTCTTCTTTGGACGCTGGCCTCCTTCGCGATGATTTGCTCCTGCCAAAGGCAAGATGCGGCCGCTGAAGCCCAACTCGCTCAGCGAAAAAGCGAGTTGGACGCGCGCGAGACAGCCTTGGGCGAAAAGGAGAAAAGGTTAGAGACCAGGGAAAAGGCCTTGGCTGAAAGAGAAAAGGCTACCGCGAACACCAGTACGATTCGGCCCGAACCTCAGTCGCCAAGACAGATTCCCAACCCAGCTGAAGCCAAAGCGCAGAGAGATAGAAGAATACAACAGGTGCCGCCCGAGTTTCGGGCGCTCATTCCAGATACTTCGCAAGTACAAGCCGAAAGCCGGGGGGACAAACGAAATTCATCCGATCCAGCGGAGGCGCGACCGGCAAGAGACAGGAGCGCCCTGTCTAACCAAAGACCGCTTAGCCCTGAAGACTTACAACGCGAATGGCAGCGTAAGCTGGATCAAGCGAAGACATCTGACGCGGCAATGTCTCCTCCGGCGGAGGATACTTCGCTGACTCCATCTCCTACGCCGCAATGAGGCCGGACGGTAGTGTCGCGCGGCAATGTTGAATCTGAACGGTATCAACGGAAAGTAACGCGTTCGTCATCTAACTGTGGAAAGCATCGTGTCGGGCGCGAGTAACACAGCCATCGCAATACGCCGTTAGCTTCTAGGCCACCCAACAAATGGCCGCAAATAACGAGTAGAAATTAGTCAGGCGTTTTAGAGCAAAAACTACTTCTAGGCAGCCGCCACTTGTAAGGGAGGGCGGTTTTTCTTTTATTCGATTCAAGCCTCGTTGACGCAATTCAGATTTTGGGGAGCCGCTATTTTCTTGACAGATCAGACGCATATTTCGTAAAAGACCGGGAAGCAAGGTAGGCTGCGCAAACGAGTGGACGCGCGCTGTTCGCAGGCGCGGGTCAACAGCTCCACCACATAACGTTCGTGGCCAACCAAATCACCAAAGGAGAACTTTACCTATGCAAAATCGACACATCATCTTCGGAGCAATCTTATCAGCCATTGCATTTCTACCGGGAGTGCAAGCTGTCGTCCCACCGCCGGATGGATGCTATCCTAACTTCACCACAGCGGAAGGGTGCAACGCGCTTGTTTCTCTCACCACCGGAGCTGGAAATACAGGCCTCGGCTGGTTTTCGCTGTTTTCGAATACCACCGGCAACTTCAACACCGGAGTTGGCGCCGGAGCGCTGGCTCTCAACAACACGGATAACAACACCGGAGTTGGCGCTGGAGCACTATTTCTCAACACCACTGGCACAGAGAACACTGCAGTTGGAGCTAACGCGCTTGTCCATAACGACACCGGCTCCGAAAACAACGCCTTCGGCACAAATGCGCTCTTCAACAATGTGGATGGTTTCTTCAACAATGCCCATGGGCGTAACGCGCTCGTGAACAATACCGGCAGCGAAAATAATGCGTTCGGTGACCTTGCGATGGAGAACAACACATCGGGCTCCAGTAACACAGCCATCGGTGACGACGCGCTTCGTAATAACGTGGACGGGAGTGGTAACGTGGCTATTGGTGACGAGGCCGGCACCAGTTTAGGGGAAAGCGTCAATAACTGTATCGCCATCGGCGTACCTGGTGACGGCCCTTTTGCTGTCCTTGATAACACCTGCTTCATCGGCAGCATCTTCGGTGAGGCCATTAGCGACCCCGGCACTCAGGTCCAAGTATATGTGGATCAATTTAACGTGGTGGGCATCTTCAACTCGTCACGGCGATTCAAACACGACATTAAACCGATGGACAAGGCCAGCGAGACACTGTACGAGCTCAAGCCAGTAACCTTCAAATTCAACAGCGACTGGAAAGGCACGACACAATATGGTTTGATCGCCGAAGAGGTTGCCGAGGTGGATCCCGGGCTCGTGGTCCACGGCAAGAAGGGTGAAGTCACTGCAGTCCACTACGAGCAGATCAACAACATGTTACTCAACGAGTTCCTCAAAGAGCACAAGAAAGTTGAGAAATTGCAAGCCACAGTCGCGCAGCAACAGAAGGGAATGGAGATTCTGACAGCGCAACTCAAAGAGCAGGCAGTACAAATCCAAAAAGTTAGCGCGCAGCTCGAAATGAGTGAGCCAGCGACCAAGGTGGTGGTGAACAAACCTTAGCTAGTCTTAAGACAACTACAGAATTACGGTATGCTTCTGCCATGAAAAGAATGTTTATCCTTCCGCTGCTCATCTCCTTCGGCGTGATTTGCGCCTGCGAAAAGCAGGATTCCGGAGCTGAAGCACAACTTGTTCAACGGAAAGCCGAACTGGACGCACGCGAGAAGGCATTAAACGACAGAGAGAAAACGTTGGGTGAATGGGAAAAAGCCATTATGAAGTCTCGCGCCATTTCCCCCGATTTTCAGGCGCGCAGACCGGCTGTCGATCCGGAGCAGATGAAAGCGGAACGAGAAAGGAGAATGCAACAGCTTCCTCCCGAACTCCAGGCGCTCATTCGTGATCGCTCGCTGTTGGATCCTCGAACGGAAAAGGCCCCGGCGACACAAGACCGAACCGCGGAACTACAGCGCCGTCTCGAGGAAGCACGAAAGAAGAAAATGAACGCGATAGCGTCTCCCAACGCCGAGACCCCTGATACGCAGACCACTTCGCCCGCTCCCTCGCCCACGCCGGAATAAGTCGTGTCGCTGCCTGGATTCCCTGCGGCGCGAGGGCGGGCCGGCTCCGTTCCACACCAGGACGACAATAAACCGGATCGCTTCTCACAGCTCCCTCCGCACCGTTGATTCCAAAGGCGGATTGAAATCTCCCGCGGGCATGGAGAATAATAGCCGCATGACCGCTCGCGAACGCGTGGCACAGTTGCTGAAGGCCTGGCCAAAAATTTATCCGGGCGCGCATTGCGAACTGGACTTCCGGAATCCGCTCCAGTTGCTCGTGGCGACCATTCTCTCGGCGCAAGCCACGGATAGACGCGTCAATATGGTCACCCCCGCCCTTTTTCGGAAATATCGCACCGCTAAAAGCTATGTAGATGCGCCGCTCTCCGACCTGGAAAACGCGATCAAATCCACGGGCTTCTATCGTAACAAAGCGAAAAGCATTCGCGGCGCGACGCGCGAGATCGTAGAAAAACACGGCGGAAAAGTGCCCGACACGATGGCGGCATTAACCGAACTGCCAGGCGTCGGCCGAAAGACTGCCAACGTAGTACTGGGAAACGCTTTCCACAAAGACGAGGGGATCGTCGTCGACACACATGTGATCCGGCTGTCGGAAAGGCTTGGCCTAACGAAACAAAAGGATCCGGTGAAGATCGAGCTCGATTTGATGAAGCTCGTGCCGCGCCAATATTGGACAGACTGGAGCCATTGGCTCATCTGGCATGGGCGCCGCCGTTGCTATGCACGCAAACCGGACTGCAGCCGTTGCGAAGTGTTCAAGCTCTGCCCCAGCGGGAAAATCTTCCTGCGCACCGGCAAGGCGCTGGCGCCCCCTGAAAATGCTTGATCCTTTGGATCGCGATGTCCAAGATCGCGAACCACTTGAGAAAGTTCGCGATCGCCGTTCTTATCCTGCTGACTGGCAGCGCTTTCGCCGCCAGAGAAGCGCCGGAGCTCCAACAGCTGCGAGATCAACTGAAGAAAGCTCAAGAGACGGAAGACAAGCCCGCAATTATTGAGTTAAGCCAGCGCATCATCGCCATCGCTCCCACCGATTCCCGGACGTGGGACACGCTCGCGCAGACGCAGCTCGAAAGTGAGGACCTCGATGACTTGGAGCGCACGCTCGATGCGTGGCAAAAAGCATTCAAAAAACCGCCCGCTGCGATAGAAGATTTCCGCGCCGGACTCTGCTTCAAGCGAAAGGATTATCCGTGTGCAGAGAAGCACTGGCTTGCGTTTATCGCGACCAAACCGCCGCGCGCCGATGCCGCGACCATTTACGACAATCTCGCGGAAATATGCGCCGAGCAGGCGCGTTGGGCGGACCACGCGGCATACCGGGCGAAGGCGATTGCCACGCAAGACACCGCCGCGCGGCGCGTGTTGCATGCGGTTGCTCTCCTGCGCCTGCACAACTGGGACGCTGCTTTCGCCGACATGGCGAAGGCGAACAAGATGGATGCCACGGACTCGCAAGTGAAGGAGTGGCTGCCGGAATTCGAGCGGTTGCAAAAATTCCTGCCGCAAATCAAAACACTCGATGCGCAGATCGCAAAATCACAAAATGATCCCGCAGTTGCGGGACTGTTGCTTGAACGTGCCCGCGTTTTTATTCTCGCTGGCCGCCCACTGCTCGCGACCGACGACGCCGGACGCGCATTCAAGCTGCAGCCCTCTTCGATGCGAGCGCGTATTGAGTTTGCCGAAGCATTGCTGGATGCAGGGCAAACGGAGGATGCCACAAAACTGCAGGTCGACCGGTATCTTCGTCGTGGAGAAGATAAGCATGTTAGCGATGAGGCGTTACGGGAACTTGGAACGCTGGACGCTCGTTTATCAGCGAATCCCAAGGATGCAGACGCGTTGGTTGCGCGGGCGAAAATTTTGAGGGACCTGCGTCAATTCACGCTCGCCCTGGCGGACGCGAATGCCGCGCTGGCGATCAATGATAAATCAGCGGCTGCACACTTCGAAGCCGCGCAGGATCTGGACGGTCTTTACGAACAGAAGGAGGCATTGTTGCACGCGCGCATTGCAACGGAATTGAATCCTCACGATTCAAACATGTGGTTCTTCCGCGGCGTCCTCGAACGGAAACGCGCAGACTTCGCGGGAGCCGTCGCGTCGCAAACACGTTCAATCGAAATTAGTGAGTCACCGGCCGCATTGAGCGAACGCGAGCAATGCCAACGCCGCATCGGAAAGACGGCCGAAGCAGATGCCGACCTCCGCCGGATCCAGCAACTGACGCCACAAAAATGATGAGGATGAATCGGCGAATCGGAGAGATGGAGAACCGGCGACTTCGCCCATTCACCCATTCGCCCATTCGCCCGTTCGCTCTCTTTCTCGTTTGCGTTGCGGCGATTGCCCTGGCTGGCGCTAGTTTCGCGCAGGAGGAAGAAGAAGACGTAGCGTCGAATGCAAAACCTGATGCCGGCGGCGTTGTGATCGAGCCATCCAGCGGAAAGATTGCTGAGGGCGACACAATCACGATCACGTTTCCCGTCTCAATGGTTGCCGCCGATCTCATCGATGTTGGTGATCAGACACCCCCTTTTGTCAGCGAACCAAAGCTCGACGGCACGTTTCTTTGGAAAAGTCAGACCGAAGGCGTTTTCACAGTGAGCGCCGTCGTGGCGGGGGCGCGCCATCGGCTGACGCTGGCTCCGGGGCTGAAGGATGAAAATGGCAAACCGTTCGTGGTGAAAGATTGGAGCGCCGAATTCAAAACTCCGAAGTTTGCGATCACCACAGAATTCAGCGAGCGCAAACAGTTGCCGGCGCGTCCGCAAATCTATGTCGAATCAACATACGCAGTTCGTCTCGATGAAGCGGCGCAACACATTTACTTTCAAGACCGCGAATCGCGCGGTCGTTTTCCAGTCGAAATAATTCAAACGGCTGAAGGCAAAGCTGGAGATTCATTGGAGGCGACCGGCTTTCGAGTCACGCCGCGCGCACCACTTCCAGTGGGACACACATTCGACCTCATCGTGAATGGTTTGCTCGACGCGAAAAGCCGGAAGCCGCTTCCGTACTTGGAAGTGATGCCCGTTGGCAAAACCGAACCGCTCAAGGTGCAATGGCTCGGCGCGTTCAATCACCCGTTAGAGGAACCTTCAATTCGCATCAAATTCGACGACGCAATCGATCCCGTGGAAGCGACGCCGGAGCGAATTCACGTCGAGCCTGCGGTGGCGAAAATGAAACTCCTCGCCAGCGCCGACGAAATTCAAATTACAGGCGAGTTCGATCTCAAGCAGCGCTACAAAGTCACCATTTCGCCGGAACTAAAGGGCGACCGCGGCTATGGACTCGCGTCTGAATCGCGCTGGGGCGCCACGTTCCGACCGAAAGAAGCGTGCCTGATCTTCCCATCCAGACAAGTATTCGCCCGCGCGCGCCAGGACGTGCGTTTTGCGTTTTTCCAAGTCAATACGCCACAAGTCACATGGAAACTGGCACGCATTCCCGCGGAGAAGCTTTCAGCTGTTACCGCGCGCGTGGACGAATTTGAAAAGGACGCCAAGGATCCTGTCACCGGAAAGGTGGTAATCGATCCGCGCACAGGATTCGCAAAAGAGTTCCAGACTGAATTGCTCGTCGACGCGTTTCAACTGCCGGTGGCGAGCAGCGGCACATTCGAGGCGACGAGCAACGACACTGAAACCCGACGCGATGTCCGTTGTGTTCCTCAGACAAAGGAAGTCTTCGCCGGTCCCTATCTTTTTGAAGCGACAGCAACGTTGCCCGATGGCCGGATTGTTGGAAATCGATCGATCATTTGCGTTAACGATTACCTGCTCACACAGAAACGAACGCCAACCACGGTGATCATACGCCTGGCAAAAATGTCCGACGCGAGCTCCGTGGCCGGCGTGACGATTCGAGCACTTACAGAAGACAATATCGAACTGGCCCGCGCAGTCACTGACCAGAACGGCATCGCAGAATTCCCGAAGGACAAGGTCTTCCCGAAAACGACTGATTCCAACACGAAAAACACGAATCTGTTTATCGCGGACACCGCGACCGGCCCTGCGCTTCAATTTGCCGACGCGACTGCATACCCCTCAGGATATGATTCTACCCCACCGCCGAACAATCCGCAGGCCGAGATCGTCACCGATCGCAATCTCTATCGCCCGGGCCAGACAGTGAAGATGAAGGGACTGGCGCGAGAGGTGACCGCTGCCCGAGGCCTCGTGATTCCAGTCGGAGCGGCCGTGCACTGGAGTGTAACCGAGAGCTACGGAAACCGGGTTGTTGGTGAAGGCGACACCACGCTCTCGTCTTACGGCGGATGGGAAGCGGAGTGGAATGTGCCGGAAAAGGCAAAGCTCGGGAGTTACGAGTTGCGTTGCGCTGTTGGCGGTCGCGATTACGCAGGCGTGACTACGATCAACGTTCAAGAGTTCCGTGTTCCGCTGTTTTCGGTCATGGTCGAAGCAACAACACCAGAGGTCGGCACAACGGCGCATGCGCGGATCTCTTCTGCTTATTTTCATGGCGCACCGAATGCCGGGGCGCGAGTGCACTGGAAAGCCAGCTGGACGACGTCGGCTGATTTCGCCAGTGATTCCGACGAACCGTATCGAAAGCGTTTCAACTCCTACGCCGAAGTCGGTCCGCGTTTTGAGGTCGACAGTGAGGACATCAAAACAGTCGAGGGCGATACGCAGCTAGACGCGCATGGTTTTGCGACGATCGCCTGTGAATCGCCGTTCAAAGACAATCCGGCAGTCAGCCGCATGAGTATTATCTGGCGGGCAGACGTCACCTCAATCGACGGACAAACCCTTAGCGGCGGCGAGACGGCCACGCTTTTCGCTACGGAAACGCGTCTCGGCGTCCGCGCCGAAGAGCAGACCACAGAACCTCGTGGGATAAAAGTAGAGATCGACGCGCTCAATCCTCAGGACAAGAAGCAGGACGGCGTTCTTGTTCGCGCCGATCTCTTCCACGTCACCACAAAGACTGTTAAAGAACAGCTCGCGCCGTTCGTTTATCGCTATCGTAATACGGATCAGTTCGCGAAGGTCGCATCACAGGAGTCGAAAACGCCGGCCGAACTCATTTTCCCAACAACCGAGACGGGCCGTTACGTCGTTGCGGTCAACGCGACAAAAGTCAAAGCGCCAGTGGTCAGCGATGAGACAACCGTTACCGGTGAACAAGCGGCCCAATTACCGGTGGTCAACGAAACCACGTTCAAGATTGAACGCCGAGCCGAGCCGTTTCTGCCAGGCGAGAAAGCCGCACTCACCATACAGGCGCCGTTTGGCGGCGTCGCATGGGTATCGGTCGAGACGGATGAAGTGCTCGACACGTTGCTCGTTCCGGTAAAAGGCAACGCTGGCCGAATCGAGGTGCCCATCAAAGAAAATTACGCGCCGAACGCGACGGTTTCGATTTACCTGGTTAAGCCCGGTGGCAAAGACGAGCTTCCCCTCGAACGCTTCGCTTTCACCGAGATCGAGGTTCGCCGCCCCGACCGAGAACTAAAAGTTGCTCCGCATCTCGCCGGCACGACCGCGAAACCGGGCGATGCCGTGCGCGGTGAAGTGCTGGTGACATCACAGGACAAACCGGTAAGCGACGCCGATCTGCTCGTGTTCGCAGTCGACGACGCCGTTCTCACGCTGGGGGATTGGAAGCTGCCGAACATTGGCTCTCGCTTTTACCCGAAGAACATTTTCTCCGTGCGCACTTATGAGGCGCTACACGGGTATATCGAGAACCTCGCTAAACTCAGTTTGACCCAAAAAGGTTTCGTCATCGGCGATGGTGGAGAGGAAACGATCTCGAACGTCAAAAATGTTCGCAAAGAATTCCGGACTCTTGCGTTTTGGCAGGGAAATTTGAAAACGGGCGCGGACGGCAAGGTCTCGTTCGAATTCGTCGCGCCGGATAACCTGACCACATATCGAATCGTGGCGGTCGGCCAGACCAAGGCGAATCAATTCGGCGGCGACGCAACGCAGACCGTAAAGATATCAAAGCCACTCCTGATCGATCTGGCGTTGCCGCGATTTTTGCGGGAGGGCGATGAAGTTGAATTGCGCGCCGTTGTCCGGCAGAACTTCGCTGACAACGACGGCGTCACGACGCGGTGTGTGCCGGATTCGAATCTTAAGTTGCTGGGCAGCGATGTGACCACCGAGTCGACGAAGCGCGACGCGCCGACGGTTTTCCGGTTCAAGGCGAGCGTTACCGATCCGAATTTCGCGCCAACAAAAGTGCGCTTCGAAGCGGTCTCGAACTCGAACAAACAAATGTCCGACGCCGTAGAGATTATCATTCCTGTGCTAGCGCCGACGATTGTGCGCAAGGAAAGCGTAGCAGCTTCATTCAATGGTCCGCAGTTCGATGCTCACCGAGTGATGCCTGAAGCGTGGAGGCACGGCCATGGCCAATTCACCACAACGATTTCGACTTCGCCTCGGCTGCCGCAGATGTCAGGGCTTCCGGTGATTCTGCAGTATCCCCATGGTTGCTTTGAACAAATTTCGACCAAGCTGCTGGGGTACAGTTTGCTGGCGAACGTTCTCGCTTACCTGCCGGATTTTCAAAAACGCGATGCCGAATATCGCGCCACGCTTCAGCGCGGAATGAAACAGTATGCCGACTCGATCGGGGAGGATGGCATGCTCCCCTATTGGCCCGGCGGGAGTACGGGCAACGGTTTCGTCACATGCCAGGCCCTTTGGTCCGTCAATAAATCGGCCGATGCCGGTCTTGAGCCGCCCGCAGATTTACAAGAGAAACTCGCAGGCGCCGTAAAGAAAATGCTCAAAGGTCAACTGCCTGCGTCCCGATTTGAAAAATGCTTCGCCCTTTTCGTGCTCACGCAATCGAAAAACGATGAGGATTACAAAAACGAATCGCAGGAGTTGTATCTGCACCGCAATGAAGGCAGCGACGAAGAGCGCGCCTTGCTCGCAATTGCGTTGCACCAGCAAAACATCATGCCGCAGGAGCAGCAGCAACTCCTTCGCGAAATCGATAAGCCGATCAAAGAACGCGCGTTTAATCCCGCCACATTCACATCAATGACACGCGCAGAGGCGATGCGCGCGTTCGCCTTCAACACGATCGCGCCACCGACATGGACAAAACAGCGAAAACAGCAGGCGCGCGACCACATGTCGAAGCTGATGGATAACGCCGGATCGCTTTCGACTCAGGAAAATCTGTGGCTCCTGCTGGCGTTCACATCAATGATCGGAGTCGAAACGACGCCGGAACTCCACGCGGGAGAACCGCCCGCGACCGTGGTTTCGAAAAATGGACGCTCTGCTGCGTGGGTCGACCGCAAAATGGAAGATAATCTCGCGATCAAAGGCCTGAATCAGAGCGCACTCACATTTTTGATGCAGGCCGAATATTCCACCAACGAAGTGGATACCGACCGCGTGGACCGAGGATTCCGAATCGAGCGGGTCGTAAAAAATCTCACCGATGCGACGCGTGTCGGCGCTCCGAATGCGCCGTTGAAGTTGGGGGATCAACTGCTCATTACGTACCGGCTGAATACGCGGAAGCTTCAGAATTTTGTCGCGCTCGAGGATGCGTTGCCGGCGGGTGTAGAAGTGGTGAACCCGAATCTTGCGCTCGTCGGAAAATTCTACCAACTGCCGCCTCCCGATCCGCAGGATCGCTTGTTAGACTTATCTTACTCCGAGATGCGCGACCGCTCGGTGCTTCTTTATTTTGACACTGTCGATCCCGGTTCGGGCACGTATTCAATTCTCGCGCGCGCAACAGCCGCGGGCACATTCCGTTGGCCAGCCACGCAAGTCGCGCCCATGTACGATAGCCGTTTCTCCGGCCTGACGCCCTCAAGCGTATGCGTCATTTCCGCCGACTAATTCTACAACTCCATCACAAAGGAGTCCGCCTCTCCCTTCGCAAGGGAGAGGGTAGGATGAGGGTTGCGCAGCATGATCGTACAAACGCAGGAAAACCCCTCACCTTAATCCTCTCCCCTTTGCTAAAGTGGAGAGGCGGAATAACTCGTGCGGTTCTGCTGTCAGTCGTTTTTTTCCTGACGTTTGTAACATGGCTTTGGCACCTTTCCATACCTAACGAACTGCAAAAATCGCCCAGGGGACCATTGACGCTGCTGGATTGCCGCGGCCGCGAAATTGCCGAGCTCGCGTCGTCGGAAGCGCGCACCCAATTTCCAGTCGCGCTCGAGCAAATGGGACCGTGGCTGCCGCGCGTGACGATGGCACTGGAAGATCGGCGGTTCTACGAACACCGCGGCGTTGACTGGCGGGCGACCGTTGCCGCGTGTGCACGCAACTTGCGATCGCGGAGAATTGTTTCCGGCGCATCAACGATCACCCAGCAACTCGTGAAGCTCGCCCGCAGCCGTGACCGACGCAGTTGGAGCGGCAAACTGTACGAGGCAATTGTCGCCTGGAAATTGGAACGGCGCTGGAGCAAGCAGCGAATTCTGTCCGAATACTTAAACCGCAGCAGCTACGGAAATCGGCGACTCGGCCCGGAGGCCGCTGCTCGCACGTATTTCGGAAAAGCGGCTCGCGATCTCACTTTGAGCGAAGCAATTTTCCTGGCCGGTCTGCCGCAGGCGCCAACGCGTTTCAATCCGTGGCGTCATCCAGAGGAAGCAAATCGTAAATATGTGCGATCACTCCGGCGCCTTGCTGATTTGGGGGTTATCACGCGGGACCAGCAATCGCTGCTTGTTGAGCCGCCGAAAATTCTGCGCAACGAGCCGCCGCGCTTTGCGCCACATTTTGTAGATGCGGTGACGGCGCAAAATCCGGGACTGTGCGGCACAGTCAGGACGACACTCGATCTTGATCTGCAATCGACGGTCGAACGTTTAGTGCGCTCACATTTGTCAGCGCTAAACCGCCATGACATTACGCAGGCAGCTGTGGTGGTGATCGAAAACGCGACGGGCGCAATCCGCGCCATGGTTGGATCGGAAAATTATTCTGTGTCGCAAATCAACGGAGCGACACTACCGCGTAGTTGTGGATCGACGTTGAAACCGTTCGTTTACCTCGAGGCGATCGATAAACAACTGTTCACCGCGGCGAGTTTGTTGCCCGACACACCTGATGCCATTCGCAATGAGTACGCCGATTACGATCCACAGAATTACAATCATCGTTATTTTGGACCGGTGCGCTTACGCGAAGCGCTCGGTTGTTCACTGAACGTGCCGGCGGTCTTTGTTCTGAGCCAGCTCGGTGCCCGGCCAACGTTCTATCAGTTGCAGAAGTGGGGCTTTAATTTTCCCCAGGGTCTCGATAGTTACGGCGCCGGCTTTGTTTTGGGGAATGCCGAGACGCGGCTGGTTGATCTTGCCGCTGCGTATGCCGGCCTCGCCCGCGGCGGGACAGCTATGCGGGCGAAATTTTTGACTTCGGAACATCGACCGCTCACGCGCATCGCCTCTAAAGACGCGACAACGATCGTCACCGACATTTTATGCGATAACGACGCCCGAGAGAAAAGTTTTGGGCGGCGTTCACCGCTCGCCTTCGAACAACGCATTGCCGCAAAGACCGGAACCAGCAGCGGCTTTCGAGACACGTGGACTGTTGGCTTCGATAAGGAACACACGATCGCCGTTTGGGCGGGCAATTTCGATGGGCGACCAATGCGCGACACGTTTGCCATACGGGCAGCCACACCGCTCTGGGCAGCTATCATGCAGGAATTGCTCAGACGCGATCATCCACTCGATCCACCGGTAGAAGATCAAAACTTCGCCACGTCGAATCCGTCCTCCGGCGCACTCGTGCGACAGGAAATTTGTAAAACCACCGGATTGCGGCCGTCTAGTTTTAGCACCACAACCACGAGCGAGCTGTTCCTTGCGGGAACAGAGCCGCGTAATGATTCGGCTAATTACTTTGCGAGCGATGGAAAATTAATTTTGCCGGACGCGTACGCCCGCTGGTGCGCAAGCCGCGATAACACGTTTGGCGCGCATGTCCTGGCAGATTTTCGCATTACGAGTCCGCCATCGAACGCCCACTACCAGATCGATCCTGTTCTGCCAGCGTCACAGCAGATGGTCGAACTCACTGCCGCGTGCGGAAGCGACGTGGAATGGTTTGTAAACGGTGCGCGAGTTGTGCCAGCGCACGACGGCCGGTTTTTTTGGCAACTCGCCGCCGGCGAATGGGACGTGCGCGCCGTCAGTCGCGGCAAACTCGCCCAACAAACAATCACTGTCGAAAGCATGAGCAATTAGCGCATGAGCGAGACGGGGACCAACACAAATGCAGTGTCAGGCGCTCGGCATCTCGCAATTTTCGCTGCAGCGATTCTGCTGGCAGCTTTGTTAACAGCTTGCGGCAAGAAAGGTCAAAACGGCGAAACAAAAAACGCTCAGAAAAGTGAGGACGAGTTTTTGGACAAGGACGTCAAACCGGATGAACGCAAATATCTGCTCGCGGCAAAACCCTTTGTTATCGCGATCGCCAACCGAAAATACGCAGACGCTTACGCGCTTCTTTCCAACTACGCCAGAGCGCGCATGTCCTTCAATCAGTTTACACCTGCAGAGGATGACGCCACTTACCAGCAATACCAGGCGAGTCCTTATGACAACGTAACGGCGGAACAATTCGCCTACTTGATGCAATATGTCGAAGCGGCGCGTGGCGCACCGCGAGCGCCGAAGATGCTGCACGTGTTTTCCACTGATCCCGCGGTTTTAAACCGCCGCAGCAACGAAGAATTCGGCGCGATGGATTCCATGTTTGCCATTGGCGCGATGCCCGAATGGATTCCCGCAGAGATCCGCCGTGCAAGTTTGCGCGGACAGATTCAAACAGAACTGTCACCGCAGGAACTTCAAAATGTGGCGCAAAGAGAAGGGATCAGTGTCGAAGAATTGAAGAAGAACGAAGATTTTGATCCATATCTTAATCTCAAGGTCGTCCTCGTCGAAGAAGGCGGCCAACTTAAGGTTGGCTACTTCGAATTCCTGCCACCGTCGATATGGGATTAAGCCCGTCGTTATCGGCACCGATTAAAAATCCCGTTAGCAGGTAAGAAAAGGCACATCGCCAGTAAAGCCTAACTATGCCTGTCAGGCTGTGTCCTACACGAGAATTAGGTGCTGCCCGACTAGACAATTTCGCGCGGTTTCCATACAAGACGCAGGCAATAAAATCCAGAACCTCGGCGTGGTTTGGGAAGTTTGCTCCCCGGAACTTTCTTCCCCCTTTGAACTATCACGCCTGAAGTCGTGAAGAATAAACCACCGGTCTTAAAGGA
>Ga0207678_10002450_pt1 | contig 16857 bp, 12 predicted proteins | sample KBSC63metaG_FD_184319 | JGI IMG/M metagenome (GOLD analysis project Ga0207678, IMG submission 184319) | Corn rhizosphere microbial communities from Kellogg Biological Station, Michigan, USA - KBS C6-3 metaG (SPAdes) (version 2) | ecosystem: Host-associated > Plants > Roots > Rhizosphere > Soil ...
AAGGCAGGTCGTGGGCCAGCAGCCACTCCGACATCTCCTTGCGACCGCCGAGCTCGGTGACGAAGTCCGCGTCGAGCCACGGCTTGTAGACGCGCAGGGAGGGGTTGGCCAGCAGGCCGTAGCGGTAGAACCGCTCGATGTCGTTGCCCTTGTAGGTGGAGCCGTCGCCCCAGATCTGGACGTCGTCCTCGAGCATGGCGCGCACCAGCAGGGTGCCGGTGACCGCGCGGCCGAGCGGCGTGGTGTTGAAGTAGCTGCGGCCCCCGGTGCGGATGTGGAACGCGCCGCACGTCAGCGCCGCGAGCCCCTCTTCGACGAGGGCTTCCTTGCAGTCGACGAGCCGCGCGATCTCGGCGCCGTACTGGCCGGCGCGCCCGGGCACCGAGTCGATGTCGGGCTCGTCGTACTGGCCGATGTCGGCGGTGTAGGTGCAGGGGACCGCGCCTTTGTCGCGCATCCACGCGACCGCTACGGAAGTGTCGAGGCCACCGGAGAAGGCGATGCCGACACGCTCGCCGACGGGCAGGGAAGTGAGCACCTTGGACATGCGAATGATTATGCACGGCTATGCATCGTCGTGCAATCCGGGGTGCCCTGGCTCACGGAAACCCCGTTGACGTGCATGGTTCGGTGATCACATGGGCCGGATGCACGCCGACGAGCACGCCATCGACACCACGCTGGTCCGGCGGCTGGTGCGCGGGCAGTTCCCGCGGTGGGCGGACCTGCCGGTCACTCCCCTGGCGTCCGGCGGCACGGTCAACGCCGTGTACCGCCTGGGTGACGCCCTGACGGTCCGGCTTCCACTCACCGAGGGCGGCTCCGCCGACATCACGAAGGAAGCCCGGGTCCTGGGCGCTCTCGGCGAGCTGCCGGTGGCGGTGCCGGCCGTCGTCGCGGTCGGGGAACCCGCCGAGGACTATCCGTGGCCGTGGGCGGTGCACGGCTGGCTCGACGGCGAACCGGCGCTCGAAGGCCGTCCGGCCCGCGGCCTGGCGGAATTCGTCCTCGCGCTCCGGGCGAACCGGGCGGCCGGTCCCCCGGCCCGCCGCGGGCGGCCGCTGTCCACGGTGGACACGGCCGCCCGCGGGGCGATCGACGAGCTGAGCCGCACCGACGAGCCGTTCGATCCGGAGGCCGCGCTCGCGGTGTGGGCCGAAGCGCTCGATGCTCCACAGTGGACAGGCGCGCCGTGCTGGGTGCACGGCGACCTGATGCCCGGCAATCTCCTGCTGCGCGACGGCCGGCTGACCGGGGTCCTCGACTGGGCCACGGCCGGGACGGGCGACCCGGCGGCCGACCTGATCCCGGCGTGGAACCTGCTGACCGCGGACACCCGGCCCACCTTCCGCGACGCCGTCGGCGCCGACGACGCGACCTGGGCACGCGGCCGTGGCCGGGCGCTGGCGATGGCCGTGATCCAGCTGCCGTACTACCGGCAGACGAACGCAGTCATCTCGGCCAACGCCCGGTACGTGCTCACCGAGCTGGGCGTGTCTACCAGGTGCCGATGACGGGCAGGTCCCACCGCACGGCGTGCAGGTTCCGGCCCGGGACCGAGCAGGCGCCCGTGACCGCGCCACGGTCGTTGAGGTCCCGGGCGATGCAGTAGCCGTCCGGCGCCTGCAGCGGCAGCAGGGTGATCCGGCCGCCGGGACCCCAGACGAAGGACTGATCGGACCCGGTCTGCACGAGCGCACTGCCGGTGTCGTTCGCGGTGACCAACCGGCTCCACACGCCGTCCGAGACCGGGAACACGGTGAGCTGCCCGAGCGAGTCCCAGCGTGCCGGGCGGTCATTGCCGTCCCCTGCGTTCACCACGCCGTAGATCGTCCCGTCCGCGCCGATCTTCTTCGCCGAGCTGAACTTCCAGGTGGTGTCGAGCACGGTGAGGTGGCCCGCCGCATCCCACTTCACGGCGTGGGAGCCACTCGAGCCGACGACCGTCCCCACGTCGTCGAGGTCGGCGGCCGTGCCGCCGCCTTCCAGCTCGACGAGGTTGCCCGCCGGGTCCCAGTACTTCGACGCCCCCTGGTACGAGCCGAGCACCGCGCCCGCGCCGTTGATCGCGAAGCCGCGGCCGTCACCGACGGCCGTGACCGTGCCCCGGGCCGTGTCCCACTTGGTCACCGACTCCGGGCCCGGACCGCCGTAGGAATACCCGACGGCGACGCCGTGGGCGTTGACCGCGGCCACGCCGGAATTGGTGTAGCCCGGGAAGCCGGACACCGGTGGCAGGTCCACGGGTGTCCCGGACGCGTCCCAGAGGGTGGCCCGCCCGTACCATCCACTGACGGTCAGCGAGTTCCCGATCGCCACCCCGTCCCCGGTGATCGCGACGGGGTCGACCGACTTGTAGCCCGGCTGCGGCAGCAGCTCGGTGATCCGGCCGGCCGCGTCCCACCGGGCCCCGCGCTCGATCGATTCCTTGTCCCACGCCGTCCCGAACACCGCTCCGGTGTCCGACACCCGATCTCCCCAGCTGGTCAGTCCCCCGGGCAACGTGCCCAGGTCGATCGGGCCGCCCGGCTCGTCCGCACTCGCCGGGACGGCGGTGAGCACCAGCGCCACCGCCGCCGTCGCGAGAACACCTCTGAACATCCCCTGCTCCTCCCCTGTCAGGTCGGTTCCGGGGTGTCCACGCGCGGCGGCGGTGACCGGTTTAGCTCGGCAGCAGCGCCGGAGCCGCGAGGCGGGTGGCGTTCGCCGCCGCGTCGTCCGGGGCTTCCTGCGCCGAGCGCTCCGCCTCGACCCGGGCGAAGTAGTTCGCGACCTCGCGGTCGGTCCGGTGCGAATCCCAGCCGAGCAGCGGGGCCATCAGCCCGGCGACCACCGGGGCCGCCGCCACGCCGCGGTCGCGCTCCTCGATCGAGATGCGCGTCCGCCGGGTGAGGACGTCCTCCAGGTGCAGCGCACCCTCGTGGGAGACCGCGTAGACGGCCTCGACACGGAGGTACTCCGAGGTCTCCGTGATCGGTTCCCCGAGCGAAGGCTGCTCCTCGACCAGCTCGAGGAGGTTCCAGATCCGCGTGCCGTACCGCTGCAGCAGGTGCTCGACGCGCGTCAGCGGCAGTCCCGACTTCGCGGCGACGGCGAAGCGGTCCTCCCACAGCTCGTGGTAGCCCTCGGCGCCGACGATCGGCAGCCGGTCGGTCCACGACGGCGGGGCGGGGCGGCCGAGCTCCTCGACCGCCACGTCTACCGCGTCCGCGGCCATCACCCGGTACGTCGTGTACTTGCCGCCGGCCACGATGACCAGGCCCGGCACCGGGTGCGCCACCGCGTGCTCCCGCGACAGCTTCGTCGTCGCGGCCGCCTTCGCCGCGAGCAGCGGACGCAGACCCGCGTACACGCCCTCGATGTCGTCGTGCGTCACGGGGGTACGCAGGACGGCGTTGAGGTGTTCGAGCACGTAGTCGACGTCCGCGCGGCTCGCCGCCGGGTGCTCGCGGTCGAGGTCCCACTCGGTGTCGGTGGTGCCGACGATCCAGTGGCGGCCCCACGGGATGACGAACAGGACGCTCTTCTCCGTGCGCAGGATCAGCCCGGTGTCGAGGTCGATCTTTTCCCGCGGCACCACGAGGTGGATGCCCTTCGACGCGCGGACGGTGAACGGCGCGGGGATCCCGGCCGCCTCCGCCATGTCGTCGCTCCACACCCCCGTCGCGGCGACCACGGTGCGAGCGCGGATCTCGAATTCGATCCCGCTCTCGCGGTCCACGACCTTCGCCCCCACGACCCGCTCGCCTTCACGAAGCAGCGACGTGACGCGAGCCCGCGTGAGCACCGAAGCACCCTGCTCGGCGGCCGTGCGCGCGATGGTCATCGTGTGGCGGGCGTCGTCGACCTGGGCGTCGTAGTACTGGATCGCCCCGATCAGCGCGTCGTCCGCGAGCGCCGGAGCGACCTTGAAGGCACCCCGCTTGGACAGGTGCCGGTGCCTCGGCAGCGCGCGGGCGCCGCCGAGGGTGTCGTACAGCGTGACGCCGGCGCCGATGTAGCCGCGCTCCCACACCCGGTGCTGCAGCGGCACCAGGAACTTCACCGGCCGCACCAGGTGCGGGGCCAGCGTCTGCAGCAGCAGCCCGCGCTCCTTGAGCGCTTCGCGCACCAGCTTGAAGTCCAGCTGCTCCAGGTAGCGCAGGCCGCCGTGGATCAGCTTGGACGACCGGCTGGACGTCCCGGCGGCGAAGTCTCGGGCCTCGACCAGCGCGGTCGACAACCCCCGGGACGCGGCGTCGAGCGCGACGCCGGCCCCGGTCACTCCCCCGCCGACGACGAGCACGTCGAGCTCTTCATCGACCAGCTTCCGCAGTGTCTCCGCCCGGTACTGCGGCGATAGCGGGGTCACGGTGTTCCTCCTCCTGCTCACTGCACGTCGACCCAGTCGAGCGTGCGGCCGACGGCCTTCTGCCAGCCCGCGTAGCCTTCGGCGCGCTGCTCGTCGCTCCACGTCGGCGTCCAGCGCTTGTCCTCGTTCCAGTTCTGTTCGAGCTCGTCGGTCGACTTCCAGAAGCCGACCGCCAGCCCGGCCGCGTAGGCGGCGCCCAGCGCGGTGGTCTCGGCGACGACCGGCTTCGACACCGGCACGCCGAGGATGTCCGCCTGCAGCTGCATGCACAGCTCGTTGGCGGTGACGCCACCGTCCACTCGCAACACATCCAGCGTCACGCCGGAGTCGTTCTGCATCGCCTCGACGACGTCGCGGGTCTGGTAGCAGATCGCCTCCAGGGTGGCCCGCGCGATGTGGGCGTTCGTCGTGGCGCGGGTGAGACCGACGATCGCGCCGCGGGCGTCCGATCGCCAGTACGGCGCGAACAGGCCGGAGAACGCCGGGACGAAGTAGACGCCGCCGTTGTCCTCGACCTGGCGGGCCAGGCTCTCGCTCTGCGACGCACCGCTGATGATGCCCAGCTGGTCGCGCAGCCACTGCACGGCCGACCCGGTGACGGCGATCGAGCCTTCCAGCGCGTAGACCGGCTTTTCGTCGCCGAACTGGTAGCACAGGGTCGTCAGCAGGCCGTGCTGGGAGCGCACGAGCTCCTGGCCGGTGTTGAGCAGCAGGAAGTTGCCGGTGCCGTAGGTGTTCTTGGCCTCGCCGGGCCGGAAACACACCTGGCCGACGGTGGCGGCCTGCTGGTCGCCGAGGACACCGGTGATGGCGACCTCGCCGCCGAGCGGGCCGTCCGCGCGGGTGGTGCCGAAGCCCGGGTTCGACGACGGCCGGATCGCCGGGAGCATCTGCCGCGGGACGTTGAAGAACGACAGCAGCTCGTCGTCCCAGTCGAGGGTCTCGAGGTCCATCAGCATGGTGCGCGAGGCGTTGGTCGGGTCGGTGACGTGCACGCCGCCGTCCGGGCCGCCGGTGAGGTTCCAGATGAGCCACGAGTCGGTGGTGCCGAAGAGGGCGTCACCCTTCTCGGCGTCCTCCCGCACGCCCGGGATGTTCTCCAGGATCCACTGCAGCTTGCCGCCGGAGAAGTAGGTGGCGGGCGGCAGGCCGGCCTTGCGGCGGATGATGTCGCCCTTGCCCTCGCGTTCGAGCGCCGAGGCGATGCGGTCGGTGCGGGTGTCCTGCCAGACGATCGCGTTGCCGTACGGGCGGCCGGTGCGGCGGTTCCACACGACCGTGGTCTCGCGCTGGTTGGTGATGCCGAGCGCGGCCAGGTCGTTCACCGTCAGGTTCGCCTTGTTGAGCGCGGTGGCGATCACCGAGCGGGTGCGTTCCCAGATCTCGGTGGCGTCGTGCTCGACCCAGCCCGGCTTGGGCAGGATCTGCTCGTGCTCGAGCTGGTGGCGGGCGATCTCGTTGCCGCCGTGGTCGAAGATCATGAAGCGGGTGCTGGTCGTGCCCTGGTCCACGGCACCGACGAAGTCCGGCATGGTCTGGCTCCTACTCAGTTGGCGGGCTCGAGGTCCTTGGCGGGCATGCTGTCCAGCGGGGCGTCGGCGGGCAGGTGCCGCTCGATCAGGTACTTGTAGATCGCGCCGCCGATGACCGCGCCGATCACCGGCGCCACGATCGGGATCCACCAGTACGGGAAGCCGTACTGGTCGGTGAACGCCGTGTCGTAGCCGGTGAGCCAGGAGGCCAGGCGCGGGCCGAAGTCGCGGGCGGGGTTGATCGCGTAACCGGCGTTGGTGCCCCAGGCCATGCCGATGGCGACGACGAGGAAGCCGACGACGACCGGGGCGAGGTTCGCGGCCGGGGCGGTGTTGCGCAGGTCGGTGATCGCGAAGATCACCAGGACGAGGATCGCGGTGCCGATGATCTGGTCGCGGAAGGCGCCCCAGTCACCCACCGGAAGCGTGCCGTTACCCGGCAGGGTGGAGAACACGCCCTGGGTCTTGATGGTGAGGCCGGGGTCCTTGGCGTTGAGGACCTCGGTGTAGTTCCAGCGCACCAGCATGGCGGCGAGGAACGCGCCCGCGGTCTGGGCCAGGGCGTAGGGGGCGACCTTGCGCCACTCGAAGCCCTTGAACACCGCGAGCGCGATGGTCACGGCCGGGTTCAGGTGCGCGCCGCTGATCCGCGAAGCGACGTAGACACCCAGGGTGACGCCGAGGCCCCAGGCCCAGGCGATGCTGTCGTGGTCCCCGATGCCCGCGGCGACGACCTGCGCCACCACCCCGCACCCGAACAGGATGAGGATCATCGTTCCCACGAACTCGGCGGCCATCTCGCCGGCGAGTCCACGGGCCTTGAGGCTTCGCACCATTGCTTTCCTCCACAAAGGACCTTGTCCCCCTATTGGTGGATGAAAGTTAAGTTCGCGTGTCAGGCCGGTCAACGGACGGCGGTCGGCATTGTCGAACGCCCGATGTGGATGTTCGACATTGTCGAATCAGGGCCGGTCGGGTTAGGGTCTCGCCGTGCCGGGTCCGATCCAGTCCATCGAGCGCGCCGCCGCGATCCTGCGGTTGCTGGCGCGCGGCTCGGGACGTCTGGGCGTCGGCGAGATCGCCGAGTCCCTCGAACTGGCGAAGGGCACCGCGCACGGGATCCTGCGCACGCTGCAGGGCGTCGGGTTCGTCGAGCAGGACCGCGACACGGGCAAGTACCAGCTCGGCGCGGCGCTGCTGCACCTGGGCACGAGCTACCTCGACGTCAACGAGCTGCGCTCCCGGGCGATCAACTGGGCCGACGCGCTGGCCGCCCGCAGCGGCGAGGCGGTCCGGATCGGCGCCCCCCTGGAGGGCCGGGTGCTGGTCGTGCACCACGTGTTCCGCCCGGACGACAGCCTGCAGACGATGGACGTCGGCACGCTGCTGCCGCTGCACGCGACCGCGCTGGGGAAGGTCCTGCTGGCCTACGACACGACGCTGAAGGCGAACCCGGAGCCCTACACGCGCCGCACCCTGGTCACCCAGACGGCGATCAAGCGGGCGTGTGCGAAGGTACGGGAGGCGGGCTGGGCGGCCGAGAACGGCGAGATGATCTCCGGCGAGGCGGGCATCGCGGCACCGATCCGCGGCCACGGCGGCATCGTCGTGGGCGCGATCGGGGTGTCGGGCGCGGCCGAGCGGATCTGCGAGCCCGACGGCGCCCCGAGCCCGAGGCTGCTGTCGCAGGTCCGCGACGCGGCGCGCGCGGTCTCGCGGGACCTGGGTGCGTCCCGATGGTGAAGGGAGGGGCATGGTCCAGCGGTACGTGATGTCCATCGACCAGGGCACCACCTCCACCCGGTGCATCCTGTTCGACGCCCGCGGCCGGCTCGTCTCCGTCGTGCAGCGCGAGCACCAGCAGCACTTCCCGCGCCCCGGCTGGGTCGAACACGACGCGACCGAGATCTGGCGGAACCTGTCCCGGATCGTGCCGCAGGCGCTGGCCGACGCCGGCGCGACCGCCGAGCAGGTCGTCGGCCTCGGGATCGCGAACCAGCGCGAGACCACCGTGCTGTGGGACCGGCGCACCGGCAACCCGGTCGGCCGGGCGATCGTCTGGCAGGACACCCGCACCGACGCCATGCTCGAGCAGCTCGCCCGCGAGCCCGGTGCCGACCGCGTCCGGAAGCTCTGCGGCCTGCCGCTGGCCACTTACTTCTCCGCGCCGCGCATCCGCTGGCTGCTCGAACGCACGCCCGGGCTGCGTGAGCGCGCCGAGCGCGGCGACGTCCTCTTCGGCACCATCGAGAGCTGGCTGATCTGGAACCTCACCGGCGGCGCCGAGGGCGGCGTGCACGTCACCGACGTCACCAACGCCTCCCGCACCATGCTGATGAACCTGCGCACGCTCAACTGGGACGACGAGCTCCTGGAGTTCTTCGACGTCCCGCGCGCGATGCTGCCGGAGATCCGGTCCTCCACCGAGGTCTACGGCACCACCAGCAGGGTGGTGCCAGGGATCCGGATCGCGGCGGCACTGGGCGACCAGCAGGCGGCGCTGTTCGGCCAGACCTGCTTCGCACCCGGCGAGGCGAAGTGCACGTACGGCACCGGCAGCTTCCTGCTGCTCAACACCGGCCCGACGCCGGTGCTGTCCACCCACGGCATGCTCACCACGGTCGGCTTCAAGATCGGCGACGAGCCCGCGGTGTACGCGCTCGAAGGGTCGATCGCCGTCACCGGGTCGCTGGTGCAGTGGTTCCGCGACGGGCTGGAACTGATCGGCAGCGCGCCCGAGATCGAGACCCTCGCGCGGACGGTCGAGGACAACGGCGGCTGCTACATCGTGCCCGCGTTCTCCGGCCTGTTCGCGCCGCACTGGCACAGCGAGGCGCGCGGGGTGATCGCCGGGCTGACGTCGTACATCACGAAGGGCCACCTCGCGCGGGCGGTCCTGGAGGCGACCGGCTGGCAGACCCGCGAGGTCGTCGACGCGATGAACGCCGACTCCGGGCTGGCGCTCTCGACGTTGAAGGTCGACGGCGGGATGACCGCGGACAACCTGCTGATGCAGTTCGTCGCCGACGTCCTCGACGTCCCGGTGGTGCGCCCGATGGTGGCGGAAACGGTGTCGCTCGGCGCGGCCTACGCGGCCGGGCTGTCCGTCGGGTACTGGCCGGACCTGGAGGGCCTGCGGCGCAACTGGCACCGGGCGGGCCAGTGGCTGCCGGCGATGGACCCGGCCCGCCGCGACTCCGAGTACGCGCACTGGCGCCAGGCGGTGGAGCTGACGTTCGGCTGGATGCGCCCGGCCCCGGCCGCGGCGGCGCCGGGTTCGGACCTGGTCGAGGTGCTGCTGGCCGACCACCGCCGGTTCGAGCAGCTGCTGCGCGACCTCCGCAACGCCGAAGCCGACCGCCCGGCGCTGGTGGCGGAGCTGGCCGCACTCCTGGTCGCCCACGCGACGGCGACCGAGCGGATCGTCCGCCCGGAGGCACCGGCCGAGCCGTTCGCCGACGACCTCCTGGCCGTCCTGGAGGGTGACGACTTCGAGAAGGCGTTGCTGCGCTTGGAGAACGTGGTGGACGCCCACGTCCGCGGTGAGGAGCGCGGCCTGCTGAACGAGTTGCGCCGGAGCATGTCCACTTCGGACCGGACGGGCCTGGGCCGGGCGTTCGTCGCGGAACGCCGCCGCCAGCTGGACCTGGACTGCGGCGCGGTGCACCACGTCCGCGAGCTCGGCGACCGCCTGAAATTGTAGTGTGCCGATCGTTACCAATCCGACTACAGCCACGGCCGGGTTCGCGCTCGCCGAGGCCGTGCTCGGCCCGCAGCTCGCCCACCTGGTGGACCGGTTCGGTCAGACCCGCGTCCTGCCGTTCTCGGTGGCCCGCCCCCGGCATCGCCGTCGCCGGTGTCCTCACCGCGCCCACCCCGGCGGCCATCGCCTCCGCGGCCTGCGCCGGCGCGGCCGTCCCCCAGCTCGGCGCCCTCTCCGGGGCCCGCTGGGTACACCTGCTGCGTGCGCGACGGGCCGCCGACCTGCCCACCGCCTTCTCGCTGGAGTCGCTGGCCAACGCCACCGCGTTCTTCCACGGGCCGGTACTGGCCACCGTCCTGGGAGCCGCCGGTTGCGCGCCCTCCGCCCTCTTCCGACCGCGATTCGTTCGCCTCGCCCTGCTCAACTCGGGCTGTCGGGGCTGTACTTCGGGACCATGGGCGTCTCGGTGAGCGCATTCACCACCGAGCACGGCGTGCCCGGGTCGGCCGCGCCGATCGTCGCCACCGCGAGCATCGGCGGGCGGGTTTCCGGTTGGCTCTACGGACTCCGCCGGCACCGCACCCCGGGCGCGTCTCCAACTCGTCGCGGCCGCCGCGTACCTGACGGCCACGGCGCTGCTGCTTCCCTCGCGCCGTCGCCGATCCTGCTCGGCGCCGCGGTGGTGATCACCGAGGTGGCGATCCCGCCCACGCTCGTCCTGCTGAACGTGCTCACCGAGAAGGCCGTCGGCCCGGCGGTCCTCACGCAGGCGTTCACCTGGAACAACTCCGCCGGCGCGGCGGGTTCCGCCCTCGCGGCGCTCCTCGCCGGGCACACCGCCGAAGCGCTGAGCGCCTCCGCCGCCTTCGCCCTCGCTCCCGCGGCCGGGCTCGCTCTGCTCGCCACGGACAGCACCCTGCCATCCGGGTGACGCGGGGTCCGGCCCCTGCCCGGCGCGGGCCCCGGGGAGAAGACTGCGGGTACCGCGTTTTCGTCACCGGAGGGAGCACTCGTGTCCGCAGCTGCCGACGAAGCCCTGCTGTCCCTGACCACCCCGGCCGGGCTCGCCGACCCGTACCCGGTCTACGCCAAGCTCCGCGAAGAAGCGCCGGTCTTCCGCAGCGAGGTCTTCGGCGGCTGGGTGCTCAGCCGCTACGCCGGCTGCCAGCCGGTGCTCGCCGACGGCGAGACCTTCCGGGTGCTGGACGCGCCGTGGCGCGACCGGCACACGCCGGGCTGGCGCGACAACCCGGCGATGGCGCTGCTGGCCGGTCTCCTGCCGTGGAAGAACCCGCCGGAACACACGCGTGAACGCCGGCTTCTGGTGCGGGACTTCACCGTCCGGCGCGTCCAGGCGCTCGAGCCCGCCGTCCGCCGGGCCACCGACCGGGTGCTGGACCGCTTCGCCGATGCCACGGCGGACGGGTCCGCGGCGGAGTTCGCCGGCACGGTCCTCTACCCGCTCGGGATGGCGGTGATCGGCGACCTGGTCGGCGTGCCCGAAGCCGACCACGACCGGCTCCGCCGCGTCACCGGCCTGATCGGCCTGCAGATCGACCCGGCGATGCCGGCCGAGCTGCGCGCCGAGGTCGACGCGGCCGCCGTCGAATTCCGGGACTACTTCACGGACCTGATCGCGCAACGGCGGGCGGCACCGCGCGACGACCTGACGTCCGCGCTCCTGGGCCGGCCCGCGGACGGCGGGGAACTCATGTCCGAGGAGGAGGTGCTGAACTCGCTTCTCGTGCTGTTCGGCGGCGGCTACGAGACCACCGCCGGCGCGCTCGGCAACGGGATCCACGCGCTGCTGACCCACCCGGACCAGTTCGCCCTGCTCGCCGGCGATCCGGGCCTGGCGGCCGGCGCGGCCGAGGAGGTGCTGCGGTGGGACGGGGCCGCCCAGATGAGCCAGCGCGCGACCGCCCGCGCGGTGGTGCTCGACGGCCACGAAGTTCCGGCGGGCGACCCGGTCGTGCTGCTCATCGGGTCCGCGAACCGGGACCCCGCGCGCTTCGCCGACCCGGACCGCTTCGACATCACCCGCGACGCCGGCCGCGGCCTGTTCTTCGGCCACGGCCTGCACCTCTGCCTCGGCGCGGCACTGGCCCGGCTCGAGATGACCGTGCTGCTCGAACAGCTGGGAAAGCGGTTCCCGGCGCTGCACATCGCGGGTGAGGTGCAGCGCCGCCCGAACCCCGCGCTGCGCGGGATCACGGCCCTGCCGCTCGCCCGGTAGCCGGCGAGTTCTAGACGCCCTTCAGGCAGCGGCTGCTTTCCCGCACCACCAGCTCCGCCTCGACGGTCGTCCGGGGCGCCGGTACGCCGTCGATGCGGGCGGTGAGGGTGGCCAGTGTCTGGCGCCCCGCCGCGAGGTGGTCCTCGCGGACCGTGCTCAACGGCGGGGCGTAGTACGCCGCCTCGGGGACGTCGTCGAAACCGACCACGTGGGCGTCGCGCGGGACGCTCATCCCGGCCTCCGTGAAGGCCGCCAGGAGGCCGAGTGCCATGTGGTCGTTCGCCGAAAACACCGCGCCCACCCCGGATTCGACCGCCAGGGACTGGCCGGCGCGGAAGCCGGACCGGGCGGACCAGTCGCCGCGGACCACCGGGGGCACCTCGGCTCCGTGGCGTTCGAGGGTCTCGCGCCAGCCGCGCTCGCGGGCGCGCGCCACCGATCCTTCTTCCGGGCCGCCCAGGTGCCAGACCGTCGAGTGGCCGAGGTCCAGCAGGTGTTCGGTGGCCCGGCGTGCGCCCGCGTACTGGTCGGTCGACGCCGCGGGGACGAGCGGGATGCCGGCGACCGGGGCCAGTTCGGCCAGCAGGTGCCCGTCGAGCACGACGATCCCGGCCACCCCCTGCAGCTGGAGGCCGGCCACCGCGGCCAGCACCGCCGCGCCGCTGCGGCCCGAGACGCTGAAGACGCTCAGCGTGCACTCCTGCTCGCGGGCGGCCGCGCGGAGGCCGTGGAGGACCGGCCCGGACGCCGAGGCCCCGGTCGCGATCACGCCGAGCGTGCCCCCTTGCCGGCGGGCCCACACGCGAAGCGGGCCGTCAGGACCTGCGTTGTCCACGGGCATGGGTCGATGTTAGCGATCACACAGCTGGACGTGAACTTCGTTCACCTTCCATAAATAACGAACCGATAACGGCGAGAGGGTGGCTTGAACCGGCCCTGTCCCGCGGCCGTTCCCCCCAATGCCGGAACCAGTGACACCGGACGGGTCCCCCGATACCCGCGTGCCGGTGCCGCTCCCCGGGTTCCGCGCGTCTCCAGCCCGGGCACGCAGGCCTTCTTCGGCGTGCCCGGAAAAACAAAACGAGGTGAACATGGCCCGGAATACTTCCCGCACCCCCGCCACGGGCAGACATCGCATCACCCGCCGCACGAAGATCGCGACCGGTGGCCTGGCCCTCGCGCTGGCCGTCGGCGGCATCGTCGTCGCGACCACCGCCGGCCGCACCGGTGAGGCCAGCGCCGACCCCGCCGACGCGTCGTTCTTCCTCGACATCGCGAAGGTCCCCTCCGGCAACAACGTGAACAAGGCGCTGCAGCAGAAGGGCGCCCGCGGCACGTTCACGGTGGACTGCGGCCGCAACGAGAACCAGCACTTCAACCCGGACAACTTCATCGCCCAGCCCGGGATCAAGAACGGTGCCCAGCACCTGCACGACTACGTCGGCAACCTCTCCACCAACGCCGACTCGAACAACAAGAGCCTCCTCAAGGCCGGCACCACCTGCAAGAACGGCGACAAGTCCGCCTACTTCTGGCCCGTCGTCCGCATCGACACCGGCGAAGACGAAGAGAAGAACAACCCGCCCGCCAAGGAGCCCGACCGCGCCGGCAGCGCCAAGGACAAGGCGAGCGCGCAGGTCGACTGTCCCGACGTCGCGAGCAAGCTGCCCGACGTCCCGGACCAGGCCATGGACGAGGTGAACCGCAACCTCGACCTGCTCGACAAGCAGATCGACGAGGCCAACAAGCGGATCGCGAACGGCGACCTCAAGACGCCGCAGGACATCCAGAACGCCGTCGTCGGCCCGCTGAAGGACAAGCGCGCGGCGACCATCGACCGGATCGCCATCGCGATCGGCCGCCGGGCCGCGAAGCCGACGAACCTCGGTGGGCTCGCGCAGTGCGCGCTCAAGCAGAACGGCAAGGGCGGCATCGACAACGGCGGCCAGAACAGCAACGGCCAGCCGGCGGAACTGCCCGGCGTCAACGACAAGAACGAGGTCGGCGACAACGACGGCGAGATCCAGCGCGTCCAGTCGGCGACGATCACGTTCACCAGCGGCGGCGCGAGCAAGGTCGTCGCGATGCCGCAGTTCCTCCGCATCCTCTACGGCGACGCCAAGCAGAGCACCAACGGCCCGGCCAACGCCCGGCCGAGCTGGACCTGCACCGGCTTCGAGGACCGGCTCACCGACCACTACCCGATCTGCCCGCAGAACAGCAAGGTCGAGCGGATCCACGCCTTCCCGAACTGCTGGGACGGCAAGAACATCGACAGCGCCAACCACCGCACGCACATCGTGTTCGCCGACCAGCAGGGCAAGTGCCCGAAGGGTTTCCAGAACGTGCCGCAGCTGGTGATCAAGCTGGTCTACAACATCCCGCGGAACATCCAGCTCAAGGGCCAGTACAAGGTGGACGCCTTCGAGCAGGAGAAGCACAACCCCCGCTCGGACCACGACGACTTCGCCAACGTCATGGGCCAGCGCCTGATGAACCAGGTCGTCAACTGCATCAACACCGGCAAGCGCTGCAACCAGTGACAGGTCAGGACGGCCGGGTCCAGGTGACGGTGTCCGTCAGCACCCGGCCGTCCTGGACACTGGTGGCCCGGACCACGTTGGGGCCCGGTTGCAGAGCCACGCCGGACCAGACGGCGATGTGGTCGTCGGGCACACGGGTGCCGAGCGGGACGCCGTTGACCGAGAGGCTGACCGGCCCGCTACCGGCGTAAACCTTCACGTCGGTGGTGGCGGTGGTCCGGACCGCGTCACGGGCCGAGGTGATGTGCAGGACCGGCCGCGACGACCAGTTCGCCTGGTACCAGTAGAACGCGTCCTTCCGGGTCACCCGGTCGTCGGTGACCAGGCCCTTGTCGTTGATGCCGGGACGGTCGCCCTCGTTGCGGCCGTCCGAGGCGAAGTCGAACATCACCCAGACGAAGCTGCCCCAGAGGTACGGCCGGGCCTCGATCGCCCGCCAGGACGCCTCGGCGACCTCCGCCTGGTACTCCTCGGGGTGCCAGTGCCCGCCCGGCACCGGCGGGACGGGGTGCTGCTCGTGCTGCCGGACACTCGCGCCGGCCCCGTACTCGGAGACCGATATGCGGCGGCCCGGATCGGCCCGGTGCAGGTCGTCCGCCCACTTCCCCAGGTTCGCCGCCCCGGGCAGGTACCAGCCGTAGTACCGGTTGTAGCCGGTCAGGTCGGCGTGCCCGGCAAGGGCGTCGGTATCGGACAGGCAGCAGTGGGCGTACGTCGTGAGCCGATCCGGGTCGTCCGCGCGGAAGACGTCCTGGACCGCGGCGAGCACGGCGTTGGCGGCCGGGCTGGAGACGTACTGCTCGTTGCCCAGGCCCCACAGCGCGACCGACGGGTGGTTGTAGTTCTGCCGGACCAGCTCGTGCGCCTGGGCCGACGCGTTCGCCGCAAAGGCCGGGGAATCGGTGACGAAGCCGACCAGCGGCACCTCCGTCCACACCACCAGGCCCAGCCGGTCGGCGAGCTCGTATTCGCGGGGCGAATGCTGGTAGTGGGCCATCCGGACGGCGTTCGCGCCCAGCTCGGCGATCAGCCGGTAGTCGGTGTCGATGTCGGCGTCGGAAACCGCCGCGCCCCGGTCCGGGCGGCTGGGCAGCTGGGTGTTCACCCCGTGCAGCGGGTACGGGACGCCGTTGAGGAAGAAGCCGCGTTCCGGATCGACGGCGAAGGTGCGCAGTCCCAGCGGGACGGTCACCGCGTCGCCGCCTGCCTCCGCGGTGACCGAGTACAGGTAGGGATCCCGCACGCCGTTCCACCGGTGCGGACGGTTCACGCGCAACGGCGAACTCACCGGAGCGGTGCGGCCCGGTCCCAGCGTGACGGCGGTGGCCGAGACCGCCACGACCCGGCCCGAAGCGTCCCGGACCACCGTCCGGACCGGAATCCGCCGGCTCACCGCGGTGTCGTTGGTGACCCGGGTGGTGACGTCGAGGTCGGCCGCCGCCGCGGTGAGCGCTTTCTGCCGCACCGAGACGCCCGGGCCGCCGTAGTCGAGCGCGTCCACGTGCACCGGGTCGGTGGTGATCAGCCGGACGTCGCGGTAGAGGCCGCCGAACAGGGTGAAGTCGCCGTCGAGCGGGGCCACGTCCGCGTTCTTCCGGTTGTCGACCGCCACCGCGACCGACACCGGCCGCCCGGCGGGTGCGAGGCCGGTGATGTCGAACCGGAAACCGGAGTAGCCGCCTTCGTGCCGGCCGGCGCGCCGGCCTCCGACATAGACTTCGGTGACCAGATTCGCGCCGTCGAACTGCAGGAAGACGCGACGGCCACCGGGAGGCACGGCCAGCCGGGTCCGGTACCAGCCGACGTCGCGCCGGTAGTTCCCGCCGCCGTCGGAGCCGTCGGCCGCGTTCCAGGTGTGCGGCAGCGAAACCGGCGCCCAGGCGGCATCGTCGAAATCGGGGGCCGCGGCGCCGGGAACGTCACCGAGGTGGAATCTCCAGCCCGTGGCCAATACGGTTTCGGTGCGGTCGTTACCCGGCGCCGCCGCGACCGCCGCGGGCACCGGGAAACCGCACAGCAGCAGGGCCACCAGCACGAGCAGGAGTCGGCGCATGCCGGGACTATGACCGTCCCGCCAGCGTGCGGTCAAGAATTCCCGCGATATTCGAGGACTTCGAAAGAAACAATTCGTCGAATGAGTGAGGGGCCTTCCCCGCGAACAGGAAAGGCCCCTCACCTCATGCGGGGCTCAGGAAGCCGCGCGGCGCTTCGTCCAGATGTCGTAGGCCACCGCGGCCAGCAGCACGACACCCTTGACCAGCATGACCCGCTCGCTCGGCGCGCCGATCAGCGACATGCCGTTGTTGATCACCGCCATGATCAGGCCACCGGTGATCGCGCCGACCACCTTGCCGACGCCGCCCTGCACGGCCGCGCCGCCGATGAACGCCGCCGCGATCGCGTCGAGCTCGAAGTTGACACCCGCCGTCGGGCCCGCCTGGTTGAGCCGGCCGGCGAAGATGATGCCGGCCAGCGCGGCCAGCACGCCCATG
>Ga0207678_10002455_pt1 | contig 16839 bp, 14 predicted proteins | sample KBSC63metaG_FD_184319 | JGI IMG/M metagenome (GOLD analysis project Ga0207678, IMG submission 184319) | Corn rhizosphere microbial communities from Kellogg Biological Station, Michigan, USA - KBS C6-3 metaG (SPAdes) (version 2) | ecosystem: Host-associated > Plants > Roots > Rhizosphere > Soil ...
GAGCAACGGCTGGCCAAACTTTGACCTTGCCTCATTTTTGGACGCTTACTATCATCCTAAAAATAGGACGATACCCGCGCCACGACGGATGTCGGCCGGGCCCGAAATGGATCGCCCCGCGTCGCCGATGCCGCTCGCGCCCCAAACAGCTGGACTATCGAGCACGAATGTCTCGTCATCCCAGTCGGTCCGACCGGGCCGGGTGGCTTTCAAACCGTAAGCACACGTCGTCATCGGAAGACGACGGATCGGAGGAATCGACATGAAGAAGTTTGCAGTGATGGCGGCAGGCCTGTCGGCTGCTGTGCTGGCCGGAAGCCTCATGACGAGCGCGTCCGCGCAGACGATCAAGATTGGCGTGATCGAACCGCTGACCGGTCCGTTCGCCGCGTCTGGCAATTATGTGACCAATGGCGCGAAGATTGCGGCTGACGAGATCAACGCGAAAGGCGGCGTGCTCGGTCAGAAGATCGAGCTGGTGATCGAAGACAACAAGAGCAACCCGACCGAAGCAGCGTCGGTCGCCGAGAAACTCATGGTGCGCGACAAGGTTCCCGTTCTGATGGGCGCCTGGGGCTCCAGCCTGACGCTCGCGGTCATGCCCAAGCTGATGGAATACAAGGTGCCGATGCTGGTCGAGACTTCGTCGTCCGGCAAGATCACGACCTCCGGTAATCCTTACATCTTCCGCATTTCACCGCCGTCGGCTGTCGAGGCGGTTGCCTTCGCCAAGATCGTGGACAAGCTCCACATCAAGAAGGCCGACTTCCTGGTCATCAACAACGATTGGGGCCTCGGCACTGCGCAAGACTTCAGCAAGATGTTCAAGGAGCACGGCATCACCGTCGGCTTGGTCGAAACCATGGACCAGGCCGCGCAGGACATGAGCGCCCAGCTCGCCAAGTTCAAGAATTCGGATGCCGATACCTTGATCGTGACCAGCGCGGTCGAGCAACTTACGCTCGTGTTCAAACAAGCGGCTGCGCTGGGCTTGAAGAAGCAGATCATCACAACCGGCGGCTCGCAAAACCCGGATCAGCTGATCGATCAGGCCGGTACTGCGGTCAACGGCACGTTGCATCTCACCACATTCGCGCCGTGGGTGCCCGAGGTGTCGCCGGATCCGGAAGCGACCAAGAATTTCATCGCGGAGTGGAAGAAACGCGGCTTCCAGTTCGCCGGCGTGACTGAGAGCTTCCGTGGCTATGACGGCATCAGGACCATCGCGGCGGCGATCCAGAAGGCCGGAAAAGCCGACCCGGAGGCAATTCGCCAGGCGTTGTGGCAGCTCGAGATCACCGGCCTGAACGGCAAGATCAAGTTCACGAAGGCCGGGCCGGATGGAAAGGAAAGCGGTCAAAGCATTCCGACCGTGTATCTGATCAAGATCGAAAACGGCAAGGTTGTCGTCCCGCAGGGATGATGCATTCCGGCCCCCGGCATCGAACACCGGGGGCCGGCATTTCTCGGCCCGACGGGTGAGAGCACGATCCAGGCGGCGGCTCCTCGCGGCCCCGTCACCGGGGAATTGAACGCGCGTGGACGAATTACTCCAGCATCTTGTCAATGCGCTGATCCTGGGGAGCACCTACGCGCTCCTGGGAATCGGCCTTACGCTGATTTTCGGCATCATGCGGGTGGTGAATTTCACCCATGGTGAGCTTTATGCGCTTGGCGCCTACGCGGTGTTTTTTCTCGAAGTATCGCTGGGCGTAAATTTCTTCTTGGCGTTGGTCCTCGCTGTGATCATCGGATGCGCCGTGGGCGCGGCCATCGAATTCGTTCTCCTGCGTCCGCTTCTCGATGCGGATATCGATACCACCATGCTGGTGATGATCGGTGCGTGGATCGTGATGCAAAACACGGAGCTCTTCTACTGGGGCGGAGTGTCGAAGGCGATTATGACCCCGTTTCCCGACGAGCCGCTGCAGGTCGGACCGATCTTCGTGTCCTGGCTGCGGTTGTTCGTGCTCGTCATGGCGCTGATCCTGATCGCCGCCACCTACGTGCTGATCAACCGCACCAAGCTTGGAAAGGCCATGCGCGCGACATTCCAGGATCGCGACACTGCGGCGCTCATGGGAGTGAACATCAAGGGCATCTATACCGCCACCTTCGCCATCGGCTCGGGCCTTGCCGCCGCGGCGGGCGCCTTGCTCGGTCCAGTGTTCCTGGTGACGCCCTCGATGGGCGATCTCGCCTCGCTGAAGGCGTTTGCCATCGTCATCCTGGGCGGCCTTGGCAACATCACCGGTGCGACGCTGGGTGGCTTCATCCTGGCATTCGTCGAGGAGATCGGCGCCGGCTACATCTCGTCCGGCTACCGCGACGCGATGGGGTTTCTGATCATCATCATCGTGCTGTTGTTCAAGCCCACCGGCCTGTTCGCACGGGCGGAGCGCATTGGATGAAGCGCGTGCTCCCGTTGTTTTGGCTGCTGGTGATCGCGACGGTCCCGTTGTGGTTGCGCGATCAGTACTTCTTGCACGTCACGATCACCACCGCGATTTTCATCATTGCGGCGATGAGCCTCAATCTGCTGCTCGGCTATACCGGCCAGCTCAGCCTCGGCCATGTCGCCTTCTTTGGCATCGGCGCCTATGCCAGCGCCCTGACCACGCTGGGATTCAACGTCGAGCTGCCGGGCGGCCTTGCCGTTGTGCATACGCCGTGGCCGGCGGTTGTCGGTTTTGTCATGGCCGTGATCATCGCCGGTCTGAGCGGCTACGCGATCGGCAAATTGTCGTTCAAGGTCCGTGGCGCCTATTTCGTCATTGTCACGATCAGCTTTGCCGAGGTGACGCGGCTGGTGGCCCTGAACTGGGTGGAGCTGACGCAGGGGCCGCTCGCGCTCACCAACATTCCGCCCTATACCCTTTGGATTCCCGGAATCGGCGAATACGAGTTCTGGAACAAGACCGCGTATTACTATCTCGTCGCCGTCATCGGCGTCCTGGCATATGTGATCATCAAGCGGCTGGTGAACTCTCGCATCGGCCGCGCCATGATTGCTCTGAAGGAGAACGAGTCCCTTGCCAGTTCGGTCGGAATCGATGTCACCCGCTACCTCGTGCTGGCGGCCGTGGTGTCGGCGGCCATGGCAGGCGCGGCGGGAAGCCTGTACGCGCACTATGTGAAGATCATCGACCCCGACATTTTTCTCTTCATCTACACCGTCACGATGGTCATCATGGTGATCACCGGTGGCAAAGGCACGCTCGCCGGACCGATCGTCGGCGGAGTGATTTTTGGCTTCATGCCGGTCATCGTGCGATCGTTCGCCGCGCCTGCAGTCCAATGGATCCTCTATGGCGCGTTGATGATCGTCATCGTGTTTGTCCTGCCGCGGGGAATCGTGCCCGCGATCGAGCGCTGGGCGGCGAGCTGGAGGCGGCCTCGCGCGACCAGTGACGCTGTCGTTCTGGCCGGTCCGAAAGTGCGCGAACAGTGACGACCCAGGCGGACATCGTTCTCTCGATAGAGCACGTGGCCGTGCATTTCGGCGGCCTTATTGCCATCTCCGATCTCAATTTCGAGGTGCGCGAGGGCGAGATCGTCGGCCTGATCGGGCCGAACGGCGCAGGCAAGACCACGGCGTTCAACGTCATAACCGGCTTCCTCAAGCCGACCAGCGGCAACGTGCGCTACCGCACCACGTCGCTGGGCGGATTGAAGCCGCACGAAATCGCCAGGCTCGGGCTGGTGCGAACGTTCCAGCGCACCAGCGTGTTCCAGACCAACAGCGTGTTCCAGAATGTGCTTATCGGCTTGCACGATCGCGGCCGTTCCACCTTGTGGGATACGATGCTCGCGCTGCCGCGCGAGAGCCGGTCCGAGCAGGAGCTCGTGCATGACGCCAACGAGATCCTGCAGCTCGTCGGCCTGGAGCAGCGGGCATCCGAGCTCGCCGGCACCCTGCCTTACGGCGAGCAGCGTCTCCTCGGCATAGCGCTCGCACTGGCGGCGAAGCCGTCGATGCTGCTGCTGGACGAGCCGGTATCCGGGATGAATGCATCCGAGACCGCGCGGTGCATGAAACTGGTCGAGAAGATCCGCGGCTCCGGCGTGACCATTCTCCTAGTGGAGCATGATATGCCCATGGTCATGAAGGTGTCGGACCGTATTGTCGTTCTCAACTACGGACGCATCATCGCCGAGGGGCCGCCCGCGGCCATCCAGAACGATCCCGAAGTCATCCGCGCTTATCTCGGACAGGGGAAAAAGCGTGCTTGAGCTGCGCGATCTGGTCTGCTGCTACGGCAAGGTGACCGCCGTGAAAGGCGTGTCGCTCACCGTTGGCCGCGGTCAGCTCGTGGCCCTGATCGGCGCCAACGGCGCCGGCAAGACAACCATCCTGAAGGCAGTCTCCGGACTGTTGTCCGCGGCGGGCGGCACGATCCTGTTCGACGGCATCGACATCACCCATGCGTCGGCGCGCACGATCCTCTCGCTCGGGCTCGCGCATTGTCCGGAGGGGCGTCATGTGTTCCCGCACATGACGGTGGCCGAAAACCTGGAAATGGGATGCTATCTGCGCACCGATCGGGTCGAGATCGCTACGGATTTGGCGCGTATTTTCGATCAGTTCCCCCGGCTGGCCGAACGTCGGGAACAGTCGGCGGGAACGCTGTCGGGCGGCGAGCAGCAGATGCTCGCGATCGGCCGCGCTTTGATGTCTCGGCCGAAGCTCATCATGTTCGACGAGCCTTCGCTGGGGCTTGCGCCCAACATCGTTGAGCGCACGTTCGACATCATCACCGGCATTCGGGACGCCGGCACGACCGTGCTCATGGTCGAACAGAACGCCTCGGCGGCGTTGGATATGTGTGATCACGCCTATCTGCTCGAATCGGGGTCGCTGGCGCTTTCGGGCCCGGGCCGCGAATTGATCGACAACCCCCACGTGCGCAGCGCCTATCTCGCCGGCTGACCGCTCGACCTGAGTCGCCTCGCGGGGTGTCTGCGGCTTGGGCCGCTGGGCAACCCCCACGGGAATGCGGGCTTCCTTGCGGCCGCGGGCCTCATTTCATCCTAAAATCTCTGTAAGCTCGAGCTTGGAAATGGCATTGAGCCATCACATTTGTTACACTTGCTTCGTCCATCGTAGCGAAAGGAATCGCACGCGCGCTAATCCCTTGCGGGAGAGATCGGTCCGACCGACGCCGAAGGAGCAACCGCCCCGGAAACTCTCAGGCAAAAGAATCGCAAGGGACGTACACTCTGGAGAGAGGCGCTCACGCGTCCGCCGACGGGATAACGCTCTCAGGCACCATCACAGAGGGGGCACCACATAGATCGACCGTCGGGTCGGATCAAGGTGCCTCGCATGTCCTCGGTCTTCATCGAGCCACGTCCTTTTATCGTTGCCACATTCGCGCCTTTGGCGTTGCGCGCCCGGGTGTTCGTTCGTATTGCGCGGGTGCCGTCATGAGCGACGTGGTTACGGCCGTGCCACTCAAACGCACGCCTCTCTACCGACTCCATCTCGATCTCGGCGGCCGTATGGTGCCGTTCGCGGGATACGAGATGCCGGTTCAGTACCCGAGCGGCATTCTGAAAGAGCACCTTCACGTCCGCGCGGCGACGGGGCTTTTCGACGTGTCCCATATGGGACAGTTCGAAATCCGGTCGCGCACCGGCGGCGGCGAGGACGCCGCGCGTGCGCTGGAGTCGATCGTGCCCATGGACATCGTGGGCCTGGCTCCTGGTCGGCAGCGATACGCCCTGCTCACCAATGAGGACGGGGGAGTGCGCGACGATCTGATGATCGCGCGGCTCGGCGAAGTCTTTTTGGTGGTCGCCAATGCGGCCTGCAAGGACGCCGACGAATCCTACCTGCGTCAGACGGTGTCGCCCAGCTGCACGATCGAGCGTCTGGACGATCGGGCGCTGCTGGCGCTGCAAGGACCTGCCGCCGAGGCCGCTCTGGCGCGGTTGGTACCAGATGTGAGGTCGATGCGCTTTATGGACGTGCGCGCGATGGAGGTCATGGATGTGGCCTGCACCGTCTCTCGCTCCGGTTACACCGGCGAGGATGGATTTGAGATCAGCCTGCCGGCGTCGCATGCCGAGGCCGTGGCGTGTGCGCTGCTTGCGAATGGCGATGTCGCGATGATCGGCCTGGGAGCGCGGGACAGCCTGCGTCTCGAGGCGGGCCTGTGTCTCTACGGCTCTGATCTCGATGCGACCACGACGCCGGTCGAGGCCGGCCTCGAATGGAGCATTCAGAAGGTCCGCAGAGCCGGTGGTAGCCGCGCGGGCAATTTTCCAGGCGCCGAGAAAATTTTGCACCAACTCGCGAACGGTGCACCGCGGCGGCGCGTGGGGTTGCGTCCCGAGGGCAGGGCGCCGATCCGCCACGGGGCGCAGCTGTTTGCGGAGCAGGGCGCGGCGGATGCGATCGGCGTGGTGACCTCGGGAGGATTCGGCCCCAGCGTCAACGCCCCGATTGCCATGGGTTACGTGACGTCGCCCGGCACGCTGGCTGGCGGAAGGATCTACGCGGATTTGCGGGGAACGCGCGTGCCGCTGCGGCTGTCCGAGCTTCCCTTCATTTCCACCACCTACAAACGCTGATGCAGAGGGCGGGAGACCGAACATGTTGAAGTTCACGCAGGACCACGAGTGGCTGTTGGTCGAGGGCGACACCGCGACCATAGGGATCACGCAGCACGCGCAGGAGCAGCTCGGTGATCTTGTTTTCGTAGAGCTGCCGAAGCCTGGACGATCGGTTGACGCCGGCGGCGCTGCCGCCGTTGTGGAGTCGGTGAAGGCGGCTTCGGACGTCTACGCGCCGATCGCGGGCGAGATCGTGGCAATCAATCAAGGGGTAGTGGACGACCCCAGCCTGGTGAACGCGGACCCGATGGGAAAAGGCTGGTTGTTCAAGATGAAGATCGCCGACCGCTCGCAGGTCGAGGCGCTGATGGACGAGCAGGCCTATCGCACCCTGATCGATAGCGCCGACCCCGCATGACGAACCTGACCGCTTAGGAAGAGCCCTGCAATGACGAATGATCCATCGATCTCCGACGATTTCGAGAGCCGCCATATCGGACCGGGGCCGCACGAAGTGCGCGCGATGCTGGAGACGATCGGCGTCGTGAGCCTCGACGAGCTGATTGCCCAAACCATTCCTGATGACATTCGCCAGCGCAGCCCGCTCGATCTTGGAACGGCGTTGTCGGAAATCGAGGCGCTCGCGAAGGCACGCCAGGTCGCCGCTCACAACGTCGTCCTGACCTCTCTGATCGGCCAAGGATATTACGGCACGATCCTGCCGCCCGTGATCCAGCGCAATATTCTGGAAAATCCGGCTTGGTACACCGCGTACACGCCGTATCAACCAGAAATCAGCCAGGGGCGGCTCGAGGCCTTGCTGAATTTCCAGACCATGATCGCGGATCTGACCGCACTGGACATTGCCAATGCTTCTCTCCTCGACGAAGCAACGGCGGCCGCCGAAGCGATGGCCATGGCGCAACGGATTTCGCAGTCGGGGCGAACCGTCTTTTTCGCCGACCGCGATTGCCATCCCCAGACTCTTGCCGTGCTGCAGACCCGCGCCGAAGCGTTGGGCTGGCAGGTAGTCACCGGCGACCCCATGCGCGACATCGATGCCGCGGCGATTTTCGGCGCCCTGTTCCAGTATCCAGGCACGTTCGGCGAGGTCCGCGATTTTCGCGAGCCGATCGCGCGGCTGAGGGCCGCCGGCGCCATTTCGGTGGTGGCGGCCGATCCGCTGGCGCTGACGTTGCTCAAGCCGCCTGGCGAGCTCGGAGCTGACATCGCCATCGGGTCGACGCAACGCTTCGGCGTCCCGATGGGCTATGGCGGTCCGCATGCCGCCTATATCGCCACCAAGGACGTCCACAAGCGCGCGCTGCCCGGTCGGCTGGTCGGCGTTTCGGTCGACAGTCGCGGGAACAAGGCCTACCGGCTGGCGTTGCAGACCCGCGAGCAGCACATCCGGCGTGAGAAGGCGACATCGAACATTTGCACGGCGCAGGTCCTGCTGGCCGTGATTGCTTCGATGTATGCGGTCTATCACGGTCCCGAAGGCCTGCAGGCGATTGCGCGCCGCGTGCATGCGACGGCCGCTCGTCTCAAGGCGGGCTTGGTGACGTTGGGCTGGAGCGTTCGTCCGTCGGCTTTCTTCGACACGATCACTGTCGAGGTAGGAGAGCGGCGCGAGGCCGTCCTCGCGCGCGCGGTCGAGAACGGTATCAATCTCCGCGACATTCCCTCGTGCCACGGCACGGCGTGCATCGGCATCAGCTGCGACGAAACAACGACGATGGAAGTGGTCCAGCGGGTGTGGTGCGTGTTCGGAGATTCGCCGGCGATGGCCGCGAAACGGGCGGGCGAGCCCGCGGGCAATGCAGTCGACATCCCGGCCGGGCTGCTGCGCGACAGCAAATTTCTGACCCACCAGGTCTTCCGCCAGTATCGATCGGAGACCGAGCTGCTGCGTTACATGCGCCGGCTTGCCGACTGCGATCTTGCGCTCGACCGGTGCATGATTCCGCTCGGGTCCTGCACCATGAAGCTCAACGCTACCGCCGAAATGATTCCGCTGACCTGGCCGGAATTCGCTGATCTCCATCCGTTTGCGCCGGCGTCGCAGGCCAAGGGCTACGCTGCCGTGATCGCGGAGCTCGATATGATCCTGCGCATGATCACGGGCTACGATGCGATTTCGTTCCAGCCCAATTCCGGCGCCCAGGGAGAATACGCTGGTCTGCTCGCAATCCGCGCATATCATCGCAGCCGCGGCGAGGCGCATCGCACGGTCTGTCTGATCCCCGCATCCGCGCACGGCACCAATCCCGCCTCCGCCCACATGGCGGGGATGGAGGTCGTGGTGGTGGGCTGCGACAGCAGCGGGAATATCGACCTGGTCGATCTTCGCGCCAAGGCGGACGCGCACGGAAATCGCCTGGCTGCGATCATGATCACGTATCCCTCAACCCATGGCGTGTTCGAGCAGGAGGTCCGCACGATCTGCGACATCGTTCACGCCCGCGGCGGTCAGGTCTATCTCGACGGCGCAAACTTGAACGCGCAGGTGGGATTGGCGCGTCCGGGCGACTATGGCGCCGATGTCAGCCACGTCAATCTCCACAAGACATTCTGCATTCCCCACGGCGGTGGCGGTCCCGGCATGGGTCCGATCGGCGTCAAGGCCCATCTCGCGCCGTTTCTCCCGGGGCATCCCGAGCGGGCGGGCGCGCCGACCGCGATCGGTCCGGTATCCGCGGCGCCATATGGGTCGGCGTCGATCCTGCTCATCTCCTGGATTTATTGTCTGCTGATGGGAGGCAAGGGCCTGACCGCGGCGACCAAGGTCGCGATTCTCAATGCGAACTACGTTGCCACGCGGCTGGAGGCGCACTATCCGCTGCTCTACAAGGGACGCCACGGCCGCGTCGCGCACGAATGCATCATCGATATCAGGCCGCTCAAGACGATGGCGGGTGTGAACGTCGACGACGTCGCCAAGCGCCTCATCGATTACGGATTTCATGCGCCGACGATGAGCTTCCCGGTTGCGGGAACGTTGATGATCGAGCCGACTGAATCGGAGTCCCGACAGGAGATCGACCGGTTCTGCGACGCCATGATCGCGATCCGCGAGGAAATCCGGGCGATCGAAGACGGGCGGATGTCGCGCGAGGACAACCCCCTCAAGAATGCGCCGCACACGGCGCTCGACCTGGCGGAGGACAACTGGAGCCGGCCGTATTCACGGCGGCAGGCCTGCTTTCCCGCCGCGCTCTCGGCCCATAGCAAGTATTGGCCGCCGGTGAACCGAATCGACAATATCTACGGGGACCGCAATCTGGTCTGCTCCTGTCCGCCGATGGGCGAGTACGCGACGGCGGCCGAGTAGCGGCAGGTAGGCGGCTCGAGGCGGCTAGAGTTTCACGCCGGCGGCCTCGAGGATGGAGCGGGCGCGCGCCCGATGATCGTCGGAGATGGTGAGGCGTTCCGCGAAATCGCGTCCGGTTGGGCGGGTGGCATCGATGCCCATCTTGGTCAGGGTGAAGGTCTGCGGGTCCGACGTAGGGTCGAGGATCGCACCCTTCGCGCCCGGGATGAATATGATGTCCTTCTCCGCCCGCACGCGCGTCGCGACCGCCCACATGACGTCGCTGATGTTGAAGATGTCGACGTCGTCGTCCACCACGATCACGTACTTGGTGTAGAGCTCGGTTCCGAGCGTGGCCATGATGGCCATCTGCGGCTCTCCTTCGGCGATCTTTTTCATGGAAACGAATGCCATGAACGCGCCGCAGGTCGTGTGCGGGACGTGCACCGCCCGCACGTTGGGCAGGTTGCGCCGGAGCGCGTTGAGGATCTCGCCCTCGCGGGTGATGCAGGATACCAGGATGTGATCCCGCGACATGCCCGAGGTGACGCTGTGCAGCATGGCGTCGCGGCGCATGCGAATCCGGTGCGCGACGAACACGTTCTGCGTGCTGCGGTAGGAGGCATAGCCGGTGAACTCGCCGAACGGACCCTCCGGCTCGTGCACATTGGCGAGGATTTCGCCTTCGATGATGATCTCGGCCGCGGCCGGCACTTCCAGGTCGTTCACGCCGCAGCGGGCGAGCCGGTAGGGTTCGCCGAACAGGCCGCCGATGATCTCGAACTTCCTCACCTGCGGCGGGTAGGCGTAGACCATCGAGCCCATATAGTGCAGCGGGTGAACTCCGAGCGTGATGACCGCCGGCAGGGATTCACCCCGTTCTTCGGCGCGGCGGTGGAATTCGTACAGGCGACGGCGTGAGTGCAGCGACACGCCGAGCCGGTTCTTGCCCTTCAGCATCAGCCGGTGAAAGCCTGTGGTGTCGATGCCGGTCACGGGGTCGCGGGCGACGATCTGGCCGGCGGTGATGTAGGGCGCCGCATCCACCGAGAATTGCAGCGGGACCGGCAGTTTTGTCAGGTCGACATCATCCCCCTCGATGACCACGTCCTCCCATGCGCCGCGATCCACGGTCTCGCAGGGAATGTATTTCTGGCAGCGTTCGCGAAATGCCGTGGGGAGGTTCCCGGGGTCCACGCCGAGGCAGGCAGCCAGCAGCTTGCGGTTGCCGGCGACGTTGGTGACCAGCTGCATGCCACTCCCGCTCACGTTCTCGAACACCACCACGGGGCTTTTCCCCGCCTGATCGAGTTCGAACACCAGCGCCGTCGAATCGAAACGCAGATCGATCGGCTGGCGGATCCGCAACAATTCGTCCGGATATTGGGTTTCAACCAGCCGCAGGAAGCCGCGCAGGCTCTGGCTGTCGAGATCTACATTTCCTCGCACGGATGTCCCCTGGGAGTGGGCCTGTGGTCTAGATGATAGTACCTTTGCCGCAGTGGAAATGACAGCCACGGTTGGGCCGCCGCGATCGACGCGGAGCGCGGCCGGCGCGGGCCGGCTCAGGTATCAATTCATGCCTGCTGCGCGCGCCAGTAGCGCCCATGCTCGTCGCGCTCGAGCGCATGCCGCGTGCGGATGTCGCTCCAGGCCAGAAGCACGGCGCGGTACTTCTGGTCGCGGGTCGCGTCGAGGATGTCGCGGAAATAGACCGGTTCGCGCAGGCATTCCTCGATCCGCCTGACAAGAGCTTGGTCTGCCTGCTCGCCGCTGGTCACAGATAATCCTCCAGGCGCACCTCGTTCCGGAACGCGGGAACGATCCGTTCGTACCGGAACGCCGGAATGCCTTCGGGGATTGTCGCATCGATCCCGAATTTCGCGGTCGTCGGCAGCTCGCCCGGCTTGAGGTCCCACGGCCGCACGCTGGGGTCGACGTGCTTTCCCTTCATTCCCGACAGGATGATGATATCCTTGTCGGCCTGGCACCGGAAGGTAACCGCCCACTCGACCTCGTTGGCATTGTAGATGTCGATGTCGTCGTCGGTGACGATCGCCTGCTTCACCACCGGGAGCGACAGCAGCGCCGCCAGCGCATTCCTGCCTTCGCCGGCGCGCTTCTTGATCGCCGCGACCACCGACCAGCCGCAGCATCCGCCTTCGGTTGCGCGCACGCCGGCAACCTGGATCCCGGCCAGCCCGAGCACGCGCGTGCACGCCGCTTCCGTCGCGGGCCCGTTCAGCCAGTCGTTTTCCCACGGCATTTGCAGGGCATAGAAAATAGGATTGCGGCGATGCGTGATGGCGCCGACGCGAAACAGCGGGTTGTGCTTCAGATCGCCTTGCATGCCCGCAAACTCTCCGAACGGACCCTCGTCGGCGGTCCAGCCGTTGGGCAGCAGCTCGCCTTCCAGCACGATCTCAGCGTTGGCCGGCACCATCACATCCACGGTCTTGGCGCGCACGAGATGCGCCGGCTCGCCGCGCAGACCTCCGGCGATCTCCATTTCGTTCAGGCCGGCCGGGGCCTTGTAGGCCGCCGCCATGTGCTCGAACGCATGCACGCCGATCGCGATTGCCACCGGGAGCGGCTGTTTGCGCTCGTAGGTCTTGGTGTAGTACCGCCGCAAGTCGGAGGCCGTGAAGAGATCGATGCCCATTTCCCGGCGCGTGCGAAACATCAGCCGGTAGCAGCCGGCATTGGCTCCCAATTCGGGATCCTCGGCGAAGGCAACGCCGCCGGAAATGTAAGGGGCGCCGTCCTTTTCATGCATGAACGGGATAGGCAGTGTCGTGAGGTCGACGTCGTCGCCGGTCGACACCACTTCCTGGCAGGGCGCGTCGTTCACGAAGATCGGCGATATCGGCCGACCCACGGCGCTGGCAAAGCGGCTGCCAAGCTCACCCACAGGCCAGCCGAGCGCGGATGCGAGCCGCTCACGCGTCCAGTACAGGCCGCCAGCGACGGGAATGTCGTAACCGTCGACCGCCTCGCAGAGAACGGCGCTTGGAGCCTGGCCGCACAGGGCGGTGATGTGCCGCGGACTGATCGTCTTGGTGACCCGCCGCAGGTAACCCTCGCGCTCCATGCGCGCGAGCATGCCGCGAAAGTCCTCGTTGCGCCGATCCTGTTCCATTCTGCGCGCTGTCATAACGGCCTGCTCCACACATGGCTCGACACGACGCGAAGCCACGCGAGATGACCCAAGAGGCGGATCCAAGGGGTGATCCAAGAGGTGCTCCAGGACTAGTACACGCTATCTGTCCGCCCCGACAAGCCCAAGCCGCGTCGATGCAATTGCGCGTTGCGTCGGGCGCGTTGGTCGCCGCGCGCGCAATTGACAGAGCGCAGGTGCGCCGGTCTATTCGACCGGGGCGCCGGTATCGTTCTTGCTTGTCCGGCTTCGATCAGAAGCCGTTCCCAGCATGCGCTTGAATGCGCGGCAGACATGGAGTGCTTAATGCCACCAGCCACCACCACAACCGCGGCGTCATGGCCTCGGTCGTTTGCCTGCACGAGCGGGCTCGCGGGGCGCATCGTGTGCGGGGCCATGCTCGTGGCGGCGCCTGTGCTGGTGCCGGGTGCGGCGCTCGCGCAGGCGACCGACTGGCCCGCCAAGCCGGTGACGGTGGTCGTGGGCTACGCGGCCGGCGGCAACACCGACGTGATGGCGCGCATGGCGAGCAAGAAGCTGACGGAGGACCTCAAGCAGAGTTTTGTCGTCGAGAACCGGATCGGGGCGGGGGGCGCGCTTGCCGCCGCCTACGCGGCGCAGGCCGCGCCCGACGGCTACACGCTGTTCTTCGCCGCCGCGCCGCAAATTGCCATCGTGCCGCAGCTGCAAAAGGTGAATTACGATCCGAAGAACGACTTTACCCCGGTCAGCGTCTTCGGCACCGGGCCCTTCATCCTCGGCATCAACTCCTCGATCCCGGCCAAGACCATTGCCGAATTCGTGGCCTATGCGAAGACGCGCAAGATCAACTACGGATCGAGCGGCGCCGGGTCCGTTGCTCATCTCGCCGGCGCGCTGTTCGTGAACCGCGCCGGCCTCGATGCGGTGCACGTGCCCTTCCGCGGCAGCGGACAGGTCACGGCGGCGCTGCTTGGCGGGCAGATCGACATGTTCTTCGGCAATGCATCGGATCTGGTCCCGCAGGCCGAGAACGGCAAGGTGACTCTCCTCGGGGTGGCAACCCCGCAGCGGATGAAGCAGCTTCCGAACGTGCCGACGATCGGCGAAACCTATCCCTCCACGTCGCTCGAAAGCTGGAACGGGTTCCTCGTTCCGGCCAAGACCCCGCCGGAGATCATCGACAAGCTCGCCAAGCACGTCATCGCAGCCGCGAAGGACCCCGCGACGGTCGTGCAGCTGAACGCGCTCGGGATCGAGGCGAACGGCACCACGCCGGAAGAATTCGCGGCTCAGATCAATCGCGAGCAGCCGGAATTCGACGACGCGATCAAGGCCGCCAAGCTGCAGCCGGAATAGCTCACCTGCGGGTTCAGCTGCCCGGAATGACGCCTATCGGGAGCGAGAAACAGTATTTTGCGATATCGCCGGCGCGCGTGTACCAGACCCGATCGTTGTGCTTGTGTTCGACGCAGTGCTTGATGGCTTGCCGCAGCGGCCGCAGCCGGAACGGCTGGCCTACGATGAACCCGTGCAACGCCAGCGCAAACACCAGCGGCTGGCGCTCGGACTGCTCCAGCAGTTCCTCGAACTGGTCGACGATCATGTCGGCGAACTCGCGGCCGGTGTGATCGCGGTGCACCTGCGAGCCGGCATCGTTCAATTCCATCGGGTAGGGGACCGATAGCAGCGGGCCGGCGCGGGTCTGCATCCAGATCGGCTGGTCATCGAGCGGCCAGTCGAGCAGATGGCTATAGCCGGCCTCCTTCAGCAGATCGGGCGTGACGTTCGATTCGAGCGCGCCCGGGCCCATCCAGCCCGTTGGCCTCACGCCGACGTGCTCCTCGATGATCTCGGTGCATTCCTTGATCGCGCGCGCCTCGTCATGCTCCCACATCGGGCGCAGCAGTTCGGCATTGGTACGGCCGTGGCCCAGCACGTCGTCGCCGCGCGCTTTGATCTTGTCGACGATATCAGGGTAATGATGGCAGACGCTGCTGTTCAGCAGCACCGACGCGGGCAGCTTCAGCTCGTCCAAAATCTCGAACAGGCGCCAGTTGCCGACCCGATTGCCGTAGTCGCGCCAGGCGAAATTTCGCGAGTTCTGCTGCCCGCTGCGATTGGACGGATCCATCCCGATGCCGGTGCCGAACGCGAAATGCTCGATATTGAGGGCGATGTAGAAGGCGAGGCGCTTGCCGCCGGGCCAGGCATAGTCCGGCCGCTTGACGATGGGCGAGTAGGTGTATCGTTTGTGAGCGGGCAGTTGCAGCATTGTTCCTCCTTGTTCGGATTGACGCGCCACGACCGGCAGATGGGGCTTGCGGGCCATGCTAGTCCGGTCGGCTCCGCAGGCAAGTTCATCCGTCGGCAGGCCGCGGCGCGTTTCACGCCAACGTCCGTGCCGGCAGATCGAACTGGCGCGCATTGAAGAAGGCGCGCCTAGTCCGGTCGGCGTCCCGAACGTCGAAGCCGCTGTGGGCCTCGGCGTCGTAACGTGCCGGGGGACGCGGTGGGGCGCAGGCTTGTCGACGAACCTAGATGATGTCCGCCAGACTCTGACCGTGCAGATCGATGCTCAGTCCCTGCAGCGCGAGGTCGCTGATCTCGCCGCCCATCGCCTTCAGGCTTTCCTCGCGGATGAGCGACATCAGCCCGCGCCGCAGCGCCAGGAATTCGGACGACATCATCATGGCCTGTTGGCGGGGACGTTCGAGCGGCACCATAATTTCCGCCTTGATGGTGCCGGGACGCGCGGTCATACAGTACACGCGATCGGATAGGAAGATCGCCTCGTCGATGTCGTGGGTCACGAACAGCACCGATATCTTCAGGCGCTGCCACATATTGGTGAGGATCTGCTGCATGATGACGCGGGTCTGTGCATCGAGCGAGCCGAACGGCTCGTCGAGCAGGAGCATCTTGGGGCCGGTGGCGAGCGCCCGCACGATGCCGACGCGCTGCTTCATACCGCCGGAGAGACGGTCCGGATAATGATTCTCGAACGCAAGCAGGCCCGCTAGGCCGAGCAGCGTGCGTGCGGCGATTTCGCGCTGATGCTTGCTCTTGCCTTTCATCTTGAGGCCGAACTCGACGTTCTCTCGTACCGTCTTCCATGGAAACAGCGAGTATTGCTGAAACACCATGCCGCGGTCGGCGCTCGGTCCGCCGATCGCTTCGCCATCGACCGTAATCGTGCCGTCTGTCGGCTTGAGGAACCCCGCAACGGCATTGAGCAAGGTGGACTTGCCGCAGCCCGACGGCCCGATGATCGAGACGAACTCCCCGGGCTCGACACGGAGCGAGACGTGGCGGACGGCTTCCACCTCGCTGTAGAGCGTATCGTACGACAGACAGAAATCCCGGATATCGACGAATCCCTTTGGCTCGTTGCTCATGTCGTGCGTGCCCACGGCATGACCACATGTCCGAGGCCGCGAATCGCCGCGCTCGAAGCCAGCCCGAGAACGCCGATGCAGATCATTCCGAGCGCGATGTCGGAGTATTGCACGAGTGAATAGGCCTCCCAGGTGAAGTAGCCGATCCCGAACTGCCCGGAGATCATCTCGGCCGCGATCAGCGACACCCAGGCGACGCCCATGCCGACGGTCAGGCCGGTGAAGATGTGCGGTAGGGCGGCAGGAAAATAAACTTCTCGGAAAATCGCGACCTCGCTTGCGCCCAGGCATTGCGCCGCGCGCACCAGCACCTGATCGACCATCTTCATCCCGTGGAGGGTGTTGATGAGGATGGGGAAGAACGAGCCGAGGAAGGTGATGAAGACGATGCTCTCCTCGTTCGAGGGCCACAGCATGATCGACATCGGCACCCA
>Ga0207678_10002457_pt1 | contig 16829 bp, 14 predicted proteins | sample KBSC63metaG_FD_184319 | JGI IMG/M metagenome (GOLD analysis project Ga0207678, IMG submission 184319) | Corn rhizosphere microbial communities from Kellogg Biological Station, Michigan, USA - KBS C6-3 metaG (SPAdes) (version 2) | ecosystem: Host-associated > Plants > Roots > Rhizosphere > Soil ...
CCGGTTCGGAGGGTCGCGAGCACCGTCGCATGTGGCCCGACCGATTGGACCCATGGTGCTCGGATGAAGACCGCGTGGAACGAACCTCCTGGGATACCGGCGATGTCGACGTCCTGTTCGAAGGAGTCCACCTGCCGGCCGAACGCGTTACGGCGAACCGTGATGTCGACTCCGCCGAGCGTTTCGGTCAACCCGGACCTCACCGGTCCACCGTCGAGGCGGTCGGCGAGCAGGATCATGCCGGCGCAGGAACCGAAGGCCGGCAGGCCGGCGGCAAGGTGCGCCCGGAGCGGCTCGAGCAGCCCGAACTCGCGGGCCAACTTGATCATCGTCGTCGACTCACCACCCGGCAGCACGATGCCGTCGATGTCATCCAGTTCCGTTGCCCGGCGGATCGGGCGGGCGTCTGCGCCGACCGAGCGCAGCGCGGCGAGGTGCTCGCGTACGTCGCCCTGCAGAGCGAGAACGCCGACGCGCGTGGCGAGGGTTGAGGTGCTCAGGGGACGAAGTTCCAGTAAGCGCCGCGACGCTCGAAGTGCGATTCGCAAGCGGCGCACGTAGCCAGGTCCGTCGTCCAACTAAGCATGCCGGCGCACAAGGGGCATCGCATCCGCCGGGCCAACTGGGCCAGATAGCCATCGATCCCGTGGGGTGCCTCGACCAGCGCGGCCGGCTGTGGTACCCGGCGAGTGGCGATCACGAACTGGTTAGGGCCCCACCACCCGCGGCCGGTGCGCTGCGCCGCCTGCTCCAGGCTCCGCATCGGCGGGGTGAGCAGCCTGACGGCAGACGGGGGGATGTGCTGATCCCAGCGCCGGAAGTTGTTGACGCTCGCCGCTACCTTCGTGTCGAACCCGGAACGACTCATCGTCGAGCGGATCGCGTCGAGCTGGAAGGTCCAGAACTTCTCCTCCGTCTGGCCGACCTGGATGGGCTCACGGCCCGCGATCTCGGCGCGTTTCGTCTTCGACGCGGCGGCTCGCGCGCGAGCCAGCAGGTGGTGCTTGATCGGCACGTCGAACAGTGCCCGCCGGCGGACGGTACGCAGCATCTCGCCGACGGCCAGATCGATCTCGGCCAGGTGGTGGAGAACCCGAATGGTCATGGCCGCGTCGAAGGCAGAGTCCACGAACGGCAGCGCCGCAAGGTCGGCTCGCACGAGATGCAGACGACCGACCGCGACGTCCTCCGCATAGAGCTCACCGGCGCGGACCAAGTTGGTCACCGAATAGTCAATGAGCACCGCGTGCGCGACCCAATCCCGGTAGTGCACGGCGTTGCGACCGAATCCACCACCGAAGTCGGCGAACCACTCGCTGGGGCCCAGCTCTCGCATGAGCCGGGTGAGCACGACCGTCTCAGCCCAATGCTCGTAGTCCCGGCCGGTCCAGAAGGTCTGGTAGTCGTAGTCGTTGCTGTCGTAGTCGGCAACCGTGTCGTGCGGACTCGTCGGGCGAACCGACATGCGCTCGCGTCCTCGTTTCTCCATCGGATCTGCTTGGCCGGTCGAGCGACTGCAGCTCCGTACCCCGCGTAAGCCTCGCGGCCTACCAGCCGCGCTCGGCGAGCCGATGTGGCGCCGCGACCTCCTCGACGTTGATGCCTACCATCGCCTCGCCCAGGCCACGGGACACCTTAGCGAGCACATCAGGATCGTCATAGAAGGTCGTCGCCTTGACGATGGCTTCCGCCCGGCGCGCGGGGTTGCCGGACTTGAAGATGCCCGAGCCGACGAAGACGCCCTCCGCGCCGAGCTGCATCATCATCGCCGCGTCCGCTGGGGTGGCGATGCCTCCGGCCGTGAACAACACGACCGGCAGCTTGCCGGCCCGAGCCACCTCGGCGACGAGGTCGTAGGGCGCCTGCAGCTGCTTGGCGGCGGCGAAGAGCTCGTCCTCCGGCAGTGCGGTCAGCCGCCGGATCTCGCTGCGGATCTGGCGCATATGCGTGACGGCGTTGGATACGTCTCCGGTGCCAGCCTCGCCTTTGGACCGAATCATCGCAGCGCCCTCGGTGATCCGCCGGAGCGCCTCTCCGAGATTGGTCGCGCCGCAGACGAACGGCACGGTGAACAACCACTTGTCGATGTGGTTGGCGTAGTCCGCCGGGGTGAGAACTTCCGACTCGTCCACATAGTCGACACCAAGTGCCTGCAGCACCTGCGCTTCGACGAAATGGCCGATGCGCGCCTTGGCCATGACCGGGATGGAGACGGCGGCGATGATGCCGTCGATCATGTCCGGATCACTCATCCGGGATACGCCGCCTTGCGCGCGGATGTCGGCTGGAACCCGTTCGAGCGCCATGACCGCGACCGCACCAGCATCCTCGGCGATCTTGGCTTGCTCCGGAGTGACGACGTCCATGATCACGCCGCCCTTGAGCATCTCCGCCATCCCACGCTTGACCCGCTCGGTTCCCACAACGTGGGCGCCGACGGCGGCCGGCTCGGTCTGATCCTGCTCTGACATGACTCCCAGTTTACGGACCCTCCGGCGTCGTCCGGGCCATCCGTTGCGACGCGGATGGCCTGGCCGGCCAGGCCATCAGTTCGCTGACAGCGGTGTGCCCTTCGCCACCAGCAAGATCCATGCACCACCGGGTTTGAGAGCGATCGGCTTGCCTTGCGCGGTTCGCAGCGTGGTGCCAGAGGCGGATGTGGGCCGCGACCACGTCCCGACGATCTCGCGCCCGTCGCGGAATACCGCGACCGGCCCGTGCCCGACGCTGTGTGTGTACTTCGACACGTTGCCGACCACGTCCACATCGCCGGGATTCACCCTGACGTCGCAGTACTGGATGATGACGTTCGGCGTAGAGATTGTCGCCCCGTCGGCGGCGGTCTGTCGCGCCCCGTCGATGACCCGAACGTAGCGCTTGGACGCCGGGTCGTAGTCGAAACCGACAAGCACCGTGTTGGCCCCTCCGATCGTCGTCCGGAACGACCGGCCGCTGCGGGTCGAGGCACCGCTCGGGACAGTCGCCGACCACGTAAATCCGATGCTCTTCGCCTTTCCGGCGGTCCGGAAGGCACCCGCGAGCACGGACGTGTTCAGGGTCAGGTTGTACGGGATGGGACGGCCGAAGTCCCGGGCGAATCCCGGCCCGCCGTTGTACACCCCATGAATGATCGAGTGACTGACTGCCTGCAGCGAATCGCCGGCGCCGCCGGAGGCTGCGACGACGATCGAGCCGAATTGGGTAAGCAGCTCTGGATCACTCGCGCGCACGCTGCGTACCGGTTCGACCACGGGATGCTTAGTGGCGAAGATCGCCAGGAGCCGGGTCAGTCCCGCCTCCACCTGCTCGACGTAGACAATGTCGGCTTGATCGATCCCCAGCTGAGGCCGCCCGTTGAACGTGTCATCGATCTTCACCGCGATGACGGCGCCGGCCGGTGGTGACCCGAGGCCGGTGAACGGGTTGGTGGGGCGCACCGGCCTGGGTTTGGGCTTGGGCGTCGGTTTGGGAGTGGGCGCCGCGCTCGAAGTCGGCGTCGGCGTGGGCGTCGGTGAGGCCGAGGCGGCGACGGGCCGCGCCGACATGTCGCGAGTAGAGGCGATCCCGATCCCTACCCCAGCGGCGACGACGACTGCCGCAGTCACCCCGGCGATGACCTTCTGCTTCGTGCTCAGGGCGCGTACCCGGTCGAGCACGATCACGATGTTGCCTCCTCATGGGGCGCAGCGGATCGCAGCGGTGGCACTCGATCCGGAAACGCCAGGGTCTCGTCGATGTCGAAGTAGCGCGGCATCTCACGATGCCCTGCGAGGTGAAGAATCCGCGGCATCCGACGGCCTCGGAGGTGGCGCGTGTCGCGGACGGCGTCGTTGTAGAAGCGGCGGGCGATGTTTACCCGTACGCATGCCTCGTGCAGCTCACCGGCCTCGGGGTCTCGGGTGTCCGGATGCCGTTCGGCCAGGTCCGTGATGGCGTGCCCGACCTCGTTCTCGGCCGCCTCTCGGTCGAAGCCGACCGTGGCCAAGGCAACGGTCGCGACCGCCTCAAAGCGGTCGGCCTCGGTGCGTTGGAGCGACGCCGTAGCAACCTCGACGACGTGGAGCAGCGCCGCGGCGCGGCGCACCAGCTGGGCATCCAGCGCCGCCTGGGCGGCATCCACTCGCGCGTGCAACCGGTCCAACCGGGTCAAGGTGAAGATCACCCAGGCGGTGAGCAGCACCGTCAGGACGACGGCCACGATCAGCCACGCGACCGACAACATGAGCAGTCAGCGTAGGTGGGCTGGTGAAGGGATACGTAACGGGGCGGCCGCCGTTAACTGTTCGTAATTGTGAACTCAAAGTTCTGTAGCGACGTTAGGTCATCGACCAGTTGCCGGCACCGGCAATCGCCAACTCGTACACCCGCACCACCTGGGCGACGATGACCGACCAATCGAAGGGAGCGACCGCTCGGGTGCCCGCCGCGGCCAGCTCCGAACGCAGCGCCGGGTCGTCGAGCATACCGGCCAGCGCGACCGCCAGCGCCTTGGCGTCGCCGGTCGGGAACAGCCGACCCGCCGATCCCTCGCCGAGCACGCGTCGAAATGCCTCGAGATCGCTCGCGACGATGGGGGCCCCGGCGGCCATCGCCTCGAGCAGGATGATCCCAAAGCTCTCTTGCCCCGTGTTGGGGGCGCAATACACGTCGACGGTGCGCAGCAGGCTCGCCTTCATCGGTTCGCTGACCTGACCAAGCACAGTCACTCGACCGCGGACGGTAGCCGGCAGGGCTTGCCGGAACCCCTCCGCGTCACCCCGTCCGGCGACCAGGAGGTGGAGATTCGCCCGGCTCGGGACGAGCTGTTCCAGAGCGGCAATCAACACCTGCATTCCCTTGCGCGGCTCGTCGTAGCGGCCGATGAAGCTGACCGTCTGGCCGTAGTTTGCGAACTCGGCAAGCGGCTCGGCGGAGCGGAACCGCTCGATCGAGATTCCATTGGGAATCACGACGGCGTCCGCGCCCAGATGTTCGACGATGACCTTGCGGGCAGCGGTGGATACTGCGATCCGTCCCGAGAGTTTCTCCAGAAACGGTTGCAGCATCGTGTCGAACATCCCGAGCATTCGCGAGCGCGTGGTGGCCATGTGAAACGTCGCGACGAGCGGGCCATCGTGAATCATGCAGGTCAGCAATGACAGGCTCGCTGCCGCCGGCTCGTGGACATGGACGACGTCGAACTTGCCGTCGCGCAACCAGTGACGCACGCGCGCGGCGGACACGAGCCCGAACTGCACCCGGGCCACCGACCCGTTGTAAGGAACCGGGACGGTCTTGCCGGCGAGGACGACGTGGTTGGGTAGATCCGGAGTGTCCTCATCCCCCGGGGCCAGAACGGACACCTGGTGTCCGAGCCCGATGAGGGTCTCGGCGAGATCGCGAACGTGCGCTTGCACCCCTCCGGGGATGTTCCACGAGTACGGGCAGACGATGCCGATCCGCAACTCAGCCACCTGTCGTGTGCGTCGAATCCGCACCAGGGACCAGGGCCGCCTCCGGCGCGTCGCCCAGCGTCCCGGACGCATCCAGGTCCGCGAGCCACAGTCTTTGCAGCATATGCCAGTCGCTTGGATGAGCGGCGATATGCGCCGCGAAGGCGTTCGCCAACGTCTGGGTGCCGGTCGCGACCCGCTCCCGCATCCGGTGCTGCTCTAGAAGGTCGACGGGCGGCCCGATGTGCTGGCCCCAGCCGCCGTCACCGGTGAACCACAGGCCGACAGGCAGCAAGGTGGCACCGGTCGTGGCCGCCAACAGAGCCGGTCCGGCGGGCATCCGCGCTGTGGCCCCGAAGAACTCGACGTTCACTCCGGAGCGCGACAGATCGCGGTCGGCAACGAGGCATACGCACTCGCCCTTGCGTAATCGGGCGGCCAGGATCTCCGCGGCCGGCCGAGGCCCACCGGTCAGCGCTACGACCCGCATACCGATGCCCTCGCGGAACGCCACGAACCGGTTGTAGAGCGATTCCGGTCGGAGCCGCTCGGCGACGGTGGTGAACGGAACGCCGTGCTTGATGAGCCAGATGGCTGCGACATCCCAATTTCCCATATGCGGCAGGGCCAGAATCAGGCCGCGGCCGGCCGCCATGGCCCGATCGATGTGCTCACTGCCCTCGGTGTTCGGATGGACGCGCGCGGCCACCTCGTCCAGGTCCATCGTCGGCAGCCGAAACGTCTCCATCCAGTACCGGCCGTAGGAGCGCATCGCTGACTTGACCAACAGGTCGAACTCCGGCTCGGGATACTGCGGGCCGACCACGCGCCGCAAGTTCACCCGCAGCCTTCGGACACCCTTGGATTGCCGACGCACCGCCACATCCGCTGCGGCGCGGAACCCGGCGGCGGCGACTCGCTCGGGCACTCGGTTGATTGCCCCCCAGCCGGCCGCGAAGGCGAGATCGAGGCCGCGGTCGCGAAGATTATGAGCGCTGATCACATTGCCTCTTCACGCGAGCGCCCACCTGCAACCCACGCAGGCGCGCCTGCGATGTTCGTTCGTTCACGCTGTTTCCGCGTCCCGCGACTGCTGCCACACAGCGGCCATCCGCTGCCCGATCGTGATGGTCGACGCCACCACGAGGATCCAAAGCGCGGCGGCCTGTACGTAAGGCACACGCAAATGGTCTCCCGACAGCCCGGTACCCACGAGAACGATGATCAGACGTTCCGCCCGCTCGGCGATACCCACCGTAGCGTTCAGGCCGAGACCCTCCGCGCGGGCCCGGATATAGGACGTCAGGCTGCCCAGCACAAGGCACAACATGGCGGCGGCGAGCATCCAGGGCTGGTCGTGCCGGGCGAAGTACCAGGCGATGGATCCGAATATGGCGGCGTCGGCGAGCCGGTCGCCGGTCGAATCGAGCACCGCACCGAACTTGGTCGTCTTGCCGCTGGCCCGAGCGACCGCTCCGTCGAGGACGTCGAGCATGACGAAGCCCCAGATCAGCAGGGTCCCGGTGAACCACCAGCCCTGGGTGAAAAAGATCAGCGCCGAGGCAGTCGCACCGACCGTGCCGATGATGGTGATCGCGTCCGGGGTCACGCCTTTCCGGGCGAGCCATCCGCCGAACGGGTTGATCGTGTTACTCACCCATGCGCGGGCGTGAATGTTGAGCACGCGGACAGCGTCCCTTCGGGTGACTGCCCACCGGGTCCGCCGCGCGCGCTGCGACCCGGTGGTGCGCGCTCACGATAGCCGGACGAGCCGTGACGGATCTGCGAACCGCGCTTGTCCGCGCCCAGACATTGGGTGTCGAATGCAGAGAAGGTCCAATGTGCGGCGACACCCAGGCCGCCTGCGAACGAATCTCGTGGAGGTGGCCCTGATGCCAACCAAGAAGTCCGCCGGCGAAAAGCGTACGGCGGTGGGCCCGTTCGAGACGGCCGACCGCCCGGAGAAGATCCGCAACGTCGCGTTGGTAGGCCATTCCGGCTCGGGGAAGACAACCCTGGTCGAGGCGCTGCTCGCGGCCACCGGGACCATCACCCGCGCCGGAACGGTCGCGGAGGGATCTACGGTCAGCGATTCCGACCCGGTCGAGGTCGCCCAGCAACGGTCCGTCGCCCTGGCGGTCTGCCCGCTCCGCCACGACGGCATCGTCGTGAACCTCGTGGACACCCCGGGCTACCCGGACTTCACCGGCGAGCTGCGGGCCGGGCTGCGGGCGGCCGATGCCGCGCTGTTCGTGGTGTCCGCCGCGGAAGACATCGACCCGATCACCTCGACCCTGTGGGAGGAGTGCGCGGCGCTCGGCACGCCGCGGGCGGTCGTCATGACGCGGCTGGACACCCCACGGGCGTCCTTCGACGACTCGGTCGCGGCCTGCCAGCGCGTATTCGGCGGGGCTGATGGGCAGGATGTGCTGCCGCTCTACCTGCCCGTCGAGCACGAGCCCGAGACGGCGCCGGAGGCCCTGGTGGGCCTGCTGAGCCGCCGGGTCTACGACTACGCGGCCGGTTTCCCGCCGAAGGTGTCCGACCTGACCGACGACGTCGCGGTTGCCGGCGATGTCGAGCAAGCGCGCAAAGCACTCATCGAGGCAATCATCAACAACAGCGAGGACGAGAGTCTGCTCGATCGCTACCTGGCCGGCGAGGACATCGGTGTGGATGTGCTCATTGACGACCTGGAAACAGCGGTTGCGCGGGGAACCTTCTACCCCGTCGTGCCAGTGTGCTCGGGCACGGGGCTCGGTCTGGGCGAGCTGTTGGAGATCATCAGCGGCGCCTTCCCGTCGCCGGTCGAACTCGACCCGCCGGCCGTCACCACCGTAACCGGGAGCCCGGCCAAACCGATCCGGTGCGACCCAGCCGGACCGCTGGTGGGCGAGGTCATCCGTACCTCGGTCGACCCCTACCAGGGCCGGCTGTCCATCCTGCGGATCTTCTCCGGCACGCTGAGTCCGGACAGCGCAATCCATGTCTCGGGACACGGGGGCGCGTCGCGCGGACATCCGGACCACGACACGGACGAGCGGGTCGGCCAGCTCTTTTCACCGTTCGGCTCCACGCTGCGTCCGATCGACAAGGCGGTTGCCGGTGACCTCTGCGCCGTCGGCCGCCTCACCGCGGCCGAGACCGGAGACACCGTGTCGGACCGGGCCGCGCCGTTGCTGATGGAAGCCTGGTCGTTGCCCGAGCCGCTGCTGCCGGTCGCGGTCCAGGCCGCGACCCGAGGCGACGAGGACGCGCTCGCCAAGGCACTCGGACGGCTGACCGCGGGTGACCCCACCGTTCGGGTGGAACGCAGCCCCGATACCGGGCAACTCGTGCTCTGGTGCCTGGGTGAGGCTCACGCTGATGTCGTGCTGGACCGGCTGCGCGCGGCCGGAGCACGCGTGGACACCGTGCCGGTCAAGATCGCCGTACGCGAGACCTTCACCGAGGCCTCGCGTGGCCACGGGCGCCTCGTGAAGCAGTCCGGCGGGCACGGTCAGTACGCCGTCTGCGACATCGAAGTGACACCGCTCCCCCGCGGTTCCGGCATCGAATTCGCCGAGAAGGTCGTCGGCGGCGCCGTGCCCTCCCAGTTCATCGGCTCGGTCGAGAAGGGGGTGCGATCGCAGCTGGAGCATGGCCTGGACAACGACCACATCCCGATCGTCGACGTCGTGGTCACCCTCCTGGACGGCAAGGCGCACAGCGTCGACTCATCCGACGCCGCGTTTCAGATGGCCGGCGCCCTCGCGGTGAAGGACGCCGCCGCCACGGGTGGCGTCTCGATGCTGGAGCCCCTCGCGACCGTGGACATCACCGTGCCCGACGCCTACGTCGGCTCGGTACTGTCCGATATGTCCGGGCGACGGGGCCGGGTTACCGGAACCGAGCCCGATCCCACGGCGCCCCACGGCATGGAGCGGACGGTGGTGCACGGCGAGGTACCCGAGGCCGAGCTCACGCGGTACGCGATCGTCCTGCGCTCGCTCACGGCCGGGACCGGCCACTTCGCGCGCCGGTTTGCCCGCTACGAGGTCGTGCCGCAGCACGTCGCGGCTCAATTCCGCGAGCCGGCCAAGTCCTGACCGCCGGAATCGGTCCGTCATCGCGAACCGGCTGATCTGCGGCCTGCTGCTGTTGCGTGACACCAGGTCCAAGATCATTGCGAGCCGGCGGCAGGTTGGCTATCGGCGGCGGGTGCGGCGGCGCCGGCGCGGCGCCGTCCCGAACAGATCCCGGCTGATCTCCCGGCCGAGCGAGCTACCGGCATTGCGTGCGAACGACCCGAGCACAGCGCCGAACAGTCCGCTTGCCGCGTCCGCGAAGCCACCCTGCGGCGGCCGAGAGTCCGCCCGGGAGGTGCGCTGCTCCGCAGGCTCCGCCGGTTCCGGAGGCTCGTCCGGTTCCTCGGCCGCCGGCGGGGTGAGTTTGGCGGTCAAGCGCTCATAGGCGGACTCGCGATCCAGGGGTTGCCCGTATCGGGCCGACAGCGGCGATCCGGCTACCGCCTGCGCCTGCGCCGCCGGATCGAGCTGCGCCATCAACGATCGCGGCGCGCGCAGGCGGGTCCAGGCCACCGGCGTGGGCGCACCGGACTCGGCCAGCACGGTGACCACCGCTTCGCCGGTCCCCAGCTGGGTGAGCGCCTCGGACAGGTCGTAGTCCTTCGTCTTCGGATACGTCTTGACGGCCTTGGCCAAGGCGGCCGCATCGTCGGGCGTGAACGCACGCAGCGCGTGCTGCACCCGATTGCCCAGCTGGCCGAGCACGGAGTCGGGCACGTCGGTCGGGTTCTGCGTCACGAAGAAGATGCCGACGCCCTTCGACCGAATCAGCCGGATGGTCTGGGTCACAGCGTCGAGGAACGCCTTGCTGGCATCGTTGAACAGCAAGTGCGCCTCGTCGAAGAAGAAAACCAGCTTGGGCTTGTCGAGATCGCCGACCTCGGGCAGCTCGTGGAACAAATCAGCGAGCAGCCACATGAGGAACGTGCTGAACAGCATCGGCCGATCCTGCAGATTGGCCAGTTCGATCGAACTGATCACGCCCCGGCCCTGGCTGTCCGTGCGCAACAGGTCCGCTGTGTCGAATTCCGGCTCGCCGAAGAACACGTCGCCGCCCTGGGTTTCGAGCGTGATGAGCTGTCGCAGGATGACACCGGCCGTCGCGCTCGACAGGCCGCCGAGGTTCTTCAAATCAGTCTTTCCGTCGTCGCTCGTGAGGTACTGAATCACGGCTCGGAGGTCCTTGAGGTCGAGCAGCGGTAGTCCGGCGCTGTCCGCGTAGTGGAAGATCAGGCCCAGCGACGATTCCTGCGTGCTGTTGCACCCGAGCACCTTGGCCAGCAGAGTCGGCCCGAAGGACGTCATGGTGGCCCGTAGCGGCGCGCCGGAACCCACCCCGCCGAGGGCCAGGAAGTCCACCGGGTAGGCCGTAGGCGCCCAGTCATCACCGGTGTCGACCGCGCGCACCGCGATCCGGTCGTTGGACGTGCCGGCCTGCGCCAGACCGGACAGGTCTCCTTTGATGTCGGCGACGACTACCGGGACACCGGCCGCGGACAGCTGCTCGGTGAGCACCTGGAGCGTCTTTGTCTTGCCGGTGCCGGTCGCCCCGGCGATGAGGCCGTGCCGATTGACCATCGCGAGCGGAACCCGGATACGGGCCTGCGGATACGACGTCCCGTCGAGCAACACAGCCCCCATCTCCAGGGCGGAACCCGTGGATTCGTACCCGCTCGCAATCCGCTCGGCATCGACCGAGCGGGCATTCGCCTCGGGCCGCGGCGTCGGTGGGGACGGTGGCGTCTCGGTCATGGACGGTCTCCTGCGCGACGACAGATGGTGACCGTCGTACCGTACCGATCGCCGACCCGGCGGCTGCGTTACTCCTTGGGGAGCTTGAGCTTGCTCAGATCCGGCAGCTTCGTGCCAGGCGGCAGCTGGGGCGGGACGCCGCCAAGCGATCCGAAGCCACCAGGCAGGCCGCTTGGCATACCTCCCATGCCGCGCGGAAGCCCGGCCGGTGTCCTCGGCGGAGTGGGACCGCGCCCGGATCCGGACCGCCCCTTCTTTCCTTTGCGACCTTTGGCGGACTTGGTGTTCTTCCGTCGAACGCCCGGCAGACCCATCGCGCCGCCCATCTGCTGCATCATCTTGCGGGCCTCGAAGAAACGGTCGACGAGGTTGTTCACTTCGCTCACGGAAACGCCGGAACCGTTGGCGATACGGAGCCGGCGCGACCCGTTGATCATCTTCGGGTTCTCCCGCTCCGCGGGCGTCATGGACCGGATGATGGCCGCGGTCCGATCCAGGTCCCGATCGTCGACCTGGCTCATCGCCTCCTTCATCTGCCCCATCCCGGGCAGCATCCCGAGCAGATTGGAGATGGGCCCCATGCGGCGAATCGCCTGCAGCTGCTCGAGAAAGTCCTCCAGCGTGAACTCATTCGCGGTGCCCAGCTTGGCGGCCATCTGCTCGGCTTCGGCCTGGTCGAACGTGCGCTCGGCCTGCTCGATGAGCGTCAGCATGTCCCCCATTCCGAGGATGCGTGACGCCATCCGGTCGGGATGGAAGACATCGAAGTCCTCGAGCTTCTCGCCGTTGGACGCGAACATGATCGGCTCACCGGTGACGTAGCGCACGGACAGCGCCGCACCGCCGCGCGCGTCTCCGTCGAGCTTGGTGAGGACGACACCGGTGAAGCCGACTCCGTCCCGGAAGGCCTCCGCGGTGTTTACCGCGTCCTGTCCGACCATCGCGTCGACGACGAACAGGATCTCCTGCGGCTGGACGGCGTCCCGGATCGCCGCGGCCTGGTTCATCATCTCGGTGTCGATGCCGAGGCGCCCGGCCGTGTCGACGATCACCATGTCGTGCTGGGCCCGGCGAGCGAAATCGATGGAGTCACGCGCAACCTGAATCGGGTCACCGACTCCGTTGCCGGGCTGCGGGGCGAATACCGGCACGCCGGCCCGCTCGCCGACGACTTGGAGTTGGGTCACTGCGTTGGGCCGTTGCAGATCAGCGGCAACGAGCACCGGAGTGTGACCCTGCTCACCGAGCCAGTGACCGAGCTTGCCCGCGAGGGTCGTTTTTCCGGAGCCCTGCAACCCCGCCAGCATGATCACCGTCGGCGGCGTCTTGGCGAACTTCAAGCGCCGGGTCTCTCCGCCGAGGATGGCGATGAGCTCCTCGTCGACGATCTTGATGACCTGTTGGGCGGGATTGAGCGCGCGGGATACCTCCTCACCGCGGGCCCGCTCCCTGACCGCCGAGATGAACTGGCGAACCACTGGCAAGGCAACGTCCGCCTCGAGCAACGCTATACGGATCTCTCGTGCCGTCGCGTCGATGTCGGCGTCCGAGAGCCGGCCCTTGCCGCGCAGGCTGGTGAAGACCGCGCTCAGGCGATCGGACAGAGTGTCGAACACGAGGCAGACCCTTCGATCGGTAGTCCGGTCCCAGGGTAGTCGGGAGCGCGGACCGCGACCGATGGTCAGATCAAGCCGCGGCCTCCGTCGACGTAAAGCACCTGTCCCGTGATGTATCCGGACTCCTCGGCGCAGAAGAACGCGACCGCGTTGGCGACATCGTCGGGCACACCACCGCGGCGCACCGGAATAGCGGCGGCGGTGGCGTCTCGCATCTGCTCGAACGTGGTTCCGATGCGCTCGGCGGTGGCTCTGGTCATAGCGGTCTCGATGAATCCCGGGGCGACGGCATTGGCGGTCACCCCGAACGGCCCGAGTTCGATCGCCAGTGTCTTCGTCAGACCCTGCAGTCCCGCTTTGGCCGCCGAATAGTTGACTTGACCACGGTTGCCGAGAGCAGACGTCGACGACATCGACACGATCCGCCCGTATCTCGCTTCGACCATGTGCTTCTGCGCAAGCTGACTGGCGAGAAATGCCCCTCGCAGGTGGACATCCAGCACCGTCGTCCAGTCGTCGTCAGACATCTTGAACAGCAGGTTGTCGCGTATCACGCCCGCGTTGTTGACGAGGATGTGCAGCGCCCCGAAACGGTCCACTACCTGATCAACGGCGGCCTGCACGTCCTGGCGTCGGGACACGTCGCCGCCAATGCCCAGTGCTGAGGCCCCAGTGCTCATGAGCTGCTCGGCCATGCCGGCAGCCGCCTCCTGCTGGAGGTCGAGCACCGCGACGTTCGCCCCGCCTTGCGACAACCGTCGCGCGACCGCTGCGCCGATGCCCTGCGCCCCGCCGGTCACGAGCGCTACCCGGCCTTCGACTCCAGGCATGCAGATCCCCTTCCCCCGTGTCAGAGGTCAACATCCCGCGCGCCGGCGGTCGCCTCGGTCGACTTCGCTGGGACAAGCCGAGACAGAATATCGACGAGGCTCGCCGCATCGGCCGCATCCGGCGTCGGGAGCATCGCCAGGACCGGCGTATCGATGCCGGCATCGACGTACGCCTGCAACCGCTCGGAGCACACCTCCGGCCGCCCGTGCACGATCAGCGCGTCAACCACGTCGTCCGGAACAGCTGCCAGTGCCGCTGCCCGATCACCCACCGCCCACGCGTCCCACATCGGTTGGAGGATCTCGCCGCGCCCGAGCCACCGGTGGAACTCGGCGTACGCGGGCACGGTCAGATAGCTCGTGATGAGGCGCCGACCCAAGGCACGCGCGTACTCGACCTCGGCCGTCGGGCACACGAATATCCGGGCGACGACCTCGATGTCCGGGTTCTGGACGGCGTCGACGCAGCGAGGGACATCGTCGGGACCGATCCAGTTCAGGATCGCGCCGTCGGCTTCCGCCCCGGCCAACCGCAGCATCTGGGGCCGCAATCCGGCAAGCATGATCGGGGGTGGCTCGGCTGGTGGCGTCTCCAGCGCGAACCGCCGGATGCAGAACGTATCGAACTGACCATCGATCCGCTCGCCGGCCAACGCCGCCCGAACCATTCGCAGAACGTCGCGAGATCGCCGCCAGGGCGCATCGAAGGTCAGGCCGTTCCAATCCGAGACAATGACCGGACTCGAGGCGCCGAGCCCGAGAACGAAGCGGCCGGGCGCCGCGCTGGCGAGCGAGGCCGCGCTCATGGCGATCAGGGCCGGTCCCCGCGTGAAGACAGGGACGATCGCCGTGCCCAGCCGCAGTGTCGGCGCCCAGGTCGAGGCGAGGGCGAGCGGTGTGAACGCATCGGTCCCGGCGACCTCCGCCGTCCAGGCGTCGGTGTATCCCGCGGCGGCCAGCGCCGGCACCAGGGCGGCGTGGTCCGCAAGCGGCACGCCGGTGACCGGTATGGTTATCCCCCACCGCACGCCTCGGCCGTCCGGCATGTCAGCTGGTGATCGCGTCGAACAGATTGCCGACCCCGTACGTCACCGCAGCGGCGAACGCACCGAGCAGAAGTTGGCGAGTTCCGGAGAATATCCAGCTGCGACTGGTGAATTGCGCCGTGACTGCCCCAGCGGCGAACAGCGCAGCGATCGACAGCCCAGCGGAGACGAGAAGCGAAGTCGCGCCCAACAAGTACGGCAGCAACGGGATGACCGCCCCGACCGTGAACGACGCGAACGACGAGCCCGCCGCGGTCCAGGGGCTGGGCAACTCCGACGGATTCACCCCGAATTCAGCCATCGCGTGGATCGATAGTGCCTCGTCCGGGTCGCGCGATATCTGCTCGGCGACTTGGCTCGCAAGTTCCGGCTCGACGCCCCGGTCCACGTAGCTTTGCGCCAGCTCTGCCTGTTCGGCGGCCGCGTTCACCCGCAGTTCGCGGCGCTCGACCTCGATCTCGGCATGCGCCGACTCGTTCTGGCTTTGCACCGACACGTACTCACCAGTCGCCATCGAGAAAGCGCCGCCCACCAGCCCGGCCAACCCGGCAAGCGACACGGCAGTGCGGTCAGCATTGGCACCGGCAACGCCCGCGATGAGCGCGAAGTTGGACACCAGGCCGTCCATCATCCCGAAGACCGCTGGGCGCAACCATCCGCTTGTCACCGAGCGATGTTGGTGATGGATCTCCGGGGGCTTCGTCATCGGTCCGACTCGCCGGGCGCAGCCGACGATCGTGCGTCATCGCGATCTACTGGTCGGGGCTCGTTCTCACCGGCGGCAGCCTCGCCGTTGCCCCCGGCCGCAGGCTCGCCCTCGCCTCCGGCGGCTTCCCCCTCACTGGGGCCGGTTTCTCTGTCGCGCGGGCGGGTGTAGAGGGACTCGTCAGGATGATCCCGGTGGCGAATGAACCAGACGAGCGCCCCGAGGAAGACCACGATGGCCGTCCAGTCGTTCAGACGCACGCCGAGGAACTCGTGGGCGAAGTCCGATCGCAGCGCCTCGATCCACGCCCGCCCGGCCGCATATCCCATCGCGTAAAGGGCAAATTCGTTTCCGCGGCCGAGTGTCCACCGGCGAGCCGCCCAGATCAGCGCGAACCCCAACGCGATGTCCCAGAGCGACTCGTACAGGAACGTCGGCTGGTAGTACCCCTGGACGGTCGTCCCGGTGCCACAGTCGACGGCATGCCCGGCAACAGTGTCGAAGCAATGAATCTGCAGCTTCCACGGCACGCTCGTCGGGCCGCCGAACAACTCGTTGTTGAACCAGTTGCCCCACCGGCCGATGCCCTGGGCGAACGCGAGCCCGGGCGCCGCAGCGTCGGCGAATGCGGTGAGGCGAATGCCTTTTCGCCGGCACCCGATCCACGCTCCGAGGACGCCCAAGGCCACGGCGCCCCAGATGCCGAGGCCACCGTCCCAGATTTTCAGGGCATCGATCGGGTGTCGGCCCGAGCCGAAGTATTTTTCGCCGTCGGTGATGACGTGGTACAGCCGGCCGCCGATGATGCCGAAGATGATCGCCCAGAACGCGACGTCCCAGACGTCCTCGTCCCGGCCGCCACGCGCCCGCCACCGACGGAGGGTGAGCGCGACGCACACGAAGATGCCGGCAACGATGCACAGCGCATAGGCGCGGACCGGCAACGGTCCGAGATGCCAGACGGCCTGGGTTGGGCTCGGGATGCTGGCCACACTGCGCACCCAGCCACCGTAGACGAGGAAGCGGCACCGGCGTCCCGCGAGGGAGGTCGTTTGCCAGCCACGGCGATTCGGGTGGGCGTCCGGCCCGGCGGCGCGGAATCACGAGGGCGTGATCTTGGCCCTATCGCGTCCCAAGATCCGAGCGGCTCATGCGAGCGTCGCAGCTGGTTCCACGTAACTCCCTCGCGGCCCACTAAGTTTCAGGACATGGGTTCGCACGTGGTCCGCGCGTTGGTGGTCACCGCTCACGGCGATCGAGGTGTGCTGCAGATCCAGCAGCGTCAGCTCGCGGACCCAGGGCCCGCTGAGGCGCAGGTGCGCGTTGCGGCGTCGGGTATCAACTTCGTCGATGTCTACCAACGGCAGGGCATCTACCCTT
>Ga0207678_10002460_pt1 | contig 16822 bp, 11 predicted proteins | sample KBSC63metaG_FD_184319 | JGI IMG/M metagenome (GOLD analysis project Ga0207678, IMG submission 184319) | Corn rhizosphere microbial communities from Kellogg Biological Station, Michigan, USA - KBS C6-3 metaG (SPAdes) (version 2) | ecosystem: Host-associated > Plants > Roots > Rhizosphere > Soil ...
GACTATCGACATTCACTCAGCTCAATGGCTTCGGCAATGGCAATTTCCTCCTAATCAAGCGATTGGCGCCGGACGTAGGCCACGTCGTCCCGTCCCTTTTTGATTTGCGCCTCCGACTCTGCTCCGCAGAGCCAGCCGGAGGCACTGGCCTCTTGGCACGCCGGAGAAGGCAGGGGATCCAGCGCAGGAATCGTCGAAGACGCCAAATATTCGGTCGGCCACCTGAGCTTCGATAACCTCCATTGTCATCCCGGGCGAGCCCACTTGCGAGACCCGGGACCCAGTGCTGCATCTAAGAGTCTGGGTCCCGGCTCTACGCTGCGCTTCGGCCGGGATGACAAGCGAACGTGAACCAGCGCGATCCCGATACCAGCGTCACGGCCATTACGTTCTCGACAAACCCCGGCGTATGGGCGACGAAGCACCAATTCCGAGGCATCAGAGATCCATGAACGGAACCGAATACGCCATGAAGAAAACCCGCACGGAAACCGACACGTTCGGACCCATCGAAGTCGCCGCCGACCGCTACTGGGGCGCGCAGGCTCAACGCAGCCTCGGCAATTTCAAGATCGGTTGGGAGAGGCAGCCGGCACCGATCGTGCGCGCCCTCGGCATCATCAAGCGTGCCGCGGCCGAAACCAACATGGCTCTGGGCAAGCTCGACAAAAAGCTCGGCGACGCGATCGTTAAAGCGGCGCAGGACGTCATCGAGGGTAAGCTCGACGATCATTTTCCGCTTGTCGTCTGGCAGACGGGTTCGGGCACGCAATCGAACATGAATGCCAACGAGGTGATTTCGAACCGCGCCATCGAGGCGCTCGGCGGTGAGAAGGGCTCGAAGAAACCCGTGCACCCGAACGACCACGTCAACATGGCGCAGTCGTCGAACGACACCTACCCGACGGCAATGCACATCGCTTGTTCCGAGGAAATCGTTCACCGGCTGCTCCCCGCCCTGCAGAAGTTGCGCAATGTTCTGAACGACAAGAGCCACGCGTGGTCGCGCATCATCAAGATCGGGCGCACGCATACGCAGGACGCAACGCCGCTGACCTTGGGTCAGGAATTTTCGGGCTATACGCAGCAAATCGAGAACGGCATCGCCCGGATCGAATCGACGCTGCCCGGCTTGATGCAACTGGCGCAGGGCGGAACTGCCGTCGGCACCGGCCTCAATGCGCCGAAGGGCTTCGCCGAAATGGTGGCGGAGCGCATCGCATCGATCACGCAACTGCCGTTCAAAACCGCGCCGAACAAATTCGAAGCGCTGGCCGCACACGACGCGATGGTCTTTTCCCACGGCGCCATCAACACAGTCGCCGTTTCGCTGTTCAAGATCGCCAACGATATCCGCTTCCTGGGCTCGGGCCCACGCTCGGGTCTTGGCGAACTGGCATTGCCGGAAAACGAGCCCGGCTCGTCGATTATGCCGGGCAAGGTCAACCCGACGCAGTGCGAGGCACTGACCCAGGTCTGCATCCAGATATTCGGCAACCACGCGGCATTGACGTTTGCGGGCAGCCAGGGGCACTTCCAGCTCAACGTCTTCAATCCCGTCATGGCCTACAACTTCCTGCAGTCGGTGCGCCTGATGAGCGATGCCGCGCTGTCGTTTGCGGATAACTGCGTTGCAGGCATCGAGCCGCGCCGCGACAACATCAAGGCCGGCCTCGACCGCTCGCTGATGCTGGTCACGGCACTCGCCCCGAAGATCGGCTACGACAACGCCGCCAAGATCGCAAAAACGGCCCACAAGAACGGCACGACGTTACGTGAAGAGGCAGTCGGCGGTGGCTACGTCACGGAAAAGGAGTTCGACGAGATCGTTCGTCCTGAGAAGATGATCGGACCGGACTGAGATGCATCCCTGGCATTTGTGAAGGGTCTGCGTTTGACGGGTTTGCGTTGCTGTACTTAAGATGCTCCAAATTAGGCAGCTTGCTTTAGGCTGCTATTGCGGAGTTCCTTCCAATGACCGCAGATATCGTCAATCTCAACAAGGCTCGAAAAGCCCGCGATCGGGCCCTTCGGGAAAAAGAAGCGCAAGAAAACCGCCTGAAGCATGGGCAGCCCAAGTCCGAGCGAAATGTGATCCAGGCCGAATGGCGCAAGTCGCAGGCCGATCTCGACGGTGCGAGGCGCGACGGCGGCAACATCATCGACGACGACGACTTTGACCCAAGCACTGCGTCGTGATGCGACCGGAAAAGCGATCGTTCTCTATTCAGGGCCATCGCACCTCGATTTCGGTCGAACGCGCGTTCTGGCTGGCGCTGAAACAGGCTGCAGCCGAAGATGATACGACGCTCGCGGGCTTGATCAGCTCTATCGATGAAGGGCGAGGGGAAGCCGGGCTATCGAGCGCCGTTCGCGTTTGGCTTCTCAAGCGCCTGCAGCAGCGAGCCGGTCAAACGCCTGCAAATACGAAGTAAATCCCAATCTTAAAATCGAGCATTGGCGGCGATGCTGGCGATGGCCGTGGCCACGGCCGCTCTGTCCCCATAATTGCCGTGAGTTCAGACCCGACCAGTTGCGCGACGCACGCACCTAGGACATAGAGGACTGGGGGACGGCGGGCATGAAGAAGATATTGCTGCTTCTAATCGCGCTCGAAATTGCAGGGTGTGCGGCGGTGCCCGAGCCCGTCTGCGCCAAGCATCGCTGCGACCCCTCGATTGACGAGCAGTTCAAGCAAAACGCCAGTTGGGACGCCCGCACGCAGGACGAGTACCTGACGAAACCGGCACGACACTGACGCCACACACTACGTCATGTGTAGTGGCCCGGCTTCAGGGATAACCGCCCAGCGACTTCATGACCTCGTCGGATGACGTGCGCCGCGATCGCTGCGATCGTTGCGATGAAGTCGGTCGCGCCACTGCCGGCCGCACCGCCGTCTGGGCATTCGGCGTGATAGGCAGCCCGGTTTCAGGGTCGACTTGAGAAACGATCCCGGCACCGGCACCCTGTCCAACTTCGCTTGGTGGAATAGGCTCTATCGAAATTTTCGGGCTGAGCATCGTGTTCGTCGGATCACCCGACCCCGGCCCGGCCTGTTGTTCAACCTGAGGCGTGGGCGATACCGGTAACAGCGATTGCGAGGGACTAGGGCGCGCCTGGGGCGAGACGACCGGGGCCGGTGCTGGAACAACAGCAGGTGCCGCTTCCGGCTCCGGGTTGGCCGTCCCTGCGGACTCAGGCAGAACCGGCGGCAAGCGTTCTACCGGCTCTTTCTTGGCGCGCGCGGCAGCTATCGCCGCGGCGCGCTGCTGATCGAGAGCTTTTTTCCGCCGCTCCTTCTCGAGCCGGGCGCGTTCCTCATCGAGACGGCGTGATTGCTCCAGCACTTCGACATTGCGTTCCATCTGCCGAACGGAAACTTCCCGCTGGAGATCGGCGACATCGACCTGGGGCGTCATGCTCGCCAAATTGTCGAGGTGGCCATTGTAAAGCACGACGGCTGGCGGCAGCGGCGGCTTTGATGACTGTGGCGACCACGCCGGCAACGGTATCGGTGGCGGCGGCAAGGGTCTCACAATGGCCGTCAGCTGGCACGCCGCGTTGACATTGAGCGACGTCAGATCGGTCGTCGCCGTCGCTTCGACTTTGCCATCGGGCGCGTCGAGCGTAGCCGTGTCAAACTTGATTGAGCCGTCGGCGATTTTCATCGCGAGACGGCGATTGCCGATGTTTAGTGACGAGGTATCCAGGGCCGCCGAAAGCGCCGCCGCGATGCTACGAGCATCATTCTGCAACTTCCCCTGCATGACGGCATCGACAACATCCGCGGCCGCCGTGATCCCGGGCCCCGGAATTTCTGCATTTTCGAGATTGACGCTTCCCGATCCCGTCATCACCGCCATGAGGCCCGCCGGACTTTGCGCCCGCGCGTTGGCGTCGAGATTGAAAGTGACGGTCCCTTTCGCCATGGGACTAAAGGATACAAGTTTTGCCTGATCGAGCTTGAGCGTCGTCATGAGCGCTACGCCGTCCGCCGCCTTCTCGAGTGTCAGTCCTCCAGTCATCTTGCCGCCCGCCGCGTCGGCCGAGATATCGCTAATCGTCAGCTTGCCGGGAACGAGTGCGAGCTTCATCTGGCCATCCCGCGTCGCGAGATTGCCGCTCAACTGAAGCGACCCGAAACCCAGCTCGATATTGGCTTGTGCGCCGCTCAATGCGTCGAAATTGAAAAGTCCGTTCGGCCAGATCGACCGTGTTTCGAGACTCGCCGCGCTATCGGCGCCGGTCGCAACGGGCAGAGGCGCCGGATTGTCGATCAAAGCGGAAAGGAGGCTCTGAACCGTCACGCGGTCGGCGCCGATCTTGCCGTCGATCCGCTGAACGCCTGCGGCAGACGAAGCCACTTTGACGGCACCGGTCAGCTTCGACGTGCCAAGCAAAAGGTCGCGCGAAGCAAACGTCCAGGTGCCGTTATCGCGCGCCACATCGAGGGTGCCGTGCGCCTCGACCCCCGTCGTGCCACCGGGCACCACAATACCGGCGACAGACAGCGCGTCAGCGAAGTCGGTGGCTTTGAGGACGAGGGCACCATTGACGGCAAGACTTGCATCTTCGGGCCACGTCGTCTGCCCCGTGAATGTCATTGCCAGGTTCTGCGATTCCAACTCGACCTGCGTCTCGGCACCGGAACCGACAATGCCTGACGCGACGACGGTGGCCTGCATTGGCGCGGCGACGCCAGCCGCCGCACGTCGCACATCCCGACCGAGCGTGGCGAGTAGCACTTGCTCGGACGGGGCATTGAACGTCATCTGCACGCGACTAAGCTGTGACCGCCACTTGTCGAGGCCGCCGTCAAACTCGCCTGATCCGCTGAAGTGCGCGCCGTTTAAAATGCCGTCGAGCGTTATATCGGCCGCTGAAGGGGCGCGCAGCCCCAGCCGCACGAGACCGGCGAGCTTGCCGCTTTTCAAACCTTTGAAATGCTCGCTTCCGACGAGGTGATCGAATCCGATCTTGCGCGTTAGATCGTTCATCGCCTCAGGTGTCGACGCGACCAGATCATAAGCCAGCGTTCCAGTCGGCGTTCCGCTTCCCGTTTTAATGCGGCCCTCGAGTCCGATCGCCAGGCCGTTGACCGTCGTCAGCTTCGAGGCCGGCAGCCGAATTTCGCCGCCTTCCAGGTCGAACGTCACGTCGACATCGCGATATGTCTCGGCACCGTCCGTCAATTGGCCGGCGATGACGCGCAATCGCATATCCCCCGGCAACGTGTCGGCGGCTTCCTTTTCACCGGTCGGCTCCAGTCCAAGCGCTTTGCGCAGTTCCGTGTTCAGCGCCGCCGCCGTTTTCGAGAAAACCTCGCGCGTATCGAGATCGGCAGCCTGCAACGTCACGTCGATCCGTTGGCGGCCCTGGTGCGCAATCGTCAGATCACCCGACAATGTCCGGCCTGAAATGTCTCCCGAGGCGTCGGTGAGTGCAAACCGTGTTTGATCGACATCGACCTTGCCGACCGCTGAGAACGTGCCGTCGGCCGCGATGTCGATCAGCATGCCCGACTTTTCGGCCCAGGTCCTAAGACGCGCCAAGCTCGTGCCGGCGATGAAAACCTTGCCGGAAAAACTGAGCTTTCCAGCGTTGTCCTTGAGGTCGCCCGTCAGGTCGAGCCGCGTGCCGCCGGGAAAGCTCGCCTTGAACGTATTGAAGTGCGTGGTGCTCCCAGTCCGTTCGGCATCGATCGTCAGACCCCCAGCGGTCTCACCGCCAACTTTCACCTGTTCGAGATTGATCTTTGCAGTCGCCGCGCCATCGCCAGCAACCGATTGCATAAGGCCGATCGTCAGCTGCTTCAGCTTTGCCAGGTGAGCGCTGCCCTGTCCGGCGCCGGCGAGCCAATCGAGGTCCAGCCATTTCGAAGAAAGCGCCAGATCGAAACGCGAGTGTTCGGTCCATGTCGCAGTCGCTGAACCGGTCATCGACTGCGGCTCGGCGGCATTGTCGAGCGACAGTGCAATGTCTTCGAACTTGGCCCCAAGGGCGTCCGCGGTGACTCCGGATTTCAAATCGAGCACGGGAGCATCGGCATCGCTCGCCGCCGCCGAGGTCTCGCTGCCCGGGACGGCGAGCTTTGCAGACCAGTTGCCGGTGAATGTCGGCTTCTGATTGAGATCGGCGACGCGACCGTCGAGCATGTAGACGTTCGGAGAATCTTCAACGCGCGCCGTGGCCTTCAGGGTGAAGGAACCATCGGCATTCGGCGTGTCCGTCCCGAATGCGACGCTGTGTGCGGTACCGGCCCAGGTGGCTGATCCCTTGAAGCGGATCGGCCCTCTCAAACTCTCGGCGGAAAGCTCGCCGAAGATTCCTTTGATGGAAGCAACGCGCTCGGAGGCGGCGTTGTAAATCGAGACGGCGCCATCGATCAGCCTGACGGATCGCAACGTGACATTGCGGGGCACGAAGGGCAGGTCCCCGGCCTTGAGTTCGATACTGGTCCAGTTGCCGCCGCCCTTGCCGTCGAGCGCCAGCGAGAGAACGGGCTTATCGAGTTCAACTTCGCTGGCTTCGAGTACGCCTCGCAGTAGCGCCGGCCCGGAAAGCCACATCGTAAAGCTCTCGGCCCTGACGAACGGCTCTCCCGTCTGGCCTGAAACGTTGGCGATGCGCACTTTTTCAAATCGGACGTAAGGTACCGGCAGCAGCTTGAGGTTGACCGCGCCGCCGACACGGACTTCGCGGCCGAGCACCTTCGAGGCTTCTTCTTCGAACACCCCGCGATAGCCGTTCCAATCGATGAAATTGGGCACGGCAAAGAGCGTTGCAAAGATAACGACAAGAAGGCCGCCAAAATATAGAAGTCCGTTGTTCATGAACGTCTCTTGCGGCTCGCCCTAATATTTGTCGAGCACTTGACGGACACTACTCGCACGGCGCGCCGTCGTGCCCATGTATCGCACGGCGTCCAGGTAGTCTGAACCCGAAATTTGGCTCATTTCCAGGCGTTTGAGGATTTTGTGGACGATTTCACAAAGCCGTTGCTTTAGGGCGCGGCGCCACGCCGCTCCGGTTGTAGGATCAGCTTTAGTAGGTTACCTCAATCACATGACCCCGACTCGCAAGCCGAATGCCGAAACCGGCCCGGACTTGCCGCACGATGACGAACCACCGTTCGATCTGCCGCAAGCACCCTCGTCATCGAACCCGCAGGGCGAATCGGCCGGTGCCGGGCCGAATCAGCCGTCCATTTCGGCGCGCGCCGTCGCGGCTTCCCGTGGGGCGCCGGCTTACCTCGAGGGCCTCAACGCCGAGCAGCGGGAAGCGGTCGAGACGACGGAGGGTCCGCTCCTCGTCCTGGCAGGCGCGGGCACCGGCAAGACGCGGGTCTTGACGACGCGCATCGCCCATATCCTGGCGACGGCCAAGGCCTATCCATCCCAAATCCTCGCCGTCACGTTCACGAACAAGGCGGCGCGGGAAATGCGCGAACGCATAGGCGCGCTGATTGGCGGCACGCTCGAAGGCATGTCGTGGCTCGGCACCTTTCATTCCATCGGCGTCAAGATCCTGCGCCGGCACGCCGAACTCATCGGGTTGAAGTCCAGCTTTACGATCCTGGATGTCGACGACCAGGTGCGCCTGATGAAACAGGTGATCGAGGCGGCAGGCATCGACAAAGACCGCTGGCCCGCCCGCCAGCTTGCCGGCCTGATCGACAGTTGGAAAAACCGCGGACTGACACCCGACAAGGTACCGGCGGGTGAATCGTTTGCATTCGCCGGCGGCAAGGGAGCCAACCTTTATGCCGCCTATCAGGCACGGCTCAAGGAACTCAACGCCTGCGATTTCGGTGATCTGCTGCTCGAATGTCTGCGCCTCTTTCGAGAGCGTCCCGACGTTCTCGCCGACTATCACCGCCGCTTCCGCTACATCCTGGTCGACGAGTATCAGGACACCAACGTCGCGCAGTACCTGTGGCTGCGGCTCTTGGCGCAGGGATCTCCGAACATTTGCTGCGTCGGTGACGACGATCAGTCGATCTATGGCTGGCGCGGCGCCGAGGTCGACAACATCCTGCGCTTCGAGAAGGACTTTCCCGGCGCCAAGGTGATCCGGCTCGAACGCAACTACCGCTCGACCGCCAATATTCTCGCCGGTGCCTCGGGACTCATTGCGAAGAACGACGGCAGGCTTGGCAAGACCCTTTTCACCGACGGCGCTGCGGGGACAAAAATTGCCGTCGCCAACTTCTGGGACGACGAGGCGGAAGCCCGCGCCATCGGCGACGATATCGAAAATCTGCAGCGCAACAAGGAACACCTGAATGATATGGCCGTTCTCGTGCGGGCTTCTTCCCAGATGCGCGCCATTGAAGATCGCTTCATTACGCTCGGGCTCCCGTATCGGGTGATCGGCGGGCCACGGTTCTACGAGCGCCAGGAAATCAAGGACGCTATCGCCTATTTGGACGTCGTCGCCAATCCGGCCAACGATTTGAAGTTCGAGCGCATCATCAATGTGCCGAAGCGCGGCCTCGGCGACACGTCGATCAAGCACATCCACGAGCTTGCCCGCAGGCGCGCCATTCCCCTCTTTCAGGCCGCACGCGAAATCGGCGAAACCGACGAACTCCCAAAGAGAGCACGCACATCGCTGACTGACCTGATGCGCTCCTTCGAACGCTGGCGCAGCAATCTCGATCGCATGCGCCACACGGATCTTGCCGAACTGGTGCTGGATGAATCGGGCTATACGGCGATGTGGCAGGCTGACAAAAGCCCGCAGGCGCAATCGCGCCTCGAGAACCTCAAGGAACTCGTGCGCTTCATGCACGACTTCGACACGCTGCAGGGCTTCCTCGAGCATGTATCGCTGGTGATGGATGCCGATCAGGGGAGCGACGGCGACCGAGTCTCGTTGATGACGCTGCACGCGGCGAAGGGCCTCGAATTCGGCATCGTCTTTTTGCCGGGCTGGGAGGAAGGTCTTTTTCCGCACCAGCGTTCGCTCGATGAAAGCGGCAAGGCTGGACTCGAGGAGGAACGCCGGCTCGCCTACGTCGGCCTGACACGCGCCAAACGCCGCGCTAAGATTTCGTTCGCCCAGAATCGGCGCACACATGGCCTTTATCAGTCGGCGCTGCCGTCGCGCTTCGTCGATGAATTGCCGCACGCCAACGTCGAAGTTGTGGAAAGCGAGATGCCCTACGGCGGCCGTGCTAATTCTTTTGGCTACGGCGGCACCTTCGGCGCAAGCCGCTTCGACCGCATGTCCGGAGCCGAACCGTTCGGGTCGAACTACAGTACGCCCGGTTGGCAACGCGCTCAGCAATCGTGGAGCGGCGGTCGTGACGCGAAGAAGAGAACCAAAGGTCCGATGACACTGGAAGGCGAACTGGTCGCAGCATCAAGCGCCAGCGCGCCCTCCTTCAAGACCGGCACGCGAGTCAGTCACGAGAAATTCGGTTTGGGTACCGTGACGCTCGTCGACGGTAACAAGCTGACGATCGACTTCGACGACGGCTCCACCAAACGCGTCGTCGCCAGCTTCGTCGATCTTGTCTGAACCGTAGTCAGAAACCCCAATGTTTCCGGCCTAATGCTCGCGACAAGCCTAAATTTCGCCGCCTTAATCTTCATATCGCCGCAATTTCAAGGCATTGGTTTCGTCAGCTCGTTGAGCGTGGGGGTTCACACAAGCTAATCGATTTGCGGGGTTATGCCGAGTCATCGGCCGACTATGCTCGTTCTGCGTCTGAATAATCTACGGTTGTAGCGCGGGGGCGTGAAACCGAAGCGGGGTTCTTGAGTTTGGGAGGGTAGAGTCCTTGGAAGGAGCCTACCATGAGCACTTACCGCTTTCCTTTGAGGGGCAAGATCGGCGTCGTTCGCGGACTTAGCGAGGAAGTCCCAGCACGATTGAAAGGTGCAAACCGCCAGCCGTCACGGCAACAGCGGCGCATCGACATCTTGTATGAGACGCAGCCGCTGACCGAGGAGGAAGTTCGCAACCTTCCGGTCGCGCATCGCTACTCGGCCTAGAGCCGCTCCGGGGAAGAACCGGACAATATTTTGGAAATCGATGAACGGCATTGCCCCCGGGCGATGCCGTTTTTGTTTGAGCGTTTGGTTACGCCGTAGCGGTGCGCCTGCTTTTTAACAGGTCCCAGGCTGCGTTGATCTGCTTGATCCGGCGTTCGCGATAAAGGCGGTCCGTCTCGTCGCGCGCATGATCCGGGTGCCAGGACATTCGCAAAGCATCGACGACTTTCTTGACGGCGATATAGGGAGCCTCGGGATTCAATCCGAGAATACGATAGGCTTCAAAAATCGATGCCGGAGCTTCTGCGGCAGCCATCTCGTCAACCTCGGCGTGCTGGGCGGCGCCGTGGACGATCCGCGTGATCCGGTCGAGCTCACGCGTCAGCGAACGAAGCATGGCATTCGCGCGTTCGGCTCCGAGCCTGCGCCCGCGCCGCGCAACATCGGCGCCGCGCTCGCGCAAACCGTCGAGTTCCGACTGCAGAACATCGCGAAGCAACAGATCGGCGGGGAGGCTGGCAACCAGCAACTCCGTCTCGGCGAGCCGCGAATGGACGATCGCCAGCATTTTGGCGGGGCCGGCGTCATCGCCGTTATCGTCCGCTGCGGCACGCCAGCTTTCATAGCTGTGCCTGAATGCGCTCCGCGTATACGCGGCCACCCGCATGGCGAGATTTCCCGCGCTGCTCGCGATCGTACTGGCGGTGGCCGTCCATCCGGCGAATTCGAACGACAACAGTGATCGCCGTCGCGCTACGATGAGGCACCCGGCCATCAGCGTGACGAGAAGCATGGAAATGACACCCGCGACTTTGAAGGCCTCACCGGACGTCGACGTCTGAGCTTCCGAGTCGACCACCGTGACCCACTGCGCCGGCTCGGCCCGGGGACGCGTGCTTCCGGTTATGATGACGCTGTCGGGCGACAGGTCCTGCGTTGCAACGTGTGTGACGCCGGGCCTTGACCGCACGAGCCCCGGCAAAACGAAACGGCCAGCGAGCCGGCTGATCGGCGCGAAGCCGGGGGGCAGATGCACCGGCAGTTCGACGCCAAGCGCGCGCGCCGACGCAGCAACCTTTGCCCAAGCGACCCGCTGTCCACCACATTCAATCGTGAATTTATGAACCATCATCATTTCACACGCCGCCGAAGACGACGGCCGGCAAGCCGAGAACGGCTGGTCTTCGCGAGGCCCGATGATTTGGTAGATATTGCCGCCAGAGCTGGCGGTGAGATGCGGCGTGCCGCGATCGATTTCACAAGTGTATGGGATGATTAGTTCATCTGCGGACGCGGAGACGGCAACAGTGCTCGCGGCCACGACAATTCCCAGGGTAAAAATACGCAGTGCCCCCATTACCACACGTCCCCAACCAGTGCCCTCAAACTGTGCTCAACTTGAGCGAGTTAGATCCTAGCCGAACATCGGCGTCACGGTGACGCTGCGGAAAGTTATGAACACGATTCGTGCAATGCGCACTTGTGCTCCATTTGCGTTCAATTGTGCTTTTTCTGCGGTCGGTAGCCGACGCTAGGGCTGACTTTCCCCTCGTCTCTCTGCCGGCAGGATTTACTAAGCTCGACAAGGTCTTCCCCAGGCCGCTAAAACACGCTCGTAAGCACGGGGCGGCTGCAAGCGATCACGGGAATACGACGGGGAGTTGCGTCAATGTCGGCGGCGGATTTTGCGGCGGGGCGTTTGCGCCAAAAACAAAATCTATTCCAGCGATTGTCCGAGCTTGCGGATTTCGACGCCAAGCCCGCGCCAATGGCCGATGACGCAGAGCGCGTCCTTCAGACAGATATTCTGCAGCCCGACGAAAAGCGTAAACGCGAGCGCTTTATTCCGGTAACGAGATTTGCGCTGCTCGACCGGCTGACGAAGCCATTCCTCTGGAACCCGGGCCAGGCCGCAGAGGCCCGGCGATTCTTTCGCTATCTCGATTATTGGCGGCAGCAACAGTATTTCGCGCTCCTTCTCGATCTCGAACAGACGTACGAGACGTTTTCACCCGACAGCGATCTGCTGATGACGCGCAGCTTTTCGGAAGATGAGCGCGCGAGCCTGAAGCATCGCGTCTTCGAGGGTGTCGAGAGCCTGCTTCAGCGCGCCAACTACGAGCGGATCGACCCGACCGACGTCGAAATGATCCTGACACGCGACAGCCACTATGGCCTCGATCTGACGGTCGACATGAAGGCTTTCGAGCAAATCGTCATCTACTACCGTGGCGCCTCAAATCAAAAGTACGAGCGCCGGAGCATCCGGAAATACCTGCGGAAAGAGGAATTCAACGTTCCGATTTTCCAGAGGCTCTTCCTGATGTTCAAGCTCAAACCATTCGAAATGCGCGTCGAGGAGGCGATGCGTGAAAACAAGCTCAGCCGCGAAGCCGCCGAGAAGTGGGTCACAAAGCGGTGCCAGCACCTCCCCCCCAGCGTCAATGAAAGAAACATTTACCTGAAGCTCTTCAAGAATATCCCGCGCTCAGACGTCGAAATGGTGTTTCCGAACACGGAAGTCCGGTTTCGCCCGTTGGACAAACTCCGGCTTGGCGTCACGGCCGGTGGCGGGCTCGGCATGGGTGCCGTCGGCGCTGCCGGCAAGATCGCGCTTTTGACGACAAATCCGATTGCGGCGGTTGGAGCTTTGGCGGGTCTCGGCGGCATCCTAGGCCGCCAGGTCATGGGCTTCTTCAATCAGAAGCAGCGCTACATGATCGTGATGGCGCAAAACCTTTATTTCCACACGATGGCGGATAATCGCGGCGTGATCCTGAAGATCGCGGCGCGCGGTGCCGAAGAAGACGTGAAGGAAGAGATGCTGCTTTACAGCGTTCTGGCGAAGGAAAAATCGACACGCGCCGATCTTCCCTCGATCGACTTGGCGATCGAAACATACCTGACGCGCACATTCGGCGTGAAAGTCGATTACGAGATCGATGATGCGCTGGATCGGCTGATCCGCGATGGCATCGTTACCGAAAAGCCGGATGGCACGCTCGAAACGCTGCCACCGGCCGCGGCGGCCAAGCACATCGATACGAAGTGGGATCGTTTCCTCGACGACCTTCCCGATCAGACCAATGCGGAAGGCTACGAATCCGAAGGCAAGCCCATATCGCCGGCGGCCTGACATCTATGGCACTCAAAAAATTCACGGCCGAGTTCAGCGACCGTGCGCACGCCGACGCGACGGGCAACGCGCTGCAGGATTTGATCGAGCCGCCGCCCGACGCTCTGACCGTTTTCGAAAATGGGCCGGGGCATTGGCGGCTTGACGTCTATTTCGACGAAACGGCCGGTGACCGTGACCTCGCGGCCGAGTTGACGCCACTGCTCGCCGTGCCGCCGCCGCACTTCACGGCCGAACTCGTACCGGATCTGAACTGGGTCGCCATTTCTCAGGCCGCCCTGCCGCCGGTTCATGCCGGGCGCTTCACGATTCACGGCAGTCACGATCGCGGCCGCGTGGCGCGCGGCCCGAACACGATCCTGATCGATGCCGGTGAAGCCTTCGGCACTGCCCATCACGAGACGACGCTTGGCTGCCTGTTGGCGATCGATCGGCTGGCGCGGTCGCGATTCTCTCGTTCAGTGCTGGATCTCGGATGCGGCTCCGGTGTGCTGGCGATTGCAGCGGCAAAAGCCATGCCCGGCGCGCGCATCATTGCCGCGGATATGGACCCACAGGCCGTCAAGGTTGCGACTGGAAACGCGCGTCTCAACGGCGTCGCGGATCGCATCGCACTCATCGTTGCGGCCGGAATTGCTGATCCAAGATTGCGACGCGCCGCGCCCTTTGACCTGCTGATTGCCAACATTTTGGCCGCCCCGCTGATCCGCCTCGCCCCCGCGCTGGCCCGCTCCGTGGAGGCCAGGGGTACGCTCGTGCTCTCGGGTATCCTCATTCCGCAGGCCGCCGAAGTCATCGCCACCTATCGCTCTCACGGCTTCACGCTTCAGCGTCACGATCGTCTTAGTGGCTGGTCCACCCTGACGCTGAGACAGCGGTAAAATCGCCCGTTGCCCAGTCCGCGGCAGCCGCCTAGAACATCTCCGATGTTCCAAACTTTTCAATCGCAGTCGGGCCCCGAGCACGTTGCTGAGCGCGTCAAGGCGCTGCGCGCGCTGATGGCCAAAGCCAAGCTCGACGCCGTGCTCGTTCCGCGCGCCGACAGGCATCAAGGCGAATACGTCCCAGCATCCGCCGAGCGCTTGCAATGGCTGACGGGATTTTCCGGTTCCGCTGGCATCGCCGCCGTCGCGAAAAAGTCCGCGGTGTTGTTCACGGATGGCCGCTACACGGTGCAGGCCGACGCCGAAACCGACAGAGGCATTTTCGAAGTCTCTCTCTTGCCGCGGCTGAAAATCGCCGAGTGGCTATCGACCACGCTCGCCAAAGGCCAGACGGTGGGCTTCGATCCCTGGCTGCACACCGCCGGAGAGATCACGCGTCTGAAAGCCGCTCTCGCGCTCAAGGGCATCAAACTCAAAGCCCTTGCGAAGAACCCGATCGACACGCTGTGGGGCAAGGCGCGCCCGAAGCCGCCGTCCGGTCCAGTCATCGCCCAACCCCTGGCGCTCGCCGGCAAATCCGCCGCTGAAAAGATCGCGCACGTTCAGGCGCTTTTGAAGAAGGACGGCCAAAACGCCGTCATCCTGACGATGCCGGATTCGATCTGCTGGTTGTTGAACATTCGCGGCAGCGACGTGGCGCACAGCCCGGTTGTGCTTGCCTTCGCAATCGTGCCGGTGACCGGCAAAGTCGAACTTTTCGTCGATGCCACACGGTTGGACGCCGAGGCGCGCGCGCACCTAGCCCCGGTCGCCAAACTCTTACGGCCCGGCGCACTCGCCGATCGGCTGACAGCGCTCAAAAAGCACCGCAAGCGGGTGCGCTTCGACCCCGAGTCTGCCGCCTACTGGTTCGAAACCAAGCTCGGAAGCCGCGCCATATCTCGCGGACAGGATCCGTGCATTCTGCCGAAGGCGATCAAAACCGGCGCCGAAATGACCGGCGCACGGGCAGCGCACGTTCGCGACGGCAAGGCCGTCGTCCGGTTTCTGGCTTGGCTCGACGGCAGAGCTGCGGATGGAACGCTCGACGAGATCACGGCCGTCCGCAAGCTCGAAGAGTTTCGCCGCGATACGAATATGTTGCGCGACATCAGCTTCCCGACGATTTCGGGCTCCGGTCCCAATGGCGCCATTGTCCACTATCGAGTCACCGAGGCAACCAATCGCCGGATGAACCCCGGCGAATTATTCCTTGTCGACAGCGGCGCGCAGTACCAGGACGGCACGACCGACATCACGCGAACGGTCGCCATCGGTGAGCCGAGTGAAGACATGAAACGGCATTTCACTGCCGTTCTGAAAGGCCATATCGCGGTTGCCACTGCTCGCTTTCCCAAAGGCACGCGCGGCATCGACCTCGACCCTTTCGCGCGCCGCGCCCTGTGGGCCATCGGCGCCGATTTCGACCACGGCACCGGACACGGCATTGGCAGCTATCTCTCGGTCCATGAGGGTCCGCAGTCGATATCGCGCGCCGGCATGGTCCCGCTGCAGCCCGGCATGCTGATTTCGAACGAGCCCGGCTTTTATAAGGTGGGTGCCTACGGCATCCGCATCGAGAACGTCGTGCTCGTCACCGAGCCCGAAAAGACGTCGGACAGCGAACGTCCGATGATGAGTTTCGAAACCCTGACGCTGGCCCCGATCGATTTGCGGCTCATCATCGCCGAGATGCTCTCCAGCGAAGAGCTCGCATGGATCAACGCCTATCATGCGCGGGTCTTCGAAACGCTGTCGCCCAGTCTCGATCAAGAGGCGTCCGACTGGCTGCAGCATGCGACGCGACCCATGCAGTCTGCGCAAGTCTCGCTGCTGTCACAGTCGTAACAGCAGCAGGCCCCATTGTTCCCTTAGCGTCTGCTTCAATGCAGTCGCGATAGGAGCAACCCCCGATGATCCCGATTCACGAAGTCAGCGCCGCGCCACATTTTCCACAGGCCTACAAATCGGCACAACCCACAGTGACACGGCCCGAAGCCGTCATTTCCGCATTGATGGTCGCCGCCGAAGGTTCGAAGGACGTCGAAATTATGGAGCACGACGGCGAAATTTACATCGCGATCACCGCGACCCGGTGACCGTTCACACGTTATCATCCCGGGGCCAGTCCCCGGGATCTAGACATCAGCAAGCGCCGGCGTTCGTTGAGACTGCGTTCTGGATGGCAGAAAAACTCTAGGTGGCGTGACCGATAAGCGCGAGCCATTCGTCCTCGGTCAACACCGTCACGCCGAGCGCCTGCGCGTTGGCGAGCTTCGATCCCGCATCAGCACCCGCCACAACGTACTCCGTCTTCTTCGACACGGAACTCGCGACCTTGGCGCCGAGCCGTTCGGCGAGCGCTTTCGCCTCATTTCGCGTCAACTTCGTCAACGAACCGGTGAAGACGACGGTCTTTCCGGTAACGGGTGAGTCCTTCGACTGCGCGCGCTCGAACGGCTTCAACGTCAACTCTTGGAGAAGGGCATCGATCTGCTCGCGGTTATGCTGCTCGGCAAAAAAGTCAACCAACGCATCGACCACCGTCTCGCCAATACCTTCGATGTCGTCGATCTCGCGATAGGCTTCGCTGCCTTTGCCGCCTTCGATCGCGGCATCCACGGCCGTCCGCAGCGCCTCGAACGTCCCATAGGCCTTGGCCAGGTCTTTGGCTGTCGTCTCACCGATATGGCGGATGCCGAGCCCCCAAAGAAAACGCTCCAGCGGCACGCTACGGCGCGCATCGATCGCCGCGAAAA
>Ga0207678_10002462_pt1 | contig 16818 bp, 11 predicted proteins | sample KBSC63metaG_FD_184319 | JGI IMG/M metagenome (GOLD analysis project Ga0207678, IMG submission 184319) | Corn rhizosphere microbial communities from Kellogg Biological Station, Michigan, USA - KBS C6-3 metaG (SPAdes) (version 2) | ecosystem: Host-associated > Plants > Roots > Rhizosphere > Soil ...
GGTCGATCCTGTTGTCCTCACTGCACGGCTACCGATCGTCGTGGATGATGCGCGACTTGGTCGCAGCGCTCACGTTGCTGGCGATCGCGGTGCCCGAGCAGTTAGCCACCGCCCGGCTGGCCGGTATGCCGCCGATCACCGGCTTCTACGCGTTCATCGCGGGCAGCGTGATGTTCGCGCTGTTGGGATCGAACCCGCAAATGTCGGTCGGCGCCGATTCGACCATCGCCCCGCTGTTCGCCATCGGCATCGCCACCTTGGCGTCGGCCATCTCGCCGCACTACGTGGAGTTGGTGGAAATCGTTGCGGTGATGGTCGGTGTGTTGGTGGCCCTGGCGTCGAAAAACTACTGGCCGGACGCTGAACTGCATCAAGCCCTGCCCCTGACAGACCTGGCGGGAGCACCGTTGATTGGCCTGTCCAGCGCCGACCCACTGGCGGCGAAGCTCGACAACTACCTGGAGAGCGTCGACCCGCCGCCTCGGGTGACGATCTCGGTGCAGACCTATTCCCTGGCACGGGCGATGGTGGAGTCCGGCGCCGGCTTGACGGTCATCGACCCCTTTACCGCCCTCGGCGCATCGACGGCGCACGCCGAGCTGACCCTGCTGTGCGCCGAGGACTTCGATCCGTCGACGGTCTGACGTCCCGGCCGCCTGGGGTACTTGCCCGGGACCCGGCACAATCGGAGGTTCGCAGCAGTTAGGGTGCGGTGGTGCTCGATGGACTGGCCGGAGCAGGGCTCCGCTTCGTGCGGATGGTCGGCCCGGAAGTGCCTTTGGTACCGCCGCGTGTCGCGGGTTTCGCGTCCGGCTGCGGTAACGGCGAGGTGGCACTGGGAGAGTCGTTCGACCTGAACGACGGTTCGCTCGTCGAACGCGCGAACGCCGCGTGGCTGCGAATCGCGGTGGACGGGGGCCTTTTCCGGGAGGACGACCGCAGGTTCCTGGTGGCTGTGCAACGGCCGACGCCCGTTGACGAGGACCACTCGTGGTGGGCCGAGGTCGAGCTCCTCGAACAGTGGGACCTCGCGGGTGCCGGTGCGCAGGGCGGTGTTCTCGGAGTGAGTCGAGGGCGCCCCGCTTTCACCATGCTCTCCCTGTCCGGCGAGGTCGTTCTTCGGGTGACCTGTGGCGAGATCCACCTGGACCTCGTGCTGATCGTCGAGCCGTACCGGAGCGAGGTGCTGCGCGGCGAGGCCGAGTTCATGGCAGGTTGGCGCGGAACCGGCGAGTCCACCGCCGCGGCCATCCGTCGATGGCTCGGCGCGAACGCCTGACCCACGCGATGAGCCCGATGATCGGGCGACAGCGGTCACGCCGGCCGCACGCTTTGCTGTCAGTCCAGGCAGAACTCGTTGCCTTCGGGGTCGGTCATCACGATGAACCCGGCGCTGAGCGGAGGCTCGGGCTCGAAGCGGCGTACCCGGGTCGCGCCGAGGGCGATCAGCCGTTCGCACTCCGCTTCGAGCGCCGCCATCCGCTCGGCGCCCTGCAAGCCGGGTGCGGCCCTGACATCGAGGTGGACCCGGTTCTTCGCGGTTTTGCCCTCCGGGACCTGCTGGAAGAACAGGCGCGGGCCCTGACCGTCGGGGTCTTCGACGGCCGAGCGGCTGTTGCGCTGGTCTTCCGACACACCGGCCCGCTCGAGGAACTCGTCCCACGCGGCGAACGGGTCGGCGCCCTCGGGCAGCTCGACTCCGGGCGGGGCGGGGTGGACGTAGTCCAGCACCTCGCGCCAGAACGCCGAAAGCGCTCGCGGGTCGTGGGCGTCGAACGTGACCTGGACGTGTCGGCTCATCGGGGTTCTCCGTTGGTCGTCGTCGGGCTGACCTTGCCCACCTTGCCAGTGGAAGCGGACAGGAGCGGTCCTCGATTCCGCTCTCTCAGGGCTGGTGCGGCGCTGAAGTTCGATAGCGCTGTAGCAGCTCTTGCGTCCATTTGGTGTGACGTCGGCGTAGCTCGGCTGCAGTGAGGTCGTGACGCCCGAGGTCGCGGTAGTTCGGGACCCACTCCTCCACGGTCCGATGTGACCGTGCGAGTGTCCACAGGTCCCACAGCAGCGGGTTGTGGGTCCTGGTGCCGCCGGCTTGTTCGTAGGCTCGGAGGAACACGTCGGCCATGTGTTCCCCGTAGAGCAGGTAGAGGTCGAAGCGGCACCAGCCGATGTCGTAGCCGGCCGGCCCTCGGGCGGCGCCCTCCCAGTCGATGACGCCGGTCAGCGTGCCGTTCTCCCAGAGGACGTTTCCCGACTGGTAGTCGCAGTGCGTCAGCACCAGCGGGGCGGCGAGGATCTCCGTTTCCCAAGCGTTGTCGACGATGTCCGCGGCAGGCCCGGACAACCGGGCTCGGTATCCCCGTCGGTTGAACACGGTATCCAGGTCCGCGGCCGTGTCCGGGTTCGCATTGTGGATGCGACCCAGTGCCTCTCCCAGCTGGGTCGCCCAGCTGTGGGGATCCTCCGGTTCGATGTCGGCGTTGCCCGCGAGCCGGCTGATCAGGACCCAGGGTGGTTCCCGGTCGTCGGTGCCCCGAGCGAGGAACCGCGGCGCGATCCCGTCCAGGGTGTCGAGCGCTGTCAGGGCGCGCTCTTCGTCGGCTGCTGCGCGATCACCGGCCGGGAACGCGCGGAGGATCATCTCGCGTCGCGGGCCGGTGGTCCGAATCAGGTAGGTCTCGGCATGGGAACCGCCGACGAGTGGACGTACGGCCTCCAGCGTCGCGGAAGGCCCGGCGAGTTGGGCTGCGCGGGTCAACGCAGCAGCAGGCGGGCCGCTGGACATCGTGATCAGCAGTTCCTTCCGGTGTGGTCGCCGGGGCGTGGCGCATCCGGGCTGCGCCGGCTTCGGCGGCGAGGGCTCTGGTATTCGATCATGCCAGTGACGGGCAGCAGCCGGCCGACGCCGCAGACGGGCCCACGGGTGCGGTCGTTGTCACCGGTGAGGGTGACAAGAGGGGCCGGCCGGGCCCGCGCGCACCCGGCTGCCGGTCGGGCGTACTAGATTCGGCAGCGGTGGGAGCCGCGACAGGGAGGCATGCGTCATGACAGGGACGAACCGGATTCTGATCGTGGTCACCAGTGCGGGTGAATACGAGAAGGCGGGCTATCGGACCGGGCTGTGGCTGGGCGAGCTGACCCACTTCTACGACGCGGCCGAACAAGCCGGGATCGAGCCGGTGATCGCCAGCATCGACGGCGGGCACGTTCCGATCGATCCGGAAAGCCTGGCCCACGCCGTGCTGGCCGACCTGGGGACCGGCCGGCGTTACGCCGACCGGGAGTTCATGGACAAACTGGACGGAACCCCGTCGCTCGCCGAGGTCGACGCCGCCGATTTCGACGCGATCTACCTCACCGGCGGGCACGGGGTGATGTTCGACTTCGCCGAGAGCGAGCGGCTGGCCGAGCTGCTCCGCGAGTTCCACGAATCCGGGAAGATCGTTTCGGCGGTCTGTCACGGCCCGGCCGGCCTGCTGAGCGCGAAGCTCTCCGACGGGCGCTACCTGGTCGAGGGCAAGGACCTCACGGGGTTCTCCTGGCCGGAAGAAGAGCTCGCGCAGCGGGACAAGGCGGTGCCCTACAGCCTGCAGGACGAGCTGACGAAGCGGGGCGCGCGGTATTCGATCGCCGGGAAGCCGTTCGAGACGTATGTGCGCGAGGACGGAAACCTGATCACGGGGCAGAACCCGGGTAGTGCCCGCGCGGTCGCCGACGCGGTGCTGGCCCGGCTGCGCGGCTGATCACCAGGTCTCGACCGGGGATTCCTCGCCGCGGGAGGGGTCCGGCCGCGGCGGGGCCGCATCCGCGTGACGGAATGCGACCTCGGGAAACTCCGCCGAGGGAGCATCGAGCAACGCACCCGGTGACGTGTCCATCCGGGAACTCGGTGGCGTAGTTCTCGTAGGTGTGATCGATCGCCGCGACCACACCGGCGCGTCACGCCTGCCGTGCGTGACCACAGTGCTCAGCAAGTCGGCGGCCAGGTCCGGATCGAACACCCGCACCAGCAACGCGGATTCCTTGTCCGTCACATAAGGCGCAGCTCGCCCGATCGGCGCCGCCGGATACCACACCGGAACCGACCCAGAATCCCCCCACCCCGACAACAGCGGCCAGCGCAAAAGACAACACGCGAACTCGACGCACAGCCGCCCCCTCGAAGTCCTGCTTCTGCTGCAAGCCTGACCGGCGGCCTCTCCTGCGCATCGGGAAGCACCCCGAGAATCACCCTGACCCACCCCTTGCGGCCCGTCGGATGCCCTGCGCCGGCACCGGGGCCGCGCTGCCGTTGCGGCGGGGGCGGCCGAGTTCACGTCACGAACACCGGTGGCCAGTGCAGGAGCGCGGCGTCGGCCACCGGCTGGAGTTGCTCGCCCGTGGCGAGCGCGCCTTGGACGCCTGGGCACCCGGTGGACTCCCGGCGCGGGTGGTGGCTTCGACTGCGCCGCCGGGGCCTTCCGCGTAGCGCTGCAACGCGCTGCCGGACCGTGACGGAATCGCGGTCCGGGTGGGCAACACCGGTACCCCGCCAAGGAGTGGCTCGGTGTCCCGCCGTCCGGCGCCTCGGCGAGGTCACCGCTTTCGACCGTCCTGCGCTACCGCGGGAGAGCATCGCGTGACGATCAAAGCGCCGGGGGACCGCCGCGTTCATCGACGCCGTCACCGGCCGGCTCGCCGAAAGCGAGCTGCGGCCGGCGTGAACTACTGCCCGGCGCGGCTCGGTCGATTTGCGGGCGACCACGGTCGTCGGCCCTCGCGACCGCGGGCTGTCGAGTTCCGGCTGTCCCGGGTGACTGCGGCAGACCCCCTTGTTCGTCGCGGGTCCGCCTCACCAGGTGAGCGGAAGGGTGGCGACGTAGTCGGTGAGCAGCCCGGAGATGATCCGGTGGTCGTTGCCGGAGAAGTGCCAGTCGCAGCCGAGGTGGTCCAGGCGCGGGTCGTCGAAGTTCCAGTACCGGACCAGGCTGTCGCCGCGGGCGTTGCGGTCGGTGACGACCTGCTGGGCCTGGGCGGCGAACAGGTTCGTCGCGCCGACGACGATGATCGTGCCGGTGCCGTACTGCGCGCGGAGCTTGTCGAGGAAACCTTGGTAGGCGCTCTTGTACGCGGCGACCAGGCTGTCGGCGGTCCACGGCTCGCCGGAGTGGAGGGCCGTGCTGAAGTCGTTGGTGCCCAAAGCGACCACGACCAGCTGCGGCCGCCACGTGGCGGGGTTGTGCCACACGTCGCCGGAAACGTTCTGCAGCGTGCGGTCGTAGTAGGTGCGGAAGTCGGTCCCGGGGTCGCCGCCGTTGTAGTTGCGCACCATGCCGCGGCCGGAGTAGGCGTTGACCTGGTAGTCGGCGTTCAGGCCGTGGGCGGTGAGGGCGCCGTAGCTGATGTCGGTGTTCGTGTTGCGGTCGATCCCGCCGTTGGCCGAGCAGTCGCGGGTGGTGGAGAGGTCGCCGTAGCCCGCGGTCAGGGAGTCGCCGATGAACTCGATCTGCCGGGTGCGGGCGGCGGGCTTGGCGAGGATCTCGCCGCCGGGTGCTGCGACGAAACCGTCGAACTCGCCGGCGACCCACGGGCTTTCGGTCCGTTTGACCAGCCGCACGCGGTGTTCGGCGTTGGTCAGCCCCCGGATCTGGCGCGTGGTGCGGCCCGGGGTGACCAGGGTGGCGACCGTGGTGCCGTCGACCTGGATGTCGTAGTCGTTCTGGGCGTCGTTGAGCACGACGTCCACGCCGGTGCCGCGGAAGCGGCCTTCGAAGGAGATGCCGGGCCAGGTGTACTGCGCCGCACCCGCTGCGGGCTTCACCCGGCCCACGGTGTGCGCCCGGGCCAGTGCGTCCACCGGCGGCGGGGACGACGTGGTCGTCGTCGGGGGCACGGGACCGTTGCACGGGGTGCCGTTGACGGCGAAGCCGGTGGGTACCGGGTTGGCGGAGCCGGTCAACGAGCCGGTGAACCCGAGCCGGGTGCTTGCGCCCGTGGCGAGGGAGCCGTTCCAGGCGGCGTTGCCGACGGCCACCCGGTCACCGGACTGGGCGACGGTGCCGTTCCAGAGCTGGGTGACGCGCTGACCGGCGGTGAACGTCCAGGTCAGCTGCCAGCTCGCGACCGGATCGCCGAGGTTGGTGACGTCGACGTTCGCGCTGAAGCCGCCCTGCCACTGGCTGGCGACCGCGTAGTCGACCCGGCAGCCCGCCGCGGCTCGGGCGGCGGGAACGGCGCCAACGGTGACGGCGGCGGCCGCGACGGTCAAAACACCGGCGGCAACGGTCAGCCGGGATCGGCGGATGGTGGGCATCTGCGTTCCTCCGAGAACAGGCGACGGGACGGGCACAGCGGTCGGCGGTGTGAATCGGGCCGGTTCTGGAAGCGCTCTCAGAGCGATCTTATCCGCTGGGCCGCCGAACCTGAATGCCTCATCCAGGCGAAACACCTCGCGAGGCCCGGCGACGGCAGATCGGGTACAAAGCTTCGCGCGGGAGCGAGCCGGAAGGCCCAGGCCGCCGGGTGCCGGCGCCGGGCGTCCATCGGCTGGTTCACGAACGCTCTCGTCCGGGGTCCGGAGAAGTGGCGTCCTCCACCGCCTTCACCGCGTCGAGAAGGCCGTGCAGGCCGATTTCGTAGCGCTCTTCGTCCACCGGGTCCGACAGCCACTCGGTGGGCGGCGTTTCGGCGACCTCCCTGCGACCCGACTCCGCGATGGCCAGTTCGACCTCGATCTCGACTTCGAGCCCGTGCAGGGACTCGCCAGGGTTGCTCATTGTTCCTCCTGGTCAGGCCGGCCGAGGGACGCGGCGGTCGCCGCCCGGCTCCCAAAACGCTTCGCCCGCTAGGACCGGGTAGCCGCCGGCGGTGTGACAGCCACGGCGAAATTCCCGCGGGCGCGCAGCCGTCCCCGGTTTCCGCTGAGACCTGCGCAGATCTACTCAGGTGCCCGACGTGGTGACCTCGCTAGCATGTGATCCATGCGAACGGTGAGCCGGGTTCTGACGCTTTTCGGTGCCGGCTTGCTCCTGGCCTCCTGCGGCATCTTCGAATCGGGCGATGCCGAAACCGACCGGCAGTCCACCACGCTGGCGGACGCGATCAGCTACCCGCGGCAGCCCGACGCGACCGGGCTCGCCCGGGCCGCGCTGGCCACCACCCTGGGCCGCAGTGACAGCTTCAGCGTGCTCGAGGCCAGGGACCTGGACCACAACGCCGCCGAGGACCCGTTCGCGCACCTGGTGTGGCGGATCCACCGTGCCGAGCGCACCGGCTGGGGCACCATCCCGGCCTTCGACGCCTGCTACGCCGTCGAGTTCAACTACTACGGGACGACCTCGCTGGGCCGGACCACGTGCCCGGCGAACGCCGTGCCGATCACGCCGCCGCCCTTGCCGCGGCAGGACATCCCGCCGGACTTCGAGCCGGCGCTGGAGGCTCTTCTCGGCAAGTTGCCCGCAACGCCCGGTGACGCGGACGTCCGTACCGCGCTGGCCACCGGCCTGCCCGCCCCGCGAGTGGACCCGGAGACCCACCTCGCCGCCATCCCGCCGGAAACCGCTTTCCAGGTCAAGGGCCCGGACGTGGGCGTGGCTCTCTTCACGCGTACCGGGGACTGCATGATGGGCCGCCGTCTGCACGGCACGGTCAAAGTGTGGGCACTGAACTGGCGCGATCAGATGCAGGAGAAGCCGTGCGGCGCGGAGGCCGCGCTGGCCACCCCCTGATCACAGCTCCGTGGGACGGACCGTGACGACGACCTTGCCTTTCGCGCGTCCTTTGTCGATGTACGCCATGGCGTCGTTGGTGGCGTCGAAGGGGAAAACGCGGTCCACGACCGGCTCGATGGTGCCGGCGTCGATGAGGGAGGTGATCTCGCGGAGCTGGCGCCCGTCGGCTCGCATGAAGAGGAACGAATAGCCGACCCGGCGACGCTTGGCCTCTGTGCGGGCTCCGTGGCTCAGCACGCGCGTCGCCGGGCGGAGGATCCACGGCTTGCCCATTTCCCGGGCGAAGTCCGGGTCGGGCGGCCCGGACAGGGAGATGAGCTTGCCGCCGGGCTTCAGCACCCGCAGGGACTTCTTGAGCGCCTCGTTGCCGAGGCTGTGCAGGACCACGTCGTAGTCGTGCAGGACGTCTTCGAAGTCGTCGGTGCGGTAGTCGACCACGATGTCGGCGCCGAGGCGCTCGACCAGCTCGACGTTCGCGGTGCTCGTGGTCGTGGCGACGGTCGCGCCGAGGTGCTTGGCCAGCTGGATCGCGAACGTCCCCACGCCGCCGGAACCCGCCTGGATGAAAACCTTCTGTCCCTTTCGCAGCCGAGCGCGTTCGATCAGCGCCTGCCAGGCGGTCAGGCCGACGAGCGGGACGGAAGCGGCTTCCTCCATCGTGAGCCGCTTCGGCTTCGGAGCCAGGTCGTCTTCGTGGACGGCGATGAACTCCGCGAAGGTGCCGATCCGGTCCTTGTCCGGGCGCGCGTAGACCTCGTCGCCGGGTTTGAAGTCGCGCACGCGGGCACCGACGCGGATCACGACGCCGGCCACGTCGTTGCCCAGCACGAACGGCGGGCGATAGGGGAGGAAGAGCTTGAACTCCCCGTCCCTGATCTTCGAGTCCAGGGCGTTGACGCCTGCGGCGTGGACCTCGACCAGCACGTCGTGTTCGCCGACGGCGGGCTCCGGTACGTCGCCGGCCCGGAGTGTGTTGCCGTTCTTTCCGTAGCGATCGACGACGAACGCCTTCATGTCAGCCACCTGTCTTTAGAGTATGACCATACTACAATATGGCTGGACGGACCGGAGTGCAAGAGGGCCGGCCAAACTTGGATTATGATCGTACTAACATGAGGTATCGGTCCGGTGAGTGGAGGCGCGCGTGGTGCGGTACGCGAAGGAGCACAAGCAGGCGACGCGGCAGCGGATCATCGAGACGGCCGGGCGGCGGCTCAAGCGGGACGGGATCGACGGCTCCGGGGTCGCGACGCTCATGAAGGACGCGGGCCTGACCAACGGCGCCTTCTACGCTCACTTCGAGTCCAAGGAGGACTTGGTGGCCACCGTCGTCTCCGAGCAGCTGCGCGGCCAGCGCGAGTGGCTCGCCTCGTTCCCGGACGGCCGTGACGGCGTCGAGCAGATCGTGCGTGCCTATCTCTCGCCCGAGCACCGCGACAGTCCGGAGGAAGGCTGCCCGTCCGCCGCGCTGCTGGACGAGATCGGCCGCTGTACGGACCCGACCAAGGAGGCCTACACCGGCAGTGTGCTGGCCGTCGTCGACGACATCGCCGTCCGTCTGGCGCCGCACGACCCGCCGTCGGCTCGCGTCAAGACGCTCGGCATCTACGCGCTGATGGTCGGCACCCTGCAGCTCGCTCGCGGCCTGGCCGACCGGCGGCTCTCCGGCGACATTCTCGAGCAGGGGATCCGCAACGCGCTGATGGTGCTGGACGCCGCGCCCGAGGCCTGAGGAGCCGCCGCAGCCGCTCCGGTTCGGCGCCACCCGTTGTCAACCGTCGATCAAGGCTGCTTGCGCACCTCATGAAAGTATGGTCATAATATAAAGCGTCACGGCCAAGCCGGACGCCTCCTGGCCGACGGGATCCACGAGACAAGGACAAAACCATGAACGCCAACCAAGAAGTCGTGTCGTCCTACCGGGACGCGCCGACCCGCACGGTCTCCGCCGGCGGCGTCGCCTTCGCCTACCGTGAGCTCGGCCCGAAGACCGGTGTCCCGGTGGTCTTCCTGACGCACCTGGCCGCGGTCCTGGACAACTGGGACCCTCGCGTCGTCGACGGCATCGCCGCGCAGCACCGGGTCATCACCTTCGACAACCGCGGTGTGGGCGCGACCACCGGCACCACCCCGAAGTCGATTCAGGCGATGGCGGCCGACGCCGTCACCTTCATCCGGGCGCTCGGCCTGACGAAGGTCGACCTCCTCGGCTTCTCGATGGGCGGCATGGTCGCCCAGGTGATCGCCCAGGCCGAGCCGGGCCTGGTCCGCAAGCTGATCATCGCCGGCACGGGCCCCGCCGGGGGCGAGGGCATCAAGAACGTCACCAGGATTTCGAACCTCGACACCGTCCGCGCGCTGTTGACCCTCCAGGACCCGAAGCAGTTCCTCTTCTTCACCCGGACGCCGAACGGGAAGCGGGCGGGTAAGGAGTTCCTGGCCCGGTTGAAGGAACGCAAGAACGACCGGGACAAGCCGATCGCGCTGAAGGCCTACGTCGCCCAGCTCAAGGCCATCCACCGCTGGGGCCTGGAAAAGCCGTCCGACCTCTCCGTCATCAAACAGCCCGTGCTGGTCGCCAACGGTGACCACGACCGGATGGTCCCGACGAAGAACACCCACGACCTGGCCCGCCGCCTGCCCGGCAGCGAACTCGTGATCTACCCCGACGCCGGCCACGGCGGCATCTTCCAGTTCCACGCCCAGTTCGTCGTCAAGGCTCTCGAATTCCTGGCCCGATAGCGCCCGGCGGCCTTCCGGCCTGACGGAACGCCTCGTGGACGAGCTTCGGCCGTTCCGTGGTGAAGTCGACCACTTCCATGACGGAGTGCTTGCGGAACTTCTCCGCCTGCCGTTCCTCGGTGCCCTCGACGTCGGCGCCGCCGTGGTGGCCCGGAACCGGCCACGTGCCGTTCTCGGTGATCGGGATCGGTTTGCCGGGGTGGGCGGCGGCGACCGCGTCGATCGCCGGGCCGAGGTCCTCGTCCTTGCCGTAGAAGTAGCCGAAGTACTCGTTCAGCCACGCGCGGTGGGTGACATTGTCCACTTCGGACTCGTTCGGCAGGCCCCAGAGCACCACCGACGGGTGGTTGACCTGGTGTGCCGGTCGGCCCGGTCGTGGACGTACGGGTGTCGCGTGTAGACGCTGTTGCGGATCAGGGTGACGTCTCGTCGGGCAGGTTCTGCGCGGCAGGTGCTATTCATCTTCCCGGCTATTCCCCTTGTTTATGGATAGTATTGTTCTCCGTGATGGTTGCGTCTGGTCCTGCGTTGTCCGTTTCGGTGATACGATCGCCGGTATCTCGGCCACGCGTGCTGGAGTTCGCCGAAGTCTCTGGGGGAGTACTGCGAAAATGCGCGAGTTCGACCATGCTGCTGCTGTTGATTCGGAGGCTGTGCAAGGATTTTGGCGTCGAACGCTGGCCGCTCTTCCGGAATCCTCACGCAGGCGTCGGCTGCTGGACGTGATTCGTAAGCATGGTGCGGGGAGCGCCTTCCGGCCGGAGGAGTCCTTCCGGCGGATGGGTGTGGTACGCGAGCGCGCGGCGCAATTCCGGGCGGCAGTCGGCGCCGAACTGGGGCTGGATCTGCCGGCGACGGTGCTGTTCGATCATCCCAATCCCGCCGATCTGGCGGTGCACCTGCAAAATATGCTGTTGGGTACCACGACATCGGCGGTACCCGATTCCGTGTCGGTCGTGCACGACCCGATTGCCGTCGTGGGGATGGCCTGCCGCTTTCCGGGTGGGGTCGAGACCCCCGAGGACCTCTGGCGGTTGCTGACCGGCGAGACCGACGCGGTGGGCGATTTCCCGCTGGATCGCGGCTGGGACACCGACATCCACGACGCCGACCCGAGCGCTTCCGGCCGGTCGACGGCCCGTGAGGGCGGGTTCCTGGATCGCGTGGGGGACTTCGACGCGGACTTCTTCGGGATTTCACCGCGGGAAGCCCTGGCCATGGACCCGCAGCAGCGGATCCTGCTGGAAACCGCGTGGGAGGCGGTCGAGCGGGCGGGCATCGATCCGCGCTCCCTGCGGGGCAGCAGGACCGGCGTCTTCGCGGGTATCGCCTACCAGGACTACGGGCCGGACTGGCATCGGGCACCGGGCTCGGTGGAGGGTTACGCGCTGACCGGGGCCTTGACCAGCGTCGCGTCCGGGCGGGTGTCCTACGCACTGGGCCTGGCGGGTCCCGCGATGACGGTGGACACGGCCTGTTCTTCCGCGTTGGTGACGCTGCACCTGGCGGCCCAGGCACTCCGGGCGGGGGAGTGTTCCCTGGCACTGGCCGGCGGCGCGACGGTGATGGCGACCCCTGGCGTTTTCGTGGAGTTCAGCCGCAAGCGCGGGCTCTCGCCGGACGGCCGGTGCCGGTCGTTCGGTGCGGGCGCGAACGGGACGGGGTGGGCCGAAGGAGCCGGCATGCTGCTGCTGGAGCGGCTGTCCGACGCGCACCGCAACGGGCATCGGGTGCTGGCCGTCGTGCGCGGGTCGGCGATCAACCAGGACGGCGCGTCCAACGGGCTGACGGCGCCGAACGGCCCCTCGCAGGAGCGGGTGATCAGCCAGGCGCTGGCCAACGCGGGACTCACCCCGGCCGAGGTGGATGCCGTGGAAGCCCACGGCACGGGTACCGCACTGGGCGACCCGATCGAGGCGCGCGCACTGCAGGCCGTCTACGGAGCGAGCAGGACGGCGGAGCGTCCGCTGTGGCTGGGGTCGTTGAAGTCGAACATCGGTCACGCGCAGGCGGCGGCCGGCGTGGGCGGCGTGATCAAAACCGTATTGGCGCTGCGCAACGAACTGCTGCCCAGGACCCTGCACGCTGAGGAACCGTCTTCGCACGTCGATTGGTCGGCGGGCACGGTCCGGTTGCTGACCCGGGCGCGCGAATGGCCGGCGTCGGACACGCCACGGCGGGCCGGGGTGTCGGCGTTCGGCGTCAGCGGTACGAACGCCCACGTGATCCTGGAGGAGGCGCCCGCGGCGGCCCGGAGCACGCCGCAGGAGCCCGGCGAGCAGCCCGGCCCCACGGTGTGGGTGCTCTCCGGCCGGTCGGATCCGGCTCTGCGCGCGCAGGCGGCCAAGCTGCTGACCCACCTCGCCGATCACCCTTTGCGGGCAACCGATGTGGGCCTGTCGCTCGCACTCACCCGATCGGCCTTCGACCACCGGGCCGCGGTCGTCGCCGACGACACCGAAGCCCTGCTGGCCGGGGTCCGGGCGCTGGCGGAAGGGCGGCCCGCCCCGGCCCTGCTCCGCGGTACCGCGCTCGGTGACCGCCGGAGCGCGTTCCTGTTCGGCGGGCAAGGAACCCAGCGGCCGGGCATGGGCCGGGTGCTCGCGGGCCGGTTCCCGGTGTTCGCGGACGTGCTCGAGCAGGTCTGCACGCTGTTCGACAAGGCAGAGGCAGCACCGGGCCGGTCGTTGCGGCAGCTCATGTTCGACGCCGGCCGGGAAACCCTGGAGCGGACCGAGTACGCCCAGCCCGCCCTGTTCGCTTTCGAAGTGGCGTTGTACCGGCTGGTCGAGTCCTGGGGCATCGTGCCGGAGTTCCTCGCGGGACACTCGGTGGGCGAGCTGGCCGCCGCACACGTGGCGGGCGTCTTCTCGTTGCCCGACGCCGTGGAGCTGGTAGCGGCCAGGGGGCGGCTGATGCAGCAGCTTCCCGACGGCGGCTCGATGATCGCCGTCCAAGCCGGTGAGGACGAGGTCGCCCCGCTGCTCGACGGACATCGCGACCGCGTGGGCATCGCGGCGGTCAACGGCCCGGACTCCGTGGTGCTGTCGGGTGCTCACGAAACGGTCGAGCGGATCGTCGCGGAACTGACCGCCCGCGGCCGGGAAAGCAAACGCCTGACCGTCAGCCATGCCTTCCACTCCCCGCTGATGGATCCGATGATCGCGGAGTTCCGGACCGTGGCGGAGCGCATCGATTTCCACGCGCCGGAGATCCCGCTGGTGTCCACGGTGACCGGACGGGAGGCCGGCGAGGCGGAGCTGTGCTCACCGGACTACTGGGTGCGTCACGCGCGGGAGGCGGTGCGGTTCCAGGACGCGGTCCACCGCCTTCGCGACCTGGGTGTCACCGACCTGGTCGAGATCGGCGTGGGTGGCACGTTGTCGGCGATGGCGCAGCGCTGCCTGCCCGACGGCGCGGTGCACGCGGTTCCGATGCTGGTGAAGGGCCGCGCCGAGGACCGTGCGTTCCTCACCGCGGTCGCCGAGCTGCACACCCGCGGTCTGGACGTGCGCTGGCAAGCCGCCTTCGACGGCGCCCACCGGGTGCCGCTGCCGACCTACGCCTTCCAACGCCGGCGCTTCTGGCTGATACCCGCCGAACGGGCGCTTGCCGACGGCGGGACACTCGACGGGCCGTTCTGGGAAATGATCGACCGTCAGGACGCCGGGGAAGTGGCCAAGGTTCTGGCGGTGGACGAGGACGCCCGGCTCGGGACGGCGGTCTCCGCACTGGCGGCGTGGCGACGGCGTCGCACCGCGGAGTCCACGCTCGACCGCTGGCGGTACCGGATCACCTGGACACCGATCGAGGACACCGCCGGTGCCGCGCCGATGGGCACCTGGCTGCTCGTGGTCCCCTCAGGAACGCCGGACGACCTGGTCACCGCGGTCGCCCGGGGGTTGGCCGCGCGAGCCACCCGGATCGTCTTCCTCGAAGTCCCCGCCGCGCCAGAGCGTGCGTCTCTGGCGCAGCAGTTGACCACGGCCGGCCCCGTGGAGGGCGTGTTCTCCCTGCTCGCCGTGCACCCGGCGGCCGCACTCGCCACCTTCACCCTGGCGCAGGCCCTCGCCGACGCGGAAGTCCCGGCACCCCTGTGGTGTGCCACCCGGTCGGCGGTGACGGTCGGTGCCGGCGATCCGGTGCAGGCTCCGCGGCAGGCCCGGATCTGGGGACTGGGGCGGGCGCTGGCCCTGGAGCAGCCGACGCGGTGGGGCGGTCTGATCGACCTGCCGGAGGTCCTGGACGACCGTGCGTTCGACCGCGTGGCAGGCGTGCTCACCGGTGCCGGCGGCGAGGACCAGGTGGCGGTGCGGGCGGCGGGAGTGTTCGGGCGGCGGATCGTGCGCGCCGCACACCGCGCTGTCCGCGACTGGCGGCCTCGGGGAACCGTCCTGGTCACCGGGGGCACGGGCGCGCTCGGTGGTCAGGTCGCGCGTTGGCTGGCGGCCTCCGGCGCCGAGCACCTCGTGCTGCTCAGCCGGCACGGCGGTGCCGACGGGTTGCGCGAGCAGCTCACCGCACTGGGCGCTCGGGTCACCGTCGTCGCCTGCGACGTCTCGGACAAGGCGGCGCTGGCGGAGGTGCTGCACCGGCTGCCCGAACCCCTGACCGCGGTCGTGCACGCCGCCGGGGTCAGCGGGCGGTTCATCCCGGCGACCGAGACCACGGCCGAGGAGTTCGCGCAGGTCGTGTCGGCGAAGACCGACGGCGCGCGGCACCTGGACGAGCTTCTGGCCGACCGGCAGCTGGACGCGTTCGTGCTGTTCTCCTCGGTCGCCGGTGTCTGGGGCAGCGGCGGCCAAGCCGCCTACGCGGCGGCCAACGCCTTCCTCGACGCGCTGGCCCAGCAGCGCCGGGCGCGCGGCTTGACGGCGACTTCGGTGGCGTGGGGACCCTGGGCGCGGGAAGGCATGGCCGCGGACTCCCGCATCGCCGGGCACCTGCGTGAACGCGGACTGGTGCCGATGGACCCGGAGCTGGGCGTCGCCGCCTTGCACGAGGCCCTGAACGCCGACGAGACCTGCCTGACCGTGGCGGACGTGGAGTGGGCGAAGTTCTCGCCGGTCTTCCTCAGCAGCCGGGCCGCCCCGCTGCTGGCGAATCTCGTCGACGTGCGGGCCGAACCCGGGCCGGCCCCGCCCGGCCCGAGCGGCGTGCCGGCCGGCCTGAGCGCGGCGGAGCGCGAGCAGGCCGCGAGGGCGATCGTCCTGGCCGAGGTCGCTGCCGTGCTCGGGCACGACAACCCGGACCGGATCGACCCGAACCGCGCGTTCAAGGACCTCGGCCTCGATTCGGTGGCCGCGGTGCAGCTGCGCACCCGGCTCGTCGCCGCCACGCGGGTGCCACTGCCGGTCACCGCGGTGTTCGACCACCCTTCACCCGCCGAACTCGCCGGGCGCTTGGTCAGCGAAGTCGCCGAGGGGACCAGTGCGCCCCGGGCCGGGATCTCCGCGCACGAGCCGATCGCGATCGTGGGCATGAGCTGCCGGCTGCCCGGTGGGGTGCACACCCCCGAGGACCTCTGGTCGCTGGTGTCCACCGGGGGTGACGCGATCACCGCGTTCCCCGCCGACCGCGGCTGGGACGTCGAGGAGCTCTACGACCCCGACGCCGACCACGCCGGAACCACCTACGTCCGCTCGGGCGGGTTCCTGCCCGATGTGGCGGGGTTCGACGCGGAGTTCTTCGGGATCTCCCCGCGCGAGGCGCTCGCGATGGACCCCCAGCACCGGGTGCTGCTGGAGACCGCCTGGGAAGCGTTCGAGCGGGCCGGGACGAACACGGCCTCGCTCCGCGGAAGCACGTGCGGGGTCTTCGTGGGCACCAACGGCAACGACTACGCCGCATTGCTGCGGCGGAATCCCGGCCCGGTCGAAGGTCAGCTGAGCACCGGGCTGGCGAACAGCGCCCTGTCCGGGCGCATCGCCTACACCTTCGGCCTGCACGGACCGGCCATGACCGTGGACACGGCCTGCTCGTCGTCGCTGGTGGCGCTGCACCTGGCCGTTCGGGCGCTGCGAGGGGGCGAATGCGAGCTGGCCTTGGCGGCCGGGGTCACGATCATGGCGACGCCCGAGGGATTCATCGAGTTCAGCCGGCAGCGCGGACTGGCCGTCGACGGCCGGATCAAGGCGTTCGCCGAGGCGGCGGACGGCACCAACTGGTCCGAAGGTGCGGGTGTGCTGGTGCTGGAGCGGTTGTCCGATGCGGAGCGCAACGGGCATCGGGTGCTGGCGGTGGTGCGGGGGTCGGCGGTCAACCAGGACGGTGCGTCGAACGGGTTGACCGCACCCAGTGGTCGTGCGCAGGAGCGGGTGATCGAGCAGGCGCTGGCCGATGCCGGGCTCGGACCGTCCGATGTGGACGT
>Ga0207678_10002468_pt1 | contig 16798 bp, 15 predicted proteins | sample KBSC63metaG_FD_184319 | JGI IMG/M metagenome (GOLD analysis project Ga0207678, IMG submission 184319) | Corn rhizosphere microbial communities from Kellogg Biological Station, Michigan, USA - KBS C6-3 metaG (SPAdes) (version 2) | ecosystem: Host-associated > Plants > Roots > Rhizosphere > Soil ...
CCGCCCTGGGCGCTGATCTCGTCGACCACGCGCTCGGTCTCGTCGGGGAACTCGCCGCCGTTGTCGCGCACCCACGCGCGGACGGCGCTCGCCGCGCCCTTGCGGATCCGGCGGGTGCCGATGTCGAGGCCGCTCATCCGGGTCTGCGCGGTGAAGGGCACGAACTCGCCCTGCTCGTCCCGGTCCGCGTAGTCCTCGGTGAGTTCGACGACGCTGCGGCCTTCGGGCGTTTCGTCGGCCAGGCTGGCGAGCCGGGCGGCCCGCGCCAGTTCGTCCGGTGTGGACGTTCCGACCGGGATCAGCTCGGTGGCGCGGCGGTTGCCGAAGGTGATCGTGCCGGTCTTGTCGAGCAGCAGCGTCGAGACGTCGCCCGCGGCCTCCACCGCGCGGCCGCTCGTCGCCAGGACGTTGCGCTGCACCAGGCGGTCCATGCCCGCGATGCCGATCGCGGACAGCAGCGCGCCGATCGTCGTCGGGATCAGGCAGACCAGCAGCGCGGTCAGCACGATCACGGACTGCTCGGACCCGGAGTAGCGGGCCATCGGCTGCAGCGCGACGACCGCGAGCAGGAAGATGATCGTCAGCGTCGAGAGCAGGATGGTCAGCGCGATCTCGTTCGGCGTCTTCTGCCGGGAGGCGCCTTCCACCAGCGCGATCATGCGGTCCACGAAGGACTCGCCCGGTTTGGTGGTGATGCGCACGACGATCCGGTCGCTCAGCACGGTCGTGCCGCCGGTGACGGCGCTGCGGTCGCCGCCGGACTCGCGGATGACCGGGGCCGACTCGCCGGTGATCGCCGACTCGTCGACCGTGGCGATGCCCTCGACGACGTCGCCGTCACCCGGGATCACCTGACCGGCCTCGACGACGACCAGGTCGCCGATCTTCAGCTCGACGCCGGGGACCTCTTCTTCGCCGTCCTCGGTGAGGCGGCGGGCGACGGTCTCCTTCTTCGACCGCCGCAGGCTTTCCGCCTGTGCCTTGCCTCGCCCTTCCGCGACGGCCTCGGCGAGGTTGGCGAAAAGGACCGTGAACCACAGCCAGACGGCGATGAGGACGGTGAACACGCTCGGGTCGGTGACGGCGAAGACCGTGGTGAGCGCCGAGCCCACCCAGACCACGAACATGACCGGGTTGCCGAGCTGGTGCTTCGGGTTCAGCTTCCGGACGGCCTCCGGCAGCGACGTCCAGAGCTGGCGCGGGCTGAACACGCCGGCGCCGACGCGCCCGGCGGGTTCCGCGGGGGCCACCCGTGGTCGTTCTTCGGTGACGGTCATGCCAGTGCCTCCGCGATGGGCCCGAGCGCGAGCGCCGGGATGAACGTGAGGGCCGCGACGAGCACCACCGTGCCGGTGAGCAGGGTGGCGAACAGCGGCCCGGTGGTGGGCAGGGTGCCCGCGGTTTCGGGCACCTTGCGCTGGGCGGACAGGGAACCGGCCAGGCAGAGCACGGCGAGGATCGGCACGAACCGGCCGATCGCCATGGCGACGGCGAACGACGACTGGAACCAGTCGCTCGTCGCGGTCAGGCCGCCGAACGCGCTGCCGTTGTTGTTGCCGGTCGACGCGTAGCCGTAGAGGACCTCGGACAGCCCGTGCGCGCCGGTGTTGCCCAGCGCACCCGCCGTGCCCGGCAGCAGCAGGGCGATCCCGGAGCCGAGGAGCACCACCGTCGGCATGGCCAGCATGGCGATCGCCGCGCAGGTGACCTCCCGCTTGCCGAGCTTCTTGCCCAGGTACTCCGGGGTGCGTCCGACCATCAGCCCGGCGAGGAACATCGCGATGATCGCCATGACGAGGATCCCGTAGAGACCGGTGCCGACCCCGCCGGGCGAGATTTCGCCGTAGAGGATGTTCAGCAGCGGGCCGCCGCCGCCGAGGCCGGAAAAGCTGTCGTGCGCGCCGTTGACCGCGCCGGTCGAGGTCCCGGTGGTGGTGTCGGCGAAGATCGACGTCAGCCCGATGCCGAACCGCTGTTCCTTTCCCTCCATGCTCGCTCCCGCGGCCAGCGCGGCCGGGTTGCCCGCGCGGGCTTCGGAGAACCAGATGAGGGCCAGCGAGGCCGCCCACAGCAGGCCCATCACGCTCAGCAGGACGTACCCCTGGCGCTTGTTGCCGACCAGCCGGCCGAACGCGCGGGTCAGGCTGACCGGGATGACCAGGATCAGGAACAGCTGGATCAGGTTGGTCCAAGCCGTCGGGTTCTCGAACGGGTGCGCGGAGTTGGCGTTGAAGATGCCGCCGCCGTTGGTGCCCAGCTCCTTGATCGCCTCCTGGCTCGCCGCGGGGGCCAGCGCGATGGTGCTGTGGCTGCCGTCCGGGTTCGTCACGGCGACGCCGGCCTTGAGGCTCTGCACGACGCCCAGCGCGACCAGCACGATCGCGAACACGAACGCCATCGGCAGCAGCACGCGGACCGTGCCGCGGGTGAGGTCCACCCAGAAGTTGCCGAGCCGGTCGGTCTTCGCCCGCACGAAGCCCCGCGTCACCGCGATCGCCACGGCCAGGCCGACGGCCGCCGACAGGAAGTTCTGCACGGTCAGGCCGGCCATCTGCACGAAGTGGCCCATCGTCGTCTCGGGGACGTAGGACTGCCAGTTCGTGTTGGTGACGAACGAGATCGCCGTGTTGAACGCGACGCCCGGGCTCACCGAGCCGCGGCCCAGGTTCCACGGCAGGAGCGGCTGCAGGCGCTGCAGCAGGTAGAGCAGGACGACCGAGACGAACGAGAAGCCGAGCACGCCCGCGGCGTAGGTCGGCCACCGCTGCTCGGAGTCGGGGTTCACGCGGAAGAGCCTGTAGAGGCCCTTCTCGAGCTTCAGGTGCTTCTCGGTGGAGAAGACGCGCGCCAGGTAGTCGCCGAGCGGTTTGTAGACCACGGCGAGAGCGGCGAGGAGGAGACCGAGCTGGACGAGCCCGGCCGTCGTGTCGGACATCAGAATTTCTCCGGCCTGATCAGCGCGACGAACAGGTAGACGAGCAGGCCGAGCGCGAGCAGCCCGCCCACGATGTTGGCCACGGTGCCGGCGCCGCTCACAGCTTCTCCAAGCCGCGCAGCACCAGCGCCAGCACCACGAAAACGCCGATCAGGAGAACGGCGTAGAGCAAGTCGGCCACAGGCACCTCTCAGGACGGGTCACCGGGTTCGGTGACCGGGGACGACGTCACTGTGCGGTCCTGAGAGCCCCTTCCGAGCCCCGGCTGATGACGCCTTGATGCGTTCCTGACGCGCATTTACGGCGTCTTGATGGCCGGTGGCGGCGGTCACGCAAGCGTTTGCCCCGTTCTCACGACAAGTAGTTGGTCAGTGACAAGCGACACACCGCGTGATCGAACAGGTGCGGAACGTGCAATTCGGGCAGACAACGCCTTCAGGTCGTGTTACACCTGTGTTACCGATAGTTGTATCAGCTAAGCAATTCCCGGGAGGGGCTATGTGCGGTATCGCCGGCTGGGTTTCCTACGACGCCGACCTCACCCGCCGCCAGGACGTCGTCGACGCCATGACGGGGACGATGGCCTGCCGCGGGCCGGACGACTCGGGGACCTGGGTGCGCCGGCACGTCGCGCTCGGCCACCGGCGGCTCGCCATCATCGACCTGCCGGGCGGCCGTCAGCCGATGACGGTGTCCACGCCGAACGGCGAAGTGGCGATGGTCTACAGCGGGGAGGCCTACAACTTCACCGAGCTGAAGGAGGAGCTGACCAAGCTCGGCCACAAGTGGGAGACCGACAGCGACACCGAAGTGGTGCTGCACGGCTACCTGCAGTGGGGCGACGAGGTCGTCGACCACCTCAACGGCATGTACGCCTTCGCGATCTGGGACGAGCGCGACGACCGGCTCGTCATGATCCGCGACCGGATGGGCATCAAGCCGTTCTACTACTACCCGACCCGCGACGGCGTGCTGTTCGGCTCCGAGCCGAAGGCGATCCTGGCGAACCCCCTGGCGGCGAAGGTCGTCGACGCGGACGGGCTGCGCGAGCTGATGGCGTTCACCAAGCGGCCCGGGTGGTCGCTGTGGAAGGGCATGGAGGAGGTCCAGCCGGGCACGATCGTCACCGTGTCCCGCGAAGGCGTCCGGACCCGGACGTACTGGAAGCTGGACGCGAAGCAGCACACCGACGACCGGGAAACGACGGTCGCCCGCGTGCGCGAGCTGATGACCGACATCGTGAACCGGCAGCTCGTCGCCGACGTCCCCCGCTGCGTGCTGCTGTCGGGCGGCCTGGACTCGAGCGCGGTCACCGGACTCGCGGCCGCGCGCTTGGCGGAGCAGGGCGAGCAGCTGCGCACGTTCTCCGTCGACTTCTTCGGCCAGGAGGAGAACTTCAAGCCGGACGAGATGCGCGACACGGCGGACTCGCCGTTCGTGCGGGACGTCGCCGCCCTGGTGGGGTCCGCGCACCAGGACGTCGTGCTGAACCCGGGTGAGCTGACCGATCCGGAGGTGCGGCGCGCGGTGCTGCGGGCGCGGGACATCCCGGCCGGGCTCGGCGACATGGACACGTCGCTGTACCTGCTGTTCAAGGCGATCCGCGGCGAGTCGACGGTGGCGCTGTCGGGCGAGTCGGCCGACGAGGTCTTCGGCGGCTACCGCTGGTTCTTCGACGAGGCTTCGGTCAACGCCGAGATGTTCCCGTGGATCGCCTTCCGCAGCGCGATGATCAGCGACCGGACGTCGATCTACACGCCCGAGCTGATGGCGAAGATGGATCTGGAGTCCTACCTGCGGGACGAGTACCGCTCCGCCGTCTCTTCCGTCGAGCACCTGGACGGCGAGTCCGCGGTCGAGGCCCGGATGCGGACGATCTGCCACCTGCACCTGACCCGGTTCGTGCGGATGCTCCTGGACCGCAAGGACCGCGCGTCGATGGCGGTGGGCCTGGAGGTCCGGGTGCCGTTCTGCGACCACCGCCTGGTCGAGTACGTGTACAACACCCCGTGGTCGCTGAAGACGTTCGACGGCAGGGAGAAGAGCCTGCTGCGGCACGCCACTTCGCACGTGCTGCCTCCGTCGGTCGCCCAGCGGGTGAAGAGCCCGTACCCGTCGACGCAGGACCCGGGCTACGCGGCGGCGCTGCAGCAGCAGGCGAAGGAGGTGCTGGCCGAGCCCGGTCACTCCGTGTTCGGCCTGGTCGACCGCGCGTGGGCGCACCGGGTGTCCGAAGTGGACTCCGCGACCATGGACCCGGCCGACCGCGTCGGCCTCGACCGGCTGCTGGACCTCTACCACTGGATCGAGATGTATTCGCCGGAACTGCAGCTCGACTGAGGTCGCCGGTCCGGCGCGGTGCGCTGCGCCGGACCGGTCAGCCGAGCCGGAGTTCCGCGGCGACCTCGTCCCCTGCGGCGGTGAGCGCCGCACCCGTCCCGGACAGCAAGGCGCGGGCGCTGTGGTTGCCCGCCGTCGTCGAGGCGACGAACCTCGCCGCGCCGCTCGCGCGGGCCTCCTCCAGCAGCAACGCCGTCACCCGCCTGCCGATCCCGCGGCCACGGGCGTCGCGGGCCAGCCAGATGCCCGCCTCGACCGCGTCGCCGTGGGGCTCCAGGCGGGCCGCGCCCACTGCTGCGCCGTCGGCGTCGATCACCCAGGTGCGTTCCACCGACGTCCGGGCGCGGTGGAACGCCAGGAACGCGTCACGGCGTGCGGGTGTCCAGCCGGGTGGGCCGTCGACCGGGGGCATGACCTCCAGGGGGTCGGCCCCGGCCACGGCGGCTTCGAGCAGCCGCGCCAAGGCGGCCTCGTCCAACGGCGTCAGCGCGATCATGCCCGGATCTTCACCGCCGCCGGCCGGACGCGCGAGCGGATTTTGCCCAGCCCGCGCAGGAACCGGACGTACGGCGACCAGCGGACCGGCCGCTCGACCCGGCCGGTCAGCGCCAGCTCCGCCCGGTCGAGCAGCTGCTCCAGCAGGGCGTCGTGCAGCGGACGGAAGAACAACGGCCAGGTCAGGCGGGCCCCGCCGTGCAGCGACGCTTCCAGGACGTGCGTCAGCGCGTCGCCGTCGATCGTGAACTCGTGGTGGCCGCGGACGCCTGCCGGGGCCGTGAACCGGAAGCGCAGCCGCTCCGGTTCGGCCTCCTCCAGCACGTAGCCGACCGGCCCGTGCCCGGCCGGCGTGCCCGGGACGCGGGGGCCGTTCATGCGTGTGGGCGGCCATTCCGCCACCGGCCAGAGGCGGTCGCCCGGGGTGCCGAGGGTGTCCAGCAGCCGGCCGAGGCCTTCCCGGTGTCCCGGGAAGCGGCGGGTGTGCACGTTGCGGACCATGGCGAAGCCCTCCCAGTTCTGGAGACTGTCCTCCAGAACTTATTAGAGCATAGTCTCTACAACATGGGCCGCCCCGCGACGCACACCACAGCGCAGTTCCTCGACGCCGCGACGGCGTTGTTCGCCGAGGGCGGGGCCCGCGCGGTCACGATGGCCGCGACGGCGAAGGCCGCCGGCGCGCCGAACGGCTCGATCTACCACCGCTTCCCGGACCGTGCGGCGCTACTGGCACAGCTGTGGCTCCGCACCCTGCGCGACTTCCAGGCCGCGTTCACGGCCGCACTCGGCGACGCGGCCGACGTCGAAGCGGCGATCGCGGGCGCCACGAGCGTCGTCCACTGGTGCCGGAAGCACCCCGAAGGCGCGCGGGTGCTCGACGCGGGCAAGCAGGCTTTCAGCCCGGCCGACTGGTCGGCCGAAGCCGTCGCGGCCCTCGCCGAAGCGGAACAGGAACTGCACGACGTGCTGAAGCGCGCCACGCTGACCCTGCCGCAGCTCACCGACGCCACGGACGAGGAGGTCGTGCTCGCGCTGGTCGAGATCCCGCGCGCGGTCGTCCACCGCTACCTCTCGACCGGCCGCACTCCCCCGCCGAAGGCCGCCACCCTGGTCGAACGCACGGTCCGCAAGCTCCTCCGCCCGTAACTCGCGTGATCAGGGCCGCAACTCGCGTGATCAGGGCCGTAACTCGCGAGTTCCGGCTCCGATCACGTGAGTTCCGCCTTCAATCACGCGAGTTACGGCTACCGGCGGACCTCTGCCAGCTTCACCGGGCGGCGTTCCCGGCGGGAGACCTCGCAGGCCTCGGCGATGTAGAACGCCTCCAAGGCGTCCGCCGCGCCGCACGGGGAGGGTGCCCGGCCCGCGACGACGTCGAGGAACGCGCGCAGCTCCGTCGTGTACGCGGGACGGAAGCGCTCCATGAAGCCCGGGTACGGCGGGCCGGGGAGCGGGGCCACGCCCGGCTCCACCGACCGCAGCGGGGCCCGGTCGTCCAGCCCGACCACCACGCCCGAGACCGAGCCCAGCACGTCGAGCCGCACGTCGTAGCCCGCGCCGTTGTAGCGGGTCATCGAGACCGTCGCCAGCGTGCCGTCGTCCAGGGTCAGCGTCGCCGCCGCCGTGTCGACGTCACCCGCGTCGACGAAGAACTGCTCGCCGCGGTTGGCGCCGATGGCGTACACCTCGTCGACCTCGCGGCCGCTGACCCAGCGGATGATGTCGAAGTCGTGGACGCCGCAGTCGCGGAACAACCCGCCCGAATGGGCCACGTACTCCGCCGGCGGGGGCGCCGGGTCGAACGTCGTCGCGCGCAGCGTGTGCAGCCAGCCCAGCTCACCGGACGCGACCGCCGCCCGGGCCGCCGCGTAGCCCGCGTCGAAGCGGCGCTGGAAGCCGATCTGGACCGGGACGTCGGAAGCGCCGATGCGGTCGATGACGGCCAGGGTGCCCGGGATGTCCGCGGCCACCGGCTTCTCGCAGAACACCGGGATGCCCGCGTCGACCGCGGCGATGATCAGGCCGGGGTGCGCGTCGGTGGCCGCCGTGACGACCAGGCCGTCGAGACCCGCGGCGAACAGCTCGTCGAGCGAAGCCGATTCGACGCCGAGCTTCGCGGCGGCGGAAGCGGCTCGCTCGGTGTCGACGTCGGCCACGACGACCGACTCGACCTCCTCGAACCCCTTCAGCGTCTCCGCGTGCGCGGTGCCGATCCGGCCGGTGCCCGCCAGTCCCAACCTCATCGTGGTGCTCCTCCTGTCTCAGAGAACTCGGCGGTGGTCGCCCTGACCACCAGTGACGGGTGCAGCAGGTGCCGGACCGGCTCCGTGCGCTCCCCGCGGACGCGCTCGATCAGCGCTTCGAAGGCCAGCCGCCCCATCTCGGTGCGCGGCTGGTCCACTGTGGTCAGCGAGAGGTGCCGCAGCGCCGCCAGGGACGTGTTGTCGTACCCCACGACCGACACGTCTTCCGGCACGCGCAACCCGGCTTCCTCCAGGGCCGAGATCGCCCCGACGGCGTTGAAGTCGTTGCCCGCCACCAAACCCGTGGGCAGGTCGAGCCGCGAATACGTCGCCAGCAGCTCCCGAACCGACTTCTCGCCGCCGGTGTCGGTGTGCTCGCTGCGCACAACGATCGGCTCCAGCCCGTGCCGCCGCATCGCCGCTTCGAACCCGCGACGCCGCTGGGCCGCCCCGGCCGCACCCCCGCCGTCCAGGTGGGCGATGCGCCGGTGCCCGAGGCCGACGAGGTGGTCGACGGCCAGCGCGGACCCGGCCTCGCCGTCGTCGTTCACGGTGTCCACTGTGGACGCACGGATGGTCCTCGAGACCAGCACGACCGGGCACTGCTTGGCCGCGACCTGGATCGACGCCGCCGGCACGACCGGCGAAAGCAGGATGATCCCCGCCGGGCGGAAGGAAAGCAGGTTGTGCAGGGCGTTCCACTCGCGGGTGGGGCTGCGGCCGCCCGTGTTGAGGATCAGGTCGAAGCCGGCGGCCTGGGCGGCCGCGTCGAGCCCCTCGACGACGTCGGCGAAGAAGGCGTTGCGCAGGTCGTTGACCATCACGCCGAGCACGGTGGAGGTCCGGCTGGCCAGCGACCGCGCCATCACGTGCGGCTGGTAGCCGAGTTCCTCGGCCGCGCGCAGCACCGCCGCGCGGCGGGCCTCGGACACCTTCGGTGAATTGTTCATCACCAGGGAGACCAGCGCGCGGGAAACTCCCGCCCGTTCGGCGACGTCCTCCATCGTCGGACGCACCATGCACACCTCCCCTGATCACCGGAAACTCGGCCTTGACTTTGCTGTGACGGACGCTACAAGATTAGAGCGCTCTAATCAATAGAGCGCTCCAACGGACCAACGGAGGGCCCCTGTGACAGCGACGATCCGCGTGGCCGCCGCCCCGATCTCCTGGGGCGTCTGCGAAGTACCGGGCTGGGGCCGGGTGCTAGACGCGGCCACCGTGCTCGGCGAGATGGCGGCCCTCGGCGTGCAGGCCACCGAACTGGGCCCGCCCGGGTACCTGCCCCGCGACCCCGCCGAGCTGCGGGGGCTGCTGGCCGGCTACGACCTGACGCTCGTCGGCGGCTTCCTCGCCGTCGTCCTCCACGAGAACCAGCAACAGGCACTGTCCTCCGCCGAGGAGTCGGCCGCGCTCTTCGCCGCCTGTGGCGGTGACGTCCTCGTCCTCGCCGCCGCGACCGGTCTCGACGGCTACGACGACCGTCCGCAGCTCAGCGACGCCGAATGGGCGACGCTCGTCGAGACCGCGGGCAAGATCCGGGACATCGCGGCGGCCCACGGCCTGCGCACGGTGCTGCACCCGCACGTCGGGACGCACGTGGAGCAGCAGGCCGAGGTCGAGCGCTTCCTCGCCGATTCGGATCTCGGGTTGTGCCTCGACACCGGGCACCTGATGATCGGCGGGACGGATCCGGTGGAGCTGGCGAAGCGGTATCCCGAACGGGTGGGGCACGTGCATCTCAAGGACGTCCGGGAAGACCTGGCGGCCGAGGTCCGCGCGGGCCGGCTGGCCTACACCGACGCGGTCGGGCGGGGCATGTACACCCCGCTCGGCGAGGGCGACGTGGACGTGGCGGCCATGGTGCGCTCCGTCCAGGCCGCCGGCTACGACGGCTGGTACGTCCTCGAACAGGACACGGCCCTCGGCGACGCCAGCCCCGACGACCTACCCCGGCGGGACACCGAGCGCAGCCTGGCCCACCTCGCGAAGATCACCGACTCCCTTTAAAACCTGGTCCCAAAGGAGTGACTGTGTTTTCTCTCAAGAAGCTGGCCGGCGTGGCGGCGATCGCCGCCGCCGGGCTGGTCCTCTCCGCCTGCAGCGGCCCCACCGCCGACAACTCGCAGAACAGCAGCCCCAGCTCGGCGACCGTCGCGGCCCCCAACGCGGGCGGCCCGCTGAAGGTCGCCGTGGTCACCCACGGCAGCGCCGGCGACGCCTTCTGGAACGTCGTCAAGAACGGCGCCGAGCAGGCGGGCAAGGACCTGAACGTCGGCGTCGACTACTTCTCCGACGGCGACCCGGGCAACCAGGCCCGGCTGATCGACAACGCCGTCGCGCAGAAGGTCGGCGGCCTGGTCGTCTCGATGGCGAACCCCCAGGCCCTGCAGACGTCGATCCAGAACGCCGTCAAGGCCGGTATCCCGGTCATCACCATCAACTCCGGCGAGGACTTCAGCGCCCAGTTCGGCGCGATCGCGCACGTCGGGCAGAGCGAGGGCCTCGCGGGCCAGGGCGCCGGCCAGCGGCTCAAGGCGGCCGGCAAGACCAAGCTGCTCTGCGTCATCCACGAGGCAGGCAACATCGGCCAGAACCAGCGCTGCGATGGCGCGAAGCAGGCCTTCGGCAACGTCACGACCCTGCAGGTCGACATCTCCAACCCGACCGACGCGCAGGCCCGGATCCGCGGCGCGCTGCAGTCCGACCCCTCGATCGACGCCGTGCTGGCGCTGAACTCCCAGGTCGCGGCCCGCGCCGTCGCCGCCGCGAAGGAAGCGAGCTCGAAGGCCCAGGTGGCCACGTTCGACCTGAACGCCGACGTCGTCGCGGCCATCAAGGACGGCAGCATCCTCTTCGCCGTCGACCAGCAGCAGTACGAGCAGGGCTACCTGCCGATCGTGTTCCTCAAGCTGTACAAGGAGAACGGCAACACCATCGGCGGCGGCAAGCCCGTCCAGACCGGCCCGGGCTTCGTCGACAAGACCAACATCGACACGATCGCCCCGTTCGCGCAGCGCGGCACGCGATGACCGCAGCGATCCAGTCACAGCCCGACGAGCGCGTAGCCAAGAAAGGGCTGACCGACCGCCTGGTCGTCCGCCCCGAAATCGGCGCGCTCCTCGGCGCGGTGCTGGTCTTCGTCTTCTTCTCCGTCGTCACCGGCCAGTTCCTCAGCCCGCTGGGCGTGGCGACCTGGCTCGACGACTCCTCGACGCTGGGCATCATGGCCGTCGTGGTCGCGCTGCTCATGGTCGGCGGCGAGTTCGACCTGTCGGCCGGCGTGATGACGGCGTCGACGTCGCTGGTCACGGCGATCCTGGCGACGCAGGCGGGCTGGAACGTCTGGCTCGCGCTGCTGGCTTCGCTGGTCTTCGCGCTCGGCGTCGGCGCCTTCAACGGCTGGCTGGTGATGAAGACCGGCCTGCCGAGCTTCATCGTCACGCTGGGCTCGTTCCTGGCCCTGCAGGGGCTCAACCTCGGCGTGACGCGGCTGGTCACCAACACCGTCCAGGTCTCGGGCATGCGCTCGACCAGCGGTTACGAGTCGGCCGGCGGGCTGTTCGCGTCGACGTTCACCATCGGCGGCACGGAGTTCCAGTCCTCGATCGTGTGGTGGATCGTCGTCACGGCGATCGCCGCGTGGCTGCTGGTGCGGACCCGGTTCGGCAACTGGATCTTCGCTGTCGGCGGGTCGCAGGTGTCGGCCCGCTCGGTCGGCGTGCCGGTGGTGCGCACGAAGATCCTGCTGTTCATGGGCACCGCGCTCGGCGCGTGGCTGGTCGGGTCGATCAACATCCTTCGCTTCGCCAGCGTCCAGGCGAACCAGGGCATCGGGCTGGAGTTCCAGTACATCATCGCCGCGGTGATCGGCGGCTGCCTGCTCACCGGCGGGTTCGGCTCGGCGGTGGGCGCGGCGATCGGCGCGCTGATCTTCGGCATGGCCCGCCAGGGCATCGTGTTCGCGCAGTGGAACAGCGACTGGTTCATGCTGTTCCTCGGCGTCATGCTGCTGGCCGCGGTCCTGGTCAACAACGCCTTCCGGCGGCGCGCGGAGAGGGTACGCCGATGAGCTTGCTCGAGGTCAAGGACATCGGGAAGACCTACGGCAGCGTGATCGCGCTGCGCGACGTGTCCACTGTGGTCAATGCCGGCGAGGTCACCTGCGTGCTCGGCGACAACGGCGCCGGGAAGTCCACGCTGATCAAGATCCTGGCCGGCGTGCACCAGCACGACCGTGGCGAGTTCCTCGTCGAGGGCGAACCCGTGAAGTTCGCCTCTCCGCGGGAAGCCCTGGACCACGGCATCGCGACCGTGTACCAGGACCTCGCCGTGGTGCCGCTGATGAGCGTGTGGCGGAACTTCTTCCTCGGTTCGGAGCCGACGACCGGGTTCGGGCCGTTCAAGATGCTCGACCGGAAGAAGGGCCGCGAGACGACGAAGAAGGCGTTGTCCGACATGGGCATCGACCTGCGGGACGTCGAGCAGCCGGTCGGGACGCTCTCGGGCGGTGAGCGCCAGTGCGTCGCGATCGCGCGGGCGGTGTACTTCGGCGCGAAGGTGCTGATCCTGGACGAGCCGACGGCCGCGCTGGGCGTCAAGCAGGCCGGGGTCGTGCTGAAGTACGTCGCCCAGGCCCGGGACCGCGGCCTCGGCGTCGTGCTGATCACGCACAACCCGCACCACGCCTATCCCGTCGCCGACCGGTTCCTGCTGCTCAAGCGGGGGGCCGCGCTCGGGCACTACGAAAAGTCCGAGATCGACATCAACGAGCTCACCCGGCAGATGGCGGGCGGCGCCGAGCTCGAAGCCCTCGAACACGAGCTGCGGCAGGTGGAGAAGGCGTGACTCTGGAGGCGTTGACGATCGGCCGGGTGGGCGTCGACCTCTACCCGGAACAGAGCGGCGTGCCCCTGGCCGGGGTCAGCACGTTCGCCAAGTCGCTCGGCGGCACCGCGACCAACGTCGCGGTCGCCGCCGCGCGGCTCGGCCGGCGCACGGCGGTGCTCACCAAGGTCGGCCCGGACGGCTTCGGCGACTACGTCCGGCAGGCTCTCGACGGCTTCGGCGTCTCGCCGGAGTTCGTGGGCACTTCGCCGGACCTGCAGACGCCGGTGGTGTTCTGCGAGCTGAACCCGCCCGCGGACCCGCCGCTGCTGTTCTACCGCTCCCCCATCGCTCCCGACCTGACGCTCACCGACGACGACGTGCCCTGGGACGTCGTCGAGTCGGTGCCGCTGCTGTGGGTCACCGGCACCGGCGTGTCCGTGGAACCCGCGCGGGCGACCCAGCGGAAGATCCTCGAAGCCCGGGGACGCCGTGACCACACCGTCCTGGACCTGGACTACCGGCCGATGTTCTGGCCGTCCGTCGAGCAGGCCCGTGCCGAAATCGGCGGGATGCTGGACCACGTCACGGTCGCGGTCGGGAACCGGACCGAGGTGGAAGTCGCCGTCGGCACCGCGGACCCGGACGTCGCCGCGGATCGGATGCTCGAACGAGGCCTGCACCTGGCGGTGATCAAGAAGGGCGCCGAAGGTGTCCTCGTGGCGACCCCGGACGGCCGCTGGACGGTGTCGCCGCAGCGCGTCGAGGTCGTCTGTGGCCTCGGGGCGGGCGACGGCTTCGGCGGCGCGCTGATCCACGGGCTGCTCTCGGGCTGGGACCCGGTGCGGATCGCGGAGTACGCGAACGCCGCGGGTGCGCTCGTCGCGTCCCGGCTGGCCTGCGCCGACGCCATGCCGACCGCCGGGGAGATCGAGGAGCTGCTGTGACGCTCTCCGACGAGCGCTGGAGGGAGCTGCTGCACACCCGCGCGACCAACCCGGGCGCGGTGCGGCAGGCGTACGCGACCCGCAAACGGCGTTCGCAGCTGTTGTCCGACCAGGGCACGGTGTTCCTGGTCGCCGCCGACCAGGGTGTCGGCGAGGACCGGCGGACGCTGCTCGGGCGGCTGCTCGTCGCGCTGGCGAACCCGGCCGTCGACGGCGTCCTCGGCACCCCGGACATCGTCGAGGAACTGCTCCTGCTCGACGCTCTGCACGACAAGGTCGTCTTCGGGTCGATGAACCCCGACGACAGGTTCACCGGCTACGACGCCCGCGCGCTGGTCGACTGCGGTCTCGACGGCGGCAAGATGCTGCTGCGCCTGGCCGGCACCGCCCCGAGCCGGCAGGCCGGCGCCGACGCTGTCACCGAGCTGGCCGCGTACGGCCTGGTCGCCATGATCGAGCTGCAGGAGGACCCGGCGTCCCTGGCGCGGGCGGTCACCATCGCGTCCGGCCTCGGGACGACGTCGGCGCACACCTGGCTGCAGCTGCCACCCACCAGCTCGGCCGCCGTCCTGGGCGCCACGACGCTGCCGGTGGTGCTCGGCGGCCTGCCGTCGGACCGGACGCTGGGGCACGCGGTCGTCCGCGGCCTGGTCATGAGCCCCACCCAGCTCGGCGGAGATGTCGAGGCTGCTGTCGAAGCCGCCGCACAGGTACTGGAGGCCGCGAAGTGAGCAAGCTGCACCGTCCACTCGGGACACTGTCCGACGACGCCGACCCGGTCCGGCTGACCCCGGACACCGCCGGGTGGCGGTACTCCGGGCTGCGGGTGCTCGCCCTGGGCCCCGGCGAAACCCGCGTCCTGCACACCGGCGAGTTCGAGGCGTTCGTGCTGCCGCTTTCCGGTTCGGCGACGGTCCGCGTGGACGGGGAGGCCTTCGAGCTGCGCGGCCGCGACTCGGTCTTCACGCGGGTGACGGACTTCGCCTACGTGCCCCGCGACGCCGAAGTCGAGTTGTCGACAAAGGACGGTCTCGAGGTCGCGCTGCCGATGGCCCGCTGCACCCGCCGTCTCTCCCCGAAGTACGGCCCCGCCGAGGACGTCCCGGTGGAGGTGCGCGGCGCCGGGCAGGCGACGCGGCAGGTGACCAACTTCGGCGTGCCCGGGGTGTGGGACCACGCGGACAAGCTCAACGCGTGCGAGCTGATCACCCCGGGCGGCAACTGGTCGTCGTACCCGCCGCACAAGCACGACGAAGCGACCGAGTGCGAGGTCGTCAACGAGGAGATCTACTACTTCCGCATCGCCGGCCGCGACGGCGTGACGCCGTCCCGCGAAGGCTTCGGCCTGCACCGGACGTACACGAGCGACGGCGACCTGGACGAGGACGTCGCGGTGCGCGACCACGACGTCTTCCTCATCCCGCGCGGCTACCACGGGCCGTGCGTGGCCGCACCGGGTTACCCGATGTACTACCTGAACGTCCTGGCCGGACCGGCCGACGAGCGGTCCATGGCGTTCTGCGACGACCCGGCGCACGGCTGGGTCCGCGACACGTGGACAACGCAGGACTTGGACCCGCGTTGTCCCGTCACGAGTCACGAAGGGCGTGTGCAGTGAAGCTGACGACGGCTCAGGCGCTGGTCCGCTGGATCCTCGCCCAGCGCTCGGAAACCCTCGACGGGCGCGAAGTTCCGCTGTTCCCCGGCGTGTTCGCGATCTTCGGGCACGGCAACGTCCTCGGCCTCGGCACCGCACTGGAGGAACACCGCGGGGACATCCCGGTCTGGCGCGGGCACACCGAGCAGGGCATGGCGCTGGCCGCGGTCGGGTACGCGAAGGCCACGCACCGGCGGCAGGTCGGCGTCGTGACGTCGTCGATCGGGCCGGGCGCGCTGAACATGGTCACCGCGGCCGGCGTCGCGCACGCGAACCGGCTGCCGGTGCTGCTGCTGCCGGGCGACACGTTCACCAACCGGGCGCCGGACCCGGTGCTGCAGCAGATCGAGCCGTTCGGCGACGCGACCGCGACGGTCAACGACGCCTTCCGCGCGGTCTCGCGCTACTTCGACCGGATCACCCGGCCCGAACAGCTGATCTCGACGTTGCCGCAGGTCGTGCGGGTGCTCACCGATCCGGCCGACGCCGGGCCGGTGACCCTCGCCCTGCCGCAGGACGTCCAGGCCGAGACGTACGACTTCCCGGACGCGCTGTTCGAGCCGGTGACGCACCGGCCGCCGCGCCCGCGCCCGGACCGGCGATCGGTCACCGAAGCGGCCGGGGTCCTGCGTTCTTCGAAACGGCCATTGCTGGTGCTCGGCGGGGGCGTCCGGTACTCCGGCGCCGGGCAGCGCGCCCTCGAGTTCGCCGAGCGGCACGGCATTCCGCTGGTCGAGACGACAGCGGGGCGCACGCTGGTGGCCCACGACCACCCGCTGCACGCGGGGCCGCTGGGCATCACGGGTTCCTCCTCGGCGAACGCCGTCGCGGCCGCCGCGGACGTCGTGTTCGCGGTCGGGACGCGGCTGCAGGACTTCACGACGGCGTCCTGGACGGTCTTCTCCCCCGACGTCCGGCTGGTGTCGCTCAACGCGGCCCGGTTCGACGCGGTGAAGCACGGGGCACTGTCGGTCGTCGGGGACGCCGACGCGGGCCTGACGGACCTGGCCGCCCAGCTGGAGAGCTGGCGGGTGGACCCGGCGTGGACGTCGCGAGCCCTGGCCGAGCGGGCTTCGTGGGACGCGCACATCGACTCGCTGCGCTCTCCCGCTGGCTCCCTTCCTTCTTACGCGCAGGTCGTCGGGGTGGTGAACGACCTGTCGGCGCCGGACGACTACGTCATGACGGCGTCGGGCGGCCTGCCGGGCGAGCTCATCGGCGGCTGGCGCGGGTCGGGTTCGGTCTCGATGGACGTCGAGTACGGCTTTTCCTGCATGGGCTACGAGCTGTCCGGCGCGTGGGGCGCGGCGATCGCGCACCCGGGCCTGGTGACCACCCTGCTGGGCGACGGCTC
>Ga0207678_10002469_pt1 | contig 16796 bp, 14 predicted proteins | sample KBSC63metaG_FD_184319 | JGI IMG/M metagenome (GOLD analysis project Ga0207678, IMG submission 184319) | Corn rhizosphere microbial communities from Kellogg Biological Station, Michigan, USA - KBS C6-3 metaG (SPAdes) (version 2) | ecosystem: Host-associated > Plants > Roots > Rhizosphere > Soil ...
TTATGACATCGATGACGCGCATTGTTCGTAACTTGGTGATCGTGCGGCTCACCGTTTCAATCGTTAATCCCAGAAGATCTCCAATATCAGAACGACGCATAGGTAATTTGACAATATCCGCATCGTCGGCCGCTTGTGTATTTCGGGCATGCAAATCGACCAGGAACGCTGCAATCCGCTCCATCGCTGTCTTCTGACCAACCGATACCAGGAGACTGCGTGCCGCCACCAGCTCGGCCGATACAGCTTTGTAAAGTTTCAGTGCCAAGCCGGCGTCTCTAGAAGCGTCATGTTCGAGCGTGGTGGTCGACAAGCATCTGACCTTCGCGGCGCAAGTCGCCTGGGCATCAAAAATGTGATCGGTGAGAACCCCCAGCCCGATGTAGTCACCCGGATAGGCAAAATCGATTATCTGACGTCGACCATCGCTCAGCAGCTTCGAAAGTGCGATTACACCTTCATCGATGCGAAAGACGTGCGTTCTCGGGTCCCCTTCACGGAAGACATGCTCCTTGGCCTCAACCCTGCGAATGGTGCCGCGCTCGAAGCCATCATGCTGGGGCTCGCAGAACATTGCAGCGATCGGAAGTTTACCTTGAACGTCTTGGGCAACGAGCTCGCTAAACATATCCGTTCTCCTAAGGTTTTTCCGGCGCCGGTACGACGTTGGGAGCGGATAAAAGCGGTCGAACGTCGACCACGTATGTAGGAACGGTAACGGATTGTGATATTGTGTAATAACGACGGCCGCGACGGCACTTAGGGCATTCAAACGTGAGCACTGAAATTCTCGTCATTGATGACGATCCAGAGGTTCGCCATCTCTTGCGCACGTGCTTTGAGCGTGAAGGCTACATCGTCTCTGAGGCGTGCGATGCAATGGGCGCACGCAGTGTTCTCGAACGCGGCAAGGTCGGCCTTATCACCCTAGATCTCACTCTCGGGCGCGACGATGGTTTGACGCTCGCGCGAGAGATTCGCGCCGCGGGCGACGTGCCGATCGTCATGGTTTCGGGGAAGGGAGACGCCGTCGACCGAATCGTCGGGCTCGAGCTTGGGGCGGACGATTATATATCCAAGCCGTTTAATTTGCGTGAAGTGCTTGCGCGTGTGCGTGCTGTACTGAGGCGGCATGAAGCCGGCAGACCTATTTCAGCGAACGCAAATGTTGGGCACGAGCGTTTCTGTTTTGGGGGCTGGACCCTCGATGTGACGAGCCGCGGATTGGTGGATAGCGCGGGCAACGCGCACGAGCTTACGACGGCCGAATTCAATCTCCTTGAAGTGTTTGTCAAGCGGCCGCACCGGGTGTTGTCGCGAGACGAAATCATGGATTTGCTCAAGGGGCAGGACTGGGCACCTCTTGATCGCTCGATCGATGCGCTGGTCAGCCGGTTGCGAAAGAAGATCGAGGATGACGTTGCAAAGCCGCTTCACATCAAATCGGTGCGCGGCGTGGGCTACATGTTTGCCACGGACGTTCGACGCTCGTAAGAATTCGTCACAGGCTCGGGTTATCGCTGGGACCTGTGCGCAAGAACTGCGCTTACGACATTGGCCAGATGCTCTTGCGTATAGGGCTTTCTCAGGATTTGCCAGTTTTCCCGCGTGCCGGCCATGCCGCGCGCCGTCTCCTCCGCAAAACCGGTCGTTAGGACGATTGGAATCTCGGGTCGGTGTTGTTCGACCCATCTGCCGAGATCAATCCCCGTGGTTCCACCCGGCATCATGATATCGCTGAAGATGATGTCGACCTTCAGGCCCGCCCGAAGAGCCGCTTGTGCTTCCGCTCCCGTATTGCATTCAATCACCTGATATCCGAGACGTTCGAGCCGCTTTACGGTCAGTTCCCGAACGTCGTGATTGTCTTCAACGACCAAAACTCGTTCCCCCTTCGACGTCTCGGCGCCACGCGGCGAAGCCGCAGGCTGTTGCGCCTGCTCATCGGCACAACGCGGAAGGTAGAGATTGACTGTCGTGCCGACATTAAGTTCGCTGTAAATCGTGATATGGCCATTTGATTGCTTGATAAATCCGTAAATCGTGCTGAGACCTAAACCGGTACCGCGCCCCGGCGGTTTTGTGGTGAAAAACGGCTCGAAGACACGGCTCAGCACCGCCTTCGTCATTCCTACGCCGTTATCGGAAACCGAAATGCGGACGTAGCTGCCTGCAGCAAGTGGGCCTTCAAAGCCCATTTCACCTTCTTCTAATACCGCGTTATCGGTGCGAATAGTCAGTTCGCCACCCGCCGGCATTGCGTCGCGCGCGTTGATTGCCAAGTTAAGCACTGCCGCTTCCACTTCGCCAACGTCAGCTTGCGTCTGCCACAGGTCCGGCGTGAGATGGGTGCGAAGCTCGATCGTATCTCCAATTGTTCGACGTAGCAGCTCCGTCATTCCTCGAACCTGCTCGTTCAAATTGACCATCTCTGGCGCCAGTTGTCGGCGGCGAGCAAATGTGAGCAGTCGATTTGTCAATCTGGCACCGGCATCCGCCGCTCTCGAAGCTCGCGTCAGGAGGTCCATATCCTGAGCATTTAGAATCGATCCTTCGAGGAGCTCGAGGTTGCCTGAGATAATCGTGAGCAGATTATTGAAATCGTGCGCTATACCGCCGGTGAGTTGGCCGATTGCCTCTAGCTTCTTGGCCCGAAGCAACGTCTCCTTCTGTTTTAATTCCTCGGTGACGTCTCGGAGCAGACTAACCACTGCCATACGAGATCCATCGGGGCCATTGATGGCCGCAGAATGTCCTTCTCCGGGAAAAGTCGTTCCGTTCTTCCGCCGCAGCGTGAGGGAAATCTGGCTGGTCGAATAGCCACCGTTCGCGTCGGTTGCCAATCCTGCTTCCAACCGGTCGAGATCCTGAGGACGGTCATAAAGGTCGGCTAAGTCGAGACCGATGGCCTCGTCCGCCATATAGCCGAACGCGCGCAGGGCGGCCGGATTCAGCAGAATGATCTGGCCATCGGGATCGGCAATGACTAGGGCTTCCGGAACGTGATCAAACACGGTTTGAAATAGCAGGGACTGGCGGTCAACTTCCGCTTGTAGCCGGGCGTTGGTGCTTAGATCGGTGATCATCCCAGAAAAATACGGCTTACCCTCTATCTCGAATTGTCCGACAGCGAGATGCATGGGAAAGATCGTTCCGTCTTTGCGTTGGCCTTCGACCTCCCGACCAATTCCGATGATCCTTTTCTCACCGGTGGTTAGGTAGCGCGCGATATATCCATCGTGCTGGCTGCGATATGGTTCGGACATCAACATTTTGACGTTTTGCCCGAGCATTTCGTCGGCGCGATACCCAAACATCCGTTCAGCCGCCGGATTGACGCTGTGTATGCAGCCGGCGCTATCAATCGCCAGGATGGCAGTAACGGCTGATTCTAGAATTGCCTGCAGCATGGCTGGCCCTGAATATCTCGATCCCAGCTTAGCCTACGGGCTCGCACGCCAGCAATCCAGCGTCACCCCAGGATGCTCGATTTTCTCAGAGGCGACCTGATTTTGATCAAAGACTCGTTGGCCTGCTTGAGCAAGAATTGCTTGAAACCAGGCTTAGAGCCCTTATGCCGATCGAACAGCACATCAACATCGAATCCATTTTCGACTGCGAGCATCCAGTGGCGCGCTTTGCGGCAGACTGTGCCTTGCAATTGGAAGTTTGCAGGTCGCTGTTCGCGTTAGCCGACCATTTGCCCGGCACCACGGATCGCGAGGCGATCGTATATCTCGTGAAAGCGTTGCCCACGACCTGGGCGGCGCATGTAGCGTTCCAATCCGAGGCAGCCTTCCCGCTATTGGCGCGACGGCATGAAAGTGAACGCCACATCCTCCAGTGTCTCGTGCGGTTCGATCGACAGCATATAGAGGTCGCGGGCGTGACTGACGAGCTCGTCGAGCAACTCCAAGTCTTACTCAGCGGCGATGCCGTCGATACCGAAACATTGGGTCGTTTGGCGCGGAATGCGTCGGAGCGTCGACGAGAGCACGTCGAATGGGAGGCGGTGTTGCTCGACCCACTATTTCCACGCGTGCTGGCGCCTGTGGAACGGCAGGCCTTCGCAGCATGGTCATCGGCAAATCCCTGGCCGTTCGATCAAACGCAGCAAAGCGCCGTGGGGCGGTGATGATTGCTTGATGCAAGTCAACACGTTTGGCTGCGGGACGTGATTTACTGGATCAAAACCGTAAGGAAACGCAATGAAACCCGCACGAACTTGGATTCTCGTTGCTGACGGTAGCCGCGCCCGCATATTGGAAATGCTCGGCAGAGGCAAAGAGGTGCATATGGTTTCGGGTTCTAACGCCGCGTTGGACAATCCGCCGAGTCACGAACAGGGCAGAGATAAGCCGGCGCGGGTATACGAGTCGGTCGGTGACACCCGCCATGCAGTCGAGCCACGACACGACCCGCATCGGGCGCTCGAAACGATCTTTGCCGGTCAACTCGGAGCGATGCTCGCCAACTACGCGAAAAGCAGGCCATTCGATCAACTGGTGCTCGTGGCACCCCCTGCGATGCTTGGCGATTTGCGGAAGTTTCTAGAGCCGCACGTGCGTGACAAGATCATCGCCGAAATCGACAAGGACCTGACCAAGGTTCCCAATGATAAGGTTCTTTCCCACATCGGAGATGTGATTGCGCTCTAACTCGCCGCAAAGGAAGCTGCGTCGTGACGAAGCTGAGCAATATACGACTGGAACTGGCCCGGGATCATGAGTTCCCCGAGGGCAGTAACAGCCGGGGTTACAATTTGATCGCTCCATTAGACGCTCGCGCGCATCTCGACCTCGACGCTTGGAAGAAGGTGCGCGACAAATGCCGCGTGAAGAGATTTTGGGCCGGCCAACCTGACGAGATCGGTCGTCTCGTTCATAGGCGTGGCGGCGTCTGGGCATTCGACTATGATCCAAGGAGTAATGCCGACGACGAGAACGGCTTCAAGTTGGATAAGCACGTCTTCAAGCCGGGAGAGTATGTATCATTCCTGGAACGCGATGGCGTGACGCGTGCATTCCGCGTCGTGTCGGTCGTCGACCTTGACTGAAATTATGAGAGAGGCTGCGAAGCAGCTGATGATGTGGCAGGGTTCATCCCGCCGCTCTTTTTTGACTGTCGGGCTGAGGCGCAGTAGCGGCTACGACTTGCGGACACCAGGTGACCTCGCGAATCGCAGGATCGTTCTCTGACAGGTGCAGATCGAATCCAAGCTCGGTCGCCATTTTGAGCATCGCCCGATTCTCACCGTGAACGAGGCCAGTGACTTCTCGGACGTTTTCGAAGCGCGCCCAACTCATCAGTGCGCTCATAAGGTGCCAGCCAAGCCCACAGCCGTGCAGGGCAGATCTTACGAGAATGCCGAACTCACCTCTGATCCTGTCAGGATCCAGAACAAGGCGGGATACGCCCAGCAGCTCCCCCGTGTCCCGCTTTATCGCGACAAACGCCATTTCTCTTGCGTAGTCGATCTGCGTCAAATGGGCCAGGAACGCATGCGGAAACGTCCGCCGTCCGGTGAAAAAACGCAGGCGGATATCGTCCGGTTCGACAGCGGCGAAGAACGGTACGTAACGTGGTTCATCGTCAGGGCGAACCGGACGTAGGGTGACGGGCCCGATGCCGTCTACGATGATGGCTTTTTCCAAATGGGCCGGATATGGCCGAATTGAGAGTTCTGGTCTCGGACTGGTCTGCTCACTAGCAAGCTTCAGGCGGGCATCAATCGCGATAACGCCGCTCTCGTCGACGAGCAGCGGATTGATGTCCAACTCGCGAATTTCGCGGTGACTGACGATGAGGTCGCTCACTCGCACGAGCACATCTGCGAGCGCGTCGATGTCGGCAGCGGGGCGGTCGCGATAACCTGCTAAAAGACGCGCGATACGGGTCTCGGCGATCATCCGGCGAGCGAGGAGCGCATCGAGTGGAGGTAAGGCAAGCGCCGTATCGCGAAGCACTTCGACTGCAACGCCACCGGCACCGAATAGCATCATCGGGCCAAACGTCGGATCAATGCTCATGCCCACGATGATCTCAAGCGCGTGCGGCCTACTGACCATGGGTTCGACCATGAAGCCATCGATGCGCGCTTCCGGCAAATTGGTTTTAACGCGCGCGAGCATCTCGACCGCCGCCTGTTCTGCGGAAATTGCGCTTTGAAGCCCGAGGTGGACTCCGCCCACGTCCGATTTGTGCGAGATGTCGGATGAAGCAATCTTGATCGCGCACGCCTGCGTGGACCTCAGCATGTCAGCGGCGATCGTTCGTACTTCGGATGCGTCTCTTGCGAGCAGGGCTTTGTTGGTAGGAATGCCGTAGGCAGCCAGGATTGTTTTGGTTTCGAGCGCCGATGCCACGGTTCGACCGGCTGTGAGTATCCGTTGAATCTCGCGGTTTGCTTCACCCTGGTCGTATGTCCGCTCGCCGGCGGCGATGGGAGGTGTCTGCATGAGTTCGGTCTGAGCCCGCGCGTAGCCGACGAGCTGCATGAATCCGGTTATGGCGTCGGACGTCGTCGGAAAGGTCGGGATACTGTTTGCAGTGAAGAGCTTGCGCGCTTCTTTCGCGGCTGCCTCGCCAAGCCAACATGTGATGATCGGCTTCTTTCGATTGCTCCCGTCGTTATTCCGATTGACCTCATCAACAACTGCGCTTGCGGCGTCACAGGCTGATATTGTTGCGGTCGGGCAGTGCAGAACGAGGATGGCATCGATCTGCGGATCGGCGAGAAGGGCGCGGAGAGCATCAGTATAACGCTTCGTATCGGCGTCCCCAATGATGTCGACCGGATTGCCCTGCGACCAGGTCGCTGGAAGTGCTTTGTCGAGGACCGCCATTGTCATCGCGTTAAGCACCGCAAGATTGCCCCCAGCGTCCTGCAATTCATCCGCCGCGAGGACGCCGGCGCCCCCACCATTCGTCAGGATTGCCAATCGTTCGCCCGTCAGCTTAGGAGCGTGGGCAAGGATTTCGGAAGCTGCAAAGAGGTCATCAAGGGTCTTGACGCGGAGCAAGCCAGCGCGCCGGAACGCGGCATCGTAGGCTTGGTCTGAGCCAGCCAGTGCTCCGGTGTGCGAAAGCGCTGCGCGGGCGCCCGCCGCGTGGCGCCCGCTTTTGACGACCACGACCGGTTTCAATCGTGCAGCGCGACGCGCGGCTGATAGAAATTTCGGTGCGTGCGTGACAGCTTCGACGTACAGCAGAATGGCGCGGGTGGTGCGATCCGTGGCGAGATAATCAAGCATGTCGCCGAGATCGATGTCGGCCATTTCCCCCAACGAAACGACGTACGAGAATCCGATGTTGCGGGCGGCTCCCCAATCAATAACCGCGGTAATCAAGGCGCCGGACTGGGATACGAAGGCCAGATCGCCGGGGAGCGGCGCACGATGCGCAAAACTCGCATTGAGGCCGATATTCGGAACCATAAGTCCGATGCAGTTCGGCCCTAAAACGCGCAGGCAATACGGGCGGGCGGCGTCAAGCATCTGCAGTAATCTTGAGCCAAGACCTGCCGTCAGGACAATCGCCGCGCGTGTTCCCTTGCAACCCAGTTCGCCGATCAAGGCGGGCACGATTGGCGCCGGCGTGGCGATGACCGCAAGGTCAGGCGGCTCAGCAAGGTCATTGACGGAACCGTAACACCGGCGGCCCTCGATCTCAGAGTACTTTGGGTTGATCAGACTGATGCACCCGCCGAAGCCTCCAGCCAACAGATTACGGGTCACTGTGAGACCGACAGATCCGGGCTGGGGGCTTGCGCCGATCAGCGCGATAGATTTGGGCGCGGTAAGAAGGGTGAGGTTGCGTATCGTCACCGGCTTTTTTGCCCCTCGCTGCCTAGAAAGAAGACTTTTAGCGTTCTGCGATGAACATGTTGCTGATCTGGATCAAACGTTCCGGTGGGCACGGCAGAGATGTTGATGTGGGTCAATTTTCTCGAAACTGCACAGACGTATCCAATGCACAAGTTGCGATCGAGGAAGAAAGGGCGGCTGGATGACGACTTTCGATGAGCGGGAAAAGGTTTACGAAAAAAATTTCGCCTGGACGACGACCTGAAATTCAAAGCCAGAAGCCGCTGCACAAAGGCCGTTGCAGAGTGGGCCGGGACTAGAATGGGAGTCACCGGTGCTGCACTCGAATTCTACCTAAAGGAAGTTCTCAATGCCGATTCAAATAGGAAAGGCGAAGATGACGTCTTTCGCAAGATCAAAGACGACCTTGTTGCTAAGGGCATCAAGGTCGACGACGGCGAAATTCGATCCATGATGCGCCCAGATGTTGAATAAATTGGACCGCCCGGCCCCTGATCTGCGCAACAAATTAGGACCGCTTGTCGCCAACAAATGCGAGCAGCAACCGGGCAGCGGATCCCTGCGTTCGGGTGAAGGCTTTGAGTATCGCGACCTCGATCGTTATCTGCACTATCTGCTCGCACGCATGACCGCAGGGTTATCTCCCGCAGCTTGTGCAAATGCCTATTTCGACTGGGCCATTCACTTGGCTTCTTCTCCGGGCCGCCAACTCGAGCTAATGGGCGAAGCTGTCCATCAATGGATGCGGCTAGCAGACTTCGCTCGGGCTGCGGCTACGACCGGGCCGCATGCGGCGCCCTGCGTCTTAGGGCGATTGAACGACAAGCGATTCCAATCGGAGCGTTGGAAGGCTTTTCCTTTCAGCATCTATGGACAGTCGTTTCTCCTGTGGGAGGAATGGTGGCATTCCGCGATAACCGGAGTGCGCGGCGTGGACAAGAAAAACGCAGCGCGACTCGATTTCTTGGTGAGACAGGCGCTTGACGTCTTCGCGCCGACGAACTTCCTACTAACGAACCCCGACATCCTGGTCCGCACGCAAGCTGAAGGGGGGCTAAATCTTGTCCACGGCTTCTGGAATTTCGTGGACGATTTGCAGCGCCTGCGAGCACGGCAAGGACCGGAAGGAGTCGATCAGTTCAAAGTCGGCGAGACAGTCGCCGTGACGCCCGGCAAAGTGGTCTTCCGCAATCATCTTATTGAGCTCATCCAATACGAACCCAGCACACACAAGGTCCATCCTGAACCGGTGCTCATCGTTCCCGCTTGGATCATGAAATATTACATTCTCGATTTGAGGCCGGAAAACTCGCTCGTCAAATATCTTACCGAGCAGGGATTTACCGTCTTCATGATTTCGTGGCGGAACCCGCATGCCGACGATCGTGATATGACCTTCGAAGATTACCGCGCCTCTGGGGTTATGGCGGCAATCGATGCCGTCAGCAAAGTTGTTGAAGGCCACAAGATTCATGCGGCCGGCTACTGTCTTGGCGGGACGCTACTGGCGACGGCGGCGGCAGCCATGGCGGTTGATGACGACGACCGTCTCAAGACTCTTACGTTCATTGCTGCTCAGGCCGACTTCAGAGAGGCTGGCGAACTCACGCTGTTCATCGACGAAAGCCAGATCGCGTTTCTCGAAGATATGATGCAGCAGCAGGGGTTTCTCGACAGTGTCCAGATGGCAGGCGCGTTCCAGCTCCTGCGCTCGAATGATCTCATTTGGTCACGCGTCGTCAATGATTACCTCCTCGGTGAGCGTCGGCCCGTCTTCGACTTGCTGGCCTGGAACGCCGACGCAACGCGTTTGCCCTATAGAATGCATTCGGAATATTTGCGTTCTTTATTCCTCAACAACGATCTCGCTGAGGGACGCTATATGGTTGATGGACGAGCCATCGCGCTCACCGATTTGCGCATGCCGGTCTTTGCGGTAGGAACTGAAACCGACCACGTTGCCCCGTGGCGGTCGGTTTACAAATTCAACATCCTTAGTGACACGGCCGTCACGTTTTTGCTGACAACTGGCGGGCATAACGCTGGCATCGTCTCACCGCCCGGAACGGCGGGTCGAAGTTATCGCATGGCGACCAAGCTCGAAACTGATCCTTTTCAAAGTCCCGACGGGTGGCGAGCCAATGCGTCGCAATTCGAAGGCTCGTGGTGGCCGGCGTGGTCCAATTGGCTGGCCGAAAATTCCTCGGAGAAGGCTGAGCCGCCCTCGATGGGATCGCCACAAAGCGGGCTAAAACTCCTTGCCGATGCGCCCGGAACTTATGTCTACCAGCGCTAAAGACACAGCCATTTATAGTTGACCTCGGTCAAAGCCGAAGAACTCCAGGCGGGCGATAAACAACGGAAGTTGCAGAGTTCATTTCGGAGTTCAAAAACATGCTCGATTATTCCCGTTATTCAGAATCGGGCACGGCGCGATCTTTTGCCGAGAGAGTGCCGGGCCCTGGTATCCTTCCATTGTTAAGTGTCTGGAGCCCGATGTCGGATAAGTTCGGGGCTTTAAATTCAAAGGCCCGACACGCGGGCGAAGAGCTTGTGCAAGGCTGGCTGAAATTCATCGGCGATCGAATGTCGAAGGACATCGCGTTACCGGAACAGCTTGCGGCCTGCAAAACTGCAAATGACGTTTACCTCGCCTATTCGCAATTTTGGCAGCAGGCCGCCAAGGACTATGCCACCGAGTTCACGGCGATGACGGACACGTTTTGGGGCGTGATGCGCTCTCCGCTCGAAACGGCCGAATCCAACATAAAGCAAAGCCTTCGCTAGAGAATAGCCCTCAATCCAATGTTCCAAGGAGGCGCACATGAAGGCGCGTGACGTCATGACCAGAAGCGTAGTGTCAGTCACACCAGACTGCTCGATCGGGGATTTGGCGACACGGTTGCAGCGGTATCGCATCAGCGGCCTGCCGGTTATCAATGCAGCCGGTGCTCTCGTCGGAATTGTTACCGAGGGAGATTGTCTGCGTCGCGCCGAGACAGGAACGGAGACGAAGAGGTCGGGCTGGCGATCGTTTCTAGCGTCTCCTGAAACCGTTGCCCAGGAATATGTCCGCTCTCATGGACGAAAGGTTGCTGAGGTAATGACGCCAAACCCGATTACAGTCCGCGAGGACGCAGATCTCAACGACGTTATTCACCTTATGGAGAAACATCGGATCAAACGGCTGCCGGTCGTTGAAGGCGGTGCAGTCGTTGGAATCGTGAGCCGCGCCAACTTGGTGCAGGCACTGGCAGGCCTGGTTCGCGGCGGCGCGCGTGTCCACGAGGATGACGTCACGATCCGCAAGAACGTGTGCGCCGAATTGAATAAGCTTCCATGGGCCGCCAACGAGTTTGTCACTGTCACCGTGAAGGATGGGGTCGTCGACCTTTGGGGATCATTCACCGCGTACGGCCAGGATGCGGCCGCCGTTGTTGCAGCAGAGAATGTACCTAGCGTTAAAGAGGTAAAAAATCATCTTGCGTGGGTCGATCCGCTGTCGGGTCTCGTTGTTTACGCTGCCGACGAGCAGCCGTCCTGTATTCCGTCGCAAGCCGTGCCTTGAGTCCTAATCGGCGTGAGGCTCATCCTGGGCGCGAGTCGGTGTCTGAGCGGCTTGGCGCGATACTCGTCAGCATACAAAGGTGAGAACGACATGGCCTTACGCGTTTCGCACGCGGAAAGTCACCTTGTAGACCGTATCGGCTGGCTCAGAGCTGCAATCCTGGGTGCAAACGACGGCATTATCTCGACTGCAAGCTTGATCGTCGGAGTTGCCTCGGCCGCTGCTCAACCCAAGGACATTTTTATCGCTGGCCTTGCGGGGCTAGTTGCCGGCGCCATGTCGATGGCCGCAGGTGAATACGTATCGGTCAGCTCACAGTCTGACACGGAAAGCGCCGACACCGCCCGCGAAAGAAAAGAGCTGAGAGAGAACCCGGACTTTGAGCTCGCCGAACTCACAGAAATTTATGTAAAGCGTGGCCTCGCGGAGGGACTAGCACGGGAAGTCGCAACCCAACTGATGTCGAAGGACGCGTTGGCAGCGCATTTGCGTGATGAACTAGGGATTTCGCAAATCACTAGGGCCCGGCCCGTGCAAGCTGCGCTGACCTCGGCGGCGACTTTTGCGACCGGAGCTGCTCTTCCACTGCTCACTGTATTCATCGCGCCGAAGAGCATCCTTGTTCCGGCAGTCTTCCTCGCTTCACTGGCATTTCTCGCATTGTTGGGCGCGGTAGGAGCGCGCCTCGGAGGCGCCGATGTGTTTCGTGCAACGACTCGTGTGACCTTTTGGGGCGCGCTTGCGATGGCAATTACTGCGGGTATAGGCGGCATTTTCGGGACAGTGGTGTAGCGCATGAAACGGTGATGACGGGCAATAACCAGACACATCTGTCAGCCACTCTTTTTCGCAGACTAAATTCAAGCGGGTCGAGGCAATGTGAATAACGCGCCTTCCACACCGATGCTAACGGTTGCTACGGAGCGGGGCACGATTCAGCTGGCGGCCTCCGCCCGATGGACCGCTTCGCATGCAAAAACGCTCGATCAACTTGTCCGCACAATCCTTATCGAGGCGGAACATGGAACGGCAACATCCATCGATATGCGCGGCGTTAGTGCGTTCGATACATTTGGCGCATGGTATCTTGCGCGCCTTGCACGCGACCTGAAGTCCCGCGGCCATGAATTGACAGTTATGGGTCTGCCGGAGCGATACACCGCTTTATTCGACGCGGTGCAAAAGTCGAGTGCCCGAGATGAGAAAGCCAAGTCGCAGCCCCGGGCTACCTTCTCAGGCCTCGCGGCCATCGGCGGCGCAGTCGTAGAGGCCTGGCTCAGCCTGCTACTTCTCCTTAATATGCTCGGGGCAGTTTGTGCCGCCACTTTCCGCGCCCTTCGTAGGCCTTCAACCTTTCGCCTTACGTCCACTGTGCACCACGTCGATCGAGTCGCATGGCAAGCCATACCCATCATCCTACTGATCACATTTCTGATTGGTGGCATTATTGCCCAGCAGGGCTTCTTCCATTTTAGGAAGTTCGGCGCTGAGGACTACGTTGTCGATATGGTCGGCATTCTCGTGCTCCGCGAGATCGGAGTCCTCATCGTTGCTATCATGGTGGCCGGGAGATCAGGCAGTTCATACACCGCCGAGCTTGGCTCGATGAAAATGCGCGAGGAGATCGACGCACTCCGCACGATGGGCTTCAATCCGGTCGACGTTCTCATTTTGCCGCGCGTCGTCGCCCTGGTGATTGGGCTGCCAATATTGACCTTCATTGGTTCTATATCGGCGCTGTATGGCGGCGAGCTTGTCGCGTGGCTATACGGTGGCATGAGCCCGGATATTTTTGTAGCTCGCCTCAAGGAGGCGATTTCCATCACCCACTTCAAAGTTGGATTGATCAAGGCACCATTCATGGCCCTGATCATCGGCGTCGTGGCCTGCGCCGAGGGCCTCAAAGTGGCAGGCAGCGCTGAGTCTCTCGGTCTTCGGACAACATCATCCGTCGTGACGTCCATTTTTTTAGTTATCGTTCTCGATGGCCTATTTGCTGTCTTTTTCGCTTCAATCGGAATGTAGCGGCATGCAAAGTTTCAATTCCGAACCCATCATCAGCGTTCGAGACTTGGTCGTCGGTTTCGATAGTCGCACCGTGCTCAATCGCGTTTCTTTGGACGTTCAGCCTGGCGAAATTCTCGGGCTCGTTGGAGGCTCCGGGAGTGGGAAATCGGTCCTGCTCCGCACCATCATAGGTCTTCTGCCGGAGCGCTCCGGCGCGATTGAGGTCTTTGGCCAGAGCCTGAACGATCTCGATGATGAGGCGCGGCACGAGTTGCGGCGGCGATGGGGTGTTCTCTTTCAGAACGGCGCGTTGTTCTCGTCTTTAACAGTGATGCAGAATATTCAGTTCGCAATGCGAGAGTTCTTGCATCTTTCCGAAAACGTGCTCGATGGGATTGCGGGTACGAAGCTGGCGATGGTTGGGCTATCTCGGGAGGATGCGAATAAATTTCCTTCTGAACTCTCGGGCGGCATGACTAAACGTGTGGCGCTCGCTCGCGCCCTGGCGCTCGATCCTGAAGTCGTCTTTCTGGATGAGCCGACCTCAGGCCTTGATCCCATTTCGGCGGGCGACTTCGACTCCCTGATCCGAACGCTTCAGCGGACGCTAGGTCTGACGGTATTCATGGTTACACACGATTTGAACAGCCTGCACGCCGTGTGCGACCGCATTGCGGTGCTGGCGGCGGGAACAATCGTTGCGGACGGGCCGATGCCGGCAATGCTCTCCAGCGAGCACCCGTGGGTAAAATCCTATTTTCGCGGGCAACGCGGCCAGCTGCTCGGGCATCACCTTTCAAATTCACCTGCTTGAGGCTCTTAATGGAAATCCGCGCGCGCTATACTTTAATCGGACTATTTACACTTTCTGCAATCGCGGCAGCTTTCGCATTCGTATATTGGCTGAACCACGCCGGCGGACTTACACAGCAGTCCCTTTATCGAGCGCGATTCGAAAATACAGTATCGGGGTTGCTGAAGGGTTCTGCAGTATTGTTTAACGGAATCCGCGTCGGTGAAATCATCGATCTGCAATTGAGCCCTGAAAATCCCAAGCAGGTCACCGCGATAATGTCGGTTGATCAGCAAACCCCCGTCCGATCGGATACCAAAGTGGGAATCGAATTTCAGGGATTGATGGGTGCACCGGTCCTTTCATTGAACGGCGGAACGTCCAACGCATCCCCCGTTGTGCCGACAGACAATCAACCGCCGCTTCTTTCCGCCGATCCGGATGCCGGTCAAAACATGACGGAAGCCGCGCGTGGCGTCCTTCGGCGCATTGACGCCGTCGTCAATGATAACGCAGAACCGCTGCGCGCACTGATTGCAAATATCAATACATTCTCGGGCGCACTTGCTCGCAACTCGGATCGCGTAGATGGCATTCTCTCCGGGCTGGAGAGAATGACCGGCGGCGGCCCCCAAAGGTCGAGCGCCCACGTCTTTGATCTCAAAGCGGTGCAGAATTTTCCGCCGTTGGCCACGGTTCCGCAGGGTCAGCTTGTCGTTCCCGAGCCGGACGTTATCGGCAACGTCTTCAATGATGAGATTATCGTCAGGACGCCGGCGGGAGAGCGATCGACGTCATTTCAAGCCAAGTGGCCAGATACTTTGACCCGAGTTTTGCAGTCCCGGATCGTTCAAAGCTTCGAGAATGCCAATTACTTGAAGGTCCTCGGGCGTCAACCCGAAGGTCTAAAAATCGACTATCAGCTTTTGTTAGATTTGCGCAGTTTCCAAGTTGTGGCGTCCGATCCATCTACTGCGCAGTTTGCGTTTTCCGCGAAGATCATCGGAGAAACGGGCGAGATTCTCGGTGCCCGGCTTTTCGAAGTTGGCGTTCCTGCAAGCACTTCGGACGAAGCAAGCGTTGTGAAGGCCCTTAACGACGTGTTCAGCAAGGCTGTTACGGAGCTTGTTGTCTGGACGTTTCAGTCAGTCCAGAAAGCGCAGGACGTGCCCGCTTCTGCCGACCGTTGACCCTCAAGCCATTCCTCGATGCAGAGAGCGTAAACGTACGACGACTTCGTCGAGCGCAGCGTCAGGATGTAGGCTGCGAAGTCGCGAATCTCCTGGCGCGTGAGATGAATATTGAGAGATCACCATCGCGGAAGCGCATACCCGCAACCCAAGGCTGATACTCCAGCGCTTGCCAGATGCTCTTAGGCGCACGTCGGGTTTTTTCTCTAATATCGCCACATGCGCACGCTCTGGCCGCGCACCTCATCCGAGTTTCTGCTACCGGTCATTCTCATGTACATCTGGCTGCACCTTCTTCCTCAAGCATCAGCCACGCGGTTAAGGAACCATGCCCACCAACGCACGCCTAAGAGACTACTCAGGACCTGCCATTCTAAGCTACGGCTTCAGGCCATTCTTTCTCGGTGGGGCCATCTATGCCGGGCTCGGGATTCTCATCTGGCTGCCGCTCTACTTCGGCGACCTCGGCCTTCCGACCACCTTCTCGCCGGTCGATTGGCACATCCACGAGATGTTATATGGCTACCTGCCGGCCATTATCACGGGGTTCCTGCTAACCGCCATTCCGAATTGGACCGGCCGCCTTCCGCTCCAAGGCAAGCCGTTGGCCGTGCTGCTGGCGGTCTGGATCGCCGGGCGTATCGCCATCGGTGTTTCCGTGGTCATAGGTCCGCTCGTCGCCGGCGTTATCGACATCCTATTCCTTGCCCTGCTCGCCGCCGCAACGGCCCGCGAGGTGGTCATCGGGCGCAACTGGCGTAACCTGCCGCCGGTCTTGATCGTCCTAATGTTCCTCGCCGGCAATGTGATTTTCCACGTTGAGGATTACCAAGCCGGCACGGCGCAATTCGGTACGCGCCTCGGCATCGCGGCCGCGGTGGCGCTGATATCGCTGATCGGCGGGCGCGTCATCCCAAGCTTCACACGCAATTGGCTGGTGCGGGAAAATCCTGGTCGGCTTCCGGTTCCCTTCGGCCGTTTTGATCTGGCCGTGTTGGGCGTTTCGCTGTTTGCGCTCGTGCTATGGGTTTCCGTACCTGCGTGGCGGGTAACGGCGGCAGCGATGTTGGTGGCTGGAGTTGCGCAAGCGGCGCGACTGGCACGCTGGGCCGGCGACCGCACGTTGCGCGACCGACTCGTCCTGGTTCTCCACGTCGGCTATGCCTTCGTGCCCCTCGGCTTCCTCATCCTCGCCGCTGCCATACTCTTTCCACACTCGGTGCCGCTCAGCGGGGGTATTCATGCCTGGACCGCGGGGGCTATCGGCACAATGACGCTCGGCATCATGACGCGCGCCAGCCTGGGTCACACAGGTCAAGATTTGACTGCAGGTCCGCTGACGCAAGCCATCTACGCCGCCATTGTGATCGCGGCTCTGCTCCGCATCGCTGCAGCGTTCGCACCTGATGCAG
>Ga0207678_10002470_pt1 | contig 16794 bp, 16 predicted proteins | sample KBSC63metaG_FD_184319 | JGI IMG/M metagenome (GOLD analysis project Ga0207678, IMG submission 184319) | Corn rhizosphere microbial communities from Kellogg Biological Station, Michigan, USA - KBS C6-3 metaG (SPAdes) (version 2) | ecosystem: Host-associated > Plants > Roots > Rhizosphere > Soil ...
GTAAGATTTATCGTAGTCAGAAATTTCGTCGCGCCGGACGAACTTCACCTCGGGAGCATCCGCCTTGTTGATGTAATCCTGCTCGCTGGCGCCGGCGACGTAATGGGTGCACCGAATCACTGATTGCATCCAAACGAAACGCGTGTCCCGGGTCGGGCTGATTTGCTCCGGACCGAATTCGCCTCCGGGAATTTCCAGAAACCGGTCGCCGCCCTTGTGCAGCAGTAATTTTCCGGCGCGGTACCGTGCGCGAACGATTTCTCCTTCATACGGCTGATCCACGAAATAGTCTGAGACCGCCGCAGCACGTGCTCTGAACCGGGGTGCGCTGGATCGCTCTACGCGTACGCCTTCCAGCAAACCCATTCGGGTGTACATCTCGAGACAGAAATCGGCGACGTTCGACGATTTAGTTTCCTTGAAGTGTTCCACGAGCGTCTGCGGTACGTAATTTGGAAGTTGGCGCGAAGTTTTCTCATGCCATTCTGGAAGGACACGTTTCGCATACAGCGGCGAAAACTGCTTTTGGATCCGGTTTTCGAACTGAAAATTCAGCGCTACCTCCCGGTTGCTGTGCTGGTCTTGCAAAATGGTACTTGTCTCGCGCGGGTCGTGATCGCTGTCGTGACAGAAAAAGACGATTTCTCCGCCGATCTCCTTTTGCAGCCGGCGCGCGGTCACAATTTTAGCGAATAGGAATCGCTTGGGAAAAAACCCGCAGGGTTGCTGGCCGAAACAAATAATCGGGTGATCCATGGCTCAGAGCGACCTTCATACGCCGGCGGAGGTTTCCGCGCTGCGAAACAGAGTGTGCTGCAAGATCGGCGCCAGAATGAGCACCGCTGCGCATCCAATGAAGTTATACCAGAGGTAACCAATGTTCGTTGTCGCGAATAAGATGAAGACGAGCATTTGTGCAAAAAGCGCTGCAAAAAAAACTGCGGATCCAGTGACTCGGCGAATAAAGAAAGCTGTCAGGAACAGACCCAGGATGCTGCCATAGAAAACCGATCCAAGGATGTTGCCCGCTTCGATAAGGTTTTCGACCAGACTCGCAAATGACGCGACGCCGATAGCGATCAAACCCCACGCGGCTGTTAGCGCCTGCGCCGCAACTACGTAATGATGGTCGCTGGCGTTCGGCCGAATTAACGGTCGATAAAAATCGATCGCGGTAGTGGAGCCGAGAGCGTTGAGAGTTGCTGCCATTGCAGACATGGTGGCGCACAAAATCACTGCGATGAGTAATCCGACAATTCCATGCGGCATCTGTTGAAGAATAAAAGTGATGAACACGTAGTCCGATTCCTTGCTTTTCGGATCCACGCCAGCTTGCACGAGAACTGCCTTGGTTTGATCCCGCAACGCGTGGGCCTCCGCGTCGAGTTTGCGCACCTGGTTCACCGCCGCCTCGCGCTCGCTTGATGCCGCAGTCGAAAGAACGCGAATTGCAGCGCGTTTTTGCGTGAAGACTTCATCGAATTGCGTCTGCAACTGCGTTAGCTGTGGCGCATATCCGCTTTCCATCGCGCGCTGGTACGCAGGTTGATTGAAGTAAGCCGGCGGTTTTTCGAATTGGTAAAACATGAAAACAATCGCGCCGAGAAGCAGAATGAAAAACTGCATGGGCACCTTCACCACGGCGTTGAAGAGCAATCCGAGCCGGCTTTCTTTGAGCGAGCCTCCCGCGATGTATCGTTGGACTTGCGATTGGTCCGCTCCGAAATACGACAACGCGAGGAAGAATCCGCCGATCAGGCCCGACCAGAATGTATATCGCTTGTGCGGGTCTACGGAGAAATTGACCGCCTCCAGTTTTCCCATTTTACCTGCGACCGACAGCGTGTTTTGAAAGGAGAGGTCAGGCGAAAGCCGGTAAACGGCGACTGCAAATGCAATCGCCATGCCTACCAGGATCACGATCATCTGGTAGCGTTGCGTGATACTGACAATCTTGGTCCCGCCGATGACCGTGTAGATAATTACCAGACCGCCCGCGAGCCAGATGGTCAGGTTCAAACGCCAGCCGAGCAACGCGGACAGAATAATGGCGGGCGCATAGATCGTAATACCGGCCGCGATCCCGCGTTGGATTAGAAACAGAAATGCGCCGAGCAACTGCGTCTTTCGATCGAATCGTTCGCCAAGGTACTGGTAGGCTGTGTAAACCTTCAGCCGCTGATAGATCGGAACGAACACTGCGCAAACGACAATAAGCGCGAGCGGTTGCCCAAAATAATTCTGGATAAAACCTATGCCGCTTTCATATGCCTGGCCAGGCATGGAAAGGAAGGTGATCGGCCCGGCCTGGGTTGCGAGCACTGAGAGGCCGATAGTGGCCCATCGAATACTCGCGTCGCCCTTAAGATATTGGCCTAACGACGCGCTGCCGCGCGTTCGCCACAAGCCGTAGAGTGGGATCGCCAGGATCGTGGCGACGAGAACTAGATAATCCAGCCGGTTCACAAGAACCGGACGGTGAACAGGTAGAGAAGCACTACCTCCACCGCAAAAAGTGAAAGCGCCAGACCGTACGCTTTGCGCCAGGAACGCGCATCCGGATTAGCATTTACGGCGCTCATTTTCCCAGGGACAACATGTTGGCGAATAACCGATATGCTCCAGGGACTCCAGCCGGCAACTGCCGGAACCAGGAGTAGCTGGTGTAGATGAAGAAACCGTTGCCGGACTTTGCGACCAGCAGACCGCCGTCCAGCGGTTTTTCCTTTGGATCGTTGCACGACAGGATTGGTGTCCAGGCAGGATCCCATTTGTCAGGAAAATAAAGCCCGCGTTCCTGGACCCATCCATCGAAATCCTTCGGCGTGATTTTGTTTGGGTTGTTCATGAGCGGGTTATCAGGTGCCAGAACACGCACTTGTGCATTTTCGTCAGTGACGCGGTCCCGTGAAATTTCCAACGGATATGGCCCAAACTGGTCGGTCTTCAGATCCGCCAGTGTGTTGTACTGCGCGATGGCAAGTCCGCCTTCCTTTACGTAGGCAAGTAATTCCGGAAACCAATTGGAAATTCGATCCTGTGTGTTGTATGCGCGAATTCCCAGCACAACGGCGGAGAACTGTGCAAGATTCTTCGCGGTGATCTCGGGTTCGCTCAACATCTTCACTGAATACCCGATTTGTCTCAGGCTTTCCGGAACGTCATCACCCGCGCCGGGAATATAACCGATGCGCTCGCCCTTCGTGCGAATATCCGCTCGAACGAGTTTCGCTTCCGCCGATGGCATTAGCGTCTGGACCCCGATGTGCGGATAGGAAATGCGCACACGCTCGAGCGAATAATCACGGCCATTGATTGAAGCGATTGCTCGCAACGTGCCTTCGCCAGTTTGATCCGGTGGTTTGACGCTAAACGTAGCAACCATCTCTGCGTTGGTTGCTTTTAAGTCTATTGGGATAGACGCCGGAGAAACCTGCCATCCCTGCGGTGCAGCCAGTTTAAGTTCTCCTTTGACAGGACCGGTGGCTGCGGTGACGCGCACTGAAACAGATTTGGGCTGGTTGGTCGGGAATACGAAGACTTTGTCCAGAACGTTTACGAACGCAGGTGGCGCAATGACCAACGTCCGTGGCGGTTCGCCCGCAATCGCATCAGCTGTGCGGTACTGCGTGTCGACGATGTAGCGCAGCTCTTGTCCGTTTACCTGCAAGACGATCTCGACCGGAAGAGCAGGGGGATTCTCCGGCAGACCGATGAGCTTTTGATCGTCGACAGTGAAGGTGCCGAGCGTACGAGGCTTACGAAGCCAGTATGGTTGCGAATACGGAGCATCGTCTGGAATCTTGCACGAGAGATCCTTTGTAATGAGTTCGTTCGATGGAAGCGCCGCATCGATTTTGTTTGAATCACCAGTGTTGGGGAACCGCGCTTCTTGCAGTGTAACTGGAATGTTCGAGCGATTGATTGCTTCGAGCTTTATCGCTGCTGTTTGCCCGGGTGTGAACGTTTCGGTCGCTGTCGACGCTTCCACATGCAAGCCAAGACATGCGGCGATGATCTTATCCAACTCTGCTTTTTTCCCAGCCATCCAGAACTCGTCCTGAATTCCACTGATCGCCTGCCGCAACTTGAACAAGTCAGGCAAAGACGCAGCCGGATCGGCGGGATTAAACTTTGAGATGATCTGACGAATTTCCGTCGCGACGGATTCGGAATTCGCAACGCGCGACCAGGTCGTGTCGACTCCTTCCAAAAGTCCTGCCGTCATCGGCTGACCTTTCAACGGTTTGAAATATTCTTTCCGTGCGCCGCGTCGCGGCAGGCCCCCCACGCCCTGGCTCTTGTGCATGCTTATACTGGCAGCCGCGATTTCCGTGTACGCTTTGCCGAGAAGCGGGTTGTAACCGCCAGCTTCCAAGACTGTCAGACCGGTCGGATCGAATGGAATATTCCGGTTCGAAAAGAAAAACGGAGACGTGTTCCAAACCAGCCGCTTTGCTTGCCATGGCTTCACGAAAGCCAATTGCTCTGGAAAACGATTCGGGTCGGCTGCTGCTGCAAAGGCTTCCGTTGCCAGAATCGCTGACGCTGTGTGATGGCCATGCGTCTTGTCATCCTCGGGACTAAAACGCGTCACCATCACATCAGGCCGGAAATTCCGGACGACCCAGACGACGTCAGCAAGAATTTTGTCGTGGTCCCAGATATGCAACGTTTCGTCAGCCGTCTTCGAAAACCCGAAATCAAGGGCTCGTGTGAAGAATTGCCTGGCATGGTCGATGCGTCGCGCGTCCAGCAACTCCTCTGTTCGAATGACTCCGAGGCGCTCGCCCAGTTCGGATCCCAGTATATTTTGACCGCCGTCGCCGCGCGTAACTGAAAGATAAGCGGCGTCATAAAGCGAACCGTTCGACCAGAAGGCCATCAGATTCGTGTTTTCGTCATCCGGGTGCGCCGCGATGTAAAGCACGCGTCCAAGCACGTTGAGCTTTTGCAGTGCCAGCTGAATCTCGCTGGCGTTCATCTGATCTGGAGACAACAACGGCGGCGCATCCGCAGAATGAGCGGTGCCCGCGATGGCGAGGATCGCGGCTACAACCACCGCTCGCCAACCGCGATTGCTGTAGCGGTCGTCTGTGAGCGCTGCGCGCAACGACGCACTTTCCGGTGAGCGTCCCATCGAGGCTATCGTTCCAAGTCCGAGATAGCCCGCGTTACTTGTTGATGTCCTGCTTCGCCTGGAGACGATCGATCAGCCCCTGGATAGCCTGCTTTTGCCCCTCGCTCGGGGCGGCAGTTTGCGCCTGTTTCGCATCGGTCAGCGCGCCGGCAAAATCACCAGCTGTGGATTTAAGGCGGGCCTGAGCTAAGTATCCGTACACTCCGTTCGGAAAGCGCTTGGCAACCTCTTTGAAGATCTCCATCGCTTCAGCAGCCTTCTTCTGATTCTGCTGCTGTCGACCATACGTATACAGCTGTGGCGCATCGGCTTTCTCTAGCGCCTTGTTCCAGGCGGTTTTCGCTTCATCCTGCTTGTTCAGCGCCTTGAGGATATCCGCTTTGGTGCTGAGATTTTCGAACCTTTCTTCGTTCTGAATTGAGAGATTGGCCCAACGCAGCGCTTCATCCAGGTTAATCTTTTTGGTCAAACAAAATTGCGCTGCCTGATCCGGGGCTTGCCAGGCAAACTGGCCTGCGCCTTTCATTTGGGCTTGAATATTCTTCAACGTCGCTTCCGCATCGTTCACGGAGACGGTGAAAGGGATACCCAGTTTCTCCCACTTCAGAGTCACCGCCGTCGAATTTGGCTTCAAATCTTCAAACTCGAATTCAAGCGCGTCTTTGGTCTCGGCAAGAGGACGGGGTTTCACATCGACACGCAAAGCGTCGTCCTTCTGGTCGTAGCTGTAGCTTCCCCAGCCAGTGTTTGTTTTTGAAAAAATCACCGTGCACGAATCCGCGTTCGGAATCATATGCAAGCCATAAAGACCCTTGGCGAGCGGCTTCCCCTCCACCGAAACATCATCGCTGAATTCAACCGTCGTGTTTTCATTAGCGCCTGCGCGCCAGACTTTGCCGTAGGGGACAAGAGCACCCCAAATTTTTCGCCCGTTCACCAGTGGGCGATGGTAGTTGACTGTGACATCCGTCAACGCAATGCGCTGTTTAACCTCGGCAGCCTGGCTGACATCAGGCGTCTTCAAATCGCTCTGTGCGAAAGCGATTTGTCCGAGCCCGACAATGGCGAAACAAAGAGCGAATAGCTTAAGCGTGATTGTATTCATAGTGTGGCGGTTACACTTCCCAGATTTTCGATACTGCGCTACCAGATAATTCAGAGAACATTCAGAATTGTCTTTCTGTCATTCCGAGCAAAGTCGACGAGTCTCTGGTTGTTTTTTGATAATGCGTTTGCCCGCAACTTCGAGAGATGTCTCGACTTCGCTCGACATGACAATCAGCGAAGGGTGCGCCGTTAGTCGACCTCGTATGTCGTAATCTCGAGCTGGTGGCCATCGGGATCGCGGAAATAAATCGAGTGCGCGATTTCGTGATCCTGGAATTCGAATTTGATTCCGTGCTTTTCCAGTTCCCGTTGCGCGGCACGAAAATTCTTGTGGTTCGCGCGAAAGGCGAGATGAAGCATTCGAATTTCGCGTTGCGCGGATGTTTTCGGCTCCTGGTTCGCGGGGAATAAGGCGATCCCAGTCTTTCCTTTGCCGATGAAAGTTGGCACTCCGTTCCACATGCCATCATGAAGTCGCTCGAACCCAAGAACGTCGATGTACCATTTTGCCGAGCGCTCAATATCGCGCACGCCCATTGCTATGTGATCGATGCCTTCGAGTTCCATCGGATATTGGACCGAATTTACAGAATTTTTAGAATGCTGGGAAAATAAGGTTGGAACGCGTTGTCCTCAACGCGTTGGCAACTGCCGGGGCTCGTTCCAGTAATTCACCGCCATGGCACGCCCACTCAATGCCAGTCTAATCGGTCATCGAGTTTACCATTTCGCAACGCGTCAAGGAATGCCGCGTAGTCTTTGAACGGACCTCCAATAGCCTGCCAAACCACTTTCGGTTTCGCTTCATTCTTCACCAGTTTGGCAACCAACACATGAAACGTGTGCGCGATTCCGCCACGCTCGTAATGCACAATGTAATAGTCGCCACCGGTCGCGGCCCAAATGAGTCTTTTAGCTGGAAGCGTTGGATCGCTAATTGCATCAGTTACGTTCCAATTCCCGCCCGGCTCTGCGAGTTTGTCGCCGCAGAGCGCGACGATTGCCGACGGCAAATCGTTCGTGAGGTGAACTTCATGAAAACGTGAAGAGTCCTGCAACACCTTGCGAACTTCTGCCGAAAGCTTTGTTACATCCGCGCAGCACAAGCTGTGCATCGCGATAGCGAAAACCATGCAAAGCGTAACGTGCTTCATCATCGTGTCGTCATCGTCCCTTTTGGGTGGCCCGCTCTCGGATGTAAATGTATCCATGCCCGTCATCAATGTCTGCTCTGCACGTCGGAGCTTTCTGTCGAACAACTTCACGGGCGACGCGCTCCAGAATTTCACGTCGTCGCTCGGCCGCCCAGGCATATCGGCTGCTCCAGAGGGCTACATCCCCCGTCCAAATAATTGCGACTGTGTCGTCGCCGCCAAACTCCCAGTAGAAGGAGATGCAACCGGAAGGCTCGTGGTAGTTCACTGAACCGCTGCGGCCGCTCTGAACAACCTCAACGCTCCACTGTTCCGGCGTCGGACTGGGCATCATATTCGGAACCGCCAAACGGATTCAGTTCAGCCGTGACGCCGAGCACTAGCGAGCGGAAGTCGACTGCGACGATTGGTTGTCGGTCGGGATTAGACCTCTTCCCATACCACGCTCGGTGATCTTACCCTTGGAAACTGAATACTGAAACGACCATCGACCCCCATCGGTCGGCAACCAACACTGATTGCTATTTCCGTGAAGCGTCACGATGCCATCCCGGGCGAAGGCGACACCCAGCGCTTTTTTCAAGGCCTCGTCGGGTTCAACACGAACCTTAAGAACGATCTCATGATAAATCCCGGGCTTGTTCTTAGCCTCCACGTTTTGCGGTGCGTCCTCCGGAAGGATGAAGTCGAGACCGATTCTTCTATGAATTGGCTTTTCTTTGAACGTCAGAGTTAAAGCCCCAAGAGCAACGTTCTTTCGCGTCAGTATGAACTTAATTCCCTTATCGGTGAGGGTACCCGACACATCGCTTTCTGCGACGTCAATCTCCGGTCCGTCGCTCTCATCGTAAATCCAAACGCCCATTTGGCCGTCCAATTGAATTTTTCCCATGTCATGGAGCGGCTCGGGATATTCAAAGAAAGTGTTCGGATTGCTACAGCATGCGCACCCCGAAACAAGGGAGGGTCTAAACACCAGGATTACCACTAAAAGAATCGCAAGGATGCAGTTTGACATATTGCTCCTAAACTGGGTAACGAGATAGAGATACGGCACGGCAGGGTATTGTGGCAATCACATTGAATTGCCTGGCGTCGGGCCTTGGTTTAATCCGATTGGTTAGACCTTTCGCTGAACGAACTCACCAGTCTTGCCGGTAACCAGCTTTCGAACTTCGAGCGGCAACGCGGTGCCGCGCCGCGCGAACTCATAGAGCACTATGTTCGCAGTGAAAGATGATTACTGCCACGCCGCAGCGTGGGCGCGCACTGGTGAATTGAAACCTTTGAGGGTTACTTCACCGACGTCCTCGAACGAGAGTGCTTTGCCGAGGCACAGCTCGGTGATTGCGTTCGAGACAAGGATTTGCTCCGGTTTCGCGTGGGCGCAGAGGCGGGCAGCGAGTTGAACTGTCGATCCAAAAAGATCGTTGTGTTGCTCGACGGGTTCGCCGACTGCCGCGCCAACCCGGACCTTGAGCGAACGCTTGGGATTTGCTTGCGCATGCTTGTTCAACTCGCGTTGGATCCGAATTGCACAGCGAACCGCGGCCGCTGGTGAGACGAATGACGCCATGATACCGTCGCCAGTGTGCTTTATTTCGCGACCGCCTGATGCAGCCAACGCATCGCGGACGACGACGTCGTGTACCCCAAGGATTGCAAGGGCTGCTTCGTCGCCTAACGATTGAGTTAACGTCGTCGAATTTACAACGTCGGTGAACAGGATCGTGCGGACCCCGGGATCCCGATCAGCGCCACCACCAGGCAGAAGGACTGCTCCAGCTGGATCCGTTTCCATTCCGCCGAGGAACACCTCTGCAACGTCGGGTTCCACCTCAATAATCTTCTCGGGCATCATTCCGTGGGCTTCACGATGAACTTGCTCTGCCGCCTCGGCATTCGGGGCGTGGGCGAGACAAAAAACTTTCTTACCGCTCTCATTGACCCAGTATTTGCTATACTTGACGCCATATTTCTCCTGGACCTCCATGTCTTTCGCATGCGCTTTGGCGACGTCTTCGGGAGTTGTTCCGTCATCGAGATTGTGAATGTCCATGTACAATGGCATAGGCGCAGATTTTACCGAGATATGACGCTGTGCAAAACGCTGATCTCGGCGGGTTTACTCAACGTCTGGTAAACGACGCAGTAACGCTCGGTGAGACGAAGTAGTGTCGCGATCTGCTCTTCGCTCGCGTCGGTGTCCAATTCGACGTTCAGTCGAATCTGCTTAAAACCGACGGGCACATCTTTGGAAACGCCCAGTGTGCCACGAAAATCAAGGTCGCCTTCAGCGCGAACTTTCGCGTCACGCAACGAAATGCCGAGAGCAGTAGCCACTGCGCGCAATGTGACGCCTGCGCATCCGACCAGCGCTTCGAGCAACATGTCGGCGGAACATGCGCTCTGCCCATTACCGCCAGTCGCCGGATGAAGTCCCGCTTCAACACGCGATTTTCCGGTTTCGATTTTGCAGGTCATGTTTTCGCCGAGACGTCCCTCGGCACGCAGCGTGACTAATGCTGTCTCAGGACGATCGCGGTACTGTGCTTTCAGCGGCGCTTGCAATGATCTCAACTCGTCGGCAGTCATTGCATCATTTTCACGCGGTAAGGCATGATTTTCAAAATCTGAATAAGTAACAGCTCGTTTACTCCGTGAATGTATTGCCTCTCCCTTCGCAAGAGAGAGGCGGACTTATCCGAGCTGGCCCGGAGATGACTAGGTCGGTTTAATGTTCTGATTCACGCGGAAGAAATTATCGGGATCGTATTTCTTTTTAATCCTGGCCAATCGGTCGTAATTGCCGCCGTAGGTTTTCTTCACGCGTTCCTCGCCTTCATCACCCATCAGGAAATTTACGTACGCTCCGCCAGCGGAAAACGGATGCACAGCATCGTAATAGCTCTTCGTCCACGAAACGATTTTCTCCTTATTCGCCGGATCAGGATCAACACCGACGATCACCTGGGCCCACATCGCATCGCGATAATTCCAAGCAGTATCATTTTTGCCGACACGTGCTGCGGCGCCGTTGATTGGATACATATGCATGGTCGAATGCATTGTCGGAAGCGCTTCACCGAAACGGATGTTCTGCGTTATCGCTTCGTCGCTTATCTCATTTAGGAAATCGGCCCGCCAATACCACTGCAGACCCGGCGGGTAAAGCGCATCGAACATGCTTTGTAACGCCGGCTGCGGCAGCGGCCCCACGAAATCCAGCGCCGGCTTTTTGAACGCCCGGATCGGTTTGAATGTTTCTTCCGCTTTCTCCTGTGGGCCTGCGTATGCCCAGACGACCCCGCACATTTTTTTCATGTGCAGATGTTCGGGGAACGGCGGAGCAGGCGGGACCGTAAGAAACGCGAAAAACCCATTCAAATCATCGGCCGCCGCCGGAATCAGATCGCGATACCATTTCATTACGTCTGCTGCCTCGCTCAGCTCGTAAAGCATGGGGCCGGCATAGAGCGTGTCGATCGGATGCAACTTGAATGTGAACGACGTAACGACGCCAAAATTGCCGCCGCCCCCGCGGAGCGCCCAGAACAGATCGGGATTTTCGTCGGCACTGGCTTTCACAAATTTGCCATTCGCCAGAACGACATCGGCCGAAAGCAAATTATCGATGCTCAGACCGCATTTCCGGGTGAGATGACCGACGCCGCCTCCGAGGGTCAATCCGCCGACCCCAGTGGTGGAAATGACGCCGCTCGGCGTAGCAAGTCCGAACGCGTGCGTCGCATGATCGACATCGCCCCAAACGGAGCCACCGCCAACCGTAACCGTGCGTGCCGTGGGATCGACGCGCGTGTATTTGATCGGCGCGAGATCGATCACCAGACCGTCATCGCAAATTCCCAGACCGCCTGCGTTATGACCGCCGCCACGGATCGATACAAGCAGATCGTTTTCGCGCGCGAAATTTATACAGCGGATTACGTCGGCGACATCCACGCACCGCGCGATTAACCGCGGCTTTTTGTGGATCATTGCGTTGTAGACCTTGCGGGCTTCATCATAATCTGCGTCGCCCGGCTGGATGAGTCCTCCTCTGAGGCTTTGTTTTAGTTCGGCGATGGAATCTTCGTTTGGCATAGTAAGAAGGTTGTAACCAGACAGTTATACCGTGTTGCCGGACGATCAAGGAGAACGGCCTCCCAGCCGTTGATTTTAGATTTCAGCGCTCCCCCGTCTTTGCCGAGGCTACCGTGGGCAGTCAGGTCGCCGCTGCTTGCACTGCGTCGGCACTCTTTTCCATTGAAACTGATATTCAGTTACGATTAGCCTGTCGGCAGAGGCGACCCCGTAATGTCTCTCCCATACAGATCCTGGACGCGGCGCGATTTCTTGAAAATCGCTGGCCGGGCAGGATTGCTCGGTGCTTTTCCCACGCTCGCCAGCGCAGCTGCCGCACTTGAGCCGGACACCATTTGCGTCTCGATCATTCACACGACGGATTTGCATGGCCACATTTTGCCGACGTTCGATTACGACGGGACTGCTGATCGCGGCGGTCTGGCGCGTTGCGTCACGCAAATTCGGCGATGGCGGCGGCAAAATCCGAACTCAATCCTGATCGACGCCGGCGATGTTTATCAGGGCACTGATGTTAGCCTCCGGAACAAGGGCGAACTGATGATCGATCTTTTCAATCATCTCAAATACGACGCGTGGGTGATCGGCAATCACGAATTCGACTGGGGGATCGAACCGTTTACTAATGCGCTACAAAAATCGGCCATGCCAGTGCTGGGTGCGAACACAACATTGGACGGAAAACCAGCCGGCTCTCCTTCCGATTCGCAATGCCCGTTCGCAAAGGTTCAGCCCTTTATCATTAAGGAAATTGCGGGCATCAAAGTCGCAATTATCGGGGTCACAACCCCGGGCATGTCGTTCTGGCTTCCGCGCGAGTTTACTGTTGGGATCGATTTTCAACATCCCGTTGAGCCGGTACGGCGCGCCATTGCGAAAGCGAAGAGGGAAGGCGCGGACGCGATTGTGTTCACAGGCCACATGGGACTAAAGCCGCGCACAGGCGGTGATGACTTTGCGAACACGGTGATGGCGTTAACTTCCGAGTTCCCCGATGTCGCAGGATTCATAGCTGGCCATACTCATCAGCTCATTCCGAATCGCCTAACGAATCGTGTGCTATTTACGCAGGCAGACCATTTCGGAATCCATGTGGGGCGCGTCGATCTGTTGTTTGATCGGAACTCGAAAAGGTTGCTACGTCGTGAAGCGATCTGTGAAATGATGGACAGCCGTTGCGATCCGGATCCAGTGATCCTTTCCAGGGCAGGCTCGCAGCTCGGTGAATCGGAAACTGCGCTGGCACAACCGATCGGCGAATTGGGAGAGACCTTGCACGCTCGCGGCCGGGGAGGTGAGCCAAGTGAAATCGAGAAGCTGATTGGAGTCGCGATCACAGAGACCTTGGCGGAACGGAGCATTATAGTCGATGCGGTCATGCATGGCGTCTTCGATGAAAACGCCAAACTTGCCGCAGGCCTAACGACAGTATCCGACATTTGGAATATTATCCCATACGAAAATCTCATTGTTACCGCCACGCTTTCCCCTGACGAAATTAAAAGCGTGATGGAAGAAGTGTATGCCAGTCGTGAGCCACGAAGTTTGTTGGGGATCGCACTAAGAACGGAGGGCCGCGGTCCAGACCGCAGGATCACCTCAATGACATTTGCAGATGGACGTGCGCTGCAGCGCGACAAGAGGTACGCAATCGCAGTCAATAGCTTCGACGCGCGGAGCGGCGGTCACCATTTCATGAAATTGCGAGCGTTGCTTGACCGGCCGGAGGCGAACTCTGTTCTGCATCCCGTGCAAACACGCGACGCCGTCATCGATTACTTCCGGCGGCACAAAGTTGTCCAAAGGATTGCCGCGGTGACGCCGCTGGGGGTCGCGGCTTGATCTCACCAGTTCGTTCTTGCAAAAAGCGCCGCTTTCGCTTGCCTATTTCGCCATGCGACCTGGGATTTATTGCTTCGTTGGTTTGTTGATGAGTTTTGGTCTCGCTTCAGCGCAGACGCCAAAACCCGGATCACCATCTCCGTCACCGACGCCGAACCTGCCGGAGATCAGGCCAGCGTTGGTCGGAACCGCTCCAAATTCGCTCATCAACACGATAGACAGCGCCGACCTGATCAAGAAGGGACAAAAGGAAGCCGCGGTAATGTTTACCTGTCTCGTCGCGCCGACTGGCGACGTAGTTCGTAGTGGTGCTTATCGTGGCACGCACGGGTCCGAACTGCTGGAGAAGGAATTACTCAAACGGCTTTCGACTGCCAAGTTCATTCCAGCGGTTCACAATCAGAAGACGGTCGTCGCCGTTTTTTATGGGACAGTGAAATTCGCAGTGGTGAATGGGAAGCCGCGGCTGCGAATTTTTGCCAATCAGCAACTCGAAGAAGTGGACAAGGAAACCGATTTCATCGACCCGCAACCGTTCGTCGGGCAGAATCCAAAGGACCCAAACGACTCAAAGTTCACCGGTCTGCATTACCCGGACACAGGTAGTACGGTGGCGCTTACTGGCTCTGTGGAGTTAGGACTGAGCGTCGATGCGAAAGGAAATCTGACGAACTTGCAGGTCTTATCCCAGGAACCGCCGCTGCTTGGTTTCGGTGATGCGGCGTTAACCGATTTCAGCGGCGCGAAATTCATACCAGCCTTTCGTAACGGCCAGCCGGTCGAATCCAACGTGAAAATTCCGGTTTACTACAAGCCGTCGATGTAACTCGCGCGATCCGAACGAAAAGGGGTAGGGCCGCTTGAAGAACAAGGTTGTTAGCGCGTCTTTTTTCAGACGCGATCCGCTGACGTGCGCACGCGAACTTATCGGCACTGAACTGATTTGGGACGAATGCTCAGGAGTCGTCGTCGAAGTGGAAGCGTATGCGGCAATCGATGATGAAGCTGCGCACACTTTTACGCGTCCGAGCGCGCGGAGCTTTATCGAGCGGAACAAAGCGGGCGCGGCGTACGTTTACTTCAACTACGGGGTGCACTGGATGTTAAACGTGCTGGTGAAAGGCGACGCGAACGGTTTTGTTTTGATTCGCGCGCTGGAGCCGCGGCGAGGGGTCGAACTGATGAAGCGCCGTCGTGGAGTTAACAATCTCCGTCAGCTTTGCTCCGGCCCGGGCAAAATCACACAAGCGTTTGCTATCACCGGCCGGGATCATGAGATGGATCTGTGCTCCGATCCGCGGCATTGCTTCGTCTTCAACTCAATCGAGACTTTCGGCGTTGTAGCGGACAAACGCATCGGCATCAGCCGCTCTGAGGATCTGCCATGGCGATTCACACTTCGCGATAGTCCTTTCGTCAGCCGCACGGTAAAAGTGGAGGGCAGAACTGCTGCTGCGCCGAGACGTAGGCAGGCTCGCGGAAGGTCGCCCCTCCATTGACTCGTACCACGCTTCATCGAAATTCTTTGTTTCGATGAACAAAACCAAACAGCGCCTTTTGCTCGGCATGAGCGGTGGAGTGGACTCCAGCGTCGCCGGATATCTACTGCGCGAGCAGGGTTACGAAGTCATTGGCGTGACGATGAAGGTCTGGCCGCAGGACTGTATCTCGCGAGCAGAGGACAAATGCTGCGGGCCACAGGCGGTCGCCGATGCGCGCAGCGTGGCGCATGCCCTCGGCATCCCGCATTACGTGGTTGATGAAGCCGATCAGTTCGAGCGCGTCGTGATTGATTATTTCGCCAGTGAATACCAGGCCGGCCGCACACCGAATCCGTGCGTGATGTGCAATGAAAAACTTAAGTTCGGTAATCTCTGGAGCAAAGCGACGGCACTCGGCTGCGATTACATTGCCACCGGACATTATGCGATCATTGAGCATCACGCTGATCACGCCCTGCTGCGCAAAGGCATCGATCCCCGCAAGGATCAGTCATATTTCCTTTTCAGCCTGCGCCAGCCGCAATTGCGACGCGCGCTTACACCGCTGGGCACGATGACCAAGCCGCAGATCCGGGAGATCGCCCACTCGTTAGGCCTGAAGGTCGCGGACAAGATCGATAGCCAGGAAATTTGTTTCGTTCCCGGCAACGACTACAAGGCATTTTTGCGCTCGCATCTGGGTGAAGAGGAATTTCACCGCGGCGAAATTTACGACGTCAATGGGAATCTCGTCGGCGAACATGACGGCATCGAGATGTTCACGATCGGTCAGCGCAAGGGGCTGCCCGGCGGTTCGCCGCGTCCGCGTTATGTGGTCGATCTCGATCCGGCAACAAATCGCGTCATCGTAGGCGATGCCGACGATTTGGTTTGCGAGGAGTTCGAGATTGATCGTGTGAACTGGCACCCTGTGGGCGATCTCGCGAGAAGTGTGAATGGAGCGGCAAACTCCCGCGAGCCCGGCGTCGCAAAAACTCCGCCCTCCACGAGCTTCACAGCAAGCGTGAAAATCCGATATAATCATCCAGGAACGCGCGCGACAGTCACGCCCCTGGACAACGATCGAGCCCGCGTGCGACTGGCCGATCCTCAGCGGGCGGTAACGCCCGGACAAGCTGCGGTGATTTACGACGGTGACGTTGTGCTCGGCGGCGGCTGGATTTGCCGGAACACTCCATCCCGTCATCCTGAGCAGAGCGAAGCGGAGTCGAAGGAGCCCGTGATCCTAGCGTAAAGTTATGCAACGGGATTCCTCGACTTCGCTCGGAATGACGGTAATTGCGTGACGGATGGCCGAAAGAATACTGCTCGCTGTAAGCACATTTCCGGACGCGGAGGTCGCGCGACGGATTTCGAACCAATTAGTGAGCGAACGCTTCGCAGCTTGCGCGAATATTTTTGCCTCTGTGGAATCGATTTACCGCTGGCAGGAAAAAATCGAGTCGGGGAACGAAACCCTGGTCTTTTTCAAGGTCAGCGAAGACCGACAATCTGCCTTTCAGGACAAGCTTCGATCGCTTCATCCTTACGATGTTCCCGAGATCATTTTTGTTCCAGTGGCGGGCGGACTACCCGAATACCTGCAGTGGGTTAGCGAGAACTGCGGTCAGGCTGGCTGACGTTTTTTGCCAGCCAGGTAAATCGCTACGCCAATCGCGTTCGCGATTGCGGTCACGGCGATGATTTTCACGGCGAAACTCAAGGGACTCGGAACATCGATGATCGGATAGATGGTGAAAAAAATCGCCGATAGCGCTACGGCAGCGCCGCAAATCGCAGCAATCCGCAACCAAATCGGAGCCGCCGTACGAATCGCTCCCGCGCCAAAGAGCGGAATCACAAACAACGTGGTGTAAACAATTCCGTAGAAAACATTGGAAGCGTTATCCACCAGTTGAAATGCTTCCTGAATGCCAGCGCCGATCTGGCTCGCGATGGCAATGGT
>Ga0207678_10002473_pt1 | contig 16788 bp, 7 predicted proteins | sample KBSC63metaG_FD_184319 | JGI IMG/M metagenome (GOLD analysis project Ga0207678, IMG submission 184319) | Corn rhizosphere microbial communities from Kellogg Biological Station, Michigan, USA - KBS C6-3 metaG (SPAdes) (version 2) | ecosystem: Host-associated > Plants > Roots > Rhizosphere > Soil ...
CCTCCATAAAGAAAGAGAATAAACGCAGTCAGATAGATCGGTGCCATTTGCCAACGTACACCCTCGACTATGACCTGGCAGCCAATCAGTAAGAGCGCAACAATGGCGATAGCCACGAACCAAGGCCTTTCGAAGCGACCAGAAAGAAGGCTCAGTATTGATACGACGACACACAAGGCCGCTGTAATTTCAAGAGGCCGCACTTTCGTGACTCCGTTGACAACCGAACTACCGAAGCTGACCGACTCCACCGAGGGTCCGGTCGGGATGCTAATTTAGAACTTGTGGTTTCGCAGGGATTTGGCACGCCCGCGAGACCAACACTTCCCATGCCGGCATGTCGATACCCGGACCGTGGATGTGACTGAACGCAATCTCCAAACAACCCGCTTATCGACCCGGAGGATCTGTTTGGACGACCGGGCCTGGCCTAGAGACCCGCTCAAATATCAAGCTTGTGCCCAGGCTCTGATCCTACCAGGCGCTCTCCGATTTGCTTCGCTAGCGCCTCCACATGAGGCCTGGTCATCATGGACGTATGATCGCCTGGAGTCTGGATTACTCGAAGAACGTTTCCTGCAACTTCACCCCATCCCAAGGTCTTATCGATACCGTATTCCGCAGTTCGGCCTTCAGCTACGAAAAGCAAGAACTCTCCATTGTACGGCCGCGGAACGTAGGCACGCGACGCATCAGCAAACAGATCAACATTGCTGCGAAGTTGCTTGGGCATTGTCCGGCCCATATGCTTGCTGATTTTGCGGCCAGTTTTCCAGACCAAATGGCGTATTCTGCTGCGGAAGAAAAGATCAATGTCGGCGGCAACATTACCAATCGCGCCGCGCATCATGTTCCTAAAGTACTTTCGCAGGCGATCCACAAGATAGATAGATTTAAATCTCAACAAGACGAACGGCGACAGGTTTTTATAATAGGCCGGATTTCCGGTATCGAATAACGCCAAAAGCGCAACTTCCTCACCCTGATCAACCAGAATCGTCGCAATTTCATATGCCACGATCCCACCAAATGACATACCGCACAATTGATACGGGCCACTTCTCTGAACGCGCCGGATTTCGGGAATGTATCTGAGAGCAAGCTCCTGGACCGTCGGGGACTTCTGAGCGCCATCGAGTTCTGGCGCACGCACGCCGAACACTGGCTGGTCATTATCCAAGCACGAGACCAAGTCGCGGTACCCCATAAGGTGGCCACCTCCGGGATGAATGCAGAATAGTGGCACCCTGGCTCCGGTCTCTCGCAGCGGAACAATAAGCGAATCCCCTCCCCCAGTTCCTCCGCCTAGCCTCTGAGCTAATTTCTCAATTGTTGGTGCGACTATGATTTCTGATAGATCAAGTGTGGTGTTGAATTCCTTCTCGATCTCGTGAATTAGGCGCGCCGCAGTAAGTGACTGTCCTCCGAGTTCGAAGAAATCGTCTCGAATTCCGATCCTGGATTGATCGAAAATGCCTTCAAAGACCTTGACGAGCCGCGTCTCATGCTCGCTTCTTGGTGCAACGTAATCCTGACTTGGCTCATTGCCGACCAACGGCGTCAGACCTGACCGCAACGGCGCGACTATGATGTCCGAGATAGGTTGCTCAGGGGATGACATAGAGTTCTGCAACAAATCACAGTAGTCGCTGAGCACACGACGGATGGTGCTACCGTCAAACAAATTCGAATTGTAGTCCATCTGGAAGTGAATTTCGTCCTGGCGCTCGATAATTGCCAGTTGAATTTCAAACGGTGTCCCCACCGTCTGGCTCGGAAGCGGCGCAACGTTCAAGTTCAGAAATTCGCGAGGGCGAATAAAAGCCGATTGATAAGTGAAATAAAATTGAAACAATGGATTCCGACCGCGCCTCGCACGTGGCTGCAACTTTTCAACAAGCGTCATAAACGGCAGGTCAGAATTCGCCAACGCGTCCATCGTCACATCGCGCGCCTGTCGCACGACGTCTCGCAAAGTGATATCATCCATCACATTCAATCGAAGAGCGATGGGATCAGCAAAAGGTCCCACCAATCCCTCGGTCTCTGCCCTTCGCCCCGCCATCGGCGATCCGATGACAACGTCCTCGCCACCCGAATGACGGCAAAGGACGATGGCGAAACATGCCAACGTCAGCATGAACATGGTGACGTTTTCAGACCGACTAAATTGCTTGAGAGCGCGACCAACCTCCGGCGGCAGGACGACAACCTCCATTGCACCCTTTGCAGGAGGTAACTTGGTGGGCGGGCGATCGGTCGGGAAGTCAAGGGTCGGCAGCGGCGCCGACAATCTTTTCGTCCAGAAATTCAATTGCTCATGCGCAGCGGCGCTGTTCAACCACTCTTCCTGCCACACCGAAAAGTCACTGTATTGGATCGGCAAGGGCGGCAACTGTGGCACCCTGTTTTCAGCGAGTGCTTGGTACACCTCCCAAAGCTCTCGTTGTATCAATCCCTGCGACCAACCATCGCAAGCGACATGATGGATAGTTACGACCAAAACATGGTGGTCGGGGTCCAAGCGGAACAGACATGTCCGAAACGGCACATCGCGGACGAGATCGAACGGCGTTGCCGCCTCAGCGCGAACCATATCAAGCATCGTGCCCTCGCGCTCCGAAGCTGCGACGGCCTCCAGGTTCGATACTGCGAGCTCGACCGTATAAGAGTCGGCGACTATTTGAAAAAGATCGTCGCCAGTCTTTCGTAGTTTGGTGCGAAGAATTTCGTGTCGTTCAACCAAATACTGTAAGCTCTTCTCGAGCAACTTTTCAGAGAGAGCGCCGGTAATACGAACGCAAGCCGGCACGTTTAGCATCGAGCTGCCAGAAGCAACCGTAGAGAGTAGCCAAAAACGCTTTTGCGCGATACTGGCCGGAAATTTATGCGCGCCTCCGGAAACAGCTTGGTCGGGTGTTTCCACGGTAGCGCTACCAGCATCCGTAAGAGAGCTATCTTCGGTCGCTGGTACTTCAGCAAAGCGTGGTTCGTCAATCGGCGAAGCACCCTTTAGAATTTCGGAAATTCTACGTTGCGGACTCGCTGCGACAACGTCGAGCACATGCCGAAACGTCTCAAGCATGCCCCTTGCGGTGGCCTCCACGTAGAGGTCAGTGTTATACTCCAGCGAGAGCCGCCACCCCGAAGCGCGCTCCACGATGAAAAAGTTTAAATCATAAAGCGCCCCTTGTGACTTCGAGGGCATCGAGGACATTCGTATTCCCGAAAATTCAAATTCAAAAGTTGAAGCATGGCCGTACTCACGCTGGCAACTGAAACTGACCGCATAACCTGATTCATGCCGAAGTTGCGAATTCGGATGGATCGCCTTCATGACCTCCTCGAGTGGGATGTCCTGATTGGCGAAAGCTTCCAGCACCGTTTCACGCACAACAGCGGCCATTTCGACAAAGGTCGGATCGCCGGAGAACTGGACACGGAAGATAAGATGATTGAGGAATAACCCGACAAGATTCTCAATGTCAGTGCGCGTGCGCCCAGCCATGGGCGACCCCACGGAAATATCATGGGCGCCAGCATAGCGATGCAGCACCAGCATGCAGGCAGCAAGCGTCGTAATGAACATCGTGCCGCCATTCTCGTCGCTGAACCGCTTCAGCGCGCCTGTCAGATCGCGCGGAAGCATTTGCGAAACAATGGCACTATTCACAGACAGTCCAGCAGGACGTGTGTGGTTCGTTGGCACTTCGAACCGTTGGTAATTGGCCAATTTCTGCTGCCAGTAGGCAAGTTGTCTTGCGAGCTCCGGACTCGCCAGCTGCTCATTCTGCCAAACGGCGTAGTCTCCAAACTGGATCGCGAGCTCGGAAAGTGGGGAAGGTTTACCCTCCGATATGGCAGAGTAGAGCTTCGCCAGTTCCTCCATGAGAATGCCGATCGACCATCCATCACAGACAATATGGTGGATCGTCAGCGTGAGAATGCTGCGCTCGCCTGCCATCCTGATCAGGCCAACACGTATCAAAGGACCTTTCTTGAGATCGAAGCCGCGTTGGGCTTCCTCGGAGCACAAGCGGTCCATCTCGGACTCGGCTTGCTCCGGAGCCAGCATCTGCAAGTCGATAACGCCGAGATGAAGTTCAAGCGTGGGATTAACGAGCAACACTGGTTTGCCGTCGATCACCCGGCAAAGTCCACGAAGAACTTCATGCCGCTTCACCAGGTTATTTAAGGCCTTCTCGAGAATTGCCTGGTCCACCGGACCCACGAGGCTCAGCCGAAAAGATCCATTGTACGCTCGATTGCCGGGATTTGCGCAATCTGCGGCCCAAATGCGCTCCTGGACCGCCGTCATCGGAAAGGCAAAAAAATCACCCTCACCGCTGTCAGCCGGAACAGCTGACCCCGGTTGTGGCAGCGGATCAACACTCCCGTGAAGATGATCAACCAGCGCTTTCATCCTGTTTGCAATTCCGTGATTCACTCAGCGTTGCCACCAACGCGATATTTTTGCCTTGCTACGCGAGTTATTGTAGGCGTCGGTTTGGTGACAACGGATTCGGACTTGTCTAGTTCGGCGAGTACATCCTGGATCGTTCGGAATTGCAGCACCATCCTTGGGGTAATCGGAAGACCTGCTTTCACCGCACGCGAGGTAATCTGGAATACGTGCAGTGAATCGGCACCAAGTTGAAACAAGTTGTCCGTCAAGCCCACACGCTCAATACCAAGAACCTCCTTGACGATGTCGGCAATCAGCTTCTCTCGTGCGGTATTCGGAACAACATATTTGTCCGACTTCGTAGCGGTCTGCGGCGCGGGAAGTTTTGCCCGATCCACTTTACCATTTGCTGTGAGCGGAAGGACCTCCAGCGCGACGATCGCGTTCGGCACCATATATTCTGGCAGATTTGATCTTAAGTGCTCACGTATCGCGGAATCGGTGGAAGCGGTTTCTTCTGCTGCCACATAGTAAGCAATCAGTCGCGTGACCGCCGTACCCGCACGTTCGGCGATGACGCAGGCCTGCCGCACGGTCGGATGGCGACGTAACACGGCCTCGATCTCATCGAGCTCGATTCGATATCCGCGAAGCTTGACCTGGTTATCGTTACGACCGAGAAATTGAACCGCACCGCTCGGCAGGAACCGTGCCAGGTCACCTGTCCGGTAAAGTCGTTCAACTGCTCCCGAGGACGTCAAACGTGTGATGAACTTCGCATCATTCAGCTCCGGGCTATTCAGATAGCCGCGCGCGATCCCATCACCGCCGATAAACAACTCGCCGGTCTTGCCAATCGGAACCGATTGCATATCGCGATCCAGAATGAAAACGCGGGTATTCGAAATCGGATAACCGATGGGCACCGGATCGAGCAGTTCTTTGCCGCCCTCAAACGTGTAGCAACATGTAAAGGTTGTGCCTTCGGTCGGCCCATAGCCGTTAATTAAGCGTAGATTTGGCAGCTTCTCGAGCACTTGGCGGACATGCCAGGGTGAGAGCACATCGCCACCTGCCAAAAGTTGACGCAAGGGACGCAAATCCTCGAGATGCTGCTCTACCATCAAGTGGAACAGCCCCGCCGTCAGCCAGAGGGTTGTGACTTTTCGCTTGCGAATGACGCGCCCAAGATCTTCTAACGATAAGGGCTGCGCCGGAAGAACAACAAGAGTGGCTCCATTCAGGAGCGCTCCCCAGACCTCGAAGGTTGAGGCATCGAAAGCAATCGGCGCGAACTGGAGGAAGACCTCCTGCGGTCCGAAGCTGCAGTAGTTCGTATTTTTGACGAGCCGCACGACCGAACGGTGTTCGACCAATACGCCCTTCGGTTGTCCCGTCGATCCCGATGTGTACATCGTATAGGCGAGATTTTCCGCTGCTGGCGACGATGCCGGATTGGCATTACTGGCCGAGCGAACCGGCGAGGTCGGATCATCAAGTGCGATGATGGATGTATTCAAGACAGAGAGCCCGAGATCAACCAGCGCTTTCTGCGTTACCAGGAAACGCGCCCCCGTGTCTGCGAGAATGTAATCTACACGGCTCTTCGGAAGTTTCGGATCGAGAGGGACGTACGCGCAGCCGGCCTTGAGAATGCCAACTATCGCGACGATCAAATCCACCGAGCGTTCAAAGCAAATTGCCACCATCTCTTCCGGCTTGACGCCGAGATCAAGAAGATGATGGGCGAGCTGGTTGGCTTGCGCATCAAGCTCACGATAGGTAAGCGACCGGTCATCCGACACGACCGCTATTGACTCTGGAGATTGCGCAACTTGTTCCTCAAACACGCGAACGATTGACTTGTCTCGCGGATAATCAGTCGCCGTGTCGTTCCATTGAGCGAACAGCTTCTGATCGACCGCCGAGAGATGCCCCGTTTTGCTCTCGTTCGCCGGACCTGCGTCCATTGGAAGGGCATCCACGGCCTGGGCCGAATCTGGCTGGGCAGACAGCAAAAGAACTTCCAGTGAGTGGAGCCAGGAAGCAATCGTTACTTCGTCGAACAAGTCGGTGTTGTAGTCACAATCGAGCTTAAGGCCCCGATCTGACTCGACGACGTTCAAGAAGATGTCGAAATTAACCGCACTCTTGGGATTGGGATCGACTTCTGTTTCAACTCCGGCAAATGCCCCCCCTGCCCCGAGCCGCTCCAGATTGAACTGGACCTCCATCAACGGCAGGCGACTCGGATCACGTGGGATGGCGAGTTTCCGAACCAGGGTACCATAGGTATAGGTCTGATGTTCGTAGGCATCGAGCAACGACTTCTTCATCTGCGCGAGCAACTTGGAGAACGCCAGCCCCTTTGAAAATTGTCCATAGATGGGAAGGAAGTTGACGCAATGCCCCACCAAATTCCCGCCTTCAACCAGCGATTGGGCGGCAGTCGGTATGCCAACAACTATATCATTCTGGTTGGAAAGGCGGTGGAGGACCGTCTGAAACCCGGCCAACAGAGTCACGAACAGCGTGCAGCCATTCTTTGAGCCCAGCTGCTTTATCTTGCTCAAGGACTCCGTGCCGATATACGTACGGTAGGTTGCCCCAGCATAAGTCTTGATTGACGAACGCGGCCGGTCCAACGGGAGTTCGAGAGGAGGCGGAATGTTCTTAAAAAGGCCTAGCCAATAAGATTCGCACGCTGCGTACTCGGCGGACTTTTGCGCTTCGATTTGGGATTGCGCATATTTGCTAAATGGAATGGCCGGGGGCAGCTCGGACGCACGACCTTCCAGCTTCGCTGCATACAACTTCGAAAGCTCGTCAGTGATGACGTTCGTTGACCATCCATCACAGACAATGTGATGCGATGTGAAATGCAAGGCGTGAAAGTCAGGCTCCAACTTCAGAAGTTGAGCGCGCACCAGCGGCCCGTTCGCCAGATCGAATGCTGTATGTGCATCCTCCGCCAGGATGCGCTTCAGCTCTTGATCCCGCAAAGACTGCTCGAATCCAGTCAGGTCGCGCAAGGCAATCTCCAGCTTCAGCTCTGGCGCGAAGCGCAGATTGCTGCCGTCCGGGTCAACCGTGGCACGAAGCGCATCGTGGCGTGAAATAACGGCATTCACCGCCTCTCTCAGCGCACCAACATTCAAAGGGCCGCGCACGTACCAGTTAAAAGATTCGTTAAACGAGCGGGAAGCGTCCTCGCCAAGCATGGCAGCCAAGAAGATCTCGCGCTGGGCCTCCGTCATCGGAGCGGCCAAGGGATCCCGCGAATGATCGGCCATCGGAGCAGATTCGTTTGGGCTGGTGGAAGCCGTCAGAAACTGCGCCTCCTGCATCTCAATGATGCATTCCTTGAACCTTCGAACGATTTCTTCAATGTCCGCATCGGAATGAGCGGTCGTAAGGAAGCATGGGAATCCTTCCCGAATATGAATTCCCTTTTCTCTCATATAAAAATAGAAAAGACCTGCCAGGCGATCGTCCGCCGGGAATGAGACATAGAAAACACTCCCAAAATTCTCAATTTTTGTCGGCACATTTCGTTGCTGCAAGAACTCGTTGAGCGTTTTGACCATTTGCTCGGTACGCTTGGTTAGCCCTTCTTGCAGAGACGGACCTTCCTCCTTGAGGTGCATCAACACTGCCTTGGTAGGAGCCAGCGTGAGCGGATGGCGAACGAACGTGCCCGCAAAGAAAGTAACGCCAACTTCCGGGAAGGAGTCGTCCCCGAATTGCCACGCTCCTCCGTCAAGAGCGTCCATGAAGCGCGACTTGCCGGCGAGAATCCCAATTGGCATCCCGCCTGCAACAACTTTTCCATAGGTCGCAAGGTCGGCCCGAATACCGAACAGCGCCTGGCAGCCACCCGGATGCACACGGAAACCCGTAATAACTTCGTCAAATACAAAAGCAGTTCCTGCTTGTTCGGTAATCTTCCGAATCTCTTTGAGAAACTCGACCGGCTGCAGACTCGGGTGACGACTTTGGACCGGCTCGACGATTACCGCCGCGAGATCGTGGGCGTTTTTGCGAATCCACTCGAGTGATTCCGGTGTTCCATAATCCAACACGATCATATTGGTCACGTTTTCCCGGGGAATACCCGGAGCGATCGGTACGGACTGAGGCTTGCCTTCCTTGTTCCTGAATCCCTTGACGAGCACCTCGTCGAACATGCCATGGTAGTCGCCTGAGAAGAAAACGACCTTGTTTCGACCCGTCACCGTACGCGCCACGCGCATGGCCGCGATCACTGCTTCAGACCCGGTGTCGCAGAACGTCATGCGCTCATTGCCGGTCATCTGGCAGAACATTTCCGCGATTTCTCCTGCCAAAGGAGACTGCGGCCCAATTTCAAATCCTTCGTGCAGCTGTTTCTCAATCGCGGCCTCGACAAAATCGGGCCGGTGGCCAAGCATGATCGAACCAAATCCATTGACGATGTCGATATATTCGTTGCCGTCAATGTCCCACAGGCGCGATCCCTTCGAGCGATCCGTGACGAGAGGATAAGTCATCTCTTTCCATAGCGAACGAAAGCCGGACACCACTCGCGGATCAGCGAGAGACCGCCGATTTTTTTGGATCAATTGCTTAGACTTGGGAGTCCGCTTGGTATAGCGCTCAATGAGAACCCCGAGGTGGGAAGTCTGGCTTTCTGTTAATCCTTCGCTTCCTCCCCCTTTTTGCGGCGGCTTATAAGGTCCAAACGGCTTGGATGGCTCCGCAGATGGCGCGGCTTCAGATTTTGTCGGTGCTGCGCTTGCCGCCGGGCGTGTTGGCTCAGCCGGCGGAACAACGGTCGCGCGCGGTAACGCAGGCGCGGAGTTCGCCGGAACGCCGCGCAGCGTGTCCAATTGCCGCGCAAACAACTGATTCATGGCCTGTAGCTGCTCGTGCATCAAGCGCTCGACCGAGCCCCGAGATGCGGTGTCATCGCTGGTGAAAACAGGTGCAGATGGCGCGATGGATGGGGAGGACGATCCAGTTACATCGGTGTCCGTGGCGGCCGCCAAAACTGGCGCAACTGGTTCGGGATTCGCGTCGGCAGGGAGGTTACGATCTAAATAACCAGCAAGGGCATCGAACGTGGCTTCATCTCCGAGAAGCTGACGAAACGTAACCTTCAGGCCGAATTTGGTTTGAATCGCCTGAGTCACCTGAGTCAGGAAAAGAGAATCGAAGCCCATCTCAAGGAATGTGGAAGCGCCATCGACCTCCGATAAATCCATACCCGACAGTTCTTCAAAAATTTCCGTCAGTTGCGCGCGAATTCGTGGCGTGCGGCTGGCTACTGTTGCGACCGGCGCTGCCTGAGCTACTATGTTCATGACTTTTCTCTCTTGATACATCTGAGAAGGCGTATCGGGCGATGATTGAAGGTTTTCGTTGCGCAAGTTCGATTTGGCATTGTCGGAGCTGTCAGGCTCATCCAGCCAATAGCGCTTGCGTTCGAATGGATAAGTCGGGAGCGATAGACGTTGCCGACGATCGCCTTGACACAAGGCAGACCAATCCAGCTTGATACCCGCAAGCCAAAGCGAGCCAACAGCCTTAAGTAGACTGGCCGAATCTCCGGCTCCCGTGTGGCTGCCGGATAGCGAAGACACAATGACCTGCTCAGCGGAGACCCCGGCCTGTTGACGGGCCAAGGTGCCCAGCACATTGCCGGGCCCAACCTCGAGGAGAATTGCGTTTGCATTCTTCCGAAGTTCGGATACGGCCCGAGCGAACTGCACCGGTTGACGCATATGCCGCGCCCAATAAGCCGGATCGGTCGCCTCGCGTTCTGTGATCCAGGTTCCGGTAACGCCGGACACGTAAGGGATCCGTGGAGCGTTCATTTTCATTTTCGCTACAACGGCAGCAAATGGCTCAATCAGCGGATCCATCATTGCAGAGTGGAACGCATGCGAAGTCACCAACCTGCTGCATGCAATTCCCTCGCTCGTAAGGCTCCGCTCAAATTGTTCGAGCTCATCAAGGGGCCCCGCCACTACGCATAGCGCGGCTGAATTTACGGCCGCCAGTGACAGCGTTCCATTCAGTCTTCCGACAACCTCGGATTCGGGCAATCTCAAAGAGAGCATCCCACCTGGCGGGATGCCTTGCATCAGCCGTCCGCGCGTCGCAACCAATTCAAGCGCATCCTCGAGCGAGAACACGCCGGAGACACACGCTGCGACAAATTCGCCCACGCTGTGTCCAACCATCGCCTGCGGGCGAATCCCCCAGCTCATCCATAGCTGTGCGAGCGCGTACTCGACGACAAAGATTGCCGGCTGAGCGAGGATTGTCTCGGTGATCCGCCGCTTCGCCTCATCCTTGGTGGCCTCGGTCGGGTAAAGAAACTCTCGCAAATCCAAACCCAGATGCGGCTCCAAAATCTTGGCGCAGCGATCGACTACTTTGCGGAAAGTAGGCTCATTCTCATAAACTTCGCGCCCCATATCAGGATGCTGAGACCCCTGACCCGGGAAAAGAAAACTGACGTCAGCATCCTTAATCGGCCGCAACCGCGTCTGAACCTTCTGACGATCCCGCCGCACCAACGCGTCGATCGCTTCACCGACGGTATTTGCAACTACAGTCCGGCGGCACGCGAAGGCTCGACGCCCGACCTGAAGCGTCCAAGCAACATCCGATAGTCTGACGCCAGAATTTGCCTTGAGAAATTCGGCAAGATTTTCGCTGGCCCGGTCGAGGGCCGCTTCGGAACGCGCTGAGATAACGAGCAGTTGTGATGTTTCTGTTTTTTCAGAAGTCGGCTGCTCGGGCGCCTGCTCGATCACGACGTGGGCGTTGGTACCCCCCACCCCGAAGGAACTTACCCCGGCGCGGCGAGGAACCCCGTTTGCCTTCCATTCAGACTTCGAAACATTTACGCGAAAGGGGCTATTCTCGAAATCAAAGTTGGGATTCGGCTTCTTGAAATTCAAAGTGGGAGGAAAAATCCCATGCTGAACGATAAGCGAGGCGTGGATCAATCCAGTTACGCCCGACGCAACATCGAGATGACCTACATTGGTTTTTGCCGTTCCAATCGTGCAGAATTGCGTCTTTGCGGTGCGCGCTCGAAAGCCCTGCGTCAAACCGGCAAGTTCGATAGGATCACCTAGGGGCGTGCCTGTCCCGTGTGCCTCGATGTATCCTATGCTAGCTGGATCGACTCCCGCGGTTTCATGGGCCAGGGAAATGACTCGAGCTTGCCCATCAATGCTTGGTGCGACGTAGCCTACTTTTGTCGAGCCGTCATTGTTGGCGGCAAACCCGGAGATCACGGCATAGATCTGGTCTCCATCACGAACCGCATCTTCCAGGCGCTTCAACATCACCACGGCCACGCCGCTGCCAAAAACGGTGCCCTTCGCATCGGCGTCGAATGCTCGACAACTGCCATCGGGCGACGTCATCCCACCTTCCTGATAGTGGGTGCCGCGCTTTTGTGGAAATGTGATCGAAGTACCGCCTGCCAACGCCATATCGGCCTGATATGTAAGCAAGGCTTGGCAAGCCTGCGTAACCGCGACCAACGAGGTTGAACAGGCCGACTGAATGGTGAAGCTTGGACCACGCAAATTAAGCTTGTAGGATACCCGCGTAGACAGAAAATCCGGGCTATTACCCATCATTTCCAAATAATTGGCGACCTGATAACCGCCGGTGAATTTCTCAATAAAGTTCGGCTCCGCACATACCCGCGACAAGAAGTAGGTACACATGCCTGCGCCGGCATAAACGCCAACAGATTCGCCGCAAGTTGACGGATCGTATCCGGCGTCCTCAAAGCATTGCCAGCAGCTTTCGAGGAACAATCTTTGCTGAGGGTCCATCAGCGCAGCTTCGCGCGGAAGGATCCCGAAAAACTCCGCGTCAAAAAGATCTACATCCTCAAGAACCGATCGCGCCCTGACATAATTCGGATTGGCAGCTAGTTCGGCCGCGTTCGGGACCTCCAAGTCCTCGACACGAAAGTGAGAAATGGACTCGATGCCATCGAGCTGATTTCGCCAAAATTCGCCTACATTTTGCGCGCCGGGAAAACGACCCGCCATGCCAATGATGGCAATGCCATCCAACCGGGGACTGCTATCGTTCATATGAATTGCCAGTTCGGTGTTGGCGCAGCCTGGCAAATGCTGCCCGCTGCCTTTCTCCTTGTTTCCGACTTTCGGAAACCAAAGGCTCGATGTTCGTGATATTTGCTAGGTGCGCGGCCAAGCGACGCACCGTCGTGAATTCAAACAGATCGACGACCGCGACTTCCACATCTAGCGTCTTCTGTAGATTGGAATGCACAGCCAGAAGCTGGAGTGAATCACCACCGAGATCGAAAAAATTATCGTCAGGCCCGATGTCCTGCGCACGCAAAACGCTGCGCCAAGATTTCGCGACGGCTTGCTCAAGCGCACTCAGCATCGTCGCACCGCCAGACTCATGAGACATTACGCCTCCAATACGCTAACTTCAGAATGATATTTATTAATTGGAGAAAAAACATTAATTCAAACGTCACTCACTCCGCAAGATTGAGTCGCTTCGGCGAGCCTGGTCCATTCCAGGATCGGCCCGTGCGTTTGAGCCCTAAAACAAGACAGCACCTGACTTTTTCCTATCATAAACAAGGTGGGTTATTCAAGAGACCTCGACTTAAAAGCGAACGAGAGTTCCCGCAGTTGAATTAACGGTTAATAGGTCAAACCCCGTCGAGGCGTCCTACTTCCCCTTATAATCAAATGGTACTTGTGATATAACTTTAAATCACATCAACCTTAATCGAAATGCGTCAATGAAACTCGATGTTCTTTCTACGTCTTTACCTGGCGTTCATCTTGTTCGAAGCCCGCGATTTGCTGATCAGCGCGGTTTTTTTTGCGAAACTTATGCACGCCCGGACTTTCTCGCCGCGGGCTTTGAAAACGTTTTTGTTCAAGACAACCAATCGTCTTCGCTTCTATCCGGGACAATTCGCGGCCTTCATTTCCAAATTCCACCATTCGCTCAAGCAAAACTTGTCCGAGTCCTGAGAGGACGGATCCTTGATGTGGTCGTTGATCTGCGCCGCTCGTCTTCGGCCTACGGCAGACACGTTGCTATCGAACTTTCCGCAGAAAGCGGCGACCAGCTCTTTGTTCCGGCGGGCTTTGCCCACGGGTTCTGCACTTTAGTTGACAATACTGAGGTTTTCTACAAGGTCGATGCGGTTTATTCCGCCCCTCACGACCGGGGGCTCAGCTGGGCTGATCCTGCATTGAACGTCGATTGGCCAGTTTCGGAAAGTAACGCGGTTCTGTCCGACAAGGACAAAGCTCTCCCGCTATTGAATGCGCTACCACCTTATTTTGAGTAGGAGCGGCCATGGATAAATTGAAATGCGCGTATTAGTGACTGGAGGAGCTGGGTTTATTGGTTCCGCGGTTTGTCGGCAGCTCGTGGAATCCCTGGGTGTTTCCGTCGTTAACGTCGACAAGCTCACGTATGCTGCGAACCTGCAATCCCTCAAATCGATCGCCGCAAATTCGCGATATATATTTGAGGAAGCTGATATCTGCGATCGAGCTGCGATTGATTCCATCTTCAGCCGCTATCAACCCACAGCCGTCATTCATTTGGCGGCCGAGAGTCACGTTGATCGCTCCATCACAGGCTCCGACGCTTTCATCCAGGCTAATATCGTCGGGACCTATCAGCTTCTCGAAGCAGCCCGCGACTATTATGCCCACCTCGCTTCGGCTACTCGCGCGCGCTTTCGTTTTGTGCACGTCTCGACCGATGAAGTTTACGGATCGCTTGGGGCCTCGGGGCGGTTTAGCGAGAGCACTCCCTATCAGCCCAGTTCACCTTACTCTGCCAGCAAGGCGGCTTCCGATCACCTCGCGCTCGCATGGCACAAAACCTATGATTTGCCGGTCATCGTGTCGAATTGCTCGAATAACTATGGACCTTGCCAGTTCCCCGAGAAGCTTATTCCGTTGACCATACTCAATGCTCTGGAAGGCAAGCCATTACCAGTCTACGGCACTGGGACGAATATTCGTGATTGGCTGTACGTCGAGGATCATGCCCGAGGACTTGTCACCCTCCTTGAGCGCGGGCGATACGGTGAAAAATACAATTTTGGCGGAGATAGCGAACGCACTAACCTTGCAGTCGTTGAGCAGATTTGTGACGTCATGGATAGGCTCTTGCCTGGACAACTGCCCAGGCGATCGCTGATAAATTTTGTGACGGACCGTCCGGGACATGATCTGCGTTATGCGATAGACGCGTCAAAGGCTCATAGCGAGCTCGGCTGGAGGCCTTTGCAAAGTTTCGAGACCGGGCTTGAACACACAATCACTTGGTATCTTGAAAATCGTCAATGGTGGGAGCCGCTGCGCAACCGCGTATATGCAGGAAAGCGTCTTGGTTTGATGACAACCGCCTGCGAGAAGCAAGGATGATTGGACCGCAGCCCATTCTTGTCGCTGGCAAGACCGGCCAACTAGCGCGGGCGCTCACGACGCTTGCCGGTGAACGAGCGATACCGCTCGTGACGGCGGGACGGCCTGACCTTGATCTCGAGGATGTCAGCTCAATTGAGCGCATCATCACCGCAGTCGCACCGAAGGCTATTGTGAATGCTGCAGCTTATACCGCGGTCGACAAAGCTGAGTCCGAGCCCGAAAGGGCTTTCGCCGTCAATCGTGACGGTGCTGCTCGACTTGCGGCGGCGGCTGCCAAACTGATGGTTCCGTTTGTGCACGTTTCGACCGATTTTGTGTTCGACGGCAAGAAGACATCTCCATACCTGGAAGACGACGCCCCCTCACCGCTGAGTGTCTACGGTCGATCGAAACTTGAAGGCGAATTTGCTGTACGCGATGCTTACGCCGACGCCGTCATCATACGCACTTCCTGGGTCTTTAGTGCCTTTGGTCAGAATTTTGTCAAGACGATGCTGCGCCTCGCCGAGACGCGCGAAGCCGTCGGAGTCGTGAACGATCAGCATGGATCGCCGACCGCGGCACAGGACCTTGCAGAAACCATACTCGCAATTCTGGAGAGGAACGCTACGGGTCCTGTGAGTGGCGGCCTCGCGGGCCTCTATCACTTCACGGGTGCTGGTGAAACGACTTGGTACGGTTTCGCGGAAGCAATTTTTGCCGGCTGGGCCAGGCGGGGCCATCGTGTACCGACCTTGAAGCCAATCACGACAGCGGAGTATCCCACTCCGGCTCGACGACCGGCCCGCTCTGCCCTCGATTGCGGCAAGATCGAACGCACTTTCCGAATCCGGAGAGCATCGTGGCAGAAGGCGCTCGATTGCTGTCTCGATGATCTGTCACTTGCGCGTGTGGATGCACATCAATGCTAAAAGGAATCATTCTGGCTGGAGGGAGCGGCACCAGGCTCTATCCGATCACGCACGGCGTCAGTAAGCAGCTACTCCCGATTTACGACAAGCCGATGATTTATTACCCGCTTTCAACGCTAATGTTTGCGGGAATTCGCGACATTCTTGTCATCACCACGCCTGATGATCATCCGCAATTCGTGCGTCTCCTGAGAGATGGTGCTCAGTGGGGCCTGCGTATCAGCTATGCGGTTCAACCCAAGCCGGAAGGGCTTGCGCAGGCATTCACGATCGGAGCGGACTTCATCGGTCGCGATCGCGTTGCGCTGGCGCTCGGGGATAACATCTATTTTGGACATGGACTGCCCGAGACCCTCAGAAAGGTTGCGGCCCGAAGTTCCGGCGCGACCGTATTCGCGTATCAAGTACATGATCCACAGCGTTATGGAGTCGTGGAAATTGATGCAGCTGGTAAAGCAATCAGCATCGAAGAAAAACCAAAAGTCCCACTGTCGAACTGGGCAGTCACGGGATTGTACTTTTTCGACAACGACGTTGTTCGCTACGCCAACGAAATCACACCATCTGCTCGTGGAGAGTTGGAGATAACTGACGTTAATCTCAAATATCTCGCGGCTGGCGCGCTTAGTGTCGAGCGCCTGGGCAGAGGAACAGCCTGGCTGGATACCGGTACTTTTGAATCGCTTGTCGATGCCGCAACCTTCGTCCAAACGGTCGAAAAGAGGCAGGGGTTGAAGATATGCTCGCCCGAAGAAATTGCCTACCGCATGGGATTCATTACAGGTGCTGAGCTCATTGAGCTCGCAACATCGTTGCTGAAAAGCAGTTACGGTGAGTATTTACTACGGGTGGTCGAGTCAGACCGCAAGTAATGCCGCGTACGCTCTGACATTTTAAAGCTTTCGAGCGGCGGGCCCTCGCCCTCTTCCGCTTGCCGGCCGAGACCGATCCTCATTGTTGCGAAAATATCACGAGAACTCAAGAAAGGCGTCGATTCTTTTCCGTTCCATACTCA
>Ga0207678_10002475_pt1 | contig 16780 bp, 15 predicted proteins | sample KBSC63metaG_FD_184319 | JGI IMG/M metagenome (GOLD analysis project Ga0207678, IMG submission 184319) | Corn rhizosphere microbial communities from Kellogg Biological Station, Michigan, USA - KBS C6-3 metaG (SPAdes) (version 2) | ecosystem: Host-associated > Plants > Roots > Rhizosphere > Soil ...
CGGCGCACCGTGGAAGGAGACAGCGCGTACATGCCGAACATCAGGATCACGATGGGCGTTGGAAAAATCGCGCCGCGGCCCGGTCCGGCAATGGCATAGGCCCAGACGCCGCTCACCAATGCAATCACCATTTGCAGCACGGTGAGCGAAGGGTCGACGTAGACGACGTTGAAACCAAGCCGGATGAAAACGAAGACAGCCGCAAACGCGCCAATGGTGTAGATCGTCCAGCACAGTGTGGACAAGAAGGGCGCGATACCCACCCACACAAGATAGTTGACACCGATGGCACAAACCAACATCAAGAACGCTGCAATGGACGTTTGCAGCAAACGAATGCGCTGGTGCGGATCCGTCCCGAGAAGGACGTCGGCAATCGTGGGCGCTGTCATCGGGCGCAGCGTATCAGAGGATGAGAGTATTTCGAGCGTGTCCAAACAGCACGTCAAAAGGCCTGATCTAGCCGGAAAGCGCAGCCATAGCTCGTGCCAGGGCGAGCATTACTCTCAGCCTCTCAGCCCGGCCGCAGGTGCGCCAAGGGCAGCGCGCCGCCGACTTTGACTTCGCCGAGTGAGAAGCTGGTGTGCAAGTCTTTGACGTTGGGCAGGGTGAGAAGCGTTTCCAAGCACAGCTTGGAGAACGCGTCGAGGTCGGTAGCCATCACCTGCAGCTCGAAGGTGCCCGAGCCCGAGATGTAGTGGCAGGAAATAACTTCCGGGATGTGGCGAATCGCGTCTTCGAGTTCCCGCGTCGCAGCCGCATTGTTGCGCTCGGCGTCGACGCGCACGAAGGCCAGCACACCCAAACCGATCCGCCGCCGGTCGATCTCCGCCCGATAGCCGGTGATGTAGCGCTGGTCCTCAAGCCACTTCACACGCCGCCAAGTGGGCGCCGCCGATAAGCCGATTCGCGACGCGAGCTCGGTGTTGGACAGGCGGGCGTCCTGCTGCAACTCGCGAAGGATGGCGATGTCGTAGCGGTCGAGCGATGAGCCATGCAGCTCGAATTCGGTCGGCTCGGCGTTTTTCCCTGCGGCGGGTTGCTTCAGCTTCATCTTGCTCATTCCACAGCGATTTGAGCAAGATTATTGCTCGACGGCCTTTATTCCGGGCACAGAAAGAAAAGACTTCCGAGACGCGAATCTCTAAACTCAGCTCTCGCAGGATGGGCATTGCTATAGCCCGTGCATCCTGCCAGACCCAAGGTCTGTCAAACAGCACACCCTCTCTCTCCGCTGGAGTTCTCGTCGATGAACGCACCCCTTCCCGAGTCGATTCGCAAGGCACTCGAAACCGTCTCGCTGGACGACAAATACAGACTTGAGAACGGCAGAGCGTTCATGAGCGGCGTGCAAGCTCTCGTGCGTCTGCCCATGCTGCAGCGCAAGCGCGATGCCTTTGCAGGCCTCAACACCGCGGGCTTCATCAGTGGCTATCGCGGCTCGCCTCTGGGCACTTATGACCAGGCGTTGTGGCAGGCCAAGAAGCACCTTGCTGCGCAGAACATCGTGTTCCAACCAGGCGTGAACGAGGAGCTGGGAGCCACCGCCATCTGGGGCACACAGCAGCTCGACCTCTATCCGAAGACCAACAAATTCGACGGCGTCTTCGGCATCTGGTACGGCAAGGGCCCTGGCGTGGACCGATGCTCCGACGTGTTCAAGCACGCCAACATGGCGGGAACGGCCAAGCACGGCGGCGTGATCGCGATCGCGGGCGACGACCACATCTCCAAGAGTTCGACGGCGGCGCACCAAAGCGACCACATCTTCAAGGCCTGCGGGCTGCCGGTGTTCTTCCCATCGAGCGTGCAGGACATCCTCGACATGGGCCTTCATGCTTTCGCGCTCAGCCGCTTCGCGGGCGTGTGGTCGGGCATGAAGACGATCCAGGAAATCGTCGAATCGGCAAGCAGCGTGTTTGTCGATCCGGACCGCGTCGACATCGTGATGCCGGAGGACTTCCAGATGCCGCCGGGCGGCCTGCACATCCGCTGGCCCGATCCGCCGCTGGAGCAGGAAGCGCGCTTGATGGACTACAAGTGGTATGCGGCGCTCGCGTACATCCGCGCCAACAAACTCAACCACAACGTCATTGAAGGGCCTAACGATCGCTTCGGGCTGATTGCCAGCGGCAAGGCCTACAACGACACGCGGCAGGCGCTGCACGACCTGGGACTGGACGACGACGCCTGTCGGCGCATCGGCATCCGCCTTCACAAAGTCAACGTGGTGTGGCCGCTGGAGGCGACGATCACGCGTGACTTCGCAAAAGGCCTGCAAGAGATTCTCGTCGTCGAAGAGAAGCGGCAGGTCATCGAGTACCAAGTAAAGGAAGAGCTCTACAACTGGCGCCCCGATGTGCGCCCCACCGTGCTGGGCAAGTTCGACGACAGCGAGGCCGACGGCTCTGGCGGCGAGTGGTCGCATGCAAACCCGAGCCACCACTGGCTGCTGCGGGCGCAAGCCGACTTGACGCCCGCGATCATTGCAAAGGCAATTGCGAAACGCCTGAAGAAACTCGGCGTGGACGCCGACACCGCCGCCCGCATGGATGCACGGATTGCAGTCATCGAGGCCAAGGAACGCAGCCTTCTATCGATGGAAGTGAAAGGCTCGGAAAAAGCGCCTGCCGACGGCGTGGGCGACCGCACGCCCTGGTTCTGCAGCGGCTGCCCGCACAACACGTCGACGAAAGTCCCTGAAGGCTCGCGTGCCTTGGCCGGCATCGGCTGCCACTACATGGTCACGTGGATGGATCGTTCGACCTCGACCTTCACGCAGATGGGCGGCGAAGGCGTGCCCTGGGTGGGGCAGGCGCCGTTCACCACGGACCAGCACGTCTTCGCGAACCTTGGGGATGGCACCTACTTCCACAGCGGGCTGCTCGCGATTCGACAGGCGATCGCGTCGGGTGTGAACATCACTTACAAGATCCTTTACAACGATGCGGTCGCGATGACCGGCGGGCAGCAGGTGGGCGAGCGTCCTGAGGGCCATTCGGTGCTGCAGATCATGCAGAGTCTGAAGGCCGAGGGCGTGGCCAAGTTGTGCATCGTGACAGATGAGCCTCAGAAGTACCAAGGGATCGATCTGCTGACCGGCGTGACGGTCTATCACCGCGATGAACTTGACACCATCCAGCGCCAGTTTCGCGAGCTCAAGGGCACGACCGCGATCATCTATGACCAAACATGCGCCACCGAGAAGCGCCGCCGCCGCAAGCGCGGCACCATGGTCGAACCGAGCAAGCGCGTGGTCATCAACGAACTGGTGTGCGAAGGCTGCGGCGATTGCTCGGTGAAGAGCAATTGCCTGAGTGTCGAACCACTGGAAACCGAGTTCGGCCGTAAGCGTCGCATCAATCAGAACTCGTGCAACAAAGACTACTCCTGCACCAACGGCTTCTGCCCGAGCTTCGTCACCGTCGAAGGCGGACAGATGAAGACTGCGAAGAAGGCGGACAAGGCGCGGCCGAATCCGTTCTCGCTGCCGGCCATCCCCGAGCCATCATTACCGCTGGCCGAAACAGCATGGGGCATCGTCGTGGCGGGAGTCGGCGGCACCGGCGTGATCACCATCGGTCAGTTGCTCGGCATGGCCGCGCACATCGAAGGCAAAGGCATCATCACGCAAGATGCGGCGGGCCTTGCGCAAAAGGGTGGTGCGACCTGGAGCCACATCCAGATCGCCAACTGCATGGATGCCATCCTCACGACCAAGGTCGGAACGGCGGAGGCTGATGTCGTGATCGGCTGCGATCCGATCGTCGCTGCCAACAAAAGCACTCTCGCGGTCATGCGCGAGGGCCGAACTTTCGTCGCACTGAACACACATGGATCGCCGACAGCGGCCTTCGTGAACAACCCGAACTGGCAGTTCCCAGCAGGCAATTGCGAGAGCGCGATTTCGGCGGCAGCGGGTGCGAGCAACATTGGCGCGCTCGATGCGGACAAGATCTCAGTTGAACTGGTGGGCGACTCGCTCTACACCAACCCATTGATGCTCGGCTATGCGTGGCAGAAGGGCCGCATCCCTCTGAGCCATGCAGCACTGATGCGCGCGATCGAACTCAACAGGGTGCAGATCGACAACAACAAGGTTGCGTTTGAGTGGGGCCGTCGTGCAGCTCATGATCTGGCCGCCGTGCAGGCCTTGCTGAAGCCGGCGCAGGTGATCGAGTTCATGAGGAAGGCGACCAGGCTTGATGACTTGATCGCCAAACGCGTGGAGTTCCTGACGGGCTATCAGAATGAGGCCTATGCGGCGCAGTACAAAGAGTTCGTCGAAAAGGTTCGTTCGGCTGAGAAGCCTTTGAACAGCAGCAAGCTGACCGAAGCCGTGGCACGCTATCTCTTCAAGCTCATGGCCTACAAGGACGAGTACGAAGTGGCTCGCCTGCACACCGACAAGAGCTTCCTCGACCAGGTAGCAGCGCAGTTCGAAGGCGACTACAAGCTGAACTACCACCTCGCGCCACCGCTGCTCGCGAAGAAGAACGCGAAGGGCGAGTTGGTGAAGCGGCCCTTCGGGCCTTGGATGCTGACGGCATTCGGCGTGCTTGCGAAGCTCAAGGGCTTGCGTGGAACGGCGTTTGACATCTTCGGTCGGACGGAAGAACGCAAGATGGAGCGGGCCTTGATCGTCGAGTACAGGCAGTGCGTCGAAGAACTGCTGCGCGGCCTGAATTCGACCAACTCGTCACTCGCGGTGGAGATCGCACGGATCCCGGAAGACATCCGTGGGTATGGGCATGTGAAGGAGCGGCACGTGGCGACCGTGCGGCCGAAGTGGGCTAACTTGATGTCTCAGTGGCGCAGCGGGGTGGGCTCGAAGCAAGCTGCTTGACGGGGACCTCTTCCTGACCTCTTCCTGATTCAATTGCGGGAAGAGGTCACTGCGTAGCCTTCTCTCACTCGGACTCCCTCGAGAGGGCAGACGGGAGAGTCATGGCCGTGGAGTAGAGATTCTTGAATTTCAACGACCGAGGTCCCTCACCCCAACCCTCTCCCCAGGGGGAGAGGGAGTAAATCGGCCGGACTTTAGGGTCGGCCTACTGCTTCGCTATATGGGCTATACCGGCTTCTACCAGCGCCGTCGCCGCCGCGATGTCCGGCGCCATCAACCGATCCTCATGCAGGAAGCGAACGCGCTCCCGAAGCAGCGCATGCAAAGACTCGATCGCCGGCGATGACTTCAGCGGCCGCTGGAATTCCAGCGCCTGCGCTGCCGACATCCACTCGATCGCCACGATCCCCGCGGTGTTGTCCAGCATCTGATGCAGCCGACGCGCGGCATATGTCGCCATCGACACGTGGTCTTCCTGATTCGCCGAGGTCGGCAGCGAATCTACGCTCGCTGGATGCGCAAGCGACTTGTTCTCGGAAGCCAAGGCCGCCGATGTGACCTGCGCAATCATGAAGCCGGAGTTCAGCCCGCCATGCTCGACCAGGAAGGCAGGCAAGCCCGAAATCACCGGATCCATCAGCATCGCAGTGCGGCGCTCGGACAGCGCCCCGACCTCTGCGATCGCCAAGGCCATGTTGTCTGCTGCGAAAGCCACCGGCTCCGCATGGAAATTGCCGCCTGAAAGCGCTTCCATCTGGTCGGCAAAGACAAGCGGGTTGTCCGATACGCCGTTGGCTTCGATCATGAGAATGCTTAAGGCATGCCGCATCTGGTCTAGACAAGCGCCCATGACCTGCGGCTGACAGCGCAGGCAGTACGGGTCCTGCACTTTTTCGCAGTGCAGGTGCGATTGACGCAGAGGACTGTTGTGCAGCCAGTCACGGTAGCTGGCTGCGACTTCGCGCTGACCTACCTGGCCACGCACGGCATGGATGCGGTCATCGAATGGTGTGTCCGATCCCTTGGCAGCGTCCACTGTCATCGCACCAACAGCGACCGCCGCATTGAACACGCGTTGCAGGCGCTGCGCGGCGTAGATGGCGAGTGCCGTCGAGCATTGGGTGCCGTTGAGGAGGGCAAGGCCTTCCTTGGGGCCGAGTTCAAACGGTGCGATGCCAGCCTTCTCGAGGCCCTCTTTTGCAGGCACCCGGCGACCATCGATGAAGACCTCTCCGATGCCGATCAAGATGGCAGACACGTGGGCCAGCGGTGCGAGATCGCCCGATGCACCGACGGAACCCTTCTCCGGCACTATCGGCAGCACGTCCGCATTCAAGAGCGCGAACAGCGCATCGATCACCTCGCCGCGCACCCCGGACACGCCGTGTGCAAGGCTCGCCGCCTTCAGCAAGAGCATCAATCGCACGACGGGTGCTTCGAGTGGCTTGCCCACGCCGGCGCTGTGCGAAAGCACCAGATTCTTCTGCAACTGGGCCAGCTGGTCGTCGGCGATTCGGGTTTGCGCGAGCTTGCCGAAGCCGGTGTTGATGCCGTACACCGCTTCATTCCTCGACATGAGTTCGCGCACAGTGCGAACGCTCGCCCCGATCCGTTCTCTAGCAGATGCCGCAAGGGCGAATTGGCTGCCACCTTGCGCAGCGTGCTGCAATATTTCCGCGTTTAATTTGCCGGGCGTGATGGTGTGAAGCATGGATTTCTCTGGCAAGTGGTCTAGACAACTTTAGCATGACGTCCAATAGAATGCCCGAATGAACGCCGTACGCCGCAAACGATCTCTTTCGTACGAAACCGTCAAGACATCCATCCAGCAGCACATTGCGGATGGCGGATGGCAGCCTGGCGTTCGTCTACCGTCCGAACGCGAACTCGTGCAGGAGTTCGGCTGCGCCCGCATGACGGTGCATCGCGCGCTGCGTGAGCTCGAGGCCGAGGGCCTGATCGAACGACGCCAGGGCTCCGGGTCGTACGTGGCGGAGCTCACGCCCATCTCCAACCTGCTGCAAGTGCGCGACATCCACGACGAGATCGTCGAGCGTGGCCACACGCACACGACGCAGGTGTTCAGCATTGGCCGCGAAAAGGCCAGCCCCGACGTGGCCGTCGCCATGCGACTGCGAAAGGGTGCACCGGTGTTCCGCTGCCAATTGCTGCACCTCGAGAACGGCGTGCCCATCCAATACGAAGACCGACACATCAACCCGACACTTGCCCCCGATCTTCTCAAGCGCGACCTGACCGCCGTCACGCCCTCGGCCGTGCTGTTCGAGCTGGCGCCACTGACGGAAGCTGAGCAGGTCGTCGAGGCCGTGCTCGCGACCGCCGAACAAGCCAAGCTGCTCGACGTACAGCCCGGCGCCGCGCTCTTGATGGTGTCGCGTCGAACCGTCTCGAAAGGCGAGGTCGCCTCGATTGCACGGCTGTACCACCCCGGATCCCGCTTTCGTCTGATCGGCAGCTTCTGCGTGCCGGCGCCCGGCGGCCGGTCGGCGTAGGACAATGCTCGGTTCACGCCAGATTACCGAGGTTTCCCCATGCAGCAGATTCCGAGCGTCGCGAACACCGCGCGCGATCTCACCGATGCCGAGTTCGCCGAGCTCGATGACTTGCTCTTGCAAACACCCGAACCGCTCACGCCCTGCGATGTGGTGATGCTCGACGGCTACCTGTGCGGCGTGCTCGTGCAGCCGGTACTTTTACAGCCGGATGCGTGGCTGCCACACATCTTCGACTTCGAGGGTCAGCCGCTGCCAGACACGATCGACACGGCCTGGATGGAGCGCATCAAGTCACTCATCATGCGCCGCCACGCCGCGCTCAACCGCGCGATGGTCGAGGACGGCTGGTTCGACCCGCTGGTGCTCGAATTCGACGAAGACCATCCGCCCGAGGCGCCGAAAGATGGCGAAGCCGACCCGATGATCGGGCTGAACCCGGTCTCGCAGTCCCTCATGCCCTGGGTTGCCGGCTTCCAGCACGCGACGATTTGCTTCCCTGACCTGATCGAGCTGCCCGATGACGCTGTGATGTCTGCATTGGCTCGTATCTTCCGCCACTTGCCGGCAGAGACCGACGAGGAAAAGGAAGTCGTGGCCACGCTCGACCGCGAGCATCCTTTGACGACATTGGAAGAAGGCATCGAAGACATGGTGCTGGCCGTGGCCGACCTGCAGGACCTGACACGCGAGCTTCGCTACAAGGTCGACATGGTCAAGCGCGAGGCACCCAAAGTCGGCCGCAATGATCCCTGCCCCTGCGGCAGTGGCAAAAAATACAAGCACTGCCACGGCGGCTGAACGGACGCGGAATGAGAGGCTGAGAGTATTTCCATGATGCCCGCTCGTCACGCCAGAGGGCGTCCGCTCGTCGTTGCAAATGCTCGCCATAGCCCGAGCTATGGCTGTGCTTTGCGCCTAGCTCGGCCACCTTCTGGCGCGCCGCTCGGGCACGCTCGAAAAACTCTCAGCCTCTGAGCTCAATGCGCCTGCAGATCCTTTCCGACCTACACCTCGAAACCGAGGCCTACGAGCCACAACCTGCCCCTGGGGCGGAGTTGTTGGTGCTCGCGGGTGACATTGACAGCACCTGGGAGGGCATGGAGCTTTTTCGCGGCTGGCCAGTGCCGGTGATCTTCGTCGCTGGAAATCATGAATTCGACAACCGTGAGATGAACATCACCTGGCCGGAGTTGCGAGCACGCTGCGACGACCTGGGCTTCATGATGCTCGAGCGAGAAAGCGCGGTGATCGCAGGCAAGGACGGGCGCCACATTCGCGTCCTTGCTACCACTCGCTGGTGCGACTTCAATCTCTTCGGCGACGCTCAACGCGAAAGGGTGCTCAAAGCCGCGGGCTATTTCATGCGGGTGCAACGTTCGACGATCAATGGCCTGCCCTTCGACGCCGCCGCCGTGCGTGTCGAGGCGCTCGATTGCCGTGAGTGGCTGGCGGCGGAGTTGGAGAAACCGCGAGGGGGCTGGGATGCCACCGTGGTCATCACGCATTTCGGTCCGAGCTTCATGAGCGCCGATCCACGCTATGGCGCTCAGCCCGGGACGGCAAGCTTTTGCAACGCAGACGACGATTTGTTGCCGATGGCCGACCTGTGGATTCACGGCCATCTTCATTGCCGACACGATTACTGCGTGCGTCAGGAAGGGCGGGAGACGCGCGTCGTGTGCAACGCGCGGGGGCATGGCAAGCGGGGAGAGGCCGAAGGCTATGACGGGCTCTTTACCGTCGAAGTATGAACACGACTGTGGGTGGCGCCGTTGGCGACGGTTCAGATCACCGATCGCCGATTCAGTCGATCGTTGGTCGGCTCCTCGTCACCAGCGTCAGGCGTGGCGTCGAGCGGCTCGACCGGCCCGAAGCTCGCATCGAGTCCGAACGCCGTTCCCATGTCGCCGTAGTCGCTGTCCGGCGCTGGCGCTCGCTTCCGGAACCCTATAGACCACCACCAGGGAAAGCTCGGTTTGCTCATCACAGCCCCTCCACAACGCCACTTGATGATCCCAGTGTGGGGCGCGATGCGCGCATGAGTTGCGCCGAAATGACGCATGGTTTGCGTGCAGTTCGTTACGAGTCTCGCGCAGATCTGGTAACAGGGCCCTTCGGCTCTTGGCTTATCTCAGCGGCATCGTTGCGTCTTGTTGCAATGCGACAGCGGATGGTCAATTGGACTGGTGGCTTTTCCGACCTCGGCCAACTATTGTTCAGGGCCGCGTGTTCAGCGCGCATTTTGCAGACCTCTGCCCCGGGGAGATAAAACTATATGACCTTGAATGCCCTCCAGGCGTTGACTTGGAGCACCGTCGTCGGTGCTGTCGGCGGCGCACTCTTGCTTGCTTCGATGGAAGCCAATTTCTCGGAGGGGTCGCGCGGTCGTCGTGCGGAACCTAGAACCTCCGAAGCCGCAGCGCAACGAAAACCGGCTGAGCGACAGCCGACGCTCACCCAGTCGTCGGCGCGGCGCGAGGTTTCCGTCCGCTGAGAGGCTGAGAGTATTTCGCGTTGCAAATGCTCGCCATAGCACGAGCTGAGCTATGGCTTGCGCCTAGATAAGGCGCCTTTTTTTGTCGTGCTGCTCGCGCACGCTCGAAAAACTCTCAGCCTCTGAGCGGAATTTTTCGTGCATTTGGGTTGAGTTTTCGAGTAGACCTCGGCGCCAAATTCAACCCCGCTTTCTCCCCGCCCAACGCCCGCTCGGCCCCCGCCTCCAAGGCCGCACCGATGCGGTCGAGCATCCCCACCCGTGACGTGGGCGGCTCATCGCTGTCGGGCCCCAGCCTCCACTGGTGCCAGAACAATTCGACCTCCAGCATGACCTCGGACCGCAATGGCACAAGAGATCCCTCGTCGATCAGCCTGCGGACCTGTACCAGCGGCGCAACCCCCACGCCCCAGCCCATCAACGCCGCACGCACGTAGGCTTCCGACGATGGTACGAAGCGTTCGCGCAAACCGGGTTCCCGCACGCCGAACGCCAGCGACACCCATTGCTGCTGCATGTCGTCTTTGCGGTTGAAGATGAGGAAAGGCAACCGCGTGAATGTCGCGCGATTCAGGCCAGCGGGATCGCCCGCCATCTCGCGCGCGATGAATTCCGGACTTGCCACCGCCGTATACCGCATCACGCCAAGCGGCACGACGCGACACCCGCGCAAGGCCTCGCGCACGGTGCTCACGCAGCCGAGCACCGCCCCTTGACGCAACCAGTCGTGAGTAAAGTCCTGATCGTCGACGACAAGCTCCAAGGACAAGCCGCCGCGAACGAGGTCGTCGAGTGCCGGCATGACCCAGGTGGCAAGACTGTCGGCATTCACCGCGATCGGAAGGCGCTCCTGCGAGGGTAGAGCAGTGCCCAGTTCGCGTGCCACGTCGGCACGCATGGCATGCATTTGCCTCGCAAAACGCAGCAGCACCTTGCCGGCCTCGGTGAGCCGAAGCGGCCGCGAGCGAACGACCAGCAGCCGGCCAACTTGTGCCTCCAGCGACTTGAGCCGCTGCGATACAGCAGATTGCGTGATCGACAAGCGCTGTGCGGCGCGCTCGAAGCTGCCATCGTCCGCGAGAGACGCAAGGCAATCGAGTCCGGCGGCGTCGAGATCTTTCATTAGCTTTGCTAATGTAGCGCGATAAATATGAATCCCTCTTCGCCCGATTGACAGCCTTGAAGACAATCGCAACAACCATGGCCCCCTCGCTTTCCACCGCATTCGCCCAAGGTTGGCTGATGACCGCCGGCCTGATTGTGGCCATAGGCGCACAGAATGCATTGGTGCTGCGGCAAGGCTTGGCGCGTTCGCATGTGGGCGCGGTCGTCGCGCTGTGCACGGCATCCGACTGGCTCTTGATCGCGCTGGGCGTTTACGGCCTTGGCGCAGTCATTCAATCGTCCCCGCACGTTCTTCAAGTTTTTCGCTTCGGCGGTTGCGCGTTTCTCATCGTCTATGGTGTTCATGCCGCACGGCGCGTCTGGCAGCCGACGGCCGTGGCGCTCGCCGACCAGGTATCCGCGCAAGGCCTGGCCTCGACGCTAGGCACAACGCTCGCCCTCACCTACCTGAATCCGCACGTGTACCTTGACACCGTCGTGCTGCTGGGCAGCGTGGGCGCACAACAGCCGCAGAGCGGCCGGACAGCGTTCGCCATTGGTGCGGGCATTGCATCGCTGATGTGGTTCGCCGTACTCGGTTTCGGGGCGTCGGTCGCATCGAGGTGGCTGCGGCAGCCCGTTGTGTGGCGCGCCATTGATGCGAGCGTCGCCGTCGTGATGTTCATCGTCGCGTCGCAGCTCTTACTGGATCCGTTTTGAAATCGAAAAGGGTTGTCATGAAAGTGATCGTGATGGGCGCCGGGATCATCGGCGTGAGTACCGCCTGGCATTTGCTGGAGCAGGGCCATGAAGTGACGGTGATCGACCGGCAGCGCGATGCGGCGCTCGAAACGAGCTTCGCCAACGGCGCGCAAATCTCGGTCAGCTTTTGTGAGCCCTGGGCCAATGCACAGGCGCCGTTCAAGGTTGCGAAGTGGTTGCTGCGCGACGACTCGCCGCTGTTGTTCCGCCCGCGGTTCGATCCGCATCAATGGCGCTGGGGATTGAGCTTTCTCGCCCAATGCAGCGACGCGGCCTTCGAGCGCAACGTGGCGCAATTGGTAGCACTGGGCCGCTACAGCCACGAGACACTGAAGGAGATGGTGTCCGCCACGGGCATCGAGTACCAACGTCTCGAGCGCGGCATCCTGCATTTCTTCTCGAGCCAGAAAGACTTCGACGCTGGAGCAGACGCAGCCCGGGTGATGCGCCATCACGGCGTCGATCGCCGCGTGCTGTCACGAGACGAGGTCATCAAGGTCGAGCCCTCGCTTCGCCACTTCGCAGGGAACATCGCGGGCGGCACCTTCACCCCGAGTGACGAATCAGGGGATGCGCGCGTATTCACGCAAGAGCTCGCCAAGCGCTGCGCCGCACGTGGGGCGCAGTTCCTTTACGAGCACGACATCGTCGGCTTCGACGCCGCAGCCCATGCTGTCGAATCGGTTCGCGTGAGCGACTTGACCACCGGCCAAAACCGCCTACTCAAGGCTGATGCCTTCGTCGCCGCGATGGGCAGCTTCACGGCACCCTTGTTGCGGCCGCTGGGCATCTACCTCAACATCTACCCGGCCAAGGGCTACTCGGCGACGCTCAAACTGAAAGCGCCGGAAAAAGCCAGCGTGGTGAGCATGATCGACGACGCACGCAAGATCGCCATCAGCCGCTTGGGCGACAGCATCCGCATCGCCGGCACGGCGGAAATGGCCGGCTACGACACGAGCCTCACGAGCCGCACTTCACGGCGGCGCTGCGAGGCGCTGATTCAGCGATACGAAGAATTGTTCCCGGGCGTGGCCGACACGAGTGAGCCCAACTTCTGGGCTGGGCTGCGCCCGAGCACGCCCAGCAACATTCCGATCATCGGCCGCAGCAAGCTGCACAACCTGTGGGTAAACGCGGGACATGGCACGCTGGGGTGGACGCATGGCGCGGGCTCAGGTCGTGCCTTGGCAGCACTGATGAGTGGGCAGCAGCCGGGATTGGAATTCGGTTTCCTCGGGGATCGTCCGCAATCTGCGCTGCCTAGGATGGCACAGGCATAAGAGACTTTGACGAAAAGGCCCAACCCCGGGATTCAACCAGGATTGGGCCACCCGAAATCTCCCCTTCACCAATTCGCCGACGCGACGTACTTGTTGCCGTTGGCCTTGTACGCTGCCACTGCCTTCTTCAGCTCGGTGTATTCCTGGCATGGCAGGCGGCAGATTTTGTCGAGCGCTGCCAGGCGATCTTCGGCCTTGGCGAGGTCGCCCTTCATCAGGTACAACTCGCCCGAGTATTCAAGCGTCCCGCGATGCTTCGGGTCAATGCGCAGCGCTTCGTCGTAGTACCTCTCGGCGCCTTCATAGTCGGGCACCTTGGCCTTGCGCAGGCTGTAGCCCATCAAGTTGTTCCAGTCCGCACTGGCCGGGTCATTGATCTTCTTCAATTCCTCTATCGCAGCTCGCCACTGCTTGGCGGCAATCTGGGCGCGGGCCGGCGCCAGCTTGTCGGCAGTGGCCGCAGCCGGCTCGTTGTCGGCTGCGAAGGCGGCTTGGATGGAGACGGCCATCACGGCCACGGTCAGGGTGCGAGAGAGAGTCGACTTCATGTTTCGTTCCTCGGTGGGTTGAAGACATCGCTCGTCGATGTCTTGGTGCTACCTACGGGACGAGAACGATGGCGGACGCGATTGAATCTGCAAAAAAATGCAACCGGGTCACCACAACTTCACGCAGTGACCAGAAAACAAGACCTCGCCAGCCGGCTTGTCGCCCGCCTTGGCAGGCGCCGCTTCCAAGCTGATCGCCAATCGGCCAACGTTGAAGAACAGCTTCTCGGATGTGTCGGGAAGAGCCACCGCCACCGACTCCTTGGGTGCCGGCAAGGCCTGCAGCACGGTGACCGGGAACGGCTCGCCATTGCTCGGAAAAGCCCAGAGTTGGGCCACCTTGCCAAGCGGGACTTTCACCGGCTGCAAGACCTTCACGGTGAGCAGCTTTCCGTGCCGCCTGGAGCTGGCCAGGATTGTCGGCTTTCCGTTCGTATCAAGCAGCAGGCCGACATAGCTGGCAGGCAGCGACTCGGATTGAGATTCGAGCCCGATCAGCCCCGGCTGACTGCGCAGGACCACCACGCAGAGAAGGATGCCGGCGAGCGCGCTGCCCAGCGTGCGGATCGACAGCAAGCTCCACAACCATTGCAGCAGGCTCAATGCAGCGGGCTTGTTGGACGTGCTGGCTTTGAAGAGGCGCTGCTCCAGCCCATCCCACACCGCCTCGCGCGGCTGCATGACCGGCACGCTCGCAGCCAAGACGCTGAAGCGCTCCTGCCACGCGGTGACGGCGCGGGCCGCGGCGGGCGTGTTTCGCAGCACGCTTTCAAAGCGACGTCGGGCGCGGCCGGTCAAGGTTCCGAGTGCGTATTCACGCGCCAGACGGTCCAATCGATCCGGTAGCAAATAGTTCATGCGGCCGCCTTCCGCGACGCCGCGCTGATTGAAATGCCTTGGTCGTCGACATGACAGCATTTCGCTGGTCGATCCCCGTACACGGGGCCCCTCGCCTTTCGCTTCATGCTGTCGCCTTCCGCAATGCCGCGCAGATTCGAAACGCCTGGTTGGTCGCCGACATGACAGCATTTCGCTGGTCGATCCCCGTACACGGGGCCCCTCGCCCTTCGCTTCATGCTGTCACCCCTGCCGCCTCCAGACAGGTCTTGAGCTTGTCGAGTCCCCGCCGTACCCAAGCCTTGGCCGTCCCCAACGGCGCGTTCAACACCTGCGCGATGTCGGTATGCACCATCCCTTGGTAGTAAGCCAGCGCCAGCGCTTGCCGTTGCGACGGATTCAGCTCGCTCATGCAGCGGTCGATATTCACCTTGACGAGACTGTCGTCGAGCAACTGCTGCGGTTGCAAAGAATCGTCGCCCGCCACCTCCATCCCTTCTTCGTCGAGCACGACGGTCGTGTTGCGCTCAGTCTTGCCGGAGCGCAGGGCGTCAATCGCTTTGTTGCGCACAATGTTGATGAGCCACGTCATAGGGGTGGCAACTCCCGGGCTGTAGCCTGCGGCGCTGTTCCAGACATTCATGAAAGCTTCCTGCAACACCTCTTCGGCGCGATCCCTGTTGCTCAATATACGGAACGCGACGCCCAGAAGATGCGCGCAGGTCGCGTGATAAAGCTGCTCGAACGCTGACCGGTCGCGCAGGGCTACTTTGGAAAGCAATTGCGGAAGGTCAGTGGCAGCAGACATGGGCGGATCGGGGAGGTGCCCCGCGACAGTTGGCCGGCGCAGAGTATGCCGTCATCTCCCGGAATCGAACCAGCGGCTTCCAATCCGAACCTACAATCGCGCCCCCCTGCGTTTTCCTGATCGGCCCGACCATGTACTGTGCGATTGACTTCGGCACGTCGAATTCAGCCATCGCTATCCCTGCCTCCGCAGGTGCGATGCGCCTCGTCGAACTTGAACGCGGCCACAGCACGATGCCCACTGCCGTTTTCTATTTCGTGGAGGGGCCGGAAAACAACGGCCCGCCGCGCGCCTTCGGCCGGGCGGCGGTGTCAGCCTACGTGGACGGCGTCGATGGGCGCCTGATGCGCTCGATGAAGAGCATCCTCGGCTCCACGCTCGTAGACCAGACCACCGACGTGGGCGGCGGGCGGGGGGTGAAATACATCGACATCATCGCGGGCTACCTGAGGCATCTGAAGACCACCGCCGAGGCGCAAGGGGGCGCTGCTATCCGCCACGCGGTATTGGGCCGGCCAGTGTTCTTCGTCGATGACGATCCCATTCGCGACCGGCAGGCGCAACTGACGCTGGAAGCAGCAGCGCGCAGTGTGGGCTTTGAGGAAGTGCACTTCCAGTACGAGCCGATCGCCGCGGCCTTCGACCACGAGCGGCAGATCGACCACGAAGAAATTGTGCTTGTGGCCGACATCGGCGGCGGCACCTCCGACTTCTCAATCGTGCGCGTGGGGCCGAAACGGGCCACCCGGCTGGAGCGCAAGGACGACATCCTCGCGAACAACGGCGTACACGTCGCCGGCACCGACTTCGATCGCCGCGTGGAACTCGCGAGCGTGCTGCCGGAGTTCGGCTATGGGGCTTACGGGCCGAGCATCGCAGGCGCGCCCCCACGCGAAGTGCCCAGCGGCGTGTACTTCGATCTCGCGACCTGGCATCTGATCAACACCGTGTACAGCCCCCAGCGCGTGGCCGAATTGCGGGCGATGAAGGTGAACTACGCCGACCCCCTGCATCACAAGCGGCTCATGATCGTGGTGACCGAGCGGCTCGGGCATGAACTGGCGGCGCGCGCCGAGCAGGCCAAGATCGACGTCGCGGGTGGAGGCGATGCGGTCATTGACCTCAGCCACGTCGAATCGAAGCTCACAGCGCGCCTGACTGAAGGTGGCGCCATCAATGCCATCGAGGGCGACATCGAACGCATCGTCAATGCGGCGCGCGAGACAGCGTCGCAAGCTGGCTTACGGCAGGAGCAAATCGACGCGCTGTATTTCACTGGCGGCTCGACGGGTTTTCGGCTGCTGTCGCAGAAGATCGCTGAGGCATTCCCAACAGCCCGCGCCGTTCGCGGCGACCGGTTCGCGAGCGTGGCGACCGGGCTGGGCCTGCACGCTCGACGACTCTTCGACCGTGCCTGAAAGGCTGAGAGTTTTTCGAGCGTGTCCGAGCAGCACGTCAAAAGGCACCTGATCTAGTGTCGCGCCAAGCCACAAGTGTCGGCTGCTCGCTTGCTCTCGAAGCGCATTGCGGCGTTGCGCCTCCTCGCCATAGCACGGCTATGACTCGTCGGCGCGCCTTGCAC
>Ga0207678_10002477_pt1 | contig 16777 bp, 15 predicted proteins | sample KBSC63metaG_FD_184319 | JGI IMG/M metagenome (GOLD analysis project Ga0207678, IMG submission 184319) | Corn rhizosphere microbial communities from Kellogg Biological Station, Michigan, USA - KBS C6-3 metaG (SPAdes) (version 2) | ecosystem: Host-associated > Plants > Roots > Rhizosphere > Soil ...
CCCATGTCACATCGTGGTGCACCTGACCACGGCGATGTCACATCGCCGTGGTCGCGGGCGCAGATCCCGGCGGCGGGGGCGGGGCTGACGGGGCGTGGGGGATCCACGGGCCAGATGGTGTGTGGTGCCCTCGCGAACGTCGGCTGGCCATCCGGGTCGTGTTCGTGATACTGGCGGTGCGCAGGTCTTCTCACGAGGCGCGTGCTGCGCTCGCCCCGGCGGCAGAACGCCGTGAAACCCGGATCCAGTACGTCCTGGCGCAGTGAAAGCCCAGGTTCATCGCGTTCCGGGTCTTACAAGGTCGCCGAGATCAGCGCGGTCCGCTCCAGCACAAGCTCGGCGGCGCTGCGCATGGCCCGCGGGTGGAACCGCACCGCCGGGCCCTGCACGCCGAGGATCGCGACCAGCGTGCCCGCCGGGCTCAGCACCGGCGCGGCGATCGCGTTGAGGTCCTCCTCGCGCTCGCCGGCCGCCTCGGCCCAGCCCCTGTCCCTGGCCCGGGCCACCTCGACCTCGAGCACGGCCGGGTCCACGATCGTGCGATCGGTATAAGCGGCCAGGCTCCCGGTCGGCGGCGTTCCGCCGTGGGCGAGGAAGACCTTGCCCACCGCGGTCGCGTGCGCGGCGCTGGTCCGGCCCACCTCGGCCACGCTGCGCACGGACAGCGGGCTCTGCACGAAGTCCAGCGTGGTCGCCTCGTGCTCGCCCGGGACCGACAGCGTGGCCGTCTCCCTGGTCCGGCTGGCTAGTTCCGCCAGGTGCGGCCGGGCCAGGATGCGGATGTCGAGGCGCTCGTGCACCGCGCTCGCCAGCCGGACGACCCCGAGGCCGAGTCGGTAGCGCCCGGTGGCAGCCACGTACTCGACCAGCCCGCCGCTGACCAGCGTGGCCAGGATGCGGGAAATCGTGCTCACGTTGATGCCGGTGCGGCGGGCGATCTCGTTCGTGCCCAGTTCGGTCCGGGCGTCCGCGAGCTCGCCGAGTATGGTCACCGCTCGCTGCACCACGGCGACCTGGCGGGTGGCTGGCTGACCGGTTCTGGCCACGTTATGATTTCTCCAGAAGGGAAATGGTATTTCCTATACGGCAATTATACCGGAGGAGGCCCCGACGATGGACACAGACGTGACGGTCCCGGCGCACAGCAGGTACGTGATCATCGGCGCGGGCATCCACGGGCTCTCGACCGGGTGGCATCTCGCCACCGAACTCCGCCGCCGCGGCCTCGGCGGCGGCGAAGACATCCTCATCCTGGACAAGACCGGCATCGGCGCGGGCGCGTCCGGCATCGCGTGCGGCGTCATCCGCAACAACTACTTCCAGCCCGCCATGCGCGAGCTGATGGCGCACTCGGTCTCGGTCTGGGAGTCGGACCCCGAGGCGTTCGCGTATAGCCCCGTCGGCTACATGCAGATCGCGCCGGAGGAAATGCACCACGACGTCGCGAAGATCTTCGCCGAGCAGCAGGCGATCGGCTACCCGTCCGCGCTCATCGAGGGGGAGCGCGACTGCCGCGCCTACCTGCTCGACATGTTCGGCGACTGGCAGGCCCGCGGCATCTCCGTGATCTTGCACGAGGCGAAGGGCGGCTACGCCAACAACGTCAGGTCACTGAAGGGCCTGGCCGCGAAGGCAGCGGCCGAGGGCGTTCGGATCATGCCGAACGTCCGGGTCACGGGCCTGGATACCAGCGGCGGCGCGGTCACCGCGGTGGACACCGACCGGGGCCGGGTGCGATGCGATCAGCTCGTCATCGCGGCCGGGCCGTGGATCCGCGACCTGTGGGCGATGCTGGACCTGCCCGCCCAGATCCCGGTCACCCGCCCCGGCGGTCCGGCTACCGAGCCCGAACAGACTCAAGGGTCCCGGCCGATGTGGACCTACTGGGCCCTGCAGGAGGGGACGCTGGCCGTGGACCCGGGCGAGTTCACTGACAACCAGGGTGGACGTCCGCCGGTCCTGCACGTCGATTCCAGCGCGCCGCTCTACGACGATGTCACGGGCGACCTCATCACCGACCGGATGTGGGGGATCTACTACAAGCCCGACTTCGACTTCGGCGGGGTCCAGGGCGGGACCTCGCCCTATGTCGTCGACCGCCCGGCGGGCCAGGTGGCCGTGGACCCGTACGGCCCGGCCAGCCCCGAGTACACGGTGACCGAGGATTTCATCCGGATGTGGACCTCCGCCCTGGCGCACTGCCACAAGCGGTTCGAGGGCAAGCGCGACCTGTACCGGCACGAGTCCACCGGCGGGATCGGCGCCTTCACCCCGGACAGCTTCCCGGTCTTCGACGTGTTCCGGCAGAACGCCTACGTCATCGCCGACTCCAACCACGGGTACAAGATGATCGGCGTCGGCGCGCTGGTCGCCAGGGAACTGCTCGGCGAGCAGCAGCCGCTGCTGGCGCCGTTCCGGTTCAGCCGGTACCGCACCGGCCACCTGCACCCGACCAGCAACTCACCCTTCCCCTGGAGCTGACCGGGCCGGGCTGGGCTGGGCCGACCCCGGCCCAGCCCGCACAGCCGGCACGTCAGTCGGCTACGACCGCCTCCTCCTCGCGCAGCAGCGCCATCTGCTCCGCCGACGGCATCTGCGGCACGTCCTCGCGGAACGTCACCTTGCTCTTGTCCTGCACGATCCGCCGGTAGAAGTACAGCAGCACCGAGGCGATCAGCACGCCCACGCCGATGAACATGTCGGTCCAGGTCCCGTAGCCGGTCAGGGTCGGGTTGAGGATGCCGAAGATGACCAGCGCCAGGTTGAACACGGCCAGCACGCCGGCGATCCAGAGCCAGGCCGACCCCACCTTGATCGGCCGCGGCCAGTTCGGCCGGTCCTTGCGCAGCAGCAGGAAGCCGCTCAGCGCGAACACGTGCGCCAGCACGTACCCGATGTTGCTCAGGTACAAGATGGCCAGGTTGCTGGAGATGAACAGCACCAGCAGCACGTTCACCACCAGGTCGACGGTCATGGCCCGGGCCGGAACGTGGAAGCGGTTCAGGTGATAGAGCTGCTTGATCGTCATGTCGTCCCGGGCGATCCCGTACAGGGCCCGGGACCCGTCCGCCGTCGAGGAGATCATCGACAGGAACAGGCTGCCGATGAGCAGCACGAGGATGACTCCGGCCGGGCCGCTGCCCACGATCTTGGCCAGGGCCGGGACGTAGAACTCGCCGGCCGCCGTGGCGGTGCTCGGCGCGCCGGAGACCCCGCCGAGGCCCAGCGGGAACAGCAGGAACACCAGAAGTGTGAACACGCCAGCCGAACGGAGCGCCAAGGTGGTGTCCCGCCTGGTGTCGTGGTACTCCGGGGCAAACGTCGCGCACACCTCGGCCGCGTACGAGGACCAGGCCATCAGGAACAGGTAGACCATGGCCAGCTTGAAGCCGGCCCAGCCGCTTGGGATCGCCCAGGTCATGTTGGAGCTGTGCCAGTCCCCGGTGAAGTACGGCACCACGATGAAGATCACCAGCGGCACCATGAGCCCGGCCCCGGCGACATAGGAGAACCACACGGCCGGGCGGATCCCGAAGACGTTCAGCGCCCAGACCGCGACGATGCAGGCGAGCGCGATGAACTGGGGCAGGCCCAGGTGTACCACTCCGTCGTACACCGACCAGGTGCTGCTCGGGAACCACTGCGCCTGGATCAGCGTGCCGATCAGCACGCCGAAGATCGACAGGACCACGGACCAGCCGATCCAGTAGCCGTACGCCCCGAGGGGCCCGACCAGCGAGAACCGCCCGCGCCAGCCCTCGTGCGCGTACAGCGAGATGCCGCCTGGCTTGTCCGGGAACATGGACGCGGGCTCGGCGTAGACCCAGGCCTGGAGCATGCCGATCGCGGCCGAGATGGCCCACAGCACCACCGCGCCCCAGGTGCCGAGCGCGCCCATCGAGAACCCGAGGGACGCGATCAGGAAGCCCGGGTTGCACAGGGCTATGACGAACCCGTCCCACCAGCGCAGCGATTTGAGCAGGTGCCGTTCTTCAACGAAAGCCTCAGCCATCTGGGGCACCTCCGTCCACCACAGGTAAACTCTGTGTAGCACCGAACGGCCAGCCGTGTCTATATCCATCGTGCCTGCGTATCTGCCCGGCTACCGCGCGCTGCCCGGCCGCGCTCCCGGCGCAGGCCCAGGGACCGGCTGGCTTCCCGCTCTCGCCGGGGCCTGTCCCAGCCGTCCGGGACGATCTACAATGCGAGCGTGCGCGGTGCCTTGATCACCGTCCGCTGTGACTGCGGCGGGATCGGATACGTTCCGTACGGTGAGCGGTGGGAATGCCCCACCTGCCATCGTCGCTGGAACACGGGCCAGATCCCGGCCGAGGAGTACTGGGGGATCATGCGCGACATGCGCCGGACGCGCATCAACGTGCTCGCCACCGCGCTGGGCATGATCATCCCGATCCTGATCCTGACGGCCGTGGCCGGCATCAGGATCATGATCCTCTTGCCGGTCGTGATGAGCTTCTGGTTCCTGTTCTACATGCCCAGATGGCGACGTCGGGTCAGGCTGCAGGCCAGGAACCTGCAAAGGTGGCAACTGCACCCCGAGTGACCCCAACCTCAGCCCGTTCATCTCCGTGAAACCCCCGCGCCCGCCCGCCAGCCGGAACGCCATGAGACCCCGGATCCAGTGCGTTCTGACGCCGTGGAATCCCGGTTCCAGTACGGCCGCGGGGACTAGGCCGGCCGGCCGGTGAAGGAGATGGGCAGCCGAACGGGCCCGGTATTTCCGCTATCGGGAAGCCAGACTGCCTTTCCCGCGGGACGCGGGTCACCGAGCCGGCCGGCCAGCACGGTCAGGGCTGTGGCCATGTCGGCCCGCGCTACGTAATGCCCGAGGCAGTAGTGAATTCCGCCACCGAACCCGAAGTGCGGCGGCCGCCCGGTCGCGGTGATGTCGAATTCCCCGCTGCCTGCCTGCGCGGTGTCGGTTCCCGCCGATTCGCAGAACAGGTGGATCGTGGTCCCGGCCTTGATGTCGAGACCGTCGAAGGTGAAGTCGGCCAGGGCTTCCCGGGTGACCCAGGTCGTGGTGGGCCGGACCCGCATGACCTCCTCGACCGCGGCGGCCCCGAGTTCGGGATGCTCGCCGAGCAGCCGCCACTGGGCGGTGTGCTCCAGGAAGACCTGCATGGCCAGGCCGAGCTGGTTCCTGGTGGTGTCGAAACCGCCGAAGATCAGCAGCACGAGCGCGTCACGCAGCTCGGCCCCGGTCAGTCCGTCCCCCGTCAGGCCGTCCCCGGCCGCGCCGCCCTCGTCTGCCTGGGACTTCACCAGGTGAGTCACCAGGTCGTCGCGCGGCTCGCGCCGCCGCGCGGCGATCACCGCGTCGGCGTAGTCGTAGAGTGCGGCGAGCGCCGCCTCGATCCGGGGCAGGTGCTCGCGGATCCGCACCCCCATGGCCAGCCCTACCGTCGCCGACTCGGCCGCGATCGTGGGCCACTCGGCCTCGGCGATGCCGAGCATGATCGCGATGACCCGGGCCGCGTAGGGTTCGGCGAAATCGGCCATGAACTCGCACCGGCCCGCTCCCGCGAACGAATCCGCCAGTTCCCCGGCCAGATCGCCGAAGCGGGGGCGCAGGGCCTCGACGATCCGGCGGGAGAAGGCCGGACTGAGCAGGCGCCGCATTCTGTGATGCGCCTCGCCCTCCAGGTTGAGAACCCAGCTGGCCCACCAGTCCGCGAACGGCCCGGAGGTGATGCCGTGATGGGCGGGCCACAACCTGCTGCCCTGGCGCAGGGCCGGGTGCCTGATCAGCCGGTATACCTGGTCGTGCCGCAGTACCGCCAGGCCGTAGCTGGTCCGCGCGTACCAGCCGGCCTCCCGTGCCCGCCGGACCTCGGCCGAGGTGACGCAGAAGGCCGGATCGGCGACGTCGAAATACGGCACCGCAGGATCCGGTGTCCGGGTGATCATGGCTCCTCGGGCCCTTAGCGGGCTAATTCACTGACGCTCTTCGCCGGGCCCTGTGCACTGGGCCCACTCCACCCCACATGCCTACCTGGCACCATCGGTTCTTGTCCAGGCCCGAACGGCACAGCCCGAAGTCACAAGGAAACTCTGTTCACTGTTAGGAAACAAGAGTGGTTCCGGATACCCGCCGGTCAGGTGGAGGGAGTTATCGATTTGATCGAGAGGAACTGGATCGGCAGTTCCACCAGGGCCGCGGGGCCGTGCGGCACGCCGCCGATGAACTGCAGCACGTCGCCCGACTCCAGCAGGTAGCGGGAGCTGCCGTAGCCGTACTCCATCCGGCCCGACAGCATGTAGATCAACTCGGTGCCCGCGTGCTGGTAGAGCGGGAAGGTGTTGCTCCGTTCGGTCAGGGTGACCCGCAGCGGCTCGAGGGTGTTGCTGGGCGCGCGCATGATGCCGAGCGATTCGTAGCGATGGCCGGCCCCCGAGCCCTTGTGCTCGATGTTGAGGCCCCGGCCCGCCTTGACGAACATGACGTCCTGCTCTTCGTTCAGGCCGCGGAAGAACGCGGTCACCGGGACCTGGAGCGCCTCGGAAAGCCGGGCGAGCGTGGCCAGGCTGGGCGACGCCTGGGCGTTCTCGATCTTCGACAGCATGCCCTTGGACAAACCGCTCTGGGCGGCGAGTTGTCCCACCGTCCACCCCAGCTGCAGGCGGAACTCCCTGACCCGGGCGGCGATCGCGGTCCCCAGCGCCTCTTCCAGGCCCTGACCGCTTCCGGGTCCGCTTCCGGGGCCGCGGTTACCCAGATCAGGGACCGGCCGGGTCCGGGAGTGCTCGGCCAGGTCTGCGATGCGCGCCACCACGCTGCTCCCTCTTGTCGGGGGGTCCGGGTCCTGTCGGGGGCCCGGGCGCGCCCGGCACTTTGACACATGTCTCCCGCGGGACGCACCTACGGGCAGTTCCCAGATTAGTACCCGACCGTGAGCCGGCTATCCGCGCCGGTACAAACGGCCAGCCCGCAGGCTGTGCGCCGTCCCGCCGCGCACCACCGCGGGCACGCCGCGAGCCCAGCCGCGAGCCCCAGCCGCGGGCATAACCGCGGGCCTTGCCCCGGCCCGGCCGTAACCGGCTGTTGACCGGGAGCGGCGTCGCGGCCGACAATGCCCATGTAGTGAAACGATGTCTCTTGTGCATAAACTCTGATCGTCAATGCGGAGGAGCGTGGGCGACGGATGTGCGGAATCGTCGGTCTCCATCTCAAGAACCCTGACCTCCAGCCGCGCCTGGGTGAGCTGCTGACCCAGATGCTCGAGGCGATGACGACCAGGGGCCCGGACTCGGCCGGCCTCGCCGTCTACGCCGACCGCGATCCGGCACCAGCCGGGCATGAGGCCGACCCCGGGCCGGACCAGCCCGGCCAGCCCGGCCCGCCCGGCCAGGAGCTGCGCTACTCGCTGCGCTCGGACGAGACCATCGACTGGGACCTGCTGGCCAAGCGGATCGCCGCCGAGACGGGCCGCGATCTCCGGGTCGAGCCGCTCGGGTCCGACTCCGCCGTGTTCGTCTCGTCCGCGGCGGAAACGTCGTTCCTGGCTGCCGTCCGCCGGGCCGCGCCCCAGGTGACCGTGCCGGGTTTCGGCCGGTCCATGGTGGTGGTCAAGGACGTCGGCGCGCCCGCCGCCATCTGCGCCCGGTACGGCATCCCCGGCTGGGGCGGTTACCAGGGCATCGGCCACACTCGGATGGCCACGGAATCGGCCGTGACCACCGCCCACTCCCATCCCTTCGCCCCCGCGGCCGATCTGGCCCTGGTGCACAACGGGTCGTTCTCGAACTACGCGACCGTCCGCGGCCGGCTGGCCCGCCAGGGCATCCGCTGCGACACCGACAACGACTCCGAGGTCGCCGCGCGGCTCGTGGCCGCCCGCATGGCGGAAGGGGCGGACCTGGCCGACGGCCTGCGCGCCGTGCTCAAGGAGATGGACGGGTTCTTCACCCTTCTCGTGACGACCAGGACGCAGTTCGCGGTGATTCGCGACTCCTTCGCCTGCAAGCCGGCCGTGATCGCGGAGACCCCCGACTACGTCGCCATGGCGTCCGAGTACCACGCCCTGGCCGGGCTGCCCGGGATCACCGGCGCCCGGGTCTTCGAGCCGATGCCCGAGGAGATCCACGTATGGAGCCGGTGATCCTGAGCTGCGCGGAGCTGTCCACCCGCGAGATCAACGCCGCGCTGGCCGCCCTGCCGGACGGCGCGTCCGCCCGGGTGCTCGAGCCGCGGGGCCGCCATAACCTCGCCGTCGGCCTGAGCAACCGGGTGCGGATCGACATCGAGGGCAACGCCGGGTACTTCATCGGCGGCCTCGGCGACGGGCCCGACGTGGTGGTGCACGGCTTCACCGGCTGGTCGGTCGGCGAGAACCTGCAGGCCGGGTCGGTCCGGGTGGAGGGCAACGCCTCGGAGTGCGCGGGTGCGTCCAGCCGCGGCGGGACGATCGTCATCGAGGGCGACGCGTCGTCCCGGGCCGGGATCTCGCTGAAGGGCGGGACGATCCTGGTCGGCGGGAACGTCGGCCACATGAGCGGGTTCATGGCCCAGGCCGGCGTGATGCTGATCGGCGGTGACGCCGGCGACGCGCTCGGCGACTCGCTCTACGAGGCGGTCATCTACGTGGCCGGGACGATCGCCTCGCTCGGCTCGGACGCCAGGATCGAGGAGCTGACCGAGTCGGACGTGCGAGCCGTCAAGGCGCTGGCCGAGCTGGGCGGCGCCAGCTTCGGCCACGTCCAGCCCGAGAACGTCACGCGGGTGGCGTCGGCCCGCGGCCTGTACAACTTCGACGCCCTCAAAGACCAGAAATACTGAAGGGCCTAACGCGCAGATGGACCAGCCCCAGCCCATGAATCTGCCGATGGACGCACACCGCCGCAGCGGCGCCTTCCCGCCCGAGGTGATCGCGCAGATCCAGCGCACCGCGACCGAGGGTCACTACGAGATCAGGGGCTGGGGTGCCAAGCGCGACCTGCCCACCTTCGACGACCTGCTGTTCCTGACCGCCTCGCTGACCAGGTACCCGCTCGAGGGGTACCGGGAGAAGTGCGACACCAGCACCGTCCTGGGCACCAGGTACGCCAGCAAGCCGCTGCAGCTCGCCATCCCGGTCACGATCGCGGGCATGAGCTTCGGCGCCCTGTCGGCCACCGCCAAGGTGGCGCTGGGCCGGGCGGCTAGCGCGGTGGGGACGTCCACCACTACCGGCGACGGCGGCATGATCGCCGAGGAGCGGGCCGCCTCCCGGCTGCTGGTGTACCAGTGCCTGCCGTCGCGCTACGGGTTCAACGTCGACGACCTGCGCCAGGCCGACGCCATCGAGATCGTCATCGGCCAGGGCGCCAAGCCGGGCGGCGGCGGGCTGCTGCTCGGGCAGAAGGTGACCGACCGGGTGGCCGGCATGCGGACCCTGCCGGCCGGCGTCGACCAGCGCTCCGCCTCCCGCCACCCCGACTGGGTAGGACCCGACGACCTGCGGATCAAGATCGAGGAGCTGCGCGAGGCCACGCGGTGGGAGAAGCCGGTCTACGTGAAGTTCGGCGCCACCCGTGTCGTCAACGACGTCAAGCTCGCGGTCGAGGCGGGCGCGGACGTCGTGGTGGTCGACGGCATGCAGGGCGGGACCGCGGCCACCCAGGACTTCTTCATCGAGCACACCGGCATCCCCACCCTGGCCGCGGTCCGGCTGGCCGCGGAGGCGCTGCGCGACATCGGCATGGAGGACACCGTGCAGCTGATCGCCTCCGGCGGCATCCGTACCGGCGCCGACGTGGCCAAGGCGCTCGCGCTCGGCGCGGACGCCGTCTCGGTCGGGGTGGCCCCGCTCATCGCCCTCGGCTGCAACAGCCCCACCTACTGGCAGGACGGGAGCGATCACGACGCCTCCGACGGCTACCAGGCGCTGGGCACGGAGGCCGGTTACTGTCACCACTGCCACACCGGCCGCTGCCCGGTCGGCGTCACCACCCAGGATGCCGGATTGGAGGCCCGGCTCGACGCGGACCGCGGCGCCCGTCAGGTCACCAACTACCTCAAGGCGATGGCCATGGAGACCGCGGCGCTGGCCCGCGCCTGCGGCAAGTCCGACGTTCACAACCTCGAGCCGAACGACCTCGTGGCTCTTACCGTGGAGGCGGCCGCCATGGCCCAGGTCCCCCTGGCCGGTACCGAATGGATTCCCGGCCGCCAGGACAAGATCTGACGGCGCAAAAACGGCGGCAAACCACATCTTCCCAACTCCGCGGGTACGTCGTACTCTCAACCTAAAGTGTCGTGTTAGTAAACATTGTCCACTCTGCTTAAAGCCGTCCCCAACAGCCAGCACCGTCGGCCGCACGGCCGGCGACGCGCACGAAGCGCGACCACCTGATCACCGCGGAGCGATCGAGACGACCTAACGGAGCGTGCACATGTCAGACGCCGAGGCCCAGCTGCGGGAACGCGCGGAGTCCGACGGGGTGCGGTTCTTCTTCGCCATGTTCGTGGACATGCATGGCAAGCCGTGCGCCAAGATGATCCCGGTCGAGGCGGTCGACGTTCTGACCGGCGGCGGTGCGGGCTTCGCGGGGTTCGCGGCCGGTCCGATGGGGCAGAGCCCCGCCGATCCGGACATGATCGCCGTCCCGGACCTGGCCTCGTACACGCTCACGCCGTGGCAGCCGGAGCTGGCCGTCCTGCAGTGCGACATCCACGTCGAGGGCCAGCCCTGGCCCTATACCCCCCGGCTGATCCTGAAGCGGATACTGGACAAGGTCCGCGACCGCGGCCTGGTCTACAACGTCGGCTGCGAGGCGGAGTACTTCCTCGTCCGCCGCCGCGACGGCGGCGGCGTGGAGCTCGCCGACCCGCTGGACACAGCCGAGGCGCCCTGCTACGACGCCAAGGGCCTGACCAGGATGTTCGGCCACCTGTCCACGGTGTCGACGTACATGAATCAGCTCGGCTGGGCCAACTACGCCAACGACCACGAGGACGCGAACGGCCAGTTCGAGCAGAACTTCGCCTACTCCGACGCGCTGACCAGCGCCGACCGGCTCATCTTCTACCGCTACATGATCCACACGCTGGCGCACAACGCGGGCCTGGCCGCCACCTTCATGCCGAAGCCGTTCGGGAACCTGACCGGTTCCGGACTGCACCTGCACTCCAGCCTGTGGGACGCGCAGACCGGCGCCGAACTGTTCGCGGACCCCGCCGACCCCCGCGGGCTCGGCCTCTCCGAGCTCGCCTACCACTACATCGGCGGCCTGATCGAGCACGGGCCGGCCATGGCCGCCGTGACCTGCCCGACCGTCAACTCCTACAAGCGCTTCGGGGTCGGCGCGCCGAATTCCGGTGCCACCTGGGCCCCGGCCTACGCCACCTACGGCGGGAACAACCGGACCCAGATGCTCCGCGTTCCCGACGGCGGCCGGGTGGAGAACCGGGCCTGTGACGGCTCGGCCAACCCGTACCTGGCCATGGCGGTCCAGCTAGCCGCCGGATTGGACGGCATCGACCGCGGCCTGGACCCGGGCGAGCCCAACCGTGACAACCTGCACGTGCTGCCGGCCGAGGCCGTCGCCGCCCGCGGTATCCGGGCGCTGCCGCCGACCCTGCTGCACGCCGCCGACGAACTGGTCACCGACGACGTGCTCCGCGAGGCGCTGGGCAAGACACCAGACGGGGACTACATCGACTACTACGCCCAGGTCAAGCGGGACGAGTTCCGCGCCTGGCACTCCGGGGTGAGCGACTGGGAAGTCGAGCGCTACCTCACGCTCTTCTGACCGGCCCGCACCGATGAGAGGAACTGTCCCGCAACAGACGTAAGGAGGGATCGTGGCCACTACCGACGGCACGCTTCCCGAGACCGGCCTGCGCAAGGACACCAACTGGTGGGGCGCCTTCGTGATCGGCCTGGCCGGGACCATCCTGGTCACCGGCATCGCCCCGTACGTGGTCCAGGGCACTGGCGCATTGGGCATCATCCTGATCGGCGTGATGACGCTGGCCGGCTGCTTCCTGTGCCTGTGCCTGGCCGAGCTGGCCACGATGTGGCCGGACCGTACCGGCGGCATCCCCGGGTACGCCACCGAGTCGTTCCGGCCGCTGGTCGGCAATACCGCGGCCCGGCACATCGGCGGCGTCTCCGGCTGGGCCTACTGGCTCGGCTGGTTCCCGGTCGCGCCCATCAACGTGATCCTGACCGCGTCCTACCTGGCGGTGCTGTTCAACTTCAGCCCGGGCCACCTGATCTCGCCGGTCGGGACCACCTGGGGCACCCCGATCGGGGTGACGATCGTCCTCGTCTGCCTCGCGCTGCTGCTGATCATCTTCATCCCGGCCTGGTTCGGGATCAGGCTCGGCGCGGCCTTTGCCACGGTGCTCGGCATCCTGTCCATGCTGCCGCTCACCGCGATGATCTTCCTACCGTTCTTCAAGCCGGGCTCGATCCACTGGAGCAACGTGGCCGGCTTCCACGCCCCGCCGCACGTGGCCGTCACCGTGACGTTCATCTTCGCCTGGTTCTTCCCGATCCTGTGGAACGTCATCGCGATGGAGGCGGCGGCCTGCTACGTCGGGGAGTGCCGCGGCGGCGCCCGGGACGCCAAGATCGCGCTCACCGCCGAGGGCCTGTTCGGGGTGTTCATCTACATCGCGACGCCGCTGATGTTCGTCGCCGTCCTCGGCGTGGCGCTGACCACCGCCGACCCGCTGACCCTCTACCTCACCTACACCAACCACATCTTCGGGCCCGGCTCGTGGGAGAAGTGGTTCGTCGGGCTGCCGCTGATCGCGGCGCTGGCCCTGTCGGTGCTGAACGCCATCATGGGCTGCGGCCGGTCGCTGTACCAGGCGGCCGAGGACGGGCAGTTGCCGCGCTGGTTCCAGAAGAAGAACCGGCACGGCGTACCGGGCCAGGCGATGGCCTTCAACGTGGTGTGCTCCGCGATCCTGGTTCTGCTCGGCTCGCCGCTGCGGATCTACATCATCTCCAACGGTGGCTACCTGCTGTCCTGCTCACTCGCCCTGGCCGGGTACTTCATCTACCGGCAGCTGCGCCCGGACACACCGCGGCCGTTCCGGCTGCCGAACTTCGCCAAGTGGATCGCCCTGCTGATCTTCGTGGTCTGGATGGCCATCTACTTCTTCGGCGGCTGGAACTCGCCGAAGATCGTCCTGGCCGACCCGCACCAGGGTCCCGGGCTGTACCTGCTCGGCCTGCTGATCGTCGCCTTGTACGCGCCGCTGTACTGGTGGCGGGCATGGCAGGACCGCAAGCTGGCGGCGTCCGGCCGGCTCGTGACCGCTCCGGCGGCCGCGGTCACCGGAGACGGGGTTCTCGGTACTCCCGGCAATACCGTGACGGAGGCCGAACCCTCGGCGGGCGAGCCGCCGGCGGTCCGGTAGGTCACGGCGTGCTGTTCGGACGGCGTAAATGGGACAAGGCGCCTGCGGAGCAGGCCGGGGTGCTGCTGGCCTCGCCGGGCACGCCGTTCAGCGGCGCGGCCGTCCGCCGCGCGTGCGAGCTGGCGGCCGGCGAGCCCGTCGCGGTGCTGACGATCCTGAAGGTCTACGGCTCGTCGTTCGGGCTGCCGAACCCGGGCCTGCTGCCGACCCGGCGCGAGCGTGAGGAGCAGTACACGATCGTCCGGCGGGCCATCGCCGCGGTGGAGCGGCGGGGCGGGACGGCGGACGGCCAGATCGCCGCTACCCGCAGCGCGGGCCGGACGATCGCGAAGGTGGCCCGGCGGCGCCGGGTCCGCTACGTGGTGATGGACGACTCCGCCCCGAGCGGGGTGCGTCGCGTCACCGAGGGCACCGTGACCGCTACCGTGCGCCGCAGGCTGGGTGCCGGAGCAACGCTCGAACTGGTCGGACCAGGCGCGCGCATTTCCTAACATGACCCTAACGGGCCGACCCGTTAGATCCGGGTCGCCGCGGGAAGATGAGGAAAGGCGCCGTACCCGGCGTCCCGACTATAAGGCCGCGTGAGGTTATGTTTCGCAGGATCGTGGTGGCGGTCCAGGCACCCGACCAGGGCGCCCTGGACCTCGTCCAGCAGCTTGCCACCGAGGGAGTGACCGAGGTCCAGGTCCTGCACCTGCGCGAGCGAGAGCTCTCCGGCCCGATCTGGTACGCCCGGGAGAGCGGCCGCGAGGCCGGCTACCTCATCGAGGCGGCGGTCTTCGAGCTGCGCATGGCCGGCATCGCGGCGGCCGGGAACGTCCGGCCCGCGATCGTCGACCGGGTCGCCGAGGCGATACTGGCGGAGGCCGAGGCCTTCGGCGCCGACCTCATCGTCCTGGGCAGCCCGCGCCGCGGGGAACTGGCCACCCGCCTGCTCGGCGGCGTGACCCTCCGGGTCCTGCGCCGGTCGAGCTGCCCGGTGATCGTCGCCCCCCGCCACGGCCCCCGCCGCCAGCCAGCCGTTTCGGGCCAGACCCGTGGCCAAGGCCAGATCTAACCTCCCCCACTAACCCCAGTCACCACCTGAGCCCCACTCCAGAATCAATGTTTGTGGCGTTCTACCGCATCTTCCGGGTAGAGGGTCAGATTCACTGGTTACTGGGGCGTGGCGGGGACCGGGGTCAGTTCTGTTGGCTCGGCCTGGACGAGCGAGGTGCAGGCCGAGCCGAGCGCGCTCATGACGAGGCCGATAACCGGGAACCAGAGCAACATAAAGAGGTACGCGACCGCGCCCGAGCTGGCGCTGGTCTCGTAGCGGTGCGCGGCGATCGCGGTCAGCTGGTGGCCATGGTTGAGCCAGTGCAGCAGCCATGCAGACCTGAGCATCAGCGCGGTCGTGCCGGTGCCGAGCGTGGAGACGAACATCGCGGCGATGCCGTTCGCCAGCACCCCGGCGGCGATGCCCTGGCCGAATCTGACGTTGCCGGGCAGGGTAGCGCCGTCAGGGCCGCGGCCGCGCCACGCGGCCAGCGCAGCGGCGGCGGCCGGCCCGCCGAACAGCAGGATCCAGGCCAGCGCCACCAGCGGATCGGCCGTTGATCCCGGCAGCCACGGATCGCTGGCACCGTTATTGAGCCCGAGAGGTGCCACCGCGTACATCACCACGCCGAACAGCAGGCCCGTGCCGGTGCCGATGGCCAGCGCGCTCCGGGTGACCCGGGAGCGACGCGAGGTCAGGAACAGGATGACGCCCAGGTATGCGAGTGTCATCAGCATGAACGCGATCTCGCCCGCCCAGGGCGGGCCCCCGGTCGACGTAACTGGCGTCCCGCCGCAATTCTGGTAGGGACAGGCGATGTGCTGGAAGGCAGGCTGCGCCGGCGTCCGGTTGGCGAACGCATTGACGATGTACAGGGCCGGCATGTAGGCCAGGATCGCCGCGCAGCAGAAGACGCGCAGGAACCGGCCGGCCCGGCTGGGACTGGCCGGCCCGAAGAACCGCCGGGCCAGCAGCGGCAGCCCGGCCAGCAGCAGCACCGTGGCGATCACGTGGAACTGGCTTTCCGCCGCGTGGCCGACCCCAGGCTGCGGCCAGGCCGCCCAGGCCGCGACTCCGGCGGCCGCGGCGAACAGCGCCGCGTGGCCGGGCCGGCGCGGCATGAGCGCCTCCCGCGCGGTCACCCAGGCGCCGCCGGCCCGCCAGGCCAGCCGGGCCAGCCCCGGCGGCACCTGGTGCGCCTCGGCCCAGATCGCCGCGACCCAATCCCGCCGCCCGGCGGGCAGCAGCCACGCCAAAGCGCGGGTAATCGCGGCCGTCACCTGGTTCGGCTTGCTCATGGGATCACCCCCGCCGCGCCGCGCCCGGCCGGTGCCGACGACACCGCCACGCGCGCGACTCTACATAGATAGAGGCCAGGCGTCTACCTAGGCTGGCTCGATAGCCTCACAGCCGGTAGGTGGCCTCGATCACGAGACGACGCGCTGAACTGGCCACACGGTTATGGGATTTATCAAAGATCCCTCTACTGATCTCGTACGCACACTGTGCGGGGATTGTGTGGCCTGTGTGTGCCGGGGTGGAGCGGCGCGCCCGTGCCGAAGGCCGTTCGGGTCACGGTCTGAGCGCACGCCGGGTGGATCGCTCGGCTTCGTCGATGATCGCTTTGACCCGCGCCGGGGGTGGGGTCGAGATCAGCTGCAGTGCGATCCCGCGGAGGAGGCCAACGAGGGACACGGCCATCGCCTCGGGGTCGGCATCTGCTCGCACCGAGCCGTCGCGGATCCCTTCGCGGACCTTGTCGGCGAGGAGCCGCCGGAAGCTGGCGTCCTGTTCCGCGTAGAGCGGCATCAGGACGGGATCGGCGGCAATCGCCTCGCCCCACATCTGCAGGAACGCGCCGGCAGCCGGACGTCGGCTGGTGACGTTCTTGAGGTAGGCGCGAACCGTGTCCGCCAGCCAGTCCGCGGCGCTATCCCCAAGATCCGAGAGGGTGAAGGTCTGAGCATCGCGCATCACCGCGCGGAGCAGATTCTCGCGGCTGCCGAAGTGATGAGAGACGATCCCCCGGCTGTAGCCGGCGGCCTCGCCGACCGCCGCCAGGGTGAGCGCGCGTGACCCGTGCTGGGCGATCAGCGCCGTAGCGGCAGCTAGCACCTTGCGTTCGGTCTCTTCGCGACGCTCTCGCTGCGTGCGGCGAGCGGGAGGCTGATCGGGCATCAGGACTGCTCAGACATCGGGTCGACCAAGCATATGGTCCGCCAGGCTGCGCGCTCGCCTTGGCGACAGTAGGCGCGACGAGCGCGCGAGCGGCCCGGACGAAACGATCGGCTACAATACTTGTGTGTCAACCAACAAGTATCTAGGAGGTGGCTTTGTGTCGCGCACTCCACTCGTCCTCG
>Ga0207678_10002481_pt1 | contig 16771 bp, 19 predicted proteins | sample KBSC63metaG_FD_184319 | JGI IMG/M metagenome (GOLD analysis project Ga0207678, IMG submission 184319) | Corn rhizosphere microbial communities from Kellogg Biological Station, Michigan, USA - KBS C6-3 metaG (SPAdes) (version 2) | ecosystem: Host-associated > Plants > Roots > Rhizosphere > Soil ...
TGCGCATGTGGCCGTACAAGACCGAGCAGGACGCGGTGAACGACGTGCTGCGCCTGTCGCGCGGCATGACCTACAAGAACGCCGTGGCCGGCCTGAACCTGGGCGGCGGCAAGGCGGTGATCATCGGCGATCCGAGCAAGGACAAGTCCGAGGCGCTGTTCCGCGCGTTCGGCCGCTTCGTCAACTCGTTGAACGGCCGCTACATCACCGCCGAGGACGTGGGCATCGACGTCAACGACATGGAATACGTGTTCCGCGAGACCGAGTACGTCACCGGCGTGCACCAGGTGCACGGCGGCTCGGGCGACCCCTCGCCGTTCACCGCGTTCGGCACCTTGCAGGGCCTGATGGCCGCGCTGCACTTCAAGCACGGCAACGAGGACGTGGGCAAGTACAGCTTCGCCGTGCAGGGCTGCGGCCACGTGGGCAGCGAGTTCATCAAGCTGCTGCGCGAGCAGGGCGCCAAGGTGTTCGTCACCGACATCAACAAGGATGCCGTGCAGCGCTGCGTGGACGAGCTGGGCTGCGAGGCCGTGGGCCTGGACGAGATCTACGACGTGGACGCCGACGTGTACAGCCCGTGCGCGCTGGGCGGCACCGTCAACGAGCAGACCATCGACCGCATCAAGGCCAAGATCATCTGCGGCGCGGCGAACAACCAGCTGGCCACCGACGCGATCGGCGACGAGTTGCAGAAGCGCGGCGTGCTGTACGCGCCGGACTACGCGGTGAACGCCGGCGGCGTGATGAACGTGTCGCTGGAGATCGACGGCTACAACCGCGAGCGCGCGATGCGCATGATGCGCACGATCTACTACAACCTCGGCCGCATCTTCGAGATCAGCAAGACCCAGGGCGTGCCCACCTACAAGGCCGCCGACCGCCTCGCCGAGGAACGCATCACCTCGATCGGCAAGATCAAGCTGCCGCACATGGGCAACGGCGGCACCCGCTTCCAGGGTCGCATGCGCGGCCAGTGAGCCGCCTTGCCCCAGGCGGCTTGCACCGCCCGGATCGCACGAAAGGCCGCCGCGAGGCGGCCTTTTCGTCGCCGCCGCCCTGTCGTCCGTCATGCCCGGCCCGGCGGCAGGGCTCTGTTACAATGGCCGGTGTGGCGGCGCGCCGGCCCGGTCAGCATCCGCGACACAGGGGATCCATCTCGTCGGGAAGACCGGCATCGCCGATGCCGGTCCGGGCAAGGTGCCGCCAGCGGCGGCCGCTCGTCCCGCACGGAACAGCCGCCCCGGAAGGCGTCACGACACGCATGGAACAACAAGAGCAGAACGCGATATGAGCACCATCCTGGCAACCGGCATCAGCGACACGGACATCCTCGAACGTCTGCGCGAGGTGCTGCGCGACACCTTCGAGATCGAGCCGGCGCGGGTCACGCCGTCCGCCCATCTGTTCACCGACCTCGGCCTGGACAGCATCGACGCGGTGGACCTGGCGATCCAGGTGCAGGAGATGACCGGCATGCGCATCAAGCCGGAGGATTTCAAGAACGTGCGCACCGTGGGCGACGTGGTGGGCACGGTGCGCGGCCTGCTCGAACGCTGAGCCGGGCCATGCCGGACGCCCACGGCCGCTTCGCCCCCTGCGCGCTGATCCCGATCTACAACCACGGCAGCACGATCGCGGCCACCGTGCGGGCGTTGCGTGCGCATGGACTGCCCGTGCTGATCGTCGACGACGGCAGCGACGCCGCTACGCGCACCGTGCTCGATGCGCTGGCGCAGGAGGCCGATGGCGTGCGCCTGCTGCGCCTGCCGCACAACCAGGGCAAGGGCCGCGCCCTCAGCGCGGGCCTGCTCGCCGCCCGCGCGGCCGGCTACAGCCACGCGCTGCAGATCGACGCCGACGGCCAGCACGACGCCGCCGACGTGCCGCGCTTCCTTGCCACGGCGCGCGCGCAGCCCGGGGCGCTGGTCTGCGGCGCCCCGATCTACGACGCCAGCGTGCCGCGGGCCCGGCTGTACGGGCGCTACGTCACCCATGCCTGCGTCTGGCTGGAAACCTTGTCGCTGGCGATCCGCGACTCGATGTGCGGCTACCGCCTGTACCCGCTCGCGGCCACCTGTGCCGAGATCGCGCGCAAGCCGTTGCCCGCGCGCATGGATTTCGACACCGAGGCCGCGGTGCGGCTGGTCTGGCGCGGCGTGCCGGTGGTGAACCTGCCGACCCGGGTGATCTATCCGGAAAACGGGCTGTCCCACTTCCGCATGTTCCGCGACAACCTGCGCATCTCGGCGATGCACACGCGGCTGTTGCTTGGCATGCTGCCCCGGGCGCCGCGATTGTTGTGGCGCCGCTTCCGTGGAGAAAACGCATGCGTCGCCTGATGTTCCTGTTGTTGCTCGGCTGCCTCGCGCCGTTCGCCCATGCGCAGACCGACAACACCTTGCTGCAGAACGTGCTGGCCGAGCTGGGCCGGCACGCCGCCGTGCGCGCCGACTTCACCCAGACCCGCAGCAATCCCGCGCTGGCCAGGCCGCAAGTGAGCCAGGGCCGGCTGCTGTTCGCGCTGGGCCACGGCATGTTGTGGCAGACCGTTTCGCCCTACCAGGAAACCATCGCGCTCACCGGCAGCCGCAGCGCGCGCATCGATCCCGACGGCAACGCCCATCCCATGCGCGGCGAGCGCGGCGTCAGCCAGGTTTCGCAGATGCTGCAAGGCATGCTGGGCGGCAAGGTGGACGAGGCGCTGCGCCAGTTCAACGTCGAGGCCAGCGGCACGCCCGCGCAGTGGACGCTGCGCTTCGTGCCGAAGCAGGAGCGCGTGGCGCGCGTGCTGGGCAGCATCGAGCTGCAGGGGAACGACTACCTGCAAGGCATCACCATCGCCATGCAGGACGGCGCCCGCACCGAGATCCGCTTCGCGCACACCCGCGACGCCGGCCCGCTGGTCGCGCTGGAAAAGCGCGCGCTCGGCCTGCCATGACGCCGCGCACGCTCAAGCTGCGCGCCGGCCTGTTCGCCGTCGCCACCGTGCTGGTCGCCGCGCTGGGCGCCTGGCTGCTGTTCGGCCGCGGCCCGCTGCCGATCCAGACCGACCTGCTGGCCATGCTGCCCGCCACCGAGCAGAACCCGCTGGCCGAGGCCGCGGTGGAACGGCTGGCCCACGCCAACGGCGACCGCATGGTGCTGGTGGTGGAAAACGCCGACGACGCACGCGCCAAGGACGCCGCGCGCGCGCTGGGCAAGGCGCTGGCTGCGCAGAAGGTGTTCGGCGCGGTCACCGCCGAGCTGCCGCCGTTCGATCTGCAGCAACTGCTCGCCCCCTACCTGACGCACCGCGACTGGCTGCTCACCGACGCCGACCGCGCCGCGCTGGCGCAGCCGGACTACGACGCCGCGCAAGCGCTGGCCCAACGCCTCAACGAGCCCTTCCTCACCGGCGTGGGCGTGCCGCTCGCCGCCGATCCGTTCGGCTGGCTGCAGCATTGGCTGGCGCAGCAGCCGTGGAGCCGCTCGCCGCTGCTGCCCGAGGACGACCTGCTGGTCGCGCATCGCGACGACGCCACCTGCGTGCTGGTCACCGCCACACTGAATGACTCGTCCTACGACGACGACGTGCAGCGCCGCGCGCTGGGCGCCCTGCACGCGGCGGAACAGCAGATCGAGCGCGACTACCCCGGCACCCGCCTGCTGCGCACCGGCGCGGTGTTCTACGCCGCCGCCGCGCGCGCCGGCGCCGAGCGCGACGTGCACATGGTCGGCTGGATCTCCTCGATCGGCATCGCCCTGCTGCTGCTGGCCGTGTTCCGCTCGCCCCGGCCGCTGCTGCTGGCCTTCCTCTCCACGGCGGTGGGCGTGGTCGCTGCAACCACCGTGTCGCTGCTGGTGTTCGGCCAGATCTACCTGCTCACCCTGGTGTTCGGCGCGGCACTGCTCGGCGAAGCGGTGGACTACTCGATCCAGTACCTCAGCGCGCGCGCCAACGCCGGCGCGCACTGGCAAGCGGGCGCTGGCCTGCGCCAGGTGCGCGCCGCCCTGCTGCTGGCGCTGGCCACCTCCCTGCTGGGCTATGCGCTGCTGGGGCTGGTGCCGTTCCCCGCACTGCGCCAGATGGCGGTGTTCGCGATCAGTGGCATGAGTGCCGCCTGCCTCAGCGTGTTCTGGCTGCTGCCCGCCCTGCTGCAGCGCCCGTCGAAACCGATGGCGCCCGCGCTGGTACACGGCGCGCGCGCGCTGCAGCACGTGCTGGCCAAGCCGGCGAGCGGCTGGCGCGGCGCGTTGGTGGCGCTGCTGTTGCTGCTGATCGCCCTGCCCGGTTGGACGCAACTGCGCCACGACGACGACGTGCACAACCTGATCGCCCAGCCCGCCGCGCTCACCACACAGGAAGCACGGATTCGCGAAATCACCGGGCTGGGCAACGGCAGCCAGTTCTACCTGGTGCAAGGCAAGGACAGCGAGCAGACCCTGCAGCGCGAGGAAGCGCTTGAGACACGCCTGCAGTCACTGGTCGACGACGGCAAGCTGGACGGCTGGCTGGGCCTGGCCGGCATGGCGCCTTCACAGGCGCAACAGGCACGCGATCACGCCCTGCTCGCGCGGCTGTTCGACGATCCCGCGCGCCTGCGCAAAGTGCTGGCGGATGCCGGCTTCCGCACCGACGCCATCGAGGCGTACCTCGCCGCCTGGCCCGGCACGCCGCTGCAACTGGACGACTGGCTGAAGACGCCGCTGTCCACCCCGTTCCGCCAGTTGTGGATGGGCTGCCAGGCGCAGGGTTGCGCCTCGCTGGTGCTGCCGCAAGGCGATGCCGGCGACGCCTTGCTGGCGCAGGCGGCAATCGGTCTGCCCGGCGTGCAGCTGGTGGACAAGCCCGCCAGCGTCTCGGCGCTGTTCGGTCGCTACCGTGGCTACGCCAGCGTGTGGCTGCTTGCCGCGATGCTGCTGATCGTGCCGGTGTTCGGCTGGCGCTACGGCTGGCGCCGCGCGCCGCGTGTGCTGGCACCACCAGTGCTGGGCATCGCGCTCACCCTCGCTGCGCTGGGCTACCTCGGTCAGCCGCTGACCCTGTTCCACTGGATGGCGCTGATGCTGGTACTGGGCGTGGGCGCGAATTACGCGGTGTTCCTGCACGAGGGGGAGCCGCACACGGCGGATCGGCCGGGGGCGATGTACGCGAGCGTGCTGCTTTCCGCGCTCACCGCGTTGCTCTCGTTCGGCTTGCTGTCGCTTTCTTCGTTGCCGGCGCTCAGGGATTTCGGGTTGACGCTGCTGCTGGGCATCGCGTTTACCGCGTTGCTTGTTCCGGCTAGCCGAGCTTCGAGTGAGGTTTCGCCATGAGGCTGGCGCATGCTTGCCAGCCTGCGGCCTGGGTCTTTCGGGACACGAACTGCGTTTCCTCGCGTGGCCGGAGAAAGGGCGCTGGTTTCGGCATCAGGGCAAGAGCTTTCGTGCCCCTGCGGGGCGCGAGTTACTTTTCTCTGCGTGGCCAGAGAAAAGTAACCACTGCCGCCGCAGGAGCGGCGGCGAACGGCGAAGCCGGCCCGCAGGGCGGAGGGCAGGACGCCCGGAGTAAAAGAGAGACCACCCCGCGGACGCGCCCTCCGGGCATCCTGCCCCGCGGGTGCGCGGGTGGGCTACGGGGTTTTTCGACGGCACATCCATGTGCCGGCGAAAAACTGGCCCGAATCCATTCGGGCCATCCTGCGGACTTTCCTTCGCCCACCCGCCGCGTCCGAGGGGCCCCGGGTAGAGCAGCGCGCTCCTGCGCGCAGAAGCAGCAGCCAGAGCAAAGCAAAGCAGCGCAAAGCGGAGCCAGCACGCGCGCCGCACCAACTCCCTCTCCCCCAAGCCTTGGCTTGGGGGAGAGGGTTGGTGTGAGGGGGGCTTCTGCTCTTGCTGTTGCCGTTGCTTCTGGCGCGCACGATGCGCGCCCGCTCTTCCGGGGCCCCTCGGAGGCGGTGAGGCGTGGACGAGAAGGCCGCGCAGCGGGCGAGGCCATGGATGGACTCGCCTTTTCGACCGGGCAGGAAGCCCGGCCGAAAAGCCCGGCCACGCCTCACGTACTTTCCGTCCATGGACGGACGGAAAGCGCCTCCGCGGGGTGGCCTTTCTCTTTACGTCGGGCGTCCTGCCCTCCGCCCTGCGGGCCGGCTGCGCCGTTCGCCGCCGCTCCTGCAGCGGTCGTGGTTACTTTCTCTTTGGCCACGCAAAGAGAAAGTAGCTCGCGCCCCGTCAGGGGCACGAAACGCTTTTCAAGCTCTAGCAGTAGCACCAACCCAGGAACCCACACTCGATGAAACGCGTCGTCATCACCGGCATGGGCGGCATCACGCCGCTGGGCCACGACTGGCCCACCATCGCCGCGCGCCTCCGCCAACATCGCAACGCCGTGCGCCGCATGCACGAGTGGGATTACTTCGACGCGCTGAACGGCCGCCTCGGCTGCCCGGTGGACGACTTCGCGCCGCCGGCGTGGCCGCGCCAGAAGACCCGCTCGATGGGCCGCGTGTCGCAGTTCGCCGTGGCCGCCAGCGAACACGCGTTGCGCGATGCCGGCCTGCTCGACGACGCAAGCATCCGCGACGGCCGCATGGGCGTGGCCTACGGTTCCTCCGGCGGCAGCGTGGAGCCGGTGCGGGTGATGGGGCGCATGCTGGACACCGGCTCGATGCAAGGCGTCACCGCCACCAGCTACATCCAGATGATGGCGCACACCACGGCGGTGAACGTGGGCGTGTTCTTCGGCCTGAAGGGCCGCGTGATCCCCACCTCCAGCGCCTGCACCTCGGGCAGCCAGGCGATCGGCTACGGCTACGAGGCGATCCGCTACGGCCGGCAGAAACTGATGTTGTGCGGCGGCGCCGAGGAACTCTCCGGCCCCGGCGCCGCGGTGTTCGACACGCTGTTCGCCACCAGCACGCGCAACGACGAGCCCGGGCTCACCCCGCGCCCGTTCGATGCGCGGCGCGACGGCCTGGTGGTGGGCGAAGGTGCCAGCACGCTGGTGCTCGAGGAGTACGAACACGCGAAGGCGCGCGGCGCCACGATCCACGCGGAGGTGATCGGCTTCGGCTGCAACTCCGACGGTGCCCACATCACCCAGCCCACGGCCGAAACGATGGCGATGGCGATGCGCCTCGCGCTGGACGACGCGCAGCTGCCGGCCAGCGCCATCGGCTACGTCAGCGCCCACGGCACCGCCACCGACCGCGGCGACGTGGCCGAGAGCCACGCCACCGCCGAAGTGCTGGGCACGCGCACGCCGATCAGCACGATGAAGAGCTACGTGGGCCACACGCTGGGCGCCTGCGGCGCGCTGGAGTCCTGGTGGGCGATCCGGATGATGCGCGAGGGCTGGTTCGCGCCCACCTTGAACCTCGACGAACGCGCCGCCGACTGCGCCGAGCTGGATTACCTCACCGGGGCGGGTCGCGCCATCGCCACCGACGTGGTGATGAACAACAACTTCGCGTTCGGCGGCATCAACACCTCGCTGATCTTCAAGGCGGCCGATTGATGCGCCTGGTCGACGCACGCGGCCTGCCGCGCGTGGTGGTCACCGGCATGGGCGCGGTGAGCTGCGTGGGCACGGGCACGTCAGCCCTGCTCGATGCGCTGCGCACGCGCCGCCACGGCCTGCGCACGATGGACGCCTTCGCCGCGCTGGGCATGCGCGGCAAAGTGGGCGGTCCGGTGGACGAAGCCGCGCTGCCACCGGAGCCGCCGCGCAAGCTGCGCCGCTTCCTGCCCGCCCCGGCGCTGTACGCCTGGCATGCGGCCAACGAGGCGCTGGCGCAGGCAGGGCTGCCACCGGAACGCCTGGCCGAAGCCGATTGCGGCCTGGTGCTGGGCGGCGGCGCCGCGCTCAGCGAACACGAGCAAGCGCTGGAAAACCATCGCGCCCGCGGCATCGCGAAACTGTCGCCTTTCCTCGTGCCGCGCGGCATGAGCAGCGCACTGTCGGCCGGGCTCGCCCAAGCCTTCGGCATCGGCGGCAGCAGCTACACGATCAGCTCCGCCTGCACCAGCGGAGCGCACGCGATCGGCCATGCGCTGGAACTGGTCCAGCTCGGCCGGCAGCAGGTGGTGATCGCCGGCGGCGCCGAGGAACTGCATCCCAGCACCGCGATGTGGTTCGACGCGATGGGTGCGCTGTCCCCGCAGGCGGAACCGGCGCGCGCCTTGCGCCCGTTCCATCGCGAGCGCGACGGCTTCGCGCTGGCGGCGGGCGCGGGCGTGCTGGTGCTGGAATCGCTGGAACACGCACAGGCCCGCGGTGCGCGCGTGCTGGCGGAACTGGCCGGCTACGGCAGCGCCACCGATGCGGCCAGCATGGTCGGCCCCGGCGCCGGCGGCATCGCCTGCGCGCTGCGCCAGGCGCTGGATCGTTCCGGGGTGCGCCCCGGTTACATCAACGCGCATGCCTGCGGCACCCCGGGCGACCTCGCCGAATGGCAGGCCATCGCCACCGTGTTCGCCGAACGCGGCATGCCGTTGCCGCCGATCTCCTCGATCAAGGGCCTGCTCGGCCATGCGCCCGGCGCCGCCGGCGCACTGGACGCGATCGCATGCCTGCTGATGCTGGAACACGGCTTCCTTGCCGCCGGCGCACCGCTGGACGATCCCGATCCGGCCTTCGCCGGCTCCTCGCTGCTTGCCGCGAACCGCGAGCAGCCCATCGACGCCGCGCTCAGCAGCAGCTTCGGCTTCGGCGGCAGCTGCGCCGCCCTGCTGTTCAAGCGCCACGCCGGAGCCGCCGCATGATCGAGCTGCGCATCGAAGCGTGGCGCGCCTGGGCGCCGGGCCTGGCGGGCAGCGCGGATTGGCAGGCCTGGGCCGGATCGCCGCACGCCGTGGCGGACGACGGCCAGGCGCAACCGGCCTGCAGCTTCCTGCCCGCGCTGCAGCGGCGCCGGCTGAGCCGGCTGGCGCGGATGACGATGGAAACCGCGTGGCCCTTGTGCGGCGACGCCGAGCAGCTCCCGTTCGTGTTCGGCTCGCGCCACGGCGAAACGCCGCGCACCTGGCAACTGCTAGTCGAGGTCGCCGATGGCCAGCCGCTGTCGCCCACCGCCTTCGGCCTGTCGGTGCACAACGCGATCGCGGGCCAGTGGTCGATCCTGCGCGGCCAGCGCGGCGAATCGGTGGCGATCGCGGGCGAGGCCGACACCTTCGAGCACGCCGTGCTGGAAGGCGCGCTGCAACTGGCCGCCGGCGCGCACGCCGCCCTGGTGGTGGTGGCCGAGGAGCTGCCACCGCCCGCCTATGCCCAGTGGATCGCCGACGTGCCGTTCTCCTATGCTGTCGCGCTGCGACTGGGGAAGATCGATGCCGGCACGGCAACGCCCGCCGGGGGCGACTGGCGGCTGGCGCAGTCGCGCGGCGACGGCGCGGCGACCTGCGCCTGGCCGCACGCACTGGATTTCCTGCGCGGCCTGCATACCCGCGAAACCTCAATCCGACACGACTGGAAGACCCGCCGATGGAACTGGCAACGTATCCGCTGAACCAACGCCGCGACGCCTGGGCCTGGCGCCTCGTGGCCACCGGCGCCAGCTTCGTGCTGTTCGGCGTGGGCGGCCTGCTGCTGCGCGTGGTGGTGCTGCCGCTGCTGGCCTGCCTGCCCGGCGACGCGTCGACGCGGCGCCGGCGCGCGCGCGCCGCGATCAGTCGCGCCTTCCACCTGCACGTGCAGTTCATGTATCGCACCCGCGTGCTGGACTTCGCGATCGACGGCGCCGAGCGGCTGGGGCGTCCCGGCCAGCTGGTGGTGGCGAACCATCCCTCGCTGATCGACGTGGTGTTCCTGGCCGCGCAAATCCGCGACGCGAACTGCGTGGTGAAGCAGGGGCTGTTCGACAATCCGTGCACCCGCGGCCCGGTGCGCACCGCGCAGTACATCGGCAACGACGGCAGCATGGACATGCTGGAACGCGCCGCCGACGTGCTGCGCGAAGGCCAGTGCCTGATCGTGTTTCCCGAAGGCACGCGCACGGCGCCGGGCCAGCCACCGCGCTTCCATCGCGGCGCGGCGGCCATCGCGCTGCGCGGCGCACGCACGGTGACACCCGTGTTCATCACCGTCGACCCGCCCACGCTGACCAAGGGCCGGCCGTGGCACCACATCCCGCCTTGCCGTTTCCGCGTGCGTCTGCACGTGGGCGCGGACATCGATCCCGCGCCGTTCAATACCGATGCGGCGCTGCCGATCGCCTCGCGCCGCCTCAACGACCATCTGCACCAACTCTTCCACAAGGAGCTCGCCGCCACGTGAACGCATCGACCCATACCGCGCTGGCCCATACCGCGCTAGAGCAGGAGCTCGCCCAGCTCGTCATCGACACGCTGAACCTGGAAGACCTGCAGCCCGCCGACATCCCGCCGCAGCAGCCGCTGTTCGGCGAAGGGCTGGGGCTAGACTCGGTGGACGCGCTGGAACTGGCGCTGGCACTGCAGAAGCGCTACGACATCCGCATCGCCTCGGACGACAAGGACGCTCGCCGCCACTTCGCCAGCGTGGCCAGCCTCGCCGCCTTCGTCGCCAGCCAGCAGGCCGCATGCGCAAGCTAGTCAACATTCTGCTGCCGGTGGTCGGCGTGCTGTATCCGTTCCTGGTCTATTTCGGCATGGAAACGGTGGCGCCGCCGGTGTTCGCGCTGGCGCTGGCCGCGGTGTGGCTGCTGCGCGCGCCGTTCCTGTGGCGCGAGCCGGGCGGACGCTGGATGCTGGGTGTGGCGCTGGCCTATTGCGCCATGCTGGCGGTGAGCGGCGAATCCTCGCTGCTGCGCTGGTATCCCACCTTGATCAGCCTGTTCCTGCTGTTCACGTTCGGACTCAGCCTCGTCTATGGCCCGCCGGTGGTGGAGCGCATCGCCCGCGTGCGCGAGCCGGAGCTGCCGGACGCGGCGATTCCCTACACGCGCAAGGTCACCTGGGTGTGGGTGGGCTTCTTCGTGTTCAACGCCGCGATGTCGGCCGCGCTCACGCTGTGGGCGCCGCTGAAGTGGTGGACGCTGTACAACGGCCTGCTCGTGTACTTCATCATGGGCCCGCTGTTCGTGGGCGAATGGCTGCTGCGCAAACGGCTGCGGGCGAAGGCATGAACACGCGACGCATCGGGCCCGTGATCCTCGACGAACGCCGCGACGGCGACGAATGCACGCTGCAGTTGCAGGTGCCCGCGGATCTCGCGTACTTCCCCGGCCACTTCCCGCAGGCGCCGGTGCTGCCCGGCGCGACGCAAGTCGCCTGGGCGCTGCAGCTGGCGGCCGCGCGCCTGGGCAGCTCGCCGCACTGCCGCGAGATGGAGGCGCTGAAGTTCCAGCGCCTGCTGCAGCCGGGCGACCGCGTGACGCTGACGCTGCGCATCGACCGCGCGCGCGGCAAGCTGCACTTCGCGTATCGCGAGGGCGACGCCACCTATTCCTCCGGCCGCCTCGTGCTGGAGCCACGCGCATGAGCGAAGCGCAGCTGGCCACGCGGCAACACTGGTCCGCGCAACGCGAGCGCGGCAGCCTGCTGCTGATGCGCTTCACCGCCTTCGTGGCGCGCTGCTGCGGGCGGCGCCTGCTGTCGCCGCTGCTGCACCTGATCGTGCTGTACTTCTTCCTCACCGGACGGCGCGCGCGGCGCAGCATCCGCGAGTACCTGGAGCGCCTCGCCGACTGGGGCGGGCGCGACGACCTGCGCCCGACGCCCCGCCGCGTGTTCGCGCAGTTCATGGCCTTCGCCGACTGCCTGCTGGACCGCCTCGACGTGTGGCGCGGCGCGCTGCGGCTGGAACAGGTGCGCCTGGTCGATCCTGACGGCCTGCGCGCGCAACTGCTGGCGAACCGCCGCGGCGGTCGCGGCCAGATCCTGGTCGGCACCCACCTCGGCAATCTCGATGTCTGCCGCGCGCTGGCCGAACTGGGCGAACAGGTGCCGCTGAACGTGCTGGTGCACACGCACCACGTCGCGCACCTCAACCGCCTGCTCGGCGAAGCCGGCGAACAGCGCATGCGGCTGATCCAGGTCAGCGAGCTGGACGCCGCGCTGATGCTCGACCTGTCGCAGCGTCTGGAACGCGGCGAATGGCTGGCGATGGCCGGCGACCGCGTGCCGCTGCACGACGGCCGCCGCGTCGCGGTGGATTTCCTCGGCCGTCCCGCCGCTTTCGCGCAGGGGCCGTGGCTGCTGGCCGGCCTGCTCGGCTGCCCGGTGAACCTGATGTGCTGCCTGAAGATCGCCGGCCGCTACGAGATCCGGCTGGAACGCTTCCTCGACGCACCGGCATGGGAACGTGGCCAGCGCGACGCCACCATCGCCGGCTGGGTGCAGCGCTACGCCGACCGCCTCGCCGAGTGGTGCCTGCTGGCGCCGCAGCAGTGGTTCAATTTCTATCCGTACTGGGAAACTCTCGATGCGTAGCCGCGGCGTGCTGCAGGTGGACACCGAAGTCACCGTGCCGTTCTTCGACGTCGACTCGATGGACGTGGTGTGGCACGGCCACTACGTGAAGTACCTGGAAATCGCCCGCTGCGCCCTGCTCGACCGCATCGGCCACAACTACGCGCAGATGAAGGCGGCCGGCTACGTGTGGCCGGTGATCGACCTGCAGCTGCGTTATGCGCGCGCCGCGCGTTTCGGCCAGCGCATCAAAGTGCGCGCCGACCTCGTGGAGTGGGAGAACCGCCTGAAGATCCACTACCTCATCAGCGACGCCGCCAGCGGCGAACGCCTCACCCGCGCCAGCACCGTGCAGGTGGCGGTGCGCCTTGCCGATGGTGTGATGCAGCTGGTTTCGCCGGCATGCTTTATCGATGCGGTGGAAAGTCGTATTTCCGGCACGCCTGCACCTGCACATCTCTCATCACGTGACTGACACTCCGTTCGCCCTGAGCGTAGGCGCATGGCGCCGGAGTCGAAGGGCCGTCCCGGCAGCGCTTCGACTTCCCCGCTCCTCAATGCCGGCGCCATCCCTGGCGCCTCCCAGCGTACGCTTGCCGGCGCAAGCTACGCTCAGCGCGAACGGCGATTTGAAGCCGGGCATCGGCGCCAACCTGACGCAGCAAACCACATGACCTACGCCAGCCCCACCTACGTCGAAGAAACCCGCCTCGGTTTCCGCTTCCTCGCCACGCATACCTGGCAGCACCATGTGTTGCGCGTGGCGGTCAACGACCTGAAGCGCCTCGTCGGCGAGCCGCTGCCGCGCGGTGGCGTGCTGCTGGACGCCGGCTGCGGCCAGGGCAAGTCGTTCCGCCTGCTGCGCGACGCCTTTGCGCCGGACCGGCTGATCGGGCTGGACGCCGACCCGCACAGCCTGGCGCTGTCGCGCGTCGAGGCGCAGCGCGAAGGCATCGCGGTGGAACTGGTCGCCGCCGACTGCGCGCACATCGACCTGCCCGACGCCAGCGTGGACCTGCTGTTCTGCCACCAGACCTTCCACCACCTGGTCGAACAGGAGCGCACCTTGGCCGAATTCTGGCGCGTGCTGAAACCCGGCGGCCGGTTGCTGTTCGCCGAATCCACCAAGGCCTACATCGACAGCTGGGTGATCCGCTGGTTCTTCCGCCACCCGATGCACGTGCAGAAGAGCGCCGATGGCTATCTCGCGATGCTGCGCGCGCAAGGTTTCCGGTTCGGCGACGCCAACGTCTCGCTGCCGTATCTCTGGTGGAGCCGCGCGAAGGACTTCGGCCTGCTCGAACGCTGGGGCCTGCGCGCGCCGCCACCGCCGGGCCAGCGCGAGGAAACCCTGGTGAACGTGGCCGCGCGCAAGCCCGCATGAGCGCCGCCTACCTAAACGCGCTGGGTGTGGTCTGCGCGCTGGGCGCGGGCAAGGCTGCGGTGGCCGAGGCGCTGTTCGCCGGCAACGCGCACGGCCTGTGCGCGGAATCCGGCTGGATTCCGGAACATGCGCCGCCGCTGGGCGCGGTGCGCATGCCGCTGCCCGCCATCCCCGAACCGCTGGCCGCCACGCGCGACAACCGCTGCAACCGCCTGCTGCTCGCCGCGGCGCAGGAGATCGAAACGGACATCCGCGCGGCCATCGCGAGCCACGGCGGCACGCGCGTGGGCGTGGTGCTGGGCACCAGCACCGGCGGCATCGAGGAAGCCACCCGCGGCCTCGCCGCACAACGCCGCGACGACGCCTGGCCCGCGGATTACCGCTACGCGCACCAGGAGCTGGCCGGCCCCGCCGAGTTCCTCGCCGAATGGCTGGAGCTCGCCGGCCCCTGCTACACGATCTCCACCGCCTGCACCGCCGGCGCGCGCGCGATGGCGAGCGCGCAACGGCTGCTCGACGCCGGGCTGTGCGATGCCGTGCTGTGCGGCGGCGTGGACACGCTGGCGCGGCTGCCGCTGAACGGCTTCCACGCGCTGGGCGCGATGGATCCCGCGCGCTGCAACCCGTTCTCGCGCGAGCGCCGCGGCATCAACATCGGCGAGGCCGCGGCGCTGTTCCTGATGACGCGCGGGCGCGGCCCCGTGCGCTTGCTCGGCGCGGGCTCCAGCTCGGATGCGTACCACATGTCCTCGCCCGACCCGGCAGGCCTGGGCGCGCAGCAGGCCATGCGCGCCGCACTGGCGCAGGCCGGACTGGAACCCGCGCAGATCGACTACCTCAACCTGCACGGCACCGCCACCACGCACAACGACGCGATGGAGGCGCAGGCGGTGGCCGCGGTGTTCCCGCACGGCGTACCGTGTTCCTCGACCAAGCCGCTCACCGGCCACACACTCGCCGCCGCCGGTGCACTGGAAGCCGCGTTCTGCTGGCTGAGCTTGCGCGACGGCCGGCTGCCGCCGCAATACTGGGACGGCATGGCCGACCCCGAGCTGCCCGCGCTGCGCTTCGTCGAAGCCGGCGCGCGCCTGCCCGACGGCGGCGCGCATCGGCTGATGAGCAGTTCCTTCGCGTTCGGCGGCAACAATGCCTGCCTGATCCTGGGAGATGCCGCATGACGGCCTGGCCCATCGCGGAACTGCTGCCGCACGCGGGCGAGATGATCCTGCTCGACGCGGTGCTGGAGCACGGCTCCGAGCATGCCGTATGCAGCCGGCGCGTCCCGGCCACCGGCCTGTTCCACGATGCCGACGGCAGCTTGCCCGCGTGGATGGGCGTGGAGCTGATGGCGCAGGCCATCGCCGCCTGGGCCGGCTGCCAGGCGAAAGCCGCGGGCGAGCCGGTACGGCTGGGTTTCCTGCTCGGCACCCGCCACTACGTTTGCAACGTGGCCGCGTTCGCGCCGGGCAGCGAATTGCGCATCGAGGCGCGGCGCGACTTCCACGACGACAGCGGCATGGGCGTGTTCGCCTGCCGCATCGAAGCGCCCGGCGTGCTGGCCGAGGCACGGCTCACCGTGTTCAGCCCGCCGGACGCGAGCGCCCTGTTTCAAGACGGCAAGCGCCCATCACCTGCAACGGAACCTCGCCATGGCTGACACCATCCTGGTCACCGGCTCCAGCCGCGGCATCGGCCGCGCGATCGCGCTGCGGCTGGCGCAGGCCGGCCACGACCTCGTCCTGCATTGCCGCGCGAAGCGCGACGAGGCCGAGGCGGTGCGCGCGGAGATCGAGGCCATGGGCCGCGCCGCGCGCGTGCTGCAGTTCGACATCGCCGATCGTGCAGCCTGCCGCGCCGCGCTGGAAGCGGACGTGGAACGCCACGGTGCGCCCTACGGCGTGGTGTGCAACGCCGGACTCACCCGCGACGGCGCGTTTCCCGCGCTCACCGACGAGGACTGGGACCGCGTGCTGCGCACCAACCTCGACGGCTTCTACAACGTGCTGCACCCGCTGGTGATGCCGATGATCCGCCGCCGTGCGCCGGGCCGCATCGTCTGCATCACCTCGGTGTCGGGCCTGATCGGCAACCGCGGCCAGGTCAACTACAGCGCGTCGAAGGCCGGCGTGATCGGTGCGGCCAAGGCGCTGGCGGTGGAACTGGCGAAAAGGAAGATCACGGTGAACTGCGTGGCGCCGGGTCTGATCGACACCGACATGCTGGACGCCGACGTGCCGGTGGAGGAAATCCTGAAAGCCATCCCCGCCCAACGCGCCGGCACGCCGGAGGAAGTCGCCGCCGCCGTGGCCTTCCTGGCGAGCGCCGAGGCCGGCTACATCACCCGCCAGGTGCTCGCCGTCAACGGCGGGCTGTGCTGATTCCCGTTTTTCCAACCCGCAAGCCATCAACTCGCAAGGAGCAACACCGCATGCATGCCAAGACCGTCGCCCTCGCCGCCCTGCTCGCCGCCGCACCGATGGCCAGCCACGCCGCCGACAAGGTGGTGCACCTCGCCTTCGCCAACGCGGTGCAGGCCGCCACCGCCAGCGGCAAGCTGGACGGCAGCGTGAAGTTCTACCTCGCCGGCACCACGCCCGCCGGCCAGCTCACCGTGGTGAACGACAACGTGAACGTCACCCGCAAGACCAACGCCTTCGGCAAGAAGGACCAGGCCACCTGCGACTGGGCACTGCAATCCGCCCTGATCGCCCTGCAGGACGACGCGAAGAAGGCCGGCGCCAACGCCGTCACCGACATCGTCAGCAACTACAACGGCAGCGAATACCGCGACAGCCAGAACTACGAATGCCACGTGGGCTTCCTGATGTCGGGCGTGGAGCTGAAGGCGAAGCTCGCCAAGGTGCAGTGACGGCGCAGGCTGCCCGCCGCCTGTCAGGTGGCGTGCGGTTGTCGAAGCTGGCAGCAACAGCAACAGCTGCGTTCTGATGTTGAAAAAGGGCTGTCCTGCCCTTTTTCAACTCGCCGAGTCCGATAGAGCCTGGACTCGGCTCCGACGGATCAAGCACGAGGTGCTTGATC
>Ga0207678_10002485_pt1 | contig 16760 bp, 11 predicted proteins | sample KBSC63metaG_FD_184319 | JGI IMG/M metagenome (GOLD analysis project Ga0207678, IMG submission 184319) | Corn rhizosphere microbial communities from Kellogg Biological Station, Michigan, USA - KBS C6-3 metaG (SPAdes) (version 2) | ecosystem: Host-associated > Plants > Roots > Rhizosphere > Soil ...
GGGCACGCTGTATTCGTTCTCGGTGACCGTCAATCACGGACCGACGAGCGGCAGCAGCAGCCTGCACGTGGCGACGGCTGGTTCGCCGAGCGCGTTCTCGGTCGCGACGCTGGTGCCGGGCAGCTGAGTCTTCGCGCCGCGCGGCGTCTCGTCGCGTTGCGTGTGCTCGAATCGCAGAGGGCCGCGCTCCTCACGGAGCGCGGCTTTTTTCTGGCGCGTGTCAGCGCGCGGGCACCACGTCCAGCCGATGCTCGGGCGCTCCGGGCAGGAACGGCGTCGGCCGGCCGGCGGCCCAGTCGGCGTGTCCGCTGCCGTAGTACGGCGAGAGCGGATGGCCGCTCTGTCCACCGGACATCATGAAATAGCCGTGCGACTCGTCGCCGGGTGCGACGGCGAAGCGTTCGGAGGCACCGAAACTCGGGCCTTGTACGCGCGGCATGTTGTTGTCGCCCGGCAGTTCGTCGTATGGCATGTCGAGCCAGCTTGCGAGAAGCGCGGGCAGCGCGCGCGAAAGCGGATGCTTGATCCGCGCGGTGTTGCGCTCGCCCCAGCGGCGCGCGCCGATGCCGCCCGGCTGCGCGTCGAGCGCCAGGCCGGCGCGGTCGGCGGATGCGATCAACAGGGCGTCCCAGTCGGCAAGCGGGGGCGGCAACAGGTGTGGCGGGCGCTCGCTGACGAGCTTCCATACCACGTGCTCGGCCTGAGCGAGCTTCGGTGCGGCGAAGTCGGGGAACTTGCGGCGCACGGCGGCGCTGAAGCCGTCCAGCACGCTGTCGACGACATCGGCACGCCACGCGCGCACGACGCGGTAGGCGACCGAGTCGACCGACGCGTGCCCGTTCCAGTCTTGCAGGATGCTCTTCATCGCATCGTGCAGCGGCGTGTGCGGCGCGCGGTCGAGTTCGAGCTTCAGCAGGTCTTTCCAGCGTTCGAGGAACAGCGCGCGATCGTCCAGTTGGATCGCCAGCATGTCGGCCGGCGCGAAGCGATCGCGGCCGCGCAGGCCGTCGCGGATCTGACGCGCGCGCGCGCCGAGGTCGTAGCCGCCGTCACCGAGCGTTTCCAGCGCCGGGCCCTCGACGATGCGCTGGTTCGCCGTCCACAGGCGCTGCCAGGGCGGATTAGCGATCAGCGGATGCGCGCTCGCTTCGAGCCAGCCGCCCCATCCCGTGCCCGGCACCGACCAGTCCGCCGGCAGGCGCGGATCGAAGCCACCGATGCGCTTGGGCACTTGCCCCGCGATCGTCCAGGCGATGCCGCCGCTGCGGTCGGCGACGAGGAAGTTCTGCGGCGGCAGGCCGCTGATCTGCGCGATCGCCGTGCCTTCGTCGGCCGTCTCGGCCGTTTCCATGCGCTCGAGCTCGGTGTTGAAGGCCCCGTGTTCCTGCGCGGTCCAGGCCAGCGCGAGCGCGGTGCCGTCGGCGTCCTTGGCGAGGATCGGTCCCCATTTCGTCTCTTCGACATCGACCGTTTCGTCCGGTGCGCCGTGCACGTGGATGACTTCGGCGTGCTTGGAAATGGATGCCCAGCCATCCGCCGTGCGATAGCGAGCCGGATCCTGCGGATCGCGAATCACGCGCACCCAGTCGGTCGTGTCGACGTAGCTGTTGGTGAAGCCCCAGGCGACCTTGCCGTTGCTGCCGACGATCATCGCCGGCGTGCCGGGCAGACTGGCGCCGCTGATGTCGACGTCCTGCCCGGGGCGGCGCGGGTTGGGGTAGACGAATCGCGCGCGGAACCAGAGGCTCGGCACGCGCAGGTCGAGGTGCATGTCGTTCGCGATCAGCGCTGCGCCGCCCGCGAGCGCGCCGTTCACGGCGAAGCTGTTGCTGCCGGGCAGGCGATCGACGTTCGCATCGGTCGGGTGCAGCAGTGCCGGGTCGAGCGTGCGCAGGTCGAGTTCCTCCGCGGTCGGCAGCGGCGGCAGGTCGAGCGGCGCGCCGGCGATCGGCGCATCCCAGGAGCCGCCGCTCGCGGCGAGCAGGCGAAACGCCGATTCCGGCAATGCGGCATGCATCTGCGCGAACGCGAGCTCGCGCTTGTTGTCGGCGTCGTTCAACGTGAATGCCATCGCCGCGACCACCAGCAAGGTGTCTTCGCTGCGCCACGCCACCGGTTCGCTGCGCGTCAGCAGGTACGGGAACGGACGCGCCGTCAGCGCGCCGAGTCCGGCATTGACGCCGTCGCGGTACGCGGCGATTTCGTCGCGGCGCTCGTCCGGCAGGGCGGCGATCTCGGCCTGCATGCGCGCGCGCATGCGATGGGCGCGCGCGCTGCGATCGGCCGTCAACGCGGCGCTGCCAAAAAGCTCGGACAATTCCCCGGCGGCGCGCCGGCGCAGCAGGTCCATCTCGAAGAAGCGCTCCTGCCCATGCACGTAGCCGAGCGCCCAGGCGAGATCGCGCCGGTTCTCCGCGCGGAAGGTGGCGGTGCCGAGCGCATCGCGCTCGACCGACACCGACTTGGCGAGCGCTGGGCTGCGGACTTCGCCGTCGTAGCGCGGCAAGCTGCCGCGCAGCGCGAACCAGCCGGCGAGCACGGTGCCCGCGCCTACGACCAGCAAGACCAGCAGCATCCGGGACAGCAGGCGAGTCACGCGCATGAAAGGTTCTCTCGTTCTTCCAAAGGGCGGATCGTAATGCAGCTGTGCGTCCTGCGGAGGCGTGCGGTCACATCGCGTGCGAAGCGCGCTCGCGAAGTTGTTCGGTTCGGCACGACGCTGCCTTTACATCCGTCGCATTGTGACTTCATGTGATGCCGGGCTAGACTCCGGCGTGACGCGACCTCTGGGTGTATGCGGTCGCTTCTTCATGTTCTATCGAAACCATTGCCGTGAGTCGTCGGTCGCCGGCGGCTGCGCAGGGATTTCGCGGGCGTGGATCACGTTGCCGGCAACTCGATGCTGCCGGAGTCTTGCGGCGGGCACAGCGTTGAAAGGGTCCGTCGCGAATTCTGTAGGGGTACGACAAACAATGAAGTCAGTGATGTTTGCTTTTGGTGTGCTCGCCGCGTCCATCGCGTCGGCGGCAAATACTCAATGGGTCAGCAGCGGCATTCACGCGACCACGGCTCAGCCGACTCGCCCGGCCGGAACGCACACGGCGCCGGTTCGCGGGACGGGCGCGCTGCAGTTCTTCACCGACCAGCCGTCGTTCGACACCGCGGTCGGCGATCCGAGCGCGCTGTCCGCCGAGAGCTTCGACGAAGGGGCCACCGACTTCGAACAGTGCAGCGAGCCGGTCGGCAGCGCCTCGAATGACAGCTGTTTCACGCCCGGCGAACTCGTCGGCGGTTTCGCGCTCACGTCGTCTTCCGGAACCGGCATCGTCCTGTTGCCGGCCCAGTTCCTCGGCGCCGGCCAGACTTCGCCCGTGGTCGGTGCGATCAACTTCGCCGACACGACCAATATCGCGTTCTCCCCGACGGTCACCGCGGTGTCCGCGCAGGTGTACGGCGGCCAGACGCCGAATCCGGTCGACATCGAAGTCTTCGACGAGAACGGCGCGTCGCTCGGCACGACGACCGTCACGCCGGCGGCGGTGGATGCGCCGGTGTTCTTCGGCGTGATCAGCGCGACGGCGATCGGACAGATCGTCCTGACGGCCGAAAACGACGACGGCGAGCTGTTCGACGATCTGCGCTTCGGCGCGGCGGGCCCGAGCACGCCGGATGAAATCTTCACCGATGGTTTCGAGACGGCCGACACCGGCACGTGCGAGCCGGCGCAGCTGTTCGCCGATTCGAGCTTCGAAGCGACCGACCCGGGGTCGTTCACGAATCCGGACTGGACGAGCGAGGACAGCGTCGTGGGAACCTCGTTCTGCGATGCGACATGCGATTCGACGGGGACGATCGTCCCGCACACCGGCAGCTGGTTCGTCTGGTTCGGCGGATTCGACCAGGAGAACACGTCGCTGCTGAGTCAATCGGTGACGTTCCCGAGCGGTCAGCCGCGCTGGCTCAACTTCTGGCTGATCAACCAGATCGGCGGCGATCCGACTGCGACGCTGACGCTCAGCATCGACGGCACGCAGATCAGCTCGGTGGCCGCCAGCGCGACGCCGGAACAGGATTATTCGCCGCAGGCCCTCGAAGTGCCGGCGACCTATCTGGACGGCCAAGCGCACGTGGTCGAGTTCGACTGGTCCGCATCGTCGACCAATGGCGAAATCGGCGGCGCGATGATCGACGACGTCACGCTCGATTGCACGGCGCAGCCGACCTCGGCCCCAGGTCACGTGAAGAAGCGCACGACGCCGGCACGCAGGCTCCTGCGCTGAGATCGGTTTCGCGGCAGTACTGAAAAAGGCCTCCCTTCGCGGAGGCCTTTTTCTTGCCGGCGATTGCCCGAAACATCACGCCACCGAGGCGGCCGACATGCGCCGGCGCTCGTCCGGTGTCAGCCGCTGGTTTCGATGCGCTCCACGCGCTGCAGGCCGCGCGGCAGCAGTCCGCCGCGTGCGGCGCGTGCCCCGCCGTATTCGACCAGGTCGGCCCACTTGAGAATCAGCTTGCGCTGGCCGGCATACAGCGTCACTTCGCCCTTGCCCTCGGCGACGATCGCGACGCCGGCCACGCGTTCGCCTTCGCCCAGGCGCGCCTTCGGGATCTCGATCAGCTTGTTGCCCTTGCCGCCCTTGTCGAGCTCGGGCAGGTCGGCGACCGAGAACATCAGCAGATGCCCGGCGTTGGTGGCGACGACGATGCGGTCGCGGGCCGAATCGGCGACCAGCGCCGGCGCGAGTACGCGCGCCTTGTCCTCGATGTTGAGGATCTGCTTGCCGGCCTTCTTGTTCGCCAGCAGCGCCTCGAACTTCGTCACGAAGCCGTAGCCGTAGTCGGAGGCGAGCACGAGCTTGGTCGCGGCGTCCGCGATCGCCAGCGCATCGAAGCGTGCGCCGGCCGGCAGCGCGAAGCGCCCGGTCAGCGGTTCGCCATTGCCGCGCGCGGAAGGCAGCGTGTGCGCCGACGTCGAATAGCTGCGCCCGGTCGAATCGATGAAGGCGACCTGCTGCGTCGTACGGCCTTGCGCCGCGGCCAGGAACTCGTCGCCCTCGCGATAGCCGAGCTCGCGTGCGGCGACATCGTGCCCCTTGGCCGCGCGCACCCAGCCCTTCGCCGACAGCACGACGGTGACCGGCTCGCTGGCGACCAGCGCCGTGTCGTCGAGCGCCTGTGCTGCGGCGCGCTCGACCAGCGGCGATCGGCGCACGTCGCCGTACTTCTTCGCGTCTTCGCGCAGCTCGTCCTTGATCAGCGTCTTCAGGCGCGCCTTCGAATTGAGGATCACGTTGATGCGCGCGCGTTCCTCTTCGAGTTCGTCGCGCTCGGCGTTGATCTTCATCTCTTCCAGCCGCGCGAGCTGGCGCAGGCGCGTTTCGAGAATGTAGTCGGCCTGTTCCTCGCTGAGCTTGAAGCGCGCGATCAGCGCCGGCTTCGGTTCGTCCTCGGTCCTGACGATGCGGATCACCTCGTCGAGATTCAGATAGGCGATGCGCAAGCCTTCCAACAGGTGCAGGCGGCGTTCGACCTTGGCCAGGCGGTGCTGCAGGCGCCGCGTCACCGTGTCCTGGCGGAAGCGCAGCCATTCGGAGAGGATCTGCTTGAGGTTCTTGACCTGCGGCTTGCCGTCGAGCCCGATCATGTTGAGATTGATGCGGAAGCTCTTTTCGAGGTCGGTCGTCGCGAACAGGTGCGTCATCATCTCGTCGAGGTCGACGCGGTTCGAGCGCGGAATCAGCACCAGCCGCGTCGGGTTCTCGTGATCGGATTCGTTGCGCAGGTCCTCCAGCATCGGCAGCTTCTTCGCGCGCATCTGGTTCGCGATGTCGGCTTCGATCTTCGTCGGCGAGACCTGGTAGGGCAGCGCCGTGATCACGACATTGCCGTCTTCCTTCGTGTATACCGCGCGGCAGCGTACGGAGCCGTTTCCGGTCGCGTACATCGCGGCGAGTTCGGCGCGCGGGGTGATGATTTCCGCGGCGGTCGGGAAATCCGGGCCCTTCACGTGCTCGCACAGGTCCGCGATGCTGGCAGCGGGCTCGTCGAGCAGATGGATGCACGCGCTCGCCAGCTCGCGCAGATTGTGCGGAGGGATATCGGTCGCCATGCCGACGGCGATGCCGGTCGAACCGTTCAGCAGCACATGCGGAATGCGCGACGGCAACCACGAAGGTTCTTCGCGCGAGCCGTCGTAGTTCGGCACGAAGGTGACGGTGCCCTGGCCGAGCTCGGCCAGCAGGAGCTCGGCGATCGGCGTCAGCTTGACTTCGGTGTAACGCATCGCCGCGAACGATTTGGGATCGTCGGTCGAACCGAAGTTGCCTTGGCCGGTGATCAGCGGATAGCGATACGAGAACGGCTGCGCCATCAGCACCATCGCCTCGTAGCAGGCGCTGTCGCCGTGCGGATGATATTTGCCGAGCACCTCGCCGACGGCGAGCGCGGCCTTGCGCGGCTTGGAGGCCGCGTCGAGGCCGAGACCGCTCATCGCATAGACGATGCGCCGCTGCACGGGCTTGAGGCCGTCGCCGACGAAGGGCAGGGCGCGATCGAGCACCACGTACATCGAATAATCGAGGTAGGCGCGCTCGGCATAGTCCTTGAGCGGAATCTGTTCGTAGTTGGATTGGATGTTCATGCGCCGATCTGTACAACGTGGAAGCGCCCGGCGAGGCGGGCGTCAAACCTCCATTGTGCCGCAATTGCGCGGCACGATTGAGTCTTGCGCTCGGAGAGGTGTGCCGGGGGCGCTGGAGGCGCCGCAAGAGCGAGGACCAAAGATCCAGGCTTGGGCTTCGTCAGGCGCTTCGCTGAGGGACGGCGAGGATCGAAGGACGGGTGCCCCGTGCAAGCTGGGCGCTCGATCCGAGCGTCGGGTGGACGCTCGGATCGGGAAGAGACGAATGGGGTGCGCGCCAGGCGCGCACCCCGAGACGGTCAAGGACAGGTCAGGCCGGCCGGCTGGGTCAGGCGAACCAGATCCATATGGTCGCTGCCGAAGCCGGTGATCGTCGAGGCGAAGTCGACGCGGCCGTGATCGCAATCGCTGAAGGTGAAGGTCAGCGTTCCCCACGGGTTGTTGACGATCGTGGTCGGGTCGAAGTTCGGAATCCAGCGGCCGCCGGTCGTCTGGAAGGCCGTCACGACCGCCGTATCGCCGTTGATCGGGCCGACGCCGCCGAACCACGCCTGCTGCGTGCCATCGGGATTGAACGTGAACCAGTAGGCGAGCAGCTGGTTCGGCGTGCCGGCTTGCACTTCGAGCAGCAAGCCGTGCCCCGACTGGCCCGGTCCGTACCAGGCGCCGCTGAAGCCCGGTGTGATCTGCACCGTCGTCGGCGCCGCGCCCTGCACGACGATGCTGCCGGTCATGCCCATCGAGACGTGCACGTCGCAGTGATAGTTGAACGTACCGGCCTGGTTGAACGTGACCGTCGAGCTCCACGAATTGTCGGACGGATCGCCGGTGCTGCCATGGCCGTCGTTGGCGCATCCATTCGCGCAGCGGAACGAACCGTCGTCCGCCGCCACATTGTGAAATCCGCCGGCATTCGTGAACGTGACGGTGTCGCCGACGTTGATCGTCAAGTTGGACGGGCTGAACATCAGCACGGCCGAACCGCCGTAGGGGTCGCTGGAATTGCCGCCCACGATGACCGTGTGCGACGCTGCCCAGGACGAAGTGGCGCCGAACAACAGCAGGATCGGCAGGATCCGAGTGATCAAGGTACGCATTGGTGCTGCTCCCGAAATAGTGCAATGGATGTCTGGACGGCCATACCGAACTTCGGCCTCCGGATGGCGCACGACGCATCGCGGGCGCGCTTTCCGAGGCACGCGAATCGACGGCAGCGCTGGCCGATCGCTCGTGCGCCGCCTTGTGCAACGGAAGACATTTTCCGCGTGCGCGAACGCGCGCCACAAGAGTGAAACCACCCATGCGCACGCGATGTCGGGTCGATGAAGCTCGGGTTAGCGTTGCGGCGGCGGATCTTCGAAACGCGCCGCTCAGCCGCGCTTCGACCGCCTTGCCGGTATCGCCGCGGCACTCGCATCCGGCGCATCGCCGGCCACGGCGAAGCCGTGAATGCGATAGCTCTCGTAGTGGCGGCTGCATTCTCTCTGCAGAGTATCGATGACGGCACGCTGCAGCTTCGTGTAGTACGGCTGCGAGTGGTAGTTGAGGAACACCGGGACTTCGTAGGGCTTGAAGCCGGGAACCATGCGCACGGCATGTTCCGGGCGGATCAGGTGCGCCGGCACGACGGCGCGGCCGACGCCTTCGGAAACCGCATCGATGAGGCCGTAGATGTCGTCGAAGTACGCACGCAGCATCTTCGGCACGGTGGCGCCGGTCTGGATCAGGAAGAAGCGCTCGGTGAAATTGTCGCGCGGATCGTGGTCGATGTAGCAGTCCTCGCGGCCGGTATGGCGCGAGGACTCGATCAGCACGTTGCGCTCGACGCCGAGACGCAGGTTCTCGATCCCCATGCGCTCGCATTCGGACAGCGACACGCTGAAATCGACGGCGCCTTCGATCAGCCGGTCCTGCAGGTCGTGCACCTCACCCTTGATCAGCTGGCACGACACCCGCGGATGCGCGCGCAGCAGGCTGCCGATCGCCGGCACCAGCACCGAGCGCAGGCACGAAGAAAATGAAACGAGGCGGAAGAATCCCGATATTCCCGCATGCCCGCCGACCAGGTTGTCGAGCAGCTCCTGTTCCTGGCGTTCGACGGAGGCGGCGTGCCGCTGCAGAATGCGGCCGGACTCGGTCAGTTCCAGGCCGCCGCGCAGGCGCACGAACAGCGCGTGGCCGAGCGTTTCCTCGAGGTTCTGGATGCGCTTGGTCAAGCCGGGCTGGCTGACATGCAGCAGTTCGGCTGCGCGCGAGAAATTCAGCTCGCGCGCGAGCATCATGAACGACTCGATCTGCGCGGACGACAAGCGTGTGCTCACGTGCGTTCCCCGGCGCTTCGTGGCCGCAGTATAACCCCGCGCTATCGTCCCATCAGCCCGGGTTATCGTCATAACGCGGCGGCATCGCGCGATCCACATGTTTGATTGGCGCGGCATGACCGTGCCGGCTTAACGTCTCGGCGTGGATTCGTCGATCGCACGCCCCCTGGCCGCGATCGCATAGCTGGGGAATGCCATGCTCGCCCATCCAGATGCCGGCATCGCAGCGCGCGGCTCGCTCGGTTTCCTGGTGCTCGCGTTCGCTGCGTGCGCCATCGATGCCGCACACGCCGACGTGCCGATGCTGACGCGCCACGCCAGCTTCGACGGCGATCACGTCGTGCGCGGCGGCGCGGGCGGCGTGGAGCGTACGGCCGGCCTGCCCAGGGCGGGCGAGCGATTCGCCGACGGCGTCGAGGCAGCGCTCGCAGTTCCCGCCGGCATCGATCGTCACGCCTCCGATGCGATGTTCACCGACGGCTTCCAGCCGCCGGCAGGTTTGATGATCGCTTCCGCCGATCGCGCTCAGCGCGGCGCGCGATAGCCGCCGCGCACGCCGCGCGGACTCAGGACCAGCTGCCAGAGCTGGTCGCGGCGGGTGCGGAACACGGCGGCCGAGGCGGATAGATAGAAGCGCCACATGCGGCGGAAGCGCTCGCCGTATTTCGGCGCGAGCGCAGGCCACGCGGCATCGAAGTTCGCGCGCCACGCCATCAGGGTCCGGTCGTAGTCGGCGCCGAAGTTGTGCCAGTCCTCGGTCACGAACAGGCCTTCGCTCGCCTTCGCGATCTGTTCCGACGAGGGGATCATCGAATTGGGGAAGATGTATTTCTCGATCCACGGATCGGTGTGGTTCGACGAAATGTTCGAACCGATCGAGTGCAGCAGGAACAGGCCGTCTTCGGCCGTGCTGCGGCGTGCGACTTCGAAGTACTCGCGATAGTTCTTCACGCCGACGTGCTCGAACATGCCGACCGAAAAGACGCGGTCGAAACTTTCATCGAGCTCGCGATAATCCATCAGGCGGATCTCGACCGGCAAGCCGGCGCAGATCTCCCGCGCGTACTCGGCCTGCTCCTGCGAGATCGTGATGCCGACGCCGGAAACGCCGTAGCGTTCGGCCGCCAGCTTCAGCGCCTCGCCCCAGCCGCAGCCGATGTCGAGCACGCGCATGCCGCGTTCGAGGCCGAGCTTGGCGAAGATCAGTTCGAGCTTGGCTTCCTGCGCGTCGTCGAGCGTGGTCGCCTTGTTCCAATATCCACAACTGTAGACGAGGCGGCGGCCGAGCATCGCCTGGAACAAGTCGTTGCCGAGGTCGTAGTGGCGCTCGCCGACTTCGTAGGCGCGCCGCCCGCGCTGCAGGTTGACCACGCGCGCCTTGAGGAAGAGCCACGCGTCCTCAGCGCCGCCGACGCGTTCATCCAGGTGCGCGTCGAGCAGGCGGAACAGGAAGCCGTCGAGGTCTTCGGCATCCCACCAGCCGTCCATGTAGGACTCGCCCAGCCCGAGCGAGCCGTGCGCGAGAATGCGCGAGTAGAAGTTGTCGTCGTGGACGTGCAGGTCGGTGGCCGCGGGTCCGTCGATGCGGACGCCCGCGACATCGAGCAGGGATTCGATACGGGTACGCGCGCGCGAAGAGGGCATGACCGTTGCGAGTGGGGCTCGGGACCGTTCAAGCATAGCGGATTCGCCCTTTTCGCCGGCATCTTCCGAGATGGGTATAAAGATATAACAAGTGCGACCTTGAGGCGCCGGCGCCCGCGCGTACGATCCGGTCACCCTGCGCCCCGCGCGGCTGCGCCTTCGAGGAAACCATCATGTCGACGATCTCCGCAACGACTGCGCGGCCGGACGCGCCGCCCTCGTTCCGGCGCGAGCTTTTCGCCAAGGAGGACTGGTGGGCCGTGTGGATCGGACTCGGCCTGGTCGTCGTCGCCGTGCTCGCCTTCAGCGGCGGATCGAGCCTCAAGTGGGTCGCGGTCGCGCCGCAGAAATGGAGTTCGCTCGGCGAACTCGGCGCGCAGCTGGCGGCGAATGCGTCGCGCTATCTCGCCTTGTTCGCGCTCTGGCTGGCGCTGTTCGGCCTCGGCGTGCGCACGCTCGGCATTTCGCTGCGCCAGTTCGCGCCGGCCTTCGCGTTCGTCTTCGTCGGCTCCTGGCTGGTCTATGCGATCGGCGTGTGGGACCAGTCGACGCGCTACAACCTCGAACCGCCGCTCGTCGCGCTGCTGTTCGGCCTCCTGATCGCCAATACGATCGGCGTGCCGGCGTGGCTGAAAAGCGGCCTGCGCGTCGAGTTCTACGTGAAGACCGGCATCGTGCTGCTCGGCGCCGGTCTGCCGTTCACGCTGATCCTGTGGGCCGGCCCGGTCGCGATCGTGCAGGCGGCGATCGTCTCGCTGGTCACCTTCGGCACGATCTACTTCGTCGCCGTGCGCCTCGGCCTCGATCGCCGCCTGGCCGCGACGCTCGGCGCCGGCGGCGCGGTCTGCGGCGTCTCCGGCGCGATCGCGGTCGCCGGTGCGGTCGGCGCGAAGAAGGAAGACGCCCCGATCGCGATCACGCTGGTGATCCTCTGGGCGATCGTGATGATCTTCGTGCTGCCGCTCGTGTCGAAAGCGCTCGGTCTTCCGACCGGCGTCGCCGGCGCCTGGATCGGCACTTCGGAATTCGCCGACGCGGCCGGCTTCGCCGCCGCGCAGACCTACGGCGGCTACGCCGGCCAGCCCGGCATCGCCGGCAGCGCCGAAGCCTCGGTGCAGGCGTTCACGCTGATGAAGGTGATCGGGCGCGACGTCTGGATCGGCGTATGGGCGCTGGTGCTGTCGATCCTGGCGACGACGCGCTGGGAACGCACCGGCGTCGACTCGCGCCTCGACGGCGGCGAGATCTGGCGGCGCTTCCCGAAGTTCGTGATCGGCTTCTTCGTCGCCTCCGCGATCATCACGCTGGTGGCGCGCGGCTACAGCTACGATCAGTTCAAGAAGGTCGTGACGCCGGACTTGGTCGGGCCGCTGCAAGGCTTGCGCACCTGGGCCTTCACGTTTTGCTTCCTCAGCATCGGCCTCGCCACGCGCCTGCGCGACCTCGCCACGGCGGGCGCTAAACCGTTCTACGCGTTCACCAGCGGCGTCGTGGTCAACCTGATCCTCGGCTTCATCCTCTCCACGATCGTCTTCGCCGATTTCTGGCGCAACCTCGGGCAGCCGGCGCCGTGAACGCGACGGCGGCCGTCCATCCGCCGGCTGCATCGCCGCCCGTCGGGCGACGGTGCGCGGATTGCGTGCACTTCGACGGCGCCGCCGGCACGCTGGAGCGCGAAATCCCCGGCCTGGCCGTGATGAGTTCGGGCTACGCGTCGGTGCGCGCCGACGATGGCGTGTGCCGCCTGCACGATCGCTACCTCTCCGGCCGAAGCCGCTGCGAGGCATTCACGGCGCGCATCGCCCTGCACACCTAGGCACGAGCCCTTGTTGGCCCCGTCCCCGCGCACTATGATCGGTGCCGTGAAGGGGATGGAGTCCCCCGCAACCGCCCGCGAGGGCTGATGACTCCTACCGTATTCATCGCGGTAGGGGTGCGTCCGGAATGCCCCGCCGCGATGGCGGGTTTTTTTTGTCCGACGCCGACACGGAGCGCGCATGTCCTTCACCAGCTGTCTGTTCGTCGTGCTCGGCGGAGCGATCGGCACCCTGGCCCGCTATGCGATCTCGGTGCTCGCGATGCCGATCAGCCGTGAGCTTCCGTGGGGCACGATCGGCATCAATGTCGCCGGGTCCTTCGTGATCGGCCTGTTCGGCACGCTGACGCTCGCTCAGGGACGCTACCCGGCCTCGGAGAACCTGCGCCTGTTCGTCATGGTCGGTCTGTGCGGCGGCTTCACGACGTTCTCGTCGTTCAGCCTGCAGACGCTCGACCTCCTGCGCAGCGGAGCCATCGCCCGCGCGACCGTGAACGTCGTCGCGTCGGTCGTCCTCTGCGTCGCTGCGGTCGCGCTCGGCCATCTCCTTGCGGCGCGACTCGGCGGTGGCGAGCGGCCGATCGTGCAAGCTGCGGCGGAAGCCGAGGCGGCGATGACGCGGGAAACCCGATCCTCGTGACCGCACCGGGGGTTCGCACGCGCGGGGAGCCGTCCGGACATCCGTTCAAATCGGGATGCGCGCGGTCGGATCGAAGGCGCGCGCGCAGGCGCGAGCCGATGCGCACGCGTTTGGAAATCGATACGTCCCGCACCTCGATCCGATGAACGCGATCGCCACTCCGCGCCGCCGCCTGCTCGCGCCGATGCTCGCCGCGCTGGCGATGTTCGGACCGTTCTCGATCGACACGATCTTTCCGGCGTTTCCGGCGATCTCGGCGCAGATGCACGCGAGCTCGTTCGCGATGCAGCAGACGGTCAGCGTCTACTTGATCGCGTACGCCTTGATGTCCCTGCTGCACGGCCCGGTTTCCGATGCGCTCGGGCGCCGCCGCGTGATCCTCGCCGGCGTCGTCGTTTTTTCGCTGGCCTGTGTCGGCTGCGCGCTGTCCGGCTCGATCGAGGCTTTGCTCGCGTTCCGCGCGCTGCAGGGCATCTCGGCGGGTGCCGGCCTGATCGTCGGGCGCGCGATCATCCGCGACTGCTTCGACGGCGTCGAAGCGCAGAAGTTGATGTCGACCGTGTCGATGATCTTCGGCATCGCGCCTGCGGTCGCGCCGATCGTCGGCGGCTGGGTGGTCGGCTTCGCGCGCTGGCCGATGATCTTCTGGCTGCTTGCCGGATTCGCGCTGCTGTTGTGGTTCGCGTGCGTGTGGCTGTTGCCGGAGACGCATCCGCGCGAACGGCGCCAGCCGCTGTCACTGCGCGAACTCGGCGTGACCTACCGCTTGATAGCGCGCGACCGTGCGTTCGTGCCACTCGCGCTGGCCGGCTCCCTGAACTTCAATGCATTGTGGGTGTACATCTCGTCGGCACCTGCATTCGTACTCGACCTGCTCAGGCTCGACGCGCAACATTTCGCCTGGCTGTTCGTGCCGGCGATCAGCGGCATGATGTTCGGCGCCTTCCTCTCCGGGCGTGTCGCCGGTCGCCTGTCTCCAGGCATGACCGTCGGCCTCGGCTACACGATCATGCTGGTCGCATCCGCGCTGAACGTGCTGTTGACCATGCTGCTGCCGCAGCCGACGCTGCCGTGGTCGGTGATCCCGATCGGCTTGCACGCGATCGGGATCGGCATGAATTTCCCGACCCTGACCCTGCTGCTGCTCGATCGCTTTCCGCAGCATCGCGGCGCCGTCTCTTCGGTACAGGCATTCATCAGCCTCGTCATCAGTGCGACGATCGCCGGCGCGCTCGCACCGGTGCTGTCAGTGAGCGCACTGCGTCTCGCACTCGGTGCGTTGCTGTCGACTGCACTCGGTTTCGCCGGCTGGCACGTCTACCGCGTCATCACGTTGCGCGAGCGGCATGGCGCGCCTGTTCCGTAGCGGCGATGGCCCGGCGCGACGCACCGGGCCATCGGCAGCACTCAGTGCTTGTACACAGCCTCTCAGCCGCCGTCGAAGCCATCGATGAAGATGGCATCGAGGCGTAGCAGGAATGCGCCGCGACCATGCGTGCACGCGAGCACATTGCCGGTGTGCCCATTGGCCTTGATGTCGAACACCGCGACGTTCGGCATGCCCTGGTTGTACGGGATCCAGGTGCTGCCGCCGTTGACGGAGAGGTACATGCCGATATCGGTTCCGGCCCAGACCTGGTTCGCGAATACCGGATCAAACGCGATCGAGTTGACCGGGATATCCGGCAGGCCGTTCGACGCATCGCTCCAGGTCTGGCCGCCGTCGATCGACTTGCGCACGTTGTGCGCCGGCAGTGCACCGGTGAAGCCGGCACGCGACTGGAACATGATGTCCGGATTGTGCGCGTCGATGGCGATGTCGGACACGTATTGGGCGATCACCGCCGGCGTCGCGTCGGTTTCCGTGAAGCTGGCACCGCTGTTGGTGGAGCGCCAGAAGCGGCCATTGCTGGTGCCGACGTACAGCGTCGTCGCCGGCTGGCCCGGCACCACGTTGGCGACGCTTTCGATCGCGCTGATCGCACCGCCGCCGGCTGCGGGCGGTACGGGCGGGGCCAGCCCCGCGCCGCCGTTGAGCAGCGTGTAGACGATGCTCGTCGACGTCGCCGCGACGGTGTTGGCGAAGAACTGCGGTGCGACGTACAGGTGATCGGTACCGAAATACAACGTGTCGGTGACCCCGCGGTCGAGCGCCATCGGAGCGTAGAACAGCACGGCGTCGGTCGGGTTGATGCCGTTGTTGTTGCCGGAATAGTAGCCGGCGAAATAGAGGTAGTCGTTCGGACCGGAGGCGACGCCGTTGAGCGCGACTGCAGCGCCGATCAGGTTGTTCGACTGGTTGTAGTAGGTGTGCGTGACCTGGCTCGGCGTCGCCTGGTCGATCAGCGCGAAGCCGCCGTCACCGTCGTCGCTGTGCGCCCACGCGTTCGCGCCGAGCCAGCTGTTGGTGCCGTTGTCCTGCGTTCCGCCGTAGGCCAGGTGCGGATCGCTCGGATGCAGGTCGCACTGCTCGAACTGCGTCAACTGAAGGTTGCTGTTGACGCTGATCCAGTGGTCGCCGCTGTCGTCGGAGCGGAACACGCCGCCATCATTGCCGACCCAGACATGGGTCGGCTGTCCCGGCCACGAGGTGATCGCATGGAAGTCGGCGTGCAATGCGGAATTGCCGTCGACGCCGACCATCGCGTCGACCATCGTGGTGCCGCCATCGATCGAGCGCATGAATGAACTCGGCACGCCGCCGGAACTGCCGGCGCCGCCGGTGAACACCGTCGTCGGCGTCTCCGGGGGCGTGTAGACCGGCATGTCATACCAGCATTGTCCGCCGCAATAGCCGTTCGCCGCGGGCTTCAGCGACCAGTTGGCGCCGCCGTCGGTCGATACGTAAAGCTGTCCGCCTCCGCCCGTGGTCACGCTGACGCCGAGATAGAGCGTGGTCGTGCCGCCATTCGGCGCGATGGAGATCCAGGTGCGCGCAATGCCTCCGACTCCGCTCGCCCCGACGATCGCCGGCAGCCCCGTCGCGACGCCGTCGACTGCGGTCCAGGTCGCGCCGTTGTCAATCGACTTGAGCAGGCCGCCACCGACCGCCGGCGAGATCAGCGACATGCCGGCCCACCAGGTCGTGCTCGTGACCGGGTCCTGCATGATGCGCGAAACGCGTGCCTGCGCGGCTGGCGTCGCCGAAAGCGTCCAGGTTGCCCCGCCGTCTGCGGAAATGTAGATCCCGCGTGTGGGCGTGGTCGGACCGGGTACGCCGCCGACGCCGAAGATGCCGCTCGACGACCCCGCGAGCACGTGCTGCGGATTGGCGGAATCGACGGCAATCGTGGTCACGCTGCGGCTTGCGAATTGCGCCTGGCCGTACGGACCCTGCCAGGTATGGCCGGAGTCGGTCGACTTGTAGATGCCGATGCCCGCATAGCTGTCGCCGCTGAAGTTGCCCTCGCCGGTGCCGACGTAGATCGTGCCCTGGTTGAGCGGGTGGGCGCCCGGTGCGAGCGTGATCGAGCCGACGGCGAGCGAGCCGAGGAAATCGGTCAGTGGCGTCCAGGTCGCGCCATTGTTGAGCGTGCGCCAGACACCGCCTTGTGCGCCACCGGCGTACACCGCATTGTCGATCGGATCGATCGCGAGGGCGGCGACGCGACCGGCGACCGAAGACCGCGAGCTGTCGGTTGCCGAGGTGGGCGTCTGTCCGCCGAGGATCGGTGCGGGTCCGATCGCCTGCCAGGTTTC
>Ga0207678_10002486_pt1 | contig 16757 bp, 19 predicted proteins | sample KBSC63metaG_FD_184319 | JGI IMG/M metagenome (GOLD analysis project Ga0207678, IMG submission 184319) | Corn rhizosphere microbial communities from Kellogg Biological Station, Michigan, USA - KBS C6-3 metaG (SPAdes) (version 2) | ecosystem: Host-associated > Plants > Roots > Rhizosphere > Soil ...
GCGCGACGTTCCGAGGGCCGCCGTATCGACCGGATGACACTCAGGAGCAAGATAAGGCCCCGCATCGTTCGTCGATGCGGGGCCTTATGTGCAGCAAGGTCGGGGCGGCCAGATTCGAACTGGCGACCTCCTGCTCCCAAAGCAGGCGCGATACCGGGCTACGCTACGCCCCGAGTCAATGAACTTAGTCGGGGTCGGACGGTTACGGCAACGCTCAGCCGTTTTCTCCGGAAAGCACCTCGAGCAGCGACCTGAAGGCACGGCCCCGATGGCCGATCCGCTCCTTGTCCTCTTCCGACGCCTCACCGAAGGTCTGCTGCAGCTCCTGCGACACGAAGTGCGGGTCGTAACCGAATCCGCTGAAGCCGCGCGGCTGCGGGACTATCACGCCGGCGGTGGTCCCGGTTCGCACGACTGCACGCTCGCCATCCACGAAGGCTGCGGCACAGATGAACGACGCCGTCGCCGGCAGTGCGTTCATTCGACGGAGCTGCCCCAACAGCGTCGCGTTGTTCGCAGCGTCGAGCGATTTGCCGGTGAGATCCGTGCGTCCCGAGTAGCGCTTGCTGCGCACACCCGGGCGCCCTCCCAGCACGTCGACTGCAAGTCCGGAGTCGTCGGCGAAGGTGGGAAGGCCGGTGCGTCGGTAGAAATACTGCGCCTTTGCGAGCGCATTCTCCTCGAACGTCTCCCACGACTCGATGGAATCCTCGTCGTCCGCTTCGGTCACACCGGCCTCGGTGAGATCGGTAATCTGGAACGCGGTGCTGGCAAAGATGCCGCGAAGCTCGCGCAATTTCCCTGGATTGCGTGTCGCGATGATGGAGCGCGTCGTCACCGGCCGAGTGCGACGGTCTGTCGCTCCGTGAGCTCGGTGATGCCGCGCGTGGCGAGCTCGAGCAACCGATCGAGTTGAACACGATCGAAGGTGCCGTGCTCACCGGTGCCCTGCACCTCCACGTACTTGCCTTCGGAGCTCATGACCACGTTCATGTCCACTTCCGCACGCACGTCCTGCTCGTAATCGAGATCCAGGCGCGCGACTCCGTCGATCACGCCGACGCTCACCGCTGCGACGCGCCGACGGATTGGCGACACGGGGATCTTGCCCTGCGCGACCATCCAGTCGAAGGCGTCAATCGCTGCAACGGCCGCGCCAGTAATCGCCGCAGTGCGCGTTCCGCCGTCTGCCTGAATGACGTCGCAGTCGAGCTTGAGCGTGAACTCGCCAAACTTGAAGTCGTCCAGCATCGCCCGAATGGATCGGCCGATCAATCTCTGAATCTCCTGCGTACGTCCGCCAATCTTCTCACGCTCGCGCGAGGTGCGGGTGCGCGTCGCACGCGGGAGCATTGCGTACTCCGCGGTCAACCAACCCTCGCCGCGCCCGCGCCGCCACGACGGCACGCTGTCCTCGATCGATACTGCGCAGAGCACCTTCGTCATTCCAAATGAGATGAGACATGACCCCTCTGCATACGGTGAGACGCCGCGCTCGATGGACACTGGCCGCATCTGCTCCTCGCCACGCACTGCCACTTCGGAACTACCCACGCATCCGCTCTATGATTGAGGTTGTAGACTGGCCGGCAGTCAATGGAATCACGAGTACGTCGCCGCCGCGCGCCCGAACTTCTTCCGCGCCGACGATCGTTGCCTCGGTGTAATCGCCGCCTTTCACGATTACGTCGGGCATGAGACACCGTACGAGCTCGAGCGGCGTGTCTTCATCGAAGACCGTGACGACATCGACCGATTCGAGTGCGGCAACGACGTACGCGCGCTCGATCTGCGACCTGATGGGGCGTGAATCTCCCTTGAGTCGGCGCACCGACTCATCGCTGTTGATGCCGACCACGAGCGCATCGCCCGCGGCACGTGCGGCCTGTATCACATCGACGTGGCCGGGATGCAGCAGATCGAAGACGCCATTCGTGAACACCACGCGTCCCCAGAAATCGGTACGCCAGTCGCGCAGCGAATTCCACGACATCACTTTCGAAGCGGCGTCACGCGGTGTCACAACGGACCACTTTCGTTCAGGATGAAGTGCACGGTGCGCGAGTAACGCAACAGCTTCCACGAGTCGTCGTACGAGCCGAAGACGTGAATCGAACTCGGCGCGCGCTCCACCGTCACGTGGTAGGCTTCCTCGGGAAGATCGAGAGAGTCGGCGGCCGCCCATATCTCCTGGCGAATTGCGTCGTCCTTTCGAAACGTTGCGTAGCGTACCTGTTGATCGACAGCATCGCGGAAACGGTAATAGCGCATGTAGGGCGCCCCGACGTTGATGACAACGTAGGTCATGATCGCCAGCGTCAGCAACCAGCCGAGGCAGCCAAGATCGGAAGCACCGCGTCGCGTCACCATTGCGATTGCACTCCTTCGACGATCGCCGTCACGAGCTTGTCAACCGCCTTGGAGCGGCCGATGCTCTCCTCGCCTTCGTTGTACTGGCCGTCGACGATGTACCCCTTGCGAGACCAGAGATTCTTGCCCGTGACCTGATCGACGACGTCGACATCGAGCACCATCTGCAACGATCGCTGCACCGCCGAGGGCGCGCCACGCGAGCGTGAGTCGACGCCGATCGGAATGCCCGATTCATAACGCCGGATCGTTCCGCGCACCACCGCACTCGCACGCGCTTCGGAAGCCTCGCGCAAGCCAAGCCGATTTATGAGGCGAACACGCAGCGAATCGGAGATCTCGCGCTGGATGTCTGCAACCGGAGTCTGGTTGTCGAACGGAATGACGGCGATGGTATGGACGTGCGACGGCAGCCCTCCCCCGTGGAAGCCATAGAGGCAGCCGACGGCGGCGAGCAGGAAGGGAGCAACGAGTAGAAGCTTCTTAAAAGCGCCAGACGGACGCATCAAACGGCGGTACCGGTTGTTGGATCTCGATATCAAGGACGAGCGAACGCCGTCCCGACAACTCGTAACGAACTTTCTTTCCCGGAGTCCGGTCCACCCACTCGACAATCCTGTCGCCCGCCACTCGCTCGACGCGTGTGAGCTGGCTGCCGACCGCCGTGACTCTCCACTGAACCGGCGAGCCGAGGGATGCCCGAAGTGTATCGCCCGACACACGGATGATCGTATCGGAAACAGGGGGAAGCGCAAGACGGCCGAGCGCAGCCCACAGGAGGGGCGCGGGCGGCACCAGGTCGCGGCCATTGGACCCCGGTGGTACCATCAGACTGTCACCGACAAGAATCGCCGCGGCAGCCGCACCGAATCCACCCCCCAGGAACAGATCGACGCGGGCATGATCGGGCGGCCCCAACCGGGCGACGCCCTCGCCGCGGCCGACAATCTGCCCCTGATCCAACTCCCACTTGAAGGTGATTTTCTGCGGAGTCACGGGCAGCGGGAATGACGGGAGCGTCGCGTCGAGCGGTGCGACCCCCGGCAACGAGTGGATACGCGGCGCGCACGCGGCTGCAAGGACCAGCAGCAGAGCAACGGACATTCGCCGGGCATGATGCACGCGATGCAACACCGGGTGACCGCTCACCAGCGTACGCGGATCGAGTTGATCGCGTCACCTTCGACGAGTGCGTCCATCGCGTTCAGTCCGCTCGTTACCGCACCGAAAACCGTGTAATGACCGGTCAAATGCGGCTGCGGGGTAAGTGTCAGGAAGTACTGGCTGCCACCGGTGTCAGGACCAGACAGGGCCATCCCCACAGCGCCGCGCGAGTACGGCAGCAGTGTCAGCTCGTCGCGAATCGCGTAACCCGGACCGCCCTCGCCATCGCCACGCGGATCACCATCCTGCGCGACGAAGCCGGGAACCACGCGATGGAATCTCAGGTTGTCGTATGCGTGCCGGTCGGCGAGCGTGGCAAAATTGAGTACCGTGAGAGGCGCCTTCACTCCATCGAACGTGATGACAATACGTCCGCGTACCGTGCGCATGGTCGCGGTTGGCGGGTGTCCGCGCAGCGACGGCAGCACTACACGACGCACGGCATTCTCGTACCACTCGAGTGGACGCTCGACGGCGGCCGTGTCGAGTGACCGCGCATGGTTTCCGGGAATCGAACTGCGGACTATCGAGTCGGGATCGGATCTGCCGGCGATGAGCGCGCGCTGAACGGCGGCGTCGCGGCGACCGGTGTCGCTTGCAGCGAGAACCTGATACGCAGCGCCGCGCACGCGCGCATCGGGATCACTCGTTGCAGCCAACGCAACGCTGCGCGCACGTGCGGTGTCGCGCGATCCGGACCATGCGCCGATGGCAACCGCTCGAAGCCGCCAATCGGGCGAAGCGCGCCACAGCGAGTCGCCGGGCAACGTGACACCGGAGGCAGTGGCTCCATCGAGCAGCGATCTGCGCACCTTGTACGCGGTGTCGAGCTCCCAGGCCTCGCGCCACAGCGACACCGTGGTGTCGAACGCGGGCGCCGCGCTCTGAGCAGCAGCGACTCGCACGTTGGCATCACGGTCGTGCAGCGCGTGGAGAATTACAGCGCGCTCGGCAGTTCCAAATGACGCAATCGAGTGAAGCGCGTTGATGCGAACGTACGGGCTCGGATCGGTGACGAGCACACGCAATCGCCCGATGGCCTCCGCGCGCAGCGAGTCACCGACCATCTGCTTGCTCAACACGCGCGCAAGCTCGGCGCGAAATGCAGCGTCGGGACGGGGCGCATCCAGCAGCGCGCTCACGCCCGACCGGGCTCGGGCTCGCGCGACCGCGTAAGCTGCGGCCCAGCGCAGTTCCGCATCCGGAGAGTGGAGAAACGGAGCGATCGCGGCGACCGGGAGCGGTCGCATCTTGGACATCGCGATCAGCAGCTCGCGCGACGTCGCGCGCGACGCTGCAGTGCGTTTGGGGGATTCGCCGAGCAGTGCCGCGATCGTGTCGGACGCCGGCGCCCCGATCTCGCCGAGCGCCCACGCCGCGGCCGGAGCCGCAGCGCCGGATGTGCGAACGATCGAGGCGAGCATGGATACTGAGCTCGTGTCGCGTACGAGGCCGAGTCCGAATATCGCCGAAGACGCGACGACCGAGTCCGCGTCACGGGTGAGATCCCGCAGCAATGGCAATGCGCGGCGTCTGTGTCGAAGCGCTACCTGCGACAGAGTGCGAGCGCCGGCGCGCCGGATCTCCGCATCGCGCGATTGCAGCGCGGTCGCGAGCAGCGCAGTATCGAGCGTGCGCTGGTCGGCCGACTTGAGGATGCGAGCGTAGAGGGTTACGTCGAGCGAATCGGCTTTCCGCGCGTGATGCGCGCCGGCCTGCCGGGGCGTGACTGCCGGGCGTACGGCTTGAACACCGAAGCCGGAGAGCACGGTAGCCAGCGCGAGTGTCAGCAACATGTCAGGCGATTACCCGCACGCGCTCTAGTTGTTGCCTCAAATGGTCAGGAATGCACGAGCCGCGGCCTTCGCGCGTCATGGCGACGAGGGTGGTGTACCCGGTTGCGATGGATGCACCGTCCGCTGTCTCGATGTCATAATCGAATCGCACGACGCGGGACCGGACTTCGGTGACGCGCGTCGTGATGCGTATGACGTCGTCGTATCTGGCGGGCTTGATGTACCGCAGATGCGCTTCGACGACGGCCAGCGCCGTGCCCTCGCGTTCGAGCTCGGCGTAAGTCATGCCGCCCAGCGCGCGGATGAGATCCGTACGGCCCATATCGCACCATGCGAGGTAATTGGCGTGATAAACCACGCCCATCTGATCAGTTTCCGCGTATCTCACGCGGACTTCGGTCACCTGGAGCATTTGTTAAGATACCGCCGCTGCGCTAAGCTTGTCGCGTGCTCAACACTCCATGCCACATCGTATCCGACCTGCACCTGGGAGTCGCGAACGCTGAAGTCGAACGGTCGTTCGAAGCGTATCTGGCAGGGATTACGGGAAAAATTCCGACCCTGATAATCAACGGCGACCTGTTCGACTTCTGGTTCGAGTGGAAGACGGTGATTCCAAGACGCGGCTTCCGGACGCTGGCCGCGCTTGCCGCGCTGCGCGACAGCGGAACCGAGATCCTCTACATCGCGGGCAATCACGACTGCTGGGGCGGAGATGTCCTTCGCGAGGACGTCGGCGTGGAATATCACGTAGGGCCGTGGGAGGGGTCGATCGGGCCGTGGCGTGTACGTGTGGAGCACGGCGACGGACTCCGGGAAGTCGAGGACCGGAAGTACAGGATGGTGCGCCCGATCATGCGCTCGCCGCTCGCGATCGGAATGTTCCGGCGGCTGCATCCCGACTGGGCGACGCGGCTCGCCTCTGGCAGCTCCAACGCGAGCCGCACGTACTCTGCTCGTGACGGAGGCGAGGGGTTGCGCGCGATCGGACATGCGCGACTCGAGTCGGAGGCAGATCTGGACGTCGCCGTTTATGGACACTCGCACGTTGCCGCGCTCGAGCGTGTTGGCGCGAGGCAGGTCTTCGCAAACGCGGGATCGTGGCTCGACGCACCGACGTACATCGAGATAACAGACAGCTCGATCGAGCTGCTGCGGTGGAACGGGTCAGCCGAGCGTGAGAGTCTCCACGTGATCGATCGCGGCGCCTAGAAAGCGCTTCCCGACGTTGCGGAACTGCTCGGGCACGTCGGAGGCGATGAAGCGCAAGCGGGACCGGTCTTCGCGCGGTGCGTGACGCAATCCGCGTTCTGTCAGCAGGCGCGCCACCTCGCCCGCGGTCTCCTCGGCGCTGTCGATCAATTTGATGTCCGGCCCGAGCGCGCGTGCGATTACCGGCTTCAGCAGCGGGTAGTGTGTGCAGCCAAGGACCAGCGCGTCGATTCCGATGTCTCGCAGCGGCGCCAGATACTCCTGCGCGACAAGATTTATCGCCGGGTGATCGAGCCAGCCTTCCTCGACGAACGGAACGAACAGAGGACATGCGCGCGCCGTGACTTCGGCCTCATAGTCCAGTGCGTGGATGGCGCGCTCGTAGGCGCCTGAGCTCACTGTCCCCTGCGTTCCAACGACACCAATGCGGCGTGATGCCGACGCGCGAACGGCGGCGCGCGCACCGGGCTCGATGACGCCCGTGATCGGTATGTCGAAATGCGCGCGCAGCGAATCGAGTGCGTGCGCGGTCGCGGTATTGCACGCAACCACCACGTTCTTCACGCCCTGATCGCGCAGGAACGACGTGATCTCGTGGGCGTAGCGAGTCACCGTTTCGGGGCTCTTGGGACCGTAAGGAACGCGCGCCGTATCGCCGAAATAGATGATGTCTTCGTCCGGCAACTGGCGCATGAGCTCGCGCACGACCGTGAGGCCACCGATACCGGAGTCGAATACTCCGATGGGTGCATCGGACTGCATGTGTGTCGGAATCTGTGTCAAGAGCCGTTCAAAATGCGAGCGAGGCGCCGATGGCGGCGCCGTTCGGGGTTGGGGTCACCGCGACGTTGGCCTTGAAGTCCCAGAGATTCGCGGCGACGTAAGCATCTGCGCCGGAAATTATGTGATTGAATATCAGCGCCGCGATCCAGTCTTCATAATGCGTTCGACGCGCACCGATGCGCGCGACGAGCCTGTTCTGCGTGTAACCGGTCGGAGTAATCACACCCGTGACCGTATCAGCCGTGAAGCCCGTAGGAATGCTGTCCTTTCGTGCGGCGCGCGCCTCGCGCAGATCGAGTGCGGCCTTCCGCGCCATTCCGATCGAGAGCACCTCAGCGACTGCAAAGAGAATCGACGATGTCGGACGATTGAGGCGCGATTGCGCGAACCCGGGAAGCAGCATCGAGTAAATCATCGCGCGACGCGGCGCGATTGGCGGATGCTTCAACGTGTCGGCGATCGTATCTGCGAGGATCGGCGTCCGGCCAATTCCGACGGGTTGCGTGCGCTGTGCAAGCACCGGCGCGGCGGCAAGGAGGAACACGAGCGTCGCACAGCACGCGCGACGCGCGCGCGCCATTCCTCGACGATGACGCATTACCGGAGCCGCGTGGCGTGCTCCGCTCACGAGCTCGCCAACGCTGTCGCTCACGTCAGCGGTTGATCGCCACGATCGCGTCGATCTCAACGAGGGCACCGCGCGGGAGCGCAGATACCTGCACGGTGGATCGCGCGGGACGCGCGTCGCCGAGCCAGCGACCGTACACCTCGTTCACGATCGGAAACGCGGCCATGTCGTGGATGTACACGGTGGCCCGCGCAACGTCGGCCCATGTTGCACCAGCGGCAGTGATCACCGCCGACAGGTTACTCATGACGATCTCGGCCTGCTCTCGCACGTCGCCTGTGGACATCTGGCCAGAGGCGGGGTCGAGTGCGATCTGACCGGCTGTATACAACATTCCATTGACGATCACACCCTGCGAGTAAGGGCCGATCGCCGCGGGTGCATTGTCGGTGTGGACGTGCTGGAGCGCCATTTTGAAACCGTGAAAGAGCGAGCGAATACGCCCGCGCAGCTGCGCGGGCCACGAATCAGGAAATATACCGCGTCGCAGGAGGGATTCGACGCGACGCTGCGCTCATGCTCGGTACACGATTCGCCGCTGTTGGCGCGGCGGCGTCAGTCACGGCGTGGGCAGCCGTCAGAACTAGGATTCGGGCTGGTGTTCCGGTTCCGGCTGTTCGTCGCGCACGAGCTTGAGGTGACGAACGACGGGCGCTGCGACGTCCCCAGCTGCAGAGTCGCTGCGGTAGTAAGGATCCAGCTCGCGAAGCGTGCCGCGCAGCTCGCGATAGCTCGTGACAGCCTGCGAGTGCGCTATGGATGCTTCGAGGCTGCCGGGCCCGAACTGCGCTTCAGCGAGGCGAGCGACATAATAACGCCGCCACGCCTCTCGAACGAGCCGCTCGGTGTGGCCGGTGCTCGGTGCGCCGGCGCGAAGTGCCTTCCATTGAGGCGTTGTGATGTCTGGTCGGCCGGGCGTGTCGTCCATGTTGTGGGTATCGGCAGGACGGGCGAATTTCCGAACCGCCCGACGTCATTCCGATAGTCGATTATCACATTTCTGCTCTGATTTTCGTGTTACAGGCAGCGGAATAGGCGCCGAGCGTTGTCGACCACCAGCGCACCCATCGTTCCGGCGTCGACGCCGCGGACGCTGGCGACGCGAGCCGCTGTGAGCGCGACCCAAGCCGATTCGTTGCGCTTGCCACGATGTGGGACGGGAGCGAGGTAGGGCGCATCGGACTCGACGAGTATGCGATCATCGGGAATCGAGCGAATGATGTCGTCGCCTGCCCAGTTCCTGAACGTGACGATGCCGCTGAACGAGACATACCAGCCTGCATCGAGCGCAGTGCGTGCGAGATCTGCGCCGCTGGTAAAACAGTGCAGAACACCGCGGATGCCTTCCCTGCCCGCCTCACGGACCATCGTCGCGGTGTCGTCATCCGCGTCGCGTGTGTGAACGACGACAGGGCGGTCAAAGCGCTTTGCCAGCTCGAGCTGCATCGCGAATGCGCGTCGCTGCGCGTCGCGCGGCGAGTTGTCGTAATGGTAGTCGAGTCCACATTCGCCTACGGCAACTGCGCCTGCATCGAGCAGACGCTCGAGCGCCGCAACATCTGCGACGGGGTCGAACGACGCCGCGTCGTGCGGGTGAATTCCGGCCGTGAATGTGATCCAGCCCGGATGCGTTGCCGCTATCCGGGCTGATTCATTTGCCTGCTCGATCGATGCGCCGATGCAGACGATGCCTTCAGCGCCCGCATCGCGGGCGCGTGCGATTACCGCGTCGCGGTCGCCGCCGAAGGCTTCGTCCGCGAGGTGGGCGTGGCTGTCGAAGAACCTTTCCATGCGGTTGCCGGGACGTTACGAGGATACTTGCGCTCGATCCAGATGAGCACCGGGCCGGCGATGTAGACCGAGCTGAAGGTTCCGGTCACGATTCCGAAGAGCATCACCCATGCGAAGGGACGGATCACCTCGCCGGCGAACAGCAACAGCGCGAGCGTGGCCGCCGCAGTGGTGGCGTGAGTCAGAATGGAGCGTGGCAGCGTCTCGTTGATCGCGCGGTTGAGCGTGTCGTACAGCGTTTCCTTGCGGCCCTTGCGAAGGTCTTCGCGCACGCGATCGAAGATGATGATCGTGTCGTTGAGCGAATATCCGAGCACCGTCAGCAGGCCGGCGACGACTGTGAGCGAGACCTCGAGGTGCATGAGCTTGACGAACGCAAGCGTGGTGAACACATCGTGGCCGGTCGCAATGATCGCTGCGAGCCCGAACCGCCACTCGAAACGAATTGCCAGGTAGACCAGGGTAATGACGAAGGACAGGAGGATGGCGATGAGCGCGTTGCGCTTGAGCTCATCTCCAACGCGTGGTCCGATGGCTTCGGTGCGAAGCACCGTCACATTTGCCTGGCCGAATTTATCGAACAGGACGCTGTCGACGCGCTTGGACACCAGCTCGGCGCCCGCCGCCTGCTGGGCGACATCCTGCGCGCCCGCGACGCGAAGCGTGAAGTCTCGCGGAGTGCCGAACTGCTGGATTTCGGCGTCCCTGAAGCCGGCGCGATCCATGGCCGACCGGATCTGTCCCGGATCGACGGGAGTCTTGAACTGAAGCTGCTTGAGCGTGCCGCCTGTGAACTCGATGCTGTAGTTCACGCCCTTGATCGCAAGGGAGCCGATTCCGATCGCGATGAATGCGACCGTGAGACCGACGGCGACGCGCCACCAGCGAATGAAATCGTAATGAGTGTTATGAAAGATTCGCAGCATTTATATGCTCAGTGCCTTCTGGTCGTTGTTGCGGGTGAGCCAGATGATGTAGAAAGTCCGCACCACGAAGATCGCAGTTACCATGGAGGCGGCGATACCAGCGAGCAGGGTGACAGCGAAGCCGCGAACAGGTCCGGTTCCGAATTGATACAGAACTGCGGCGGTGAGCGCCGCTGAAACATTCGAGTCGATGATGGCCGGCAGCGCATGACGGAAGCCTTCGTCGATTGACAATCGTGTTGACTTGCCGTGGTCGAGTTCCTCACGTATGCGCTCGAATATCAGCACGTTTGCGTCGACCGCCATTCCAATCGACAGAACAAAGCCGGCGAGTCCAGGCAACGTCAGAGTTGCATCGAAACCTGCGAGCGCGGCGAGCGTGCAGAGGGTGTAGATCGCGAGACCGAAGACGGCGAGCAGCCCCGAGAAACGGTAGTAACCGATCATGATCACCACCACCAGGCAGAGCGCGATGGCACCGGCCTGAATACTCGCGTGAATCGAGTCGGCGCCGAGGCTCGGACCGATGTTCCGGACCTCGTCGATCTTGAGCGGAACGGGAAGCGAACCAGCCCGGAGAACGAGTGCAAGATCCTGTGCAGCCTGGAGGTCGCGACCGCCGAGTGTGATCTGTCCCTGGGTGCCGATGGCTCCCTGGATGACCGGCGGACGTCCCATCACGAGACTGTCGAGCACGATGGCCATGTAATCGCCGATATGCTTGGACGTCTCGTTGCGAAAGCGACGACCGCCTTCGTTGTTCAGCGTGAACTGGACAACCGTTCCTTCGGTCGGCGACTGAGTGGGCTTCGCATCGGTCAGATAATCGCCAGTGATGATCGGACGCGCGTCGAGCAGATACATCGCGCGATAGGTACGCGAACCAAGCGACGCGGTATCGCTGGACCAGCGAATGACCTTGCCGGGAGGGATCGCGGCCTGGACCGCGGGAAGCGACAGGTAGCGCTGCAGCGTTGGCACGTCGTTCTGCGCAACGTAGTACTCGCCGGGCATCTGGCCTTGCTGGACCAGCTTCGAGAACGCGCCGCCCGTAACCGCCGCGGTGTCCTTCTTCGTCGTGTCGCCGGGCGCCTTCTTCGCGGTGTCCTTGGAGAAAAGGCCCTGCAGAGCATTCTTCGCGCTGTCCGTCTGCGTCGTCGCTGGCGCGGCAACGCCCTTCAGTGCAGCGGTCGAGCCAAGACTCTTGACCGCGGCATCCAGTCGTGGAAGTGCCTTTTCGAGCGCTCCCGTCTTGTCGGTTATCTCGAATTGCAGGAACGCCGACTTCTGCACGACGTCCATCGCGCGCTGCGGATCATCTATTCCGGGAAGCTCCACAATGATGCGGTCGGCGCCGGCCTTCTGTACGAGCGGCTCGGACACGCCGAACTGATCGATACGGGTGCGGACAACCTTGAGTGCGCGGTCGATGGCGTCGCTCTTGTCGGCTACCTTCTGCTTGGAGTCATCGATCTCGAGAGCGAGGTGCATTCCGCCCTGCAGATCGAGGCCGCGCTTGAGGGGGACACGCTGAACGGTGTCCACGACGTAGACGCCATTGCGCTTGACTCGCTCGGTCACGGTGCGCGGGAATAACGCCCATGCCGACACGGCGATCAGCGCGAGAATGAGGAGGATGCGGTATTTGAGAGACATTGAATATCGAGATTAGCCCTTAAGGTTACCCTGAGACGACGCCACGGTCAACGCGGACCGCGCATCGGACTCATCCAGCTTGATCTGCTGCACCAGCGCATCGGCCGTCGGAAAGGCACGCGTGTCCCTCAGACGCTTCAGAACATCAATCCGCACGGGCTGTCCGTAAAAGTCGCCGGAAACGTCGAAGAGATACGCCTCGATCGACCGTTCGTGGTCACCGAAAGTTGGCCGTGGGCCCAGATTCATCATCCCGCCGTATGTCCCCGTGGGGGTGACGACACGGACCGCGTAAACACCATCAGGAGGCAGCAGCTTGCGCGACGAAGGCGGCGAGAGGTTGAGAGTCGGAAAGCCCAGCGCGCGCCCTCTGGCAGCCCCGGGAACGACGACCCCGCCTATCGAGTACGGCCTTCCCAGCAGCTCCGCTGCGCGCGGGAGATCGCCACCCGCAACCGCGCGACGGATCGCGGTCGACGATATCCAGCGTCCATCGTCCGCTGCGACCGGATCGACCACGTCCACGGTAAAGCCACGGCTCGCACCCAGTGCCTGAAGCACTGCCGCGTTGCCCGCTCGCTCGCGACCGAAACCGTGGTCGTGGCCGATGAGAAGGTGCTTCATGCGGAAGTCGTCGCGCAGCACCTGATCCACGAACTGTGTCGCGCTGAGTGACGCGAGCTCGTGCGTGAATTGGAGCACGACAACGTGATCCAGACCGGTCTGCGCGAGCGCATCCAGCTTCTCCTCACCGACGGTCAGGAGCGGCGGTGCGGCTGCGGGATTGACCACATCGAGTGGATGTGGTTCGAATGTTATTGCAACGCTGTGCAGTCCTTCATTCTTCGCCGCGGCGACGAGGCGCGAGATCACATCCAGATGGCCGCGATGAACGCCGTCAAAGGTGCCAACGGTCACCGCGGCTCCCTTCACTTCCGGCGGCAGATGTGCGCCGTCGCGAACTATCCGCGCTGCACTCACTCGGCGATCACCCTTAGCCTGCGTATCGCCGGCTTCGGCGTGGCGCGAAGGTCATCCATAGTTGCGGCGTCGATGACATCGAACTCGCCGCTGCGCGTTCGGCGCAGCGAGGTGAGGTGCGCTGCGCTGCCGCATGCACGGCCCAGGTCGCGGGCGAGTGCGCGTACGTATGTGCCGCCGCCGCAAATGATGGAGACGTTCAGCTCGTCATCGGTGTGCGATGCGATCTGCCACTCGTGCACTGTGATGGGAGATGCCGCGAGCACGACGCTCGCACCGGCGCGGGCCGCACGATATGCCGGTGCGCCCTGCACCTTCTTTGCCGAGAACTCCGGCGGGACCTGTGGTATGACGCCGGTGAGCGATGGAATCGCCGACAGGACAGCGTCACGCGACGGGAGGGGTGCTGTGCGAATCACGTCGCCGGTCGGATCACCGGTGTCGGTTTCCTCGCCGAAACGGATCGTCGCGTCGTAAACCTTGGGCTCGTTGTCGATGAAGGTCGCGAGGCGTGTAGCGCGACCGAGCAGAAGGACGAGCAGTCCAGTGGCGAACGGATCGAGGGTGCCGAGGTGGCCGATGCTGCGTTCGCCGTATACGCGGCGCGCGATGTCGACGACGTCATGCGAGGTGATTCCAGCTGGTTTGTCGACGAGCAGCAGACCAGATACGTCGCCGTCGTCACCGTTCACGGTTCGAGTCTTCCGCCTTGATCTGTGCCAGGAGCGACTCGATGCGCGACGCCCTGGCCGCAGTCTCGTCGATCTGGAAATCGAGCTCGGGGGCAAGTCTCAGCCGCAGCGCGCGGCCGATCTCGCCGCGCAGGCGATGGCCGACCTGATTGAGAACCGCGACCGGATCGGTGCCGTTGGTATCCATGACGCTGACATAGACTCGTGCGCGCCTGAGATCCGACGTGACATCCACGCCGGTGACCGTGACCATCCCACTGATGCGAGGATCACGTGAGCCACTCGTGAGATAGGATGCAACCTCCTCACGAATGGCGGCGGCTACGCGCTCAGCGCGGCGATTGTCGCGAGGCATTGCGAGACCTCACGATGCCGCGGCGCTCGACGCAAGCGTGCGCGCGACCTGTTCCTTGGTGTAGCACTCGAGGATGTCACCGACCTTGATGTCGTTGAAGTTCTCGATGCCGATACCGCACTCGAAGCCCTCGCGCACTTCACGCACGTCGTCCTTGAAGCGGCGCAACGATCCGATGACTCCGTCGTACATCTCGACGCCATCGCGAATGACACGCACACGGCCCGTGCGGTTGATGATTCCATTCCGCACGCTGCAACCGGCGATGACGCCGATGCGCGAGACCTTGAACACCTCGCGGACCTGCGCGTCGCCGAGCACCACTTCGCGCTCTTCGGGGCGAAGCATGCCTTCGAGCGCAAGCTTGACGTCCTCGACCGCTTCGTAGATGATCTTGTACAGCTTGATCTCGACGCCTTCACGCTCGGCGGCGTTGCGTGCATTGTTGTCCGGCCGAACGTGGAAGCCCACGATGATCGCACCCGATGCGCGTGCAAGCAGAATGTCGCTCTCGGTAATTGCACCGACACCGCGATGGATGACCTCGACCGTGACTTCCGCCGTCGACAGCTGGCCCAACGCGTCGGCGAGTGCTTCCGCCGGACCGCCCTGGTCCGCCTTGATGACGATGCGGAGAGCGCGCGCCTGACCTGGCGCCGTCTGCGACATGAAGTCTTCGAGCGAGACGCTGCCCTTCATCGTGCGACGGCTGCGTGCCTCGCGGTCGAGCCGCTGACGACGCTGCGCGATCTCGCGCGACGCGGTTGCATCCTCGACTGCAAGGAACTGATCGCCGGCCATTGGAACGCCGCCGATGCCGAGCACCTGAACCGGAATTGCAGGACCGGCGCTCTTCTGGTTGCGTCCGCGCTCGTCGAGCAACGCACGCACGCGACCTGAATACATGCCGCAGATGAAGTCATCGCCGACGTGCAGAGTGCCGTTCTGCACGAGAACGGTTGCGACGGGACCCTTGCCCGGATCCAGCTGCGCTTCGATGACGGAGCCGACTGCACGGCGGTCCGGGTTCGCCTTGAGGTCGAGAATCTCGGCCTGCAGTACGAGCTGATCGAGAAGCGCGGGCACGTTCTGGCCTGTCTTCGCCGAGATCTCGCTGGCGAGCGTCGTACCACCAAACTCCTCGAGCACGACACCGTGCTGCAGGAGGTCCTGCTTGACCTTCATTGGATTGGCGCCAGGAAGGTCGATTTTATTAATCGCGACGATCATCGGAACGCCGGCGTTCTTGGCGTGCGAGATTGCCTCGATCGTCTGCGGCATCACCTGATCATCCGCAGCGACAACGAGAACTACGATGTCAGTGACCTGAGCACCGCGCGCACGCATGGCTGTGAATGCCTGGTGACCAGGGGTATCGAGGAACGTGATCGCGCGATCGCCCGGAAGCGTCACGTGATACGCACCGATGTGCTGCGTGATTCCACCCGACTCACCCGCGACGACGTGCGCCTTGCGGATATGATCGAGCAGCGACGTCTTACCATGGTCGACGTGACCCATGATGGTGATGACAGGCGGACGAGGAATGAGATCTTCCGCGGCGTCCTTCTCGAGCAGTGATTCGGTATCCGCAGCGTACTCGTCCTCGAGCACGGCCTGGAATCCAAATTCGCCAGCGATCAATTCGATCTGACCGAAGTCGAGTCGCTGATTGATCGAGACCATGAGCCCGAGGTTCTTGAAGGCGAAGCCAACGATCTGGTTACCGGGGACCTTGAGCTGCTGAGCAAGCTCTGCCACGGTAACGAACTCGTTGACGCGAACCGTTTTCCTTTCCTTCTCGACAGCGGCCTTGCGCTGCGCCTCCACTTCTTCGCGCGATACAGTTTCATCGCGGCGTGGCGCTCCCTTGCGCGAGCTTCCGCGCATGGAGGTCATCGTCTTGAAGATGTTGGCCGATACGGCTTCCTGATCTACGCGACGACCGCGACCGCGTCCACGCGAGCGGTCATCCTGGCGTGCAGGTGCACGATCGCCCGTAGGACGTGGACGACTCTCGCGCGACGGTGTACCCGGAACGCTGGTCGAAGCAGCCGAGGCTGTCGGACGCGCATTGGGCGGTCCTGAACCCTGGCGCTGATTGCTCGAGCTACCCGGGCGCGGCCGCGGACCACCCGGCGTCAGTGGACGCGGAGGGGTGGCGCTGGCGCGCGGTTGAAGCGGCGGCAGCGGTGTTGGCCGCGGACGGTCGGACCGTGCAGTCTGAGGACGCTGCGTTGCTGGCGTCGGCGCGGAATGCGCGGTCTGGAGTTCGGGGCGTTCCGCCGGCATCGGTACCGGTGCCGGCCGCTCGACTTGCGGTGCCGCAGCTACCGGCTGCGGAGTGACTTCGCGTGGCGGAGTCGCAGGCTCGGCTGGCTTCGGTGCCTGCTGGACCGGCGC
>Ga0207678_10002488_pt1 | contig 16753 bp, 18 predicted proteins | sample KBSC63metaG_FD_184319 | JGI IMG/M metagenome (GOLD analysis project Ga0207678, IMG submission 184319) | Corn rhizosphere microbial communities from Kellogg Biological Station, Michigan, USA - KBS C6-3 metaG (SPAdes) (version 2) | ecosystem: Host-associated > Plants > Roots > Rhizosphere > Soil ...
GGGGATGGTGACCTTGAATCCCGGGTTGACGCCGACCTGGTCAATGGTCGCGTGCTCGCCGTTGAGGGACAGCGGCTTCGAGATGACCACTTGTTCGTGATAGGTCCCAGCGCAGACGACGACGGTGCCGCCCGCTGGGGCAGCGTTAACCGCGGACTGGATCGTCCGGAACGCGGCAGAGCGGCAGGATTGGTCGCTGTTGCCCGGCTTGGCGCGCGCCGAAACGTAGAGCGTCTGACTATGGTGCCGCCACGTGCCGGCGGAGGCGACCCCGGCCCCCGCCACCACCACGCCGGCGGCTAGGAGCGGTGCGGACAGCGCAGCCGCCAGCCGGAGAAACCGGTTGGGTCTCATGCTTCCTCCTTTGGAAGGCCTGTGCCGTCATCCCGGATTGGAAGCAGGACGGAACCAGGGCCCACGCGCCGCCCGGTAATGTACGCAGCAGTGACCCTGACGGGACCGGTTCGCCGCTGCCCCCCATCGCGTTTCTGGCTACCCCCTGACTAACAAGCTCAGCGGCGGACCGTCTATACGCATGTTGCGCACTCCCGGCCAAGTCCTGCGGTTCACTGCAGGATCCTGGCCAGCGGGTTCAGTCTGGCTGGGGGGTGAGGGACGCGGCTTTGATGCCGGAGATAGCGGCTAGCTCGTCGTTGTCGGACGTGTCGCCGGAGACGCCGACGCAGCCGACGATCGTCCCTGTTTCGTCTTTGACGAGGACGCCGCCGGGGACGGGGATGAGCTTGCCGCCGATGGCGGCGGAGGCCGAGTTGATGAAGTAGGGCTGCTGCTCGGCGCGCGCCATGAGGGAGCGGGAGCCCACGCCGAGGGCGAGTGCGCCGTAGGCCTTGCCGTAAGCGATCTCGAAGCGGTTGTTGGAGGAGCCGTCTTCGCGTTCGACTGTGACCACGTGCCCCCCGGCGTCGAGCACGACGACGGTGAGCGGCTTGAGGCCGTACTCCTTGCCCGCGGCCCTTACGCCGTCGGTGATGGTCTTGGCGGTTACCAGGCCGATGCTCACGCGTTGTTCTCCTTACCTCGCTTCACGCCCCTGCCTACTTTAGGTCGCCGCCTGGCCCCCGCGTCACCGGGGCTTGCCTGCACCAGTCATACTTCGGGCATGATCCGTGCCATGGTTGCCGCGCACCGGGGGGTGGCGGCCGGGGCCGCCGAGAACACGATCGCGGCCTTCACGAACGCGATCGATGTCGGGGCCGACATGATCGAGTTCGATGTCCGCAGGACCAGGGACGGCGAGATGATCGCGTTCCACGACGCGTCGGTGGGCGGCGTGCCGGTGAGCGGGCTCACCCGGGGTGAGATCGAGTCCGCGGCCGGGGTGCGGCCGCCGCTGCTCACCGAGGTCCTCGAGACGTGCGCGGGGCGGATCCAGCTGGACGTCGAGCTCAAGGAGGACGGGTACGTCGCCGACGTGATGGCGGTGCTGCGGGCGGGCTTCGACCCGGCGCAGATGGTCGTCACGTCGTTCCTGCCTGCCGTCGTGGCGCAGGCGAAGGAGGCGTTTCCCGGGGCGAAGACCGGGCTGCTGGTCGGCGAGGACCGGTCGCCGGTTGACCTGGCCGGCCGCCTGCGGGAGCTGTACCCGGTCGACCTGGCGCAGCGGGTCCGGGCCGATTACCTGGCGCCGCACTACCGGCTGGCGGCGTTCGGGGTGCTGCGGCGGGCCGCCGCGGCGGGACTGCCGTGCCTGGTGTGGACGGTCAACTCCCCGGCCCTGATCCGCAGGTTCGCCACCGATCCGCGGGTCGCGGCGGTCATTACCGACGTGGCGGCCGAAGCGCTCGCGATTGTGGGCAGCGCCGACGCCGACGCGCCCCGCTGACAGGCCGCTTTCGTCGGCCGCTCGCCGCGGCTGGCCTTTGACGAGCGCACGGCAGCGGTCAGAGGGCGAGCATCTTCTGGATGGCCTGCCTGGTGACGCCGAGTTCGCGGGCGATGTCGGACTGGGAGAGGCCGTCGGCGATGAGTTGCTTGACGAGGTCGCGGCGTTCGGCGGCGAGCTGGCGCGCGATCCTCGTGTGCTCGATCGCCTCAGCCCTGACCTGGCGGATCCGTTCGTAGATTTCCTGGTGGTTGCGCGTTTGTTCAGCCATGCCTCCATAATGACAACAGCGGGTTGTCGTTGTCAACATATAGTTGTCATTGATTCGGGAGCGTCAAGCGTGGCAGCTCAGCGGCTTGCCGCCGTTGTAGGTGACCATGTCGAGGAAGACGGCCGCCGTGTCGAGTTTCGCGCCGCGTTCCAGCGCCGCGTCGAGGTCGGCGTAGGCGCGGTGCAGGTTGCCGACGATGCGCTCACGGTCGTGCAGCCCGGCGTACTGGCCCAGGTCGGTCTCCATGGCGGCCTCGAGCGGTGACAGGCCCGCGGCCTTGCCCTGGCGGGCCACGTCGAGGACGAACCGCAGGTAGCCGAGAGCGTCGTCGATAGCCTCCGGGCCGCACACGTCGCCGTGGCCGGGCACGATCGTCGCCGCCCCGAGCGGCTTGATCAGGCCGGTGAGCACCTCGATCGCGCCGGCGACGGAGCCCATCAGCATGAACGGGGTGCCGCCGTTGAAGATCAGGTCGCCCGCGAACAGGACAGAGCGCGCGGGGATCCAGACGATCGAGTCGTTGGTGGTGTGCGCGGGCGAGCCCACGTAGCGGACCTCGCAGCGCAGGTCGTCGCTGTACAGCGTGACGTGGTCGTCGTAGGTGAGGAACGGCGGGGCGAGTTCGATGCCGCCCCAGTCGACGTCGCCGAAGATGCCGCCGAAGTTCGGCAGGCCGGCGGCGAGCATCTCGGCCCGGCACTTGTCGTGCGCCACGATCGTCGCCCCGCCCAGCAGGTAGTTGCCGTGGGTGTGGTCGCCGTGGTGGTGGGTGTTGATCAGCGTGCGGACCGGCTGGGCGGTCGTCGCGGCGATCGCGGCCAGGTAATCACGGGTGCGCCGCTCAGTCGAGCAGGCGTCCACGCTGGTGACGCCCGCGGCGCTCACCAGGAACCCGGTGTTGTTGATGAACCAGGTGCCGTCCGGCTGGATGTAGGCGAACACGCCGTCGCTGACTTCCTGGACGCGCGCGGGCGCCGGTGCTGAGCTCATGCTGTTTCCTCCTCACTGGTAGGAACTGCCAGGACGCTACCGGTTCACCCCGGCCAGGGAATTAGATCATCACGCCGTGCGCGGTTGAGTAGCGACCACGACATTTGTCGCGGTTAAGACTGCCCGGTTGCCTGAGGCGGGAACAGCCGTTTACCGGTGTACTTGGTAGAGCCGTAAGTCAGGGTGAGGGCTGACGCAGGGAGGGTGCGGGAGTCATGGAAAGTCTTGAGGCCGCGATCGCGCGGGCCGGGTCCCCGGTTGAGCTGCTGCGCCAGTCGGCGGCCAGGCCGCACGCCTTCCCCGTGGCACCCGAGTTCACCAACTGGCGCTCGGAGCAGCACGCCTGGCGGACGACGTGCGTGCTGTTCGACCAGTCGCACCACATGACCGACCTCTTCCTGAGCGGCCCAGACGCGCTGGCGCTCTTGTCCGCGTTCGGCGTCAACACCTTCGCCGGCTTCGGGCCGGGCAGGGCCAAGCAGTACGTCGCGGTCGGCGAGGACGGCCACTTCATCGGCGACGCTATCCTCTTCCACCTGGAAGACGAGCTGTTCGACGTGGTGGGCCACCCGACGGTCGCGAACTGGCTGGAGTACAACGCGGAGGCGGGCGGCTACCACGTCACCCTCGAGCGGGACGACAACTCCGTCGACCGGGTCTCCGGGCCGCCGAAGCTGTACCGCTACGAGCTTCAGGGGCCGACCGCCGGGGCGATCGCGGCGAAGGTGACCGGCGCGCCGCTGCCGGACGTGAAGTTCTTCCACATGACGGATTTCCAGGTGGCCGGGCACCACGTGCGGGCACTGCGGCACGGCATGGCGGGCCAGCCCGGCTTCGAGTTGTTCGGCCCGTGGGCCGAGGGCGAAGACGTCTTGAACGCGATTCTGGAGGCCGGCGCGGAATTCGGCCTGAGGCGAGCGGGGGCCAAGGCGTACTCCACCTCGAACCTGGAGTCGGGGTGGATCCCGACGGCGGTGCCGGCGATCTTCGGGCCGGAGCTGAAGGGGTACCGCGAGTGGCTGGGCGCGGGAGCGCTGGGGTCACTGGGCGGCAGCATGGACTCCGCTGACATCAGCGACTACTACGTCACCCCCTACGACATCGGCTACGGCCGCACGGTCAGGTTCGATCATGACTTCCTCGGCCGCGAGGCCCTAGAGCGCGTAGCGGCCGAGGAACATCGCCAGAAGGTAACCCTGGTGTGGAACCCCGATGACCTCGCCCTCGCCGTCCGGTCGCTGTGCGAGCCGGGGCGGCCGGCCAAGTACCTGGAGATGCCGAAGGCGCGGTACGCGTTCTTCCAGGTGGACAAGGTGCTCAGGAACGGGGTGACCGCAGGCCTGTCGCTCGACCTGGGTTACCTCGCCAACGAGCACGCGTTCGTTTCCCTCGCCACCGTGGACGCGGTGGCGGCTGAGCCGGGCACGGAGGTGACGGTGCTGTGGGGAGAGCGCCCGAACTCCGCTAAGCCGGGCGTGGAGCCGCACCGGCAGGTCGGCATCCGGGCGACGGTGGCCCCGGCTCCTTATGTCCGGGAAGTCAGGGACTCCTACCGGGCGGGCTAGCCTGGTGGCGCGCGAAGGCTGGCGGGGGACGGGAACCAACAAGCCGTTCTGTTAACTGCTCGTGATTCCCTCCGCTGGCGGCGGGACGAGGCCCTCGCGCACGGCGACGAGCGCCGCCTGCGTGCGGGAGTTCAGCTGCAGCTTGCGCAGCATATGGCTGACGTGCGTGCGGGCTGTCCGCTCGCTGATCACGAGTTCGTCGGCGATCTCCTGGTTGGAGCGGCCCTGCGCGACGAGGATGAGCACGGCACGCTCCCGGGCGGTCAGGGCGTTCAGGCCGCTGGGCGGAGCGCTGATCTCGCGGGTGAGCCGACGGGCGATCGCGGGGTCGAGGTAGGTGCGGTCGCGGGCGGCGAGCTGGATCGCGGTGGCGACCTCGGCCGGGCCCGCGTCCTTGAGCAGGTAGCCGACGGCGCCGCCGGCGAGGGCGGCGTGCACGCGCTCCATCTCGCCGAAGCTGGTCAAGATCACCACCCGCACCGCGGGATGCCGGCTGGTGATCAGCGAGACGGCGGTGACGCCGTCCATCCGCGGCATCAGGAGGTCGAGCAGGATCACGTCGGGCAGGGTGCCGTGGGCGGCCATCGCGGCGAGCTGGTCGAGTGCGTCCTGGCCGTCGGCGGCCTCGGCCGCGACGGTCATGTCGTCGAGGGCCTCGAGGTACGCGCGGACGCCGCGGCGCACCACGGTGTGGTCGTCGACGATCATGACGCGGACCGGTTCGCGGCTCACCGTGCGCCCCCCGCGCCGCCCGCGCTGCCCGCGCTGCCCGCGCCGCGCAGGGGGATGCCCTCGGCGCCTTCGGCCAGCGGCACCGCGACCCGGACGAGCGTGCCCGCGCTCCGGCCTGGCCCGACCGCGACCGTTCCTCCCCACCGCTCGGCTCGTTCCCGCATCGTCGTCAGCCCGAAGCCGGCGTTTGGCTGCCCGGCTGCCCGGCCGGCCTGGATGCCCCGGCCGTCGTCCGCGACGGTCGCGGTCAGCCGGTCGTCGCGCACCGTCAGCCGGATGGTCACCTTGCCGGCCCCGGCGTGCCTGACGACATTGTGGATCGCCTCGGCGATGACGCGGAAGACGTCGTCGGCGAGTTCGCCCCTGACCCGCGCGAGCCCGGGGCCGGCCGAGACGCTGAACGCCAGGCCCGTCCTGTTGGCGGTGCTCTCGGTGAAGGCCCTGACGGCTTCTTCCAGGCCGCCGAGGTCATCGGATGACGAGGGGCGCAGCTCGTGGACCATCGCTCGCAGGTCGGCGAGCACGGCGGCGGACAGCGCGCCGACCTCGCTGGCGATCCGCAGCACCGCCGGCGCCGGCACGTCGCTGGCGCGCCGGGCGAGGACCTCCATCGACTTGGCCTGCATGCTGATCGAGAAGACCTGCTGCACGATCGAGTCGTGCAGGTCGCGGGCCAGCCGCTGCCGTTCCTCGCGCCGTGCGCCGTCGCGCGCGTTGCGCAGCAGGGTGGCGTAGTCGACGGCGATCGCCGCCTGGTCGGCCATCGCGGCGAGGAACTCCACGGTGCGGGGCGCCATCTCCTGCCCCGGCGCGAAGAACGCGTTGAGCACGCCGACGGCCTGGCCCCGCGCCATCATCGGGATGCTGGCGAAGGACTCCCAGGCCAGCTCGGCGAGGTAGTCGCGCAGCGGTGTCCAGGAGGGGTCGTCCCTGATGACCGCCCACCGGTTCGGGACGAGCACCGGCGCCTGGTCCCGGAAGGAGTCGATCATGCGGAGGGCCGCGCCGCGCTGGCGGCACTCCAGGAGCCGGTCGAAGAAGTCGGGCCAGTGGCCGAAGCCCGCCGAGCCCATGATGCGCAGCTGGCGGCCGCCCGCGTCGAGCGTCAGGATCTGCACGGCGGCGAGGGCGTCGGTCTGCAGGACCTCCGCGGCGAGCGCGTCCAGGATGGCGGGAAGTGACCCCTGTGACGCCAGGTTCGCCGCCGTCCGCGCGATGGCCGCGAGCCGCCGCCCCTCGCTGTCCCCGCCGCTTTTCCTGCCGTCTGCCATGACCGGAGGCTACCGCCGCGCCCTGGGGCCGCGGGCCGCTCCCCCGGGACAGGGCGCCTCTTTCCCTTGAATTCCCGCGGATTCAGAACGGATTGTGGTTTCTTGTGATCCCGTCACAATCATGCCCTCGCGCCGTGTGCCGCCTGATCAGTGGCTATGCGGGAGGCCTTGCCAATTCACAGATCCAGACGGATTCTTACGTCAATTGTCTAAGAGACACGTGCCGGCTCCGGGGTGACACTAAGGGAAACGTCGGCCGGCTAAGGAGTTTGCCATGCTGTCAAAGGAAGACAACGAGATCCTCACTCGCGTTGGCCCTGGGACGCTGATGGGCAACCTGCTGCGTCGGTACTGGATCCCCGCCTGCATGACCTCGGAGATTCCCGAGCCGGACGGCGCGCCGGTCCGGGTCAGGCTGCTCGGCGAGGACCTCGTGGCGTTCCGCGACACCAACGGGGCGGTCGGGCTCATTGAGGAGCAGTGCCCGCACCGGGGTGCGTCGCTGTTCTTCGGCCGCAACGAGGAGTGCGGGCTGCGGTGCACGTACCACGGGTGGAAGTTCGACGTGACCGGCCAGTGCACCGACCAGCGTTCTGAGCTGCACCCGTTCGCGCACAAGATCAAGATCACGTCGTACCCGGTGCACGAGTCCGGCGGGATCGTGTGGACCTACATGGGCCCGGCCGAGACGATGACGCCGTTCCGGGACTTCGGCACCGACTCGCTGCCCGCCGGGAACGTGGCGGTCTACAAGGAGGTCGTGCACTGCAACTGGGTGCAGTCGATGGACGGCGACGTGGACACCGCGCACATCTCGAACCTGCACCAGTTCGACGCGATCGACGACGTGCCGGACGACGGCACCGACCAGCCCGGCTACCCGTCGGGGTACATGTCGATGAAGTTCTGGCGGCACGACCCGCGCTCGCTGATCGAGGTCAACGACGAGTGGCACGGCTTCCGCTACGCGGGCATCAGGACCACGCCGAACGGGTACCGGCACGCGCGGATCACCGCCTACATCTTCCCGGCGAGCAACATCATCGCGGCGATCCCGTTCTCCACCCGGCACATCTTCGTGGTCCCCGTCGACGACTACCACACCCACCGCTACAACTTCACGGTGACGCCGCCGGCCAACCCGCGCGGCCTTGGCGGGCCGGCGTTCTTCACCTACGAGAAGTACCCGTTCGAGATGCTGCCCCCGAACGGGATCATGGAGCGCAAGTACACGCGGGAGAACGACTACCAGATCGACCGGGTCGCGCAGAAGGGCACCTCGTACAGCGGCATCCGGAACTTCCGGGCGCAGGACCTGATGGCCACCGAGACCGCAGGCCCGATCTACGACCGGACCCGTGAGCACCTGGGATCGACTGACGTCGCGGTGATCCGGATGCACCGCATGCTGCTGCGCGGCGCCAAGGCCCTCGCCGAGGGGCAGGAGCCCCCGGCGCTGCACGGGGACTTCCGCAGCATTCGCGGGGCGGAGAAGGTCCTGGCCGAAGGCGAGGACTGGCGGGGGCTCGGCACCAACGACGACCCAGTCGTGCAGGAGGCCCTGATGTCCCGGGAAGCCAGCGGGGAAGAGGGCGAGGGCGCGCACTGACATCCCGCCGCGCGGTGCGCGGCCGGGCCGCCGCTGAGACAAACGCTGGAGGTCGTGGCATGGCAACGTCGCCGGGCCAGGAGGCAGGGCCGCGGGCAGCGAGACCGCGGGCCGTGGGACCGCGGACCGTGGCACCGCGGGCTGTGGACGGTGCCCTGCGGCTGCCGCCCGACATGCTCGCTTGTGTCGTCGCGGCGGCGCCCGTCGGGATCGCCGTCTTCTCCGGCGACTGCGGCTGCGTCTACGTCAACTCCTGCGGTCGCCGGCTGATCGGCGCGCGGAGCCGGGAGGAGGCGGCCCGGGCGATCGGCGACGTGGGCCGCTCCCCCGGGCTGCTCGGCGAGCGCTGGCCGGGCCTGGAGTTCCGGGAGATCTCGTCGGGGGCCACCGTGCTGGGGGATTCCGTGCTGGGGGATTCCGGCGGCCAGCACATCATCACGTTCTCCCGCGCCGCGCCCCAGTTGCGGCCCGAGCACCGCCTGCAGGGGCTGAGCTGGGCGGTCGCCGACATGGCGGAGTCGGGCTCGCTGGTGGAGATGCTGGAGGCCATCGCGCTCGAGGTGAAGGACAACCTGAACCTCGCGGCGGCCAACATCGTGCTGCACGGGGACCCCGGCGACGGCTACGGCATGGTGCTCGGCGGGGCGGGCTTCCGCGGGACGTCGGCCCAGCGGATCGCGAACATGCAGAACTGCGCCGCGCTCGGCGCGGAGTTCAAGCACCGGGAGGCGCTGCGCGCCCGCCAGCTGGTCGTGGTGCCGCACCGCTACGAAGCGGTGATGCGCGACCCCCGGTGGGCCCCCGCGCACGAGGCGCTCGGCACGGTGGACTGGGACGGGTACGCCGCGGCGCCGCTCGAGGCCAGGGGCCGCGTGGTCGGGACGCTGAGCGCGTTCTACCCGTCAGGCCTGACCCCGGCGGCGCAGGCCGAGGTCGAGCGGCTCGCGGCGGTCGCCGACCAGGCCGCGGCCGCGGTGGACAACGCGGGGCTGCTGGCGAAGACGCGGCGGTGGGCGGTCGCCCAGGAGCGCAACCGCCTCGGCCGGGAACTGCACGACGCGATCGTGCAGGACGTGTTCTCCCTGGCCGTGCACTCGCGCACGATCCAGGTGAGCACCGAGACTGACGGGCCGGTCGACGTGGAGCGGATCCGCGCCGGCGCGGCCGAGCTGATCGAGCTGTCCCGTTCGGCGCTGACCGCCTTGCGCGCCCTGATCTTCGAGCTACGGCCGCCCGCGCTGCAGGACCACTCGCTGATCGAGGCGGTCCGCGCCTACGCCGCCTCGATGACCGGCAGGAGCGGCGTGCCGATCACGGTGCTCGACGAACGGGCCGACACGGCACTGCCGGAAGAGGCCAGCGACAACATCTACCGGGTGGTGCAGGAGGCGCTGCACAACGTCGTCAAGCACGCCGGGGCGAGCACGGTCACGGTCGGCTTCCGCGACGGGGACGGCGTCGCCGCGCCGGCGGCGGACGTAGTGGTCGAGATCGCGGACGACGGGCGCGGGTTCGACCCTGCCGGGCTGGCCGGCGACGGCCACCTCGGGCTGGTCACCATGCGGGAGCGAGCGGAGGACCTCGGCGGCCGCCTGGAGGTGCGGAGCCGGGCAGGGGGCGGTACCCGCGTGATCCTGCGCGTGCCCCGGCTCCGTCTCCCCGCCGGCCCAGGACCAGGCTTTGCCCCCTCCACCGGGATTGGACAGCAGGGATGACGACGACGCCGATCAAGCTGTTCCTCGTTGACGACCACGCCGTAGTGCGCCGTGGCCTGCGGGCGTACGTGGAGGTGCTGCCTGACCTGGAGGTGGTGGGCGAGGCCGCGGACGGCGAGCAGGCCGTCGCCCGCATCGACGCCCTGGCCGCCGCGGCGGCGGCGCCGACGGTGGTGCTGATGGATCTGGTGCTGCCCGGCATGGACGGCGTGCAGACCACCGCGGAGCTGCTCCGCCGCCACCCCCGGCTCCGGGTGCTGGTCCTCACCAGCTTCGGCGGGCAGCAGCGGGTGCAGATGGCCCTGGCCGCCGGGGCGGCCGGCTACCTGCTCAAGACCGCCGACGTGGACGAGGTCGCCAACGCGATCCGCGCCGTGGCCAAGGGCGAGGTGCACCTGGACGCGGAGTCGGCCGGGTACCTGGTGGAGGAGCAGGCCGGCATCCGCGCCCTCACGCCCCGCGAGCTCGAGGTGCTCGGGCTGCTCGCCGAAGGCTGCTCCAACCAGGAGATCGCCCGCCGGCTCGCCATCACGGAGCGGACCGCGCGGACGCATGTGAGCAACCTGCTGGGCAAGCTGAACCTAGGGTCGAGGACCCAGGCCGCGCTGCTCGCCCAACAGGAGGGGCTTCATCCGCAGGACCGGTCGTGGCGGAGGAGAATGATCCCCGGCCCGCGCGGCAGCTATTCGCTGCCGCGCGGGCCGGGGCCGGCGTCCAGTACGCGCTACTCGCGCTACCCGGTCCCTTAGCGACCAGCCACTCAGCTGGCAGGGAGCTCGCCCAGCGTGAGAGGAACGCTCAGCTGCTGCTGGGCCCGGTCGATCTCCAGGGTGAGCTTCTCGCCCGGGTGAGCGGCAGCGAGCACCGCGGCGAGGGCCTGCTGGTCCGGGGTGGCGGTGCCGCCCGCCGCCCGGATGACGTCGCCGGGGCGCAGGCCGGCGCGGTCAGCGGGGCCGCCGCTCGTGACGCTCACGATGCCCACCCCGGCCGGGGTGCCGTCCTGGCCGGTCATGGTGCCCACCTGCGCGCCGATAGCGGCCCGGTGCGAGTTGGTCACGGTGCCCGAGGTGATGAGCTGCTTAGCGATGTCACGGGCCAGGTTGGACGGGATGGCGAAGCCGATGCCCTGGGCCTGGGCGCCGTTCCCCAGGCTGCCCGCGGTCAGCGTCGGGATGCCGACCACCTCCCCGGCAGTCGTCACCAGCGCGCCGCCGCTGTTGCCGGGGTTGATCGGCGCGCTGGTCTGGATCGCGTCGGGCAAGGTGGCCCCTGGCCCGTCGGCGCTCGCGGGCTCGGCGACGACCCGCCCGGTCGCGGAGATGATGCCGCTCGTCACGCTGCTGGACAGGCCGAGGGGATTGCCGACGGCGAGGACCACGTCGCCGGCCTGGGCCTTCGCCGAGTCGGCGAACTTCGCCGGCTGCAGCCCTGACGGGTCGCTGACCCGGATCACGGCCAGGTCGTCGGGCCGGTAGCTGCCGACGAGGGTGGCCTCGCGCGGGGCGGGGTCGCCGGGGACCTGGACCTTGAACGTGGTCGCGCTGCCCGCGACGTGGGCGTTCGTGACGATGTTCCCGGAACGGTCGAGCACCACGCCCGACCCGAGCCCCTCGGTGGTGCTGATCAGCACCACCGAGGGCATCACCTGGCGGACGACGTCCGCGTAGCTGGCGCGCGCGCCGTCGGCCGCCGCCGCGCTGGCCGCCGGGGCGGCGGTGCTGACGCTGGCGCCGGCCGGCGCGGCGCTCGCCGTCGGGGCGGCCGTGGCCGCCCCGACGGCGACGCCGCCTCCCCCGATCGCCGCGGCGGCTACCAGGGCGACGGCCGCGCGGCGGGCACGCTGGGTCCTGTTCATCTGTGCGCTCCTTCTCAAGTCTGACTGGACCCAGCTAAATCGCCGGCGGTGCAGGCGATGTGCCGCTGTTATGGCGGCGATGTGGAGACGGTCAGGCGCCCGGCAGGGTGAGGGTGAGGCGCGTCCATTCCCCCGGCTGGCTGGCGGCGGTGAGCGTGCCGCCGTGCGCCCGCGCGAGCTCGGCCGCGACGGAGAGGCCGATGCCGCTGCCGGACGTCTGGGCGCCCGCCTGGCCGCGCCAGAACCGGTCGAAGACGCGCGGCAGCTCGTCGGCGGGGATGCCGACGCCGGTGTCTTCGACCTCAAGGACCGCGCGTGCGCCGTCCTGCCTGGTGCGGACCGTGACGGTGCCGCCGGCGGCGGTGAACTTGAGGGCGTTGCCGAGCAGGTTGGTGACGACCTGGTGCAGCCACCGCGCGTCGCCGAGCACCGGCACGGGGGCCAGCTCGCGGACCACGGTGACCTCCGCCGCCTCGAACCGGCGGGCCAGGCTGTCGGCGGCGGTACCCGCGATGCCGGCGAGGTCGCGCCGCTCGCGCACGAGCTGGAGGACGGCGGCGTCAGCGGCGGCCATCGTCTGCAGGTCGTCGACCATGCGGGCCAGCCGGAGCACCTCGTCGCGCAGCGACCCGAGCTCCTCAGGGGTCGGCTCGGTGATGCCGTCGAGCAGCGCCTCGTGCCCGGCCTGCAGCACGGCGACCGGCGTGCGCAGCTCGTGGGCGACGCTCGCGACCAGGTCCCTGCGGAGCTTGTCCTCATGGTCGAGCGTGTCCGCCATGTTGTCGAAGGCGGCGGCGAGCTCGCGCAGTTCCCCCGGCGCCTTGATCTCGCCGACGCGCGAGGAGCGGTCGCCGCTGCCCATCGCGCGGGTTACCGAGACCAGCCGGGCGACGGGACGGGTGATCCGCCGGGAAACCCCGAGACCGGACACGAGCGCGAGCAGGGCGGCGAGGCCGGCCGTTCCGGCGATGGCGCGCAGCAGCGCGGTCCGCAAGACCGCGTCCGCGCCGCCGATGCCAGACGCGGTCAGGGCCACGACCACGGTGCCGACCTGGGTTCCCTGGCTGTCCACGATCGGCACGCTGGTCGTAGGGCTGCCCGGCGGCGTGAAGCCGCTGCTCTCAGCGACCGTGCGGCCAGCCGTGTCACGCACCTGAAACTCCACGCCGATGTGCGCGGCCAGGGCGCGGGTGGTGGCGAGGTCAGCGCCTGACCAGCTGTCGTGCTGCTCCCATGCGCCCGCCGTCGCCACCGCGAGCGTGCCGGCCAGTTCGTTGCGCGTCCTGGTGGTCAGCGAGGAGACGTCGACAGCGGAGAAGACGGCGGTCAGCACGGCGTTCAGCGCGACGGCGGCCAGGGCCACGCCGAGGAACGCCAGCGCCAGCCGCAGTCCCAGCGTGCTGCTGTGACGGCCGCGGGCGGGGGCGTCAGTCATCGCGGGCAACGCCGAGCCGGTAGCCGCCGCCGAGCACGGTCAGGATGAGGACCGGGTTCGCCGGGTCCGCCTCGATCTTGCGGCGAAGGTTCTTCACGTGCGAGTCGACCGTGCGCTCGTAGCCTTCGAACTCATACCCCCGCACCTTGTTGATCAGCTCGAAGCGGGAGTAGACCCGTCCGGGCACCGTCGCGAGCGTGACGAGGATCCCCCACTCCGTGGGCGTGAGCTGGACGGGCGCGCCGCGCACGGTCAGGGTCCGGCGCGGCTCGTCGACAACGAGGCTGCCTCCCCCGTAGCTGGTGACGCCCTGCGCGGCGGCGGCCGGCCCGCCGCGCCGCAGGATCGCCTGCACCCGCAGGACCAGCTCTCGCGGGCTGAACGGCTTTGTCACGTAGTCGTCCGCGCCGAGCTCGAGCCCGCGTATCCGGTCCTCCTCGGTGGCCCTCGCCGTCAGCATCAGGATCGGGACCGCCGAGGCGGCCCGCAGTTCCCTGGCCACGGTCTCGCCGGGCACGTCGGGCAGGCCGAGGTCGAGGACCACGAGGTCCGGGGCGGAACTCGCCGCCATCGTGATCGCTTCCGCGCCGGACCCGGTGGAAAGCACCGTGAAGCCGGCGCGTTCCAGGTAGGTCCTGATGAAGTCTCGCAGCTTGCGTTCGTCCTCGACCACGAGCACCGTGGCTGCCATCGCCCCTCCTGTCGCCGCCGTGCGCCTCCACACCGTCACCATGGCAATTCCACCGCGCTGGCACGCTCGGCGGATGCACTGGTGACTGCACAGCGATACCACTGAACGGCAGCATAGGACAGGAATGATGACTGGAAGCGACCTGATGGTGTTCGCGCCCTGGATCATCTTCGCCGTCTGCCTCGCGGTGGTGTGCACCCGCCTGCTCCGCGCGCGCTGGTCCGCCAAGAGGCCGCCGGCCGCGAAGCGGCGGGAGAGCGACTAGGTCGGTAGGAGCGGCATGGAACGAGCAGGCAACGGCAGGTCCTCCCCGCGCTGGCGGGTCATCCTCGAGGCACGCTGGCGGGCTCGGCTGCAGGAGGTCACGGAACTGTCCCTTGCGTATCACGCGGCCACCTCGGACGGGGATGACGGCAGGCATGCGCGGAGGCTGCTCCGTCGTGCCGTCGCCGCCCGGCAGCGGCTGGCAGATACCGAGGACGCGCTGCGCCGGGTCACCGTGGGGACCTTCGGGCGGTGCGAGCAGTGCGAGGCCCCGATCTCGGAAGTGGTGCTGGCCGCCGCGCCCGAGTGCCGGTACTGCGGCCGCTGCGCCGCGAGCGCCGCGGTCGGCAGTTCCGCGGAAAGCGCCGCCGTCACGGCGTGACCCCGGCCAGGTTGAGTCCGATCACGCCGGCGAGGATCAGGGCGATCGAGACGAGCTTCAAGGCCGAGACGGCGTCGCCGAGGAAGAGCATGCCGACCGCGGCCGTCCCCGCCGCGCCGATCCCGGTCCAGACCGCGTAGGCGGGGCCGACCTCCAGTTCGCGCAGCGCGACGGTCAGCAGCCCGAAGCTGACCAGTGCGGACGAGGCGAAGCCCACGGTGGGCCACAGCACCCGCAGGCCGTCGCTCAGCTTCAGGCACACCGCGAAAGCGGTCTCGAACAGACCGGCGGCTATCAGCGCCACCCATGCCATCTCGTCACCTCGTGTCCGGCGTGCAGTACCCCTTCATTAATGAGGGGCGGTCGGGAGGCCGCGTGTGCGGGGGTTGGAGCCGGGATGGAGACCGCCTCCATCGGGTCTCCACGCGGCACCGACCGGCCCTGCACACCGGCCGGCGAGCCTGAATCGCGTGAACCACCAGCAAGGAGAGGGAAACTGCCATGGCGGGCATCGGAATGCGGCTGCTCGATCCAGTCAGCGCCGCGTGGAACACTGTCGCGCGGTTCGACGACTACGAGGGCGCCCAGCAGGCGGTCGACCGGCTCTCCGACGACGGCTTCCCGGTCGAGAAGCTCGACATTGTAGGTTCCGGGCTGCGGCTCGTGGAAAGGGTGACGGGCCGCCTCACCAGGGGCAGCGCCGCCGCCGCCGGCGCGCTGAGCGGCCTGTGGGTGGGCCTGCTGTTCGGGGTGCTGCTCGGGCTGTTCACGTCGGGGCACTCGTTCCTCGCGGTCACCGCGACCGGTGCCGCGCTCGGGATGGCCTGGGGCGCGATCTTCAGGTATGTCGCGCACGCCGGCACCAAGGGACAGCGCGACTTCAGTTCCGTGCGCGCGCTGGTGGCGACCCACTACGACCTGATCGCCCGCGAGGGCACCGTCGACCGCGCCCGCACCATGCTCAGCGACGCCGGCCTGCTGTCGGCAACGGACGAGGCCCGCTGAGCTCCGGGGTCCCGGCGCCGCTGGCGGGCCAGCGGTGAGCGTCCCGCTGTGGGCATGGGGCGTGTTCTTCGCCTTTGTGCTCGCGATGCTGGCCCTGGACCTCTTCGTCCTGCACCGCCGGGCCCATGAGGTGTCGCTGCGCGACGCCGGCGCCTGGAGCGCTGTCTGGATCATCATCGGGCTGGGCTTCGGCGGCCTGGTCTGGGCCTGGGCGGGCGAGGGGGCCGCCCAGGCCTACCTGGCGGGTTACCTGATCGAGAAGAGCCTGTCGGTCGACAACATCTTCCTGTTCGCCGCCATCTTCTCCGCGTTCGCCATCCCGGTGCGCTACCAGCACCGGGTGCTGATGTTCGGCGTCATCGGCGCATTGGCGATGCGCGCCGCGTTCATCGTCGCGGGCATCGCGCTGCTCGACGCCATTCACCCGGTCATCTACGTCTTCGGCGTGGTGCTCCTAGTCAGCGCCGTCAACATGCTGCGCCGCGGGGCCCACGCCGCGCCCGATGACTCGCGGATGGTGCGGCTGCTGCGGCGGCGGCTGCCCGTCAGCGGCGAGCTGCACGGCCAGCGGTTCGTTGTCCGCGACGCCGGCCGCCTGCTCGCCACCCCGCTGCTGCTCGCCCTGATCGTGGTCGAGGTTACCGATGTCATGTTCGCGGTCGACTCGATCCCGGCGATCCTCGCGGTGACCACCGACCCGTTCGTGGTGTACACCTCCAACGTGTTCGCGCTGCTCGGTATGCGGGCGCTGTACTTCCTGCTCGCCGGGGCGGCTACCAGGCTCCGCTACCTGCGGCCCGGTCTCGCCGTCATCCTCGCGGGCGTCGCGGTCAAGCTGCTGCTCGCCGACGTCTGGGAGTTCCCCGCCTGGTCGGCGCCCGCGTTCATCGCCGCCGTGCTGGCCGTCGTGGCCGTCGCGTCCCTATTGACAGCGCGACCTGCCGCTCAACATCATGCGGCAACGCCACCTGCGCCGAGGCAAAAGGGCATATATGAGCGCGACCGTGCACGTTTCTGATCCCGGAATCGAGTGGACCGTCCATGATCCCCGGGAGCTCGCGCTGCGCATCCGGCTCCGCGCCGTTCACATGGTGGCCAGGCAGGGACTCGGCTACCTCGGCCAGG